>Ga0307518_10001041_pt1 | contig 20741 bp, 17 predicted proteins | sample 25_EM_MG_FD_203889 | JGI IMG/M metagenome (GOLD analysis project Ga0307518, IMG submission 203889) | Populus trichocarpa ectomycorrhiza microbial communities from riparian zone in the Pacific Northwest, United States - 25_EM | ecosystem: Host-associated > Plants > Roots > Unclassified | place...
CCGACGCGGATATTTCGCGGGTCACCATCGCGGAGGACGTCGATGCCTCTTGGGAGACGCTGTTCAGTCTCCACCTTTTACAGGAACCCGACGAAATCCTTTCTTTCGACCATTGGCGGCGCCGGATAAGAGCGGAACGTCCCGCCTGGATTCCGCTTCTGCTGGAGTTGGCGCCGCCTCGCGGCTATTCCGCGGACTTCCTCACTCCGGGGCGTGGAGATGCCGACCCGGATACGGTCATCGATCGGATCATGTCCACTCCACGCCGCCGGTTGCGGGACGACGTGGCCTGTCTCGCGGATCGACGGCCACCGACGCCGTGGACACGCAAACTGGCGGACGGCGATGTCACCGCCCTGCGGCAGCTCGGTACCGCTCTGGACCGGTACTACCAGCGGGCGGTCGCGCCGTATCGGGGGCGGCTGCGCGCGCACGTCGAGGCGGACCGATCGCGGCGCGGCAAGGCGTTGCTGACCGGTGGGGTCGACCGGCTGCTCGCCACCCTTCATCCGCGGGTCGAGTGGCGGCCACCGGTGCTGCGGGTGCTCGACTACGTCGACCAGGACCTCCATCTGGACGGCAGAGGCCTGGTGCTGCTCCCGTCGCATTTCTGCCGCCACCATCCGGTCACCCTGAAGGACGCCGATCTGCCCCCGGTGCTCGCCTATCCGGTGAGCTCCGGTTTCGCCTGGCTCACGCCGGAACGGCCGGCCACGCAGGATCCGGTCACCAGCCTGCTGGGCCGCACCCGGGCCGCCACCCTCCGCGCCAGCACCACCGCGGTCACCACGACGGACCTGGCCCGCCGGATCGGGCTGTCCCCGCCCAGCGCGAGCAAGCATGCCAGGGTGCTCCGGGAGGCCGGTCTGATCACCACCCGGCGCGATGGCGGCGCCGTCGTCCATCAGGTGTCCGGCCTCGGCGTGGCGGTGCTCAACGGTGAGTTGCCTGCCTGAATCGCGTTCCGCCCATGATGCGGTGGCACGCAGGGCGAGTGGATCTTCACCCGCCGTCCACCACACGGTGGCAACGGGTCGGCGGACTCCACCAATGGTAGGAATGCCTGGTGACCGAACCGAATTTGATCGAAGCAGCAGCCGAAGAGGCAGTCACCCTCACCAGTGAACTGATCCGCATCGACACCACCAACACCGGTGACCCCGACACGCTGGTCGGTGAACGCGCCGCGGCCGAGTACGTCGCCGAGAAGCTCACCGACGCGGGCTACGAGATCACCTATGTCGAGTCCGGCGGCAAGGACCGCCACAACGTGATCGTCCGGCTGCCGGGCGCCGACCCCTCGCGCGGCGCGCTCCTGATCCACGGTCACCTCGACGCCGTCCCCGCCGACGCCTCGGAGTGGTCGGTGCACCCGTTCTCCGGCGCGATCCAGGACGACTACGTCTGGGGCCGCGGCGCCGTGGACATGAAAGATATGTGCGGGATGGCGCTCGCGCTGGCCCGGCACTACAAGATCAACGGCATCGTCCCGCCGCGTGACCTCGTCTTCGCGTTCCTGGCCGACGAAGAGGCGGGCGGCAAGTACGGCGCGCAGTGGCTGGTCGAGAACCGGCCGGAGCTGTTCGAAGGCGTCACCGAGGCGATCAGCGAGGTCGGCGGGTTCTCGATCACGCTGAAGGACAACGTCCGCGCGTACCTCATCGAGACGGCCGAAAAGGGCATCCGCTGGATGAAGCTGCGCGTGCGCGGCACCGCCGGTCACGGCTCGATGATCCACCGCGACAACGCCGTCACCAAGCTGTCCGAGGCCGTCGCGAGGCTCGGCAACCACCGCTTCCCGCTGGTCATGACCGACTCCGTCCGCGAGTTCCTGGACGGCGTCACCGAGATCACCGGCTGGGACTTCCCCGAGGACGACATCGAGGGTTCCGTCGCGAAACTCGGCAACATCTCCCGGATGATCGGCGCGACCCTGCGCGACACGGCGAACCCGACGATGCTCACCGCGGGCTACAAGTCGAACGTCATCCCCTCGGTCGCGGAGGCGTCGGTCGACTGCCGGATCCTTCCCGGCCGCCTCGAGGCGTTCAACGCCGAGCTGGAGGAGATCCTCGGGCCGGACATCGAGAAGGAGTGGATGGAGCTGCCGCCGGTCGAGACGACCTTCGACGGGGCACTGGTCGACGCCATGACCAACGCGGTCCTCGCCGAGGACCCGGGCGCCCGCACGCTCCCGTACATGCTCTCCGGCGGCACCGACGCGAAGTCCTTCCAGTCGCTCGGGATCCGGAACTTCGGGTTCGCCCCGCTGCAGCTGCCCGCGGAGCTCGATTTCTCGGCGCTGTTCCACGGAGTCGACGAGCGCGTCCCGGTCGACGCGCTGAAGTTCGGCGTGCGCGTGCTCGACCGCTTCCTCCGCTCGGCCTGATGCCCGGTCTGCTGGCCGCCGACGGGACACCCCTGCACTTCGAGCGCTGGGGTGATCCGTCGGCGCCGGTGACCGTCGTCCTCCTTCACGGGTACGCCCTCGACAGGCGAAGCTGGCGCGCCATCGCGCCGGTGCTGGCCGAGGCCTCCGAGGAACAGCTCGCCGTGGTGGCCTACGACCAGCGTGGGCACGGCGAATCCGGTGAGGTCCGGGCCGCGTCGGCGACCATGGGACATCTGGCCGACGATCTGGCCGAGGTGCTGGAGAAGGTGATCCCCGACGGCAAGGTCGTCCTGGTCGGCCACGACATGGGCGGGCTCGCGATCCTGTCGCTCGCCCAGCGCCACCCGGACGTCTTCGCGGCGAGGGTGGCGGGAATCGGGCTGCTCGCCATGTCGGCCGGCGGTGTCACCCCGGACGCGATCTGGCCGAACGCGCTCGGCAAACTCGGCCGTGACCTGGAGATGGTCTTCGGGACCAAACTCATCGGCCTGGTGCGGGAGCACACGAGCAAGGCGGTGACCGCCGGGTTGCGGTGGTGGCTCTTCGGGGACGACCCGGTGCCCGCCGACGTCGAACTGACGGTGCGGATGATCCGCGGCAACTGGCCGCAGACGGTGTCGGCGTTCCGTCCGGCGCTGGACGCCTACACGCGGGAATCGGCGTTGTCGCAGGTCGGCGCGGTGCCGGTGATCGCGATCGTGGGGGAGCGCGACAAGCTCGTGCCCACGGCGGACGTCGAGGAACTGGCCGGCGCGGTGCGGAACGGGACTTCCGTGGTCCTGCCCGGGGTCGGGCACGTCGTCCCGCTCGAGGCCGCCCCGCAGGTGGTGCCTCGCCTGCTGGCCCTGGCCAACCGGGCTCACCGACAAGACTGACGTCCTTGACAAAAACTCTTTTCGGTGACACCTTCGTGCCATGTTCTCCGTTGCGGTGATCGAGGACGCGGAGGCGGCCGAAGTGTCGCTGGATCCGGTCCGGGCCAGGCTGCTCGCCGAACTCGCCGAGCCGGCGTCGGCCACGATGCTCGCCGCGCGGGTGGACCTGCCGAGACAGAAGGTGAACTACCACCTTCGCGCGCTGGAGAAGCACGGGCTGGTCGAGCTCGTCGAGGAGCGGCGGAAAGGCAACGTCACCGAACGCATGATGCGCGCGACGGCGTCCTCGTACGTCATCTCGCCGACGGCGCTCTCGGCCGTGCAGCCCGATCCCGCCCAGTCACCGGACCGGCTGTCCGCACGCTGGCTGCTCGCGGTGGCGGGCAGGCTGGTACGCGACGTCGGGCTGCTGATCACCGGGTCGACCAAGGCACGCAAACGGGTCGCGACCTTCGCGATCGACGGTGAGGTGCGGTTCTCCTCCGCCGCGGACCGGGCCGCGTTCGCCGAAGAGCTCACCGTCGCGATCACGAATCTGGTGAGCAAATACCACGACGAAGGCGCCGAACAGGGCCGCGATCACCGGATCGTCGTCGCCGTCCATCCGAGTGTGAAAACCGAGCCCGAGGAGCGCTGAGTGGGCCACGAATTCGAGATCACCGACCGCCTCGAGGTCGACGCGACACCCGAACAGGTCTGGGACGCCATCGCGACCGGACCGGGGATCACGTCGTGGTTCATGGGCCGCAACGAGGTCGACGGCGGTGTCGGCGGAACCGTGAAGACCGCGTTCGGCGGCTACGAACCCACGTCGGCGATCACCTCGTGGGACCCGCTGGAGCGGCTCGTCTACGGCACGGAACCCGCGCCGGACGGACGGTCCGTCGCGTACGAGTTCCTCATCGAGGGCCGCTCCGGCGGCAGCACCGTGCTGCGGACCGTGACGAGCGGCTTCCTGCCCGGCGACGACTGGGAAGACGAGTTCGAGGCGATGACCGCGGGTGGCGAGCTGTTCCTCCGCACCCTCGTCGAGTACCTCAACCGGTTCGCCGGGCGGAAGGCCGTGCCGGTGACGGTGTTCGGGCCGATGATCGGGGACTGGGACAGCGCGTGGCTGAAGCTGGGCCGGGAACTCGGACTCGCCGGGCGGCCGGAAACGGGGGACCGGGTCCGGCTTTCCACCGACTCCGTGTCCACTGTGGACGGCGAGGTCTATCTCGCGAACGCGCAGACGGTCGGTATCCGGACCTCGGACGCTTTTCTGCGCTTCGTGCGCGGGTTCACCGGGCCGATGTGCGCGATGCATCACCTGTTCGGCGACGTCGATCCCGCGGAACAGGACAGGATCTGGGCCGACTGGCTCGGCCGGGTGTTCAAGGGCTGAAGGGGTCCAGCCCTCAGGTGATGAGGCCGGGCAAGGGTGTGGCGGTGCGCTTCCGGCGCAACCACACCCTCCGGGTCCCGTCCGAGTAGAGCCGGACGGTCGAAAGCTCCCAGCCGGCGAACTCGGCGTGGATCGACAGCTGCGCCGCCGCCGCCCGCCGGGAAACACCGGGAGGCAGCTGCAGCCGCCGGTACTCCCAATCCCCTTCGACCACCGCCTCGTCCACCACTGTCATGGCGTGATCACCTGGATCCCTTCTCCGATGGCCGAGCCGACGACCACGCGGCCGCCCTGCTCGTCGACGGTGACCGAATCTGGCTGCCGCACGGTGGGGAACCGGTGCTTCTCGATCGGCTCTCCACCGCGGACGTCGAAACCGACGACCTCGTTGCGTTCGGTGAGCGTGACCCAGGCGAGTCCGCGGGTGCGGTCGTAGGCGATGCCGTACGCCCCGCCGGGAACGGGATAGCGCTGGCGCAGCAGCAGCGGCGTCGTGGAGAACGCCAGCAGGGCGCCCGCGCGCGCGTCGGTGACGAAGACGCGGCCGAGATCGTCGGTGACGGCGTTGGCCGCGCCGTCTCCGGCGCGCAGACCCTCGCCGATCTTGCCCTCGGTGAGGTCGACGGCGAACAGGGCGGTGCGGAGCTTGTCGAGCACGACCACGCCGTCACCGGTGTTCAGCACGTCGTCGGCGCTGTAGATCTGACCGGTGATGGTCCTCGGTCCCGCGTTCTTCGACAGCACCTCGACGGCCTTGCGGTCCCGGACGGACACCAGCGTCGCGTCGCCGTCGGCGAGACCGGCGGACGGCTGCCCGGCGACCGGCACCGTCTCCAGCGCGCCACCGGGCAGGGAGACCTTCGCCAGGAGGCTCTTGCCGGGAACGCTGGCGAGCACCTGGGAACCGGACACCGTCAGCCGCTCGGCCGGACCGGGCAAGGCCACGGTCGTCTTCGGGGCGTCCAGGGCGGCGAGATCGTAGATGCGCAGCGACGGCGGCTCCGAAACGGCGACGACGAGCGACTTGCTCGCTTCGTCGGTCACCAGGGCTCGCACACCTGGCACCGCGAACACCGACCCGGCGGGCTTGACGCTCACCGCGGGGGAAACCGCCGCGGTGGCCGCGACGGGGTTCTGCACGATCTGCAAGGAGTCGTTCGGTGTGTCGTCCGTACTACAGGACGAGAGCACCAGGACACCGGCGAGCGGGATCGCGATCCGGGAAACGGCGGACAGCCGACCCACCTTGGTGCCTCCACCTGCTACTCGTCGAACGGACTCGTCCAGCATCCTCCTGGAACTCCACCACGTCACGTCAGCGTCACCCAACAGTCACCTAATCCAGTATTCGAGACGGCTCAGAGGCCGCGTTCCGGGTACCCGACCTCGATCGCGCTGACGTCGTCGAGCGCCGAGCGGATGGCGGGCGGGAGCGTGATGTCCTCGGCGGTGAGCGAGCCGGTCAGCTGACCGGTGTCACGGGCTCCGACCACGGGCGCGACCACTCCGGGCCGGTCTCGGACCCAGGCCAGCGCGACCGCCAGCGGCGAGGTGCCGAGGCCGTCCGCGGCCGTCGCGACCGCCTGCACGATCCGGGCCGCGCGATCGGTCCGGTGATGTTCGACATAGCCGGCGAAAACACTCGAAGCGCCGCGCGAATCGGCGGGTGTCCCGGTGCGGTACTTGCCGGTGAGCACACCCCGGCCGAGCGGCGCCCACGGCAGGAGCCCGATGCCGTGGTGCTCCGCCGCGGGGACGACTTCGCGATCGACGCCGCGCTCCAGCAGCGAGTACTCGACCTGCGTCGAGACCAGCGGGGCGACTGCGGCACTGCGGGCCGCGGCGGTCGCCAGCTGCCAGCCCGAGTAGTTGGAGACGCCGACGTAGCGGACCTTTCCGCTGGTCACGGCGTATTCGAGGGCGGCGAGGGTCTCGTCGACCGGCACGGTGGTGTCCCAGGCGTGCAGCTGCCACAGGTCGATGTGGTCGGTGCCGAGCCGTCGCAGCGAGCCGTCCAGCGCGCTCAGCAGTGCACCGCGCGAGGCGCCGCCCCCGAACGGGCCGTCGGTGCGGCGGGCGACGGCCTTGGTGGCGAGCACGATGTCGTCCCGGGGGACCAGGTCGCCGAGCAGCGCGCCGAGGACGCGTTCGCTCTCTCCCTCGCCGTAGATGTCGGCGGTGTCGACCAGGGTGCCCCCGGCGTCGACGAACGCGACCAGCTGGCTGGCCGCCTCCTCCGAGTCGGTGTCGCCACCCCACGTCATGGTCCCGAGGGCCATCCGTGAGACCCGAAGTCCCGACCGGCCCAGCTGTCGCTTTTCCACGACGGGCGAGCCTAGCCGGAAGGCAAGTGCGGGTCGCGGAGCAGGTGAGCGTGTCGTGATCGAGTACCACCGTGCGGGTCATCGGCTGTCAACACCCTGAACGGAGGAGTGACACTCCGATGGATACATTCACGCCGTGCGACTCGGACTGAACTTGGGCTATTGGGGCGCGGGGAACGACGCGGCCAACCTGGCATTGGCGAAGAAGGCGGACGAACTGGACTACGCGGTCGTCTGGGCCGCGGAGGCGTACGGTTCGGACGCGCCGACGGTGCTCTCATGGGTGGCGGCGCAGACCTCACGGATCGACGTGGGCAGCGCGGTGTTGCAGATCCCCGCGAGGACTCCGGCGATGACCGCGATGACCGCCGCGACCCTGGACACGCTTTCCGGCGGCCGGTTCCGCCTCGGCCTAGGTGTTTCCGGCCCGCAGGTCTCCGAAGGCTGGCACGGTGTGAAGTTCGCCTCGCCGCTCGGCCGCACTCGCGAATACGTCGAGATCGTCCGCAAGGCACTGAGCCGCGAGCGGGTCCGGTACGACGGCGACCACTTCCAGCTGCCGCTGCCCGGTGGTCCCGGCAAGGCGCTGACCCTGACCGTGCACCCGGTGCGCGAAGAGATCCCCGTGTACCTGGCCGCCATCGGCCCGAAGAACCTCGAACTGACCGGTGAGATCGCGAACGGCTGGCTGCCGGTGTTCTACTCGCCGGAGCACGCCGGTGAGCAGCTGAAGCTGATCCAGGCCGGGGCGGACAAGGCCGGGCGCTCCCTCGACGGCTTCGACGTCGTCCCCACCGTCCCGCTCGTGGTCGGTGACGACTGGAAGGCCTGTGCCGACGCGGTGCGTGGGTACGCGGCGTTGTACATCGGCGGGATGGGCAGCCGGGAGAAGAACTTCTACAACCAGCTCGCCTGCCGGATGGGTTTCGAGCGCGAAGCCGCCGATGTGCAGCAGAAGTACCTGGGCAGGGACTACGAGGGCGCCATGGCGGCCGTCCCGCTGGAGTTCATCGACGCGACGTCACTGCTGGGACCCAAGGAGCGCATCGCCGAGCGGATGCGGGCCTTCGCGGAGTCCGGCGTCACGACGCTGACCGTCGCTCCCGCCATGCCGGATCCCGAGGGCTCCGCACACGCCCTCGAGGTCGCCGCCGAAGCGATCGAATCGGCCGGTGCCGCCTGATGGGATGGTTCGAAGCACTGGTCCTCGGACTCGTCCAGGGCCTCACGGAGTTCCTGCCGATCTCGTCCAGCGCGCATCTGCGGATCACCGCGGCGCTCGCCGGCTGGGACGACCCGGGCGCCGCGTTCACGGCGGTGACCCAGATCGGCACCGAACTCGCGGTCATCCTGTACTTCTCGGCGAAGATCGGGAAGATCCTCCGCGCCTGGTTCTTCTCGATCTACAAGAAGGACTGGCGCCACGACCCCGACGCCCGGCTGGGCTGGCTGATCATCGTCGGCTCGCTGCCGATCGTGGTGCTAGGCCTGCTGCTGCAGGACGCCATCGACGAAACCTTCCGTGACCTGCGGATCACCGCGACCACACTGATCGTGTTCGGCCTGATCCTCCTGGTGGCCGACCGCATCGGGAAACAGGAGCGCACCCTCGACCACCTGACCGTGCCGCACGGTCTCGGCTTCGGGTTCGCGCAGGCGCTGGCGCTGATCCCGGGTGTCTCGCGCTCCGGCGGCACCACGAGCGCCGGGCTGCTGCTCGGCTATACCCGCGCGGAGGCGGCGGAATACTCCTTCCTGCTGGCGCTGCCGGCGGTGTTCGGCTCGGGTCTGTACAAGCTGACCGACATCGGCAAGGACGGCACCCCGGCGCAGTGGGGGCCGACGATCCTGGCGACGCTGGTCGCGTTCGGCGTCGGGTACGCCGTCATCGCGTGGCTGATGTCCTACATCAAGACCAAGAGTTTCGTGCCGTTCGTGATCTACCGGCTCGTGCTCGGCGCGCTGCTGTTCGTCCTGATCTTCACCGGCGTCCTGGACCCGCAGGAGGGCCCGCACCTGTAAGCGCTCGTGTCTCGTGAGTGGTAAGGACGGTTCTAACCGTCCTTACCACTCACGAGGTTTTCGAGGGGGCAAAGCACGGCACGTAGGGTGGGCCACGTGAGTACTGTGATCCTTCTGCGCCACGGCAAGTCCACGGCGAACGGTTCGGGCGTCCTGGCCGGGCGCACGCCCAAGGTCGGCCTGGACGACACCGGCCGGGCGCAGGCGGCCGCGCTCGTCGAGCGCCTGGCGCCGGTCCCGCTCGCCGAACTGGTGGTCTCGCCGATGCTCCGCTGCCGCCAGACGGTCGCGAAACTGGCCGAGGCACGCGGACTGGACAAGGTCAAAGAGCCCGGTTTGTCCGAAGTGGACTACGGCGAATGGACCGGGCGCGCGCTCAAGGATCTGGTCAAGGAACCCCTCTGGCGGGTCGTGCAGGCGCATCCGTCGGCCGCGGTCTTCCCCGGCGGCGAAGGGCTCGCCGAGATGCAGGCCCGGTCGGTCGCGGCCGTTCGCGCGCACGACGCCCGGATCACCGAGAAGTACGGCGAGAACGCGGTGTGGCTCTTATGCAGCCATGGCGATGTGATCAAGGCGATCCTCGCCGACGCGCTCGGGCAGCACCTCGATTCCTTCCAGCGGATCGTCGTCGACCCGGCGTCGGTTTCGGTCGTCCGGTACACCGAGACTCGTCCGTTCGTGTTGCGGGTCAACGACAACGGCGGCGACCTCGCCGGGATCGCCCCACCACCGCCGAAGGCCAAAGCCAAGCGTGGCAAGGGAAAACAGAGCTCCGACGCGGTGGTGGGCGGTACCACCGGAGCGTGACCACTCCCGTCCGCGGTGTCACGCCACGGACGGCATCCACCGGCCCCTCACTGCCCGTAAGGTGGCCTGAACAGCAGATTCGACGACCCGGGAGCAACACCGATGATTTCGCAGGACAACCCGTTCGCCGCGCCGAGTGAGCTGCCCTACGCCCTTCCGCCGTTCGACCGGATCGCCGACGAACACTTCCTTCCCGCCTTCGAAGCGGGCCTTGCCGAGCACGCCGCCGAAATCGAGGAGATCGCGAACTCCGCGGAGCCGCCGACCTTCGAGAACACCATCGTCGCGCTCGAAAAGTCCGGCAGGTTGCTCTCCCGCGTCTCCAGCGTTTTCTTCAACCTCGCCGGATCGAACGCGAACGATGAGATCCAGCGCGTGCAGGCCGAGATGGCGCCGCGGCTGGCCGCACACGCCGACGCCATCAACCTGAACCCGGCGTTGTTCGCGAGGATCAACTCCTTGTTCGAGCGCAAGGACGAACTCGGTCTCGACGCCGAGTCGCTCCGTCTCCTGGAGCGGCACCACACCGACGTGCGCCGCGCCGGCGCCGGGTTGCCCGAGGCCGACCAGAAGCGTCTGCGCGAGCTGAACGAGCAGCTTTCGACGCTGTCGACCCGCTTCCAGCAGAACCTGCTCAAGGACACCAACGAGCTCGCCGTTGTCGTCGACGACGTCGCGGAACTCGCGGGACTGGGCGAGGACGAGATCGCCACGGCCGCCGAAACCGCCGGCGAGGAAGGTAAGTACGTCCTCAAGCTGACCTTGCCGACGGCGCAGGCCGCGTTGGCCTCGCTGGAGGATCGTGCGCTGCGCGAGCGGATCTTCACCGCGTCGGTCTCCCGCGGCAACCGGGGCAACGAGTCCGACAACAACGAGGTCGTGGCCGAGCTGGTCCGCCTGCGGGCCGAGCGGGCCGCCGTGCTCGGCTTCCCCGACCACGCGTCGTACGTCATCGAGGACGAGACCGCGAAGACCGCTCAGGCCGCTGTCGGGCTCCTGGAACGTCTCGCGCCGGTCGCGGTCGCCAACGCCAAGGCGGAGGCCGAAGAACTGCAGCGCTACCTCGAAGCGGACATCCCCGGCGCGATCCTGCGCCCGTGGGACTGGGCGTTCTACGCCGAGCGCGTGCGGAAGGACCGGTTCGAGGTCGACACCGCGGCGCTGCGCCCGTACTTCGAGCTGAACCGGGTGCTGACCGACGGCGTCTTCTTCGCCGCGTCGAAGCTGTACGGCCTGAGCTTCACCGAGCGGGAGGACCTGCCGAAGTACCACCCCGAGGTCCGGATCTTCGAGGTCTTCGACGCTGACGGCTCGGAACTCGGCCTGTTCCTCCTCGACTACTACGCCCGCGATTCCAAGCGCGGCGGCGCCTGGATGAACAACTTCGTCGACCAGACGAAACTCCTGGGCACCAAGACGGTCGTGGTGAACGTGCTCAACGTCGCCAAGCCGCCGGCGGGGGAGCCGACCCTGCTGACCTTCGACGAGGTCGTCACCGCGTTCCACGAGTTCGGGCACGCGCTGCACTCGCTGCTTTCCGACGTCGAGTACCCGATGTTCTCCGGCACCAACGTCCCGCGTGACTTCGTCGAGTACCCCTCGCAGGTCAACGAGATGTGGATGCTGTGGCCCGAGGTGCTGGCCAACTACGCCAAGCACCACGTGACCGGCGAGCCGCTGCCGCAGGAGCAGATCGACAAGCTCCTGGCCTCCCAGCAGTACGGCGAGGGCTTCTCGACCACCGAGTACCTCGCGGCGTCGCTCCTCGACCAGGCGTGGCACGCCTTGGGCACCGAGGACAACGTCGACGACGTTCAGCGGTTCGAGGCCGAGGCGCTGACCAAGGCCGGGGTCGCGCTGGAAGCGGTGCCGCCGCGCTACCGCACCACCTACTTCGCGCATATCTTCAGCGGCGGCTACAGCGCCGGGTACTACTCCTACATCTGGAGCGAGGTCCTCGACGCCGACACCGTCCAATGGTTCCGCGAGAACGGCGGGCTCACCAGGGAGAACGGTGACCACTTCCGCCGAGAACTGCTCGGGCGGGGCGGCAGCGTCGACCCGATGGCCGCCTTCCGCGCGTTCCGCGGCCGCGACCCGGAGATCGAGCCGCTGCTGAAGCGCCGCGGCCTCGCCGGGGCCTGACCCTCCTGACGGTCGCCCCGCCCGGACACCCCCAGTGCCCGGGCGGGGCGACCGCGTTCAGGCGGCGAGTCCGGCGACGGCCGCGGCCACGTCGTCCACTTCCCGCTCGGTGTTGTAGTAGTGGGGGCTCAGCCGCAGGCACCAGTCGACGTCCTTGTCCCCGAAGTCGAACTGCGCGAATTCCCGGTAGCTGAGCGCCGAGTTGATCCGCCTGGCGTCCATCGCCTCCTTGAACGGCACGGCTTCCCAGCCTTTGATGGAGAACGTCACCAAGGCGCCCAGTTCCGGGCCCCGGTCGAGCACCTCGACGCCCGCGATGGCGCCGAGGCCGTCCCGCAGCCTCGCCGCGAGCGCGGGGGTGCGTCGTGAGATCGCCTCCAGGCCGACCTCGCGGGCATACCTCGCCGCGGCCGCGCAGCCGAGCACGGTGGCGTAAGGGAATTCCCATTCCTCGAAGCGGGAAGCCGACTTCGCGGGTTCGTACGCGCCGGGCGCGCTCCAGCGGGCGCCGTGCATGTCGATGAACAGCGGCTCGTGCCCGGCTTCGAGGAACCGGTCGGAGACGAACAGGAACCCCGAACCGCGCGGACCACGCAGGAACTTGCGGCACGTCGAGGTGAGCAGGTCGGCACCGATCTCTTCGACGTCGACGGGGTACTGGCCGATCGACTGGCAGGCGTCGACCAGATACAGCAGACCGAGCTCCCGGCAATGCCGCCCGATCTCGGCGACGGGCTGGACGAGCCCCGAGTTGGTCGGGATGTGCGTCGCGGCGACCAGTTTCGGTTTCCTCGTGCGCATCAAGGCAGCCATGGCCTCGACGTCGACACCGCCTTCCCGGGTGTCCGGTGCGTGCACGATCTCGACGCCGAACCGCTTCCGCAGCGACAGGAACGCGATCTGGTTGGAGATGAAGTCGTTGCGGGTGGTGAGCACGACGTCGCCGGGCTCGAACCGGATCGACGACAGCGCGGTGGAATAGGCGTGGGTGGCGCTCGCCGCGAACGCGATGTTGCGCGGCCGCGCGTTGATCAACGCGGCGATCTCGCGATAGAAGCCCGCGACCTGGTCCGACCGCGCCGCGGCGGCCTCGTAACCGCCGATCTCGGCTTCGAGGTTCAGATGATCGAGCATGGCGGCCAGTACCGGCTTCGCCAGGAGCCCGCAGCCCGCGTTGTTGAAGTGGACGACCTTCTCGCTGCCCGGCGTATCGGCCCGCAGCGCGGGAACGTCCAGTAGTGATTCCGTGCGATTTCCAGTAGCACTATCATGGTCTTTCATGTCGGATAGTAGCACTTCCGCGCTCGTCCTCCAGCTGCGTTCGCTGATCCGCGCGGCGGCCGCGGGGGACCGGTTACCCAGCAGTCGTGAGCTGATCGAGCGCTACCGGGTCGGCCCGGTGACGGTCTCGCGCGCGATCGCTCTGCTGGCGGCCGAGGGCGCTGTCGTGACTCGCCCTGGGAGCGGGACGTATGTGGCGGCCAAGCCGTCGACAGTGGACGGGCCACTCGACACGGCTTGGCAGACCGTCGCGCTGACCGACCGCAGCGTCGACACCACGTCGCTCACCGGCGTCCTCGGACCACCACCGGAGGGCGCGATCCTCCTCGACGGCGGGTATCCGCACCGATCACTGCAGGCGACCCGCTTCCTGAGTGCGGCGCTCGCGCGGGCGGGGCGCCGTCCGGATTCCTGGGATCGGGCCCCCGCCTCCGGTCTGGCCGCGTTGCGGTCGGTGTTCGCGGGGCCGGCCGGTGCGTCGCCGGACGACGTCCTGATCACCGCCGGCGGCCAGAGCGGGCTCTCCATGGCGTTCCGGGCGATCGCGGCGCCCGGTAGCCCGGTCCTCGTCGAATCGCCGACCTATCCTGGAGCGCTCGCCGCCGCGCGGGCGGCGGGGCTCCGTCCGGTGCCGGTCCCGATCGACGACGACGGGGTCCGGCCGGACCTGCTGGCCGAGGCGTTCGCGATGACCGGCGCCCGGCTCTTCTACTGCCAGCCCACTTTTCACAATCCGACCGGGACCGTGCTCACGCCGGAACGCCGTACTCAGGTGCTGGAGGTGGCGCGGGCGGCGGGCGCCTTCGTGCTGGAGGACGACTTCGCCCGGCACCTCTCGCACGGCGTCACGGCGCCGCGTCCGCTGATCGCCGACGACCGCGACGGCACGGTCGTCCATCTGACGTCGGTGACCAAAGCCGCCGCGCCGAGCCTCCGGATCGGGGCGCTCATCGCGCGTGGACCCGTGCTCGACCGGATGAAGGCGATCCGGCGGGTCGACGACTTCTTCGTCTCCCGTCCGTTGCAGGAGGCGGCCCTCGAACTGCTCAGCGCGCCGTCCTGGGAACGTCATGTGCGGAAGCTGGGCACCGAACTGCGGCAGCGGTGCGGAAAGGCGGCCGCGGCGCTGGCGGGGGAGTGTCCTGAGTGGACTGTCGCGCGGCTGCCGGAGGGTGGGTTGCACCTGTGGGTGCGGCTCCCCGCGGGGAGTGACGCGAATGCCGTCGCCCGCGCGGCGAGGGAGCGGGGAGTCGTGGTGGGGGCGGGGGACAGGTTCTACGCGGCCGAACCGGCCGGACCGTTCCTTCGGCTCGGCTTCGCCGCCGCGCCCGACATCGCCGAACTTGCCGAAGGCATCACGCGGCTCGGTGTTGTGTATAACGACCTATACGGCGGGGCTCAGGCCAAAACCGCGTCAAGCAACAAATAAATACCACCGCCGAGGACGACACCCGCCGCCAAGCCGGCCGTGACCTCGGCTTTGGTGTGATCGCCGAGTTCTACGCGGGACCAGCAGACCCAGCCGACGCCGAGGAAGACCAGCGCGAGCCACGGACCGTAGACGCGGATCAGCATCACCGCCGCACCCGCCGCCACCATCGCGTGCATCGAGATCTTGAACTCGAGTCCGAAGGTGATCGCGAGCGCGGCGATCAGGCAGACGAGCTCGGCGGCCGCGAGCGCGATCATCTCGTGCGGGGCGCCACCGGCGATCAGGGCGACGAAGCCGGCGGTCAACGAGCCGATGCAGACCGCGAACGGGACGAGGCGTCCGGCGCGATCGGTGACGTGGTGGCTGTCCCACTTGCCCTTCCGGGCGCCGCGCACGATCACGGCCATCGGGATCAGCGATCCGGTGACGCCGACGACGAGACCCCAGAGCATCGTCTCGCCGACGTGGTATCCGGTGACCTTCCACGCGACGATCAGTGGGAGACCGAGCACCCAGACCCAAGGCGCGAGGACCTCGGTCGCGATCCGCGCGAGACGTCGGCGGGTCCCGGGGGCTTCCGTGGTCTGGGTCGGCATCGCGCGTGGTCTCCTCGGGAATCGTGGCCGGAGCGGCTCCTGCCGGACTCGCGCCCGGCAGGAGCGGTGATCATCGTTCCAGACCCCGGCGGCCCACCCGCGCGAGGATGTCCGCGCCCGCCGGGTCCGCCCGGATGGCGTCGTCGAAACTCTCCTTGGGCAGCACCGTGTTCCCGGCCACGGTCACCGACTCGGGCGGGGTGTCGTAGCCGTCGGGCAGGGCGTCCCAGAAGTTGCCGACGAAGGCGACGTTCTCCATCGGCGGGCCCACCTGGAGCACGATCGGGGTGTCGGCCCGGTGGACGATGTTGCCGAGGACGGTGATCCACGCCGCGCCGTAGTCGGCGTAGAGGCCGAAGTTGTACGAGGTGAGGACGTCGCGGATGACGTTGCCTCGGACCAGTGCCCCGCCGGCGAACGACGAGCCCTGCGGCGCCGACAGATAGATCCCTCCGCCGTCCATGAGCCTCCCCATGCTGCGCTCGACGAGGTTCGAGATCACCTGTGTGCCCTTGGCGCGCTCGCCGCCGGTGATCACGATGCCGTTGTGCGGGACGTCGTGGATCTCGTTGTGTGCCACGGAAGTCTCCGCGGACTCGACGACGAGGACGGCGGGCGAACCGCGGTACTCGGTGCCGATGTGGTGGACGAGGTTGTCTTCGACCGCGACGTGCGTGCTCGTGTGGACGGCGATCCCGCTGCCGGAGATCTCGTCGAAGACGTTCGCCCGGATCCCCACGTCGGTGGCGTCCTCGATCAGCAGTCCTCCCGCGCCAAGCCGGGTGAAGTGGTTTCCCTCAAGGGAGATCCGGCTGACCGACGTGAGGCTGACGTTGGCGGGCAACTGGACCGGCTCGGCGGGCACGTGGACATAGCCGACATCGGCGCCGAGGTCGATCTTCTGGAAGTCGCCCCGTTCGTAGCGGGCGTTGCCGTGATAGTGCAGGTAGCCGCCGGTGCGGGTGGGAGCGGACCAGGTCGCGTCGGTGAAGGTGAAGCCGCGCAGTGCCAGGTCGTGCACGCCTTGTCCGCTGATGAGCGTTTCGAGCACCGGAGCGACGACGGTGGTCTTGCCGACCTCCTCGCCGGGACGCGGGCGGTAATGCAGGACGTGGTCGCCCGCCTCGGTGCGGCGGACGGCGAAGGTTCCCGGTTCGGTCAGGAAGGCCACGTTGTTCTCGAGTACGGACGGTGCGGCGAGGCCGTCCCAGGAGCCGTCACCGCCGGCGCCGTACCACTTGGCGTCGTAGAGGGATTTGGCGTTGTCGAAGGCGGGCTGAGCCATGGTGATCGTGGTCGAGGAGGCGTCACCTGAGATCGACGCGACCGCGAGCCGGGCTTCGGACCACGGGTAGACGCCCGGGTACACGAACTCCAGCCCGGAGGGGTCTGCCCATGATTGGGGCTCCGTGCTGTCCGTGACGTAACCAGTCGCTGTTTTCGTCACGCTTCCCGGGAGCCCGTTCATGCGGGCGGCTCGTGTCGCGGGCTTGCCGCCGACGGTGAGCCGTCGCGGCGCCAGGTCGCCGATCGGTGCGGTCCAGACGCCGTCGTCGCCGGTCGTCCAGCCGGTGATCTCGCGGCCGCCGCTCAGTTCGACCTTCGCCTGGTCGGCTGTTCCGTAGCCGTGTGCCTGGTAGATCACGCGGAAGCCGTTCGAGCCGGAATCGCCTTGAGTGTCAGCGAAGACAAGGGGTTCGTCAAGGCGGTGGACGCCTGCCGTGAAGGAGACGATGACGTCGCCGGTCATGGCGGCCGTCGCGGCACGGACGGCCTTCTGCGCCGCTTTCGGGGTGGCGAACGGCTGGTCGGCGGTCCCGGGCCAGTCGTCTCTTCCGTCTGGGGAAACGAAGAACCTGATTTCAGGCATGCTGAAGCGCTCCTGCCGGAGGTATATGGGATATACTGAGGTTTATCAGCTAAACACGAACGACCGAAGAGCGTCAAGGGAGTAGCGGGTGGCGGAAGACGACGCGCAGCCGGATCCGGAACGCGCGATCGAGCTGCTGTGGGGATCCTCCGAGCCGGAGCGGCCCGGGTTGAGCCTCGGCCGGATCGTCGCGGCGGCCATCGAAGTCGCGGACGCCGAAGGGCTCGCGTCGCTGTCGATGCGCAAGGTCGCGGAACGGTTCGGCACCACCACCATGTCGCTCTACCGGTACGTCCCCGGCAAGGCGGAACTGGTGGAACTCATGCGTGACGCGGTGTACGGCGAGTATCGGATGGGGTCTTCGGACGGGCTCGGCTGGCGAGCGGGCCTCGAACGCTGGGCGCGGCGGGCCCGGGAGATGTACCACCGGCATCCGTGGCTGGTCCACAGCGCCGGCTCCCGCCGTCTGCCGGGGCCGAACATCATGGCCGGCTACGACCACGCGCTCGATGTGGCCTCGCGTAGCGGTCTGGCGCCCGCGGAGGTGATCGCGGTGGTGAACCTGGTCGGCGGATTCGTCGAGTCGGCCGCGCGCCAGGCAGGGGAGGTCGCGGAGCTCCAGCGGCGCACGGGGGTTTCCCATGAACGCTGGTGGAGCGAACGTGAGTCCCTCTTCGAGCGCCTGGACCGCTATCCGGCGCTGGAGCGGCTGTGGAAGGCCGGGGGGATGGACGCTCCGCTCGACACCTTCGAATTCGGGCTGCGGCGGACCCTCGACGGTGTCGAGGCGCTCATCCAAAGCCAGGGGAGTGAGGTAATCAGTGACGAAACTGGGGGAGGGGAGTGCGTCGTCTGCGGTAAGCCGCTGGATGGGGGAGGGCGGGGCAGGCCGCGGGACTACTGCTCGCGGGCGTGTCAGCAACGCGCCTATCGGCGTCGTCAGGCCCAGTCAGATTGATTCTCAAAGTGTATAACGACCTATTCATCCGGGCAATAGGCAAGATCAACTTCAAGTCGAAGGCAAAACCCGCAAAGACTGTCGGGGGCCCTGGCTAGGGTTGCTTGGTGATCACCGAGGTCTTGCTGGAGCAGCTGGAAGAGGACGCCCCGGCGTCCGTGCTCTTCCAGGGTTTTCTGGAGCCCGGAGCACAGGCGGCCCAGGCGCTGCTCGTGCTGGGGAAGGTCGCCCGCACCCGGTTCTGGATGCCGCCGTCGATGGTGAACCGGCTGATCGCCGAGTCCGATCCGGTGTTCACCGCGGACCGGACGACGCTGCGAGCGGAGGCTTTTTCGCCGTGCTGTGGCCTGTACGCCAGGCTCGATCTGCTGGACGCGGGTGATCTCGGTGAGGGTTGCACCAATGTGGACCTGTCCGACGCGACGCGGACCGTCCTCGCGGGAGTCGTGGCCCAGGATCCGTTGCACCTGACCGTTCGTGGCGAGGGAATCCGGCTCCGCACGCTCGACGGCCGGAACGACGAGTCCGTGGTGCCGCTGCCGGATCGCTGGGTGGCGGGGTTCGCCGAGGTCGCCGCGGTCACGGCGGGATCAGTCGAGAAGGCGGAGCTGGACAAGACGGAGACACGGAACTTCTTGCGGAGGCTGCCCACTTCGGTCGGCAGGTCTTGGGCGGTGGCGTCGGGCCGTGGGCTCCGGTTGACGTCACGGCCGGGGCCGGACTCGATCCCGGCGACCGGGCTCCATCGGTTGCGGGTCGTCGAGCCGCTCATCCGGTTCGCTCAGGGGCTGACCGTCTACACGCGACCGGGCAGCGAGGTCGCGACCTGGGTGCTCCGGTTGGAGCGAGCGCGGTTCGTCGTCACGCTGTCGCCGGAGCCGTCCCGTGGTTTCTCGGGTGAGGGCGGCTGGCTGAACGCGCTGGCGGCGGGGCTCGAAGCGCCGGAACTCGTCGCGGGTCGCGCCGGTCACGATGTCGTCGATGGCACGTGGTTTCCGCGCGAGCTGCCAAGCGGAGCCGCTCCGGCGAACGGACGGCTGACGAAGGCCCGTGAGCTTCTCGCCGCCGGAGCCGTCCGGAGGTTGCCGGACGGTGGCTACGAGATCACCCGCGCTGGCTCGGTGCAGCGCGTCCGGCTTTCGCCCGCCGGGTGCACGTGTGCGTGGTGGGCCAAGCATCAGGAGAACCGAGGGCCTTGTTCGCATGTGCTGGCGGCCAGGATGTCAGCCGCTGAGTCGTGACGCCGCCTTCGCCGCTTTCGAACTGCCCTTGAAGCCCGTGAGCCACTCCTTCGTTTCGGCGCTGATCGTGCCCGCTCCGCGATCCACGAGGTCGGCGGCGAGTTCCAGCAGCGCGAAGATGCCGCGGTGGGAGGGCGCCAGCTTCGGCAGCAAAGTGTCCAGTGTGGACAGTACGGCGATCGGGTGTTCGTTCGCGATGACCGCGAGCCGCGGTGCCAGTCGCGTGATGATGAGCTGTGGGCCGAGTACACCGAGTGCCGCGCCGAGTGCGCGGGGGCCGAGCATCCGCCGGTCCAGCAGGGTCAGCACGGCGTCCGTGCCGAGCTGGACGGCGGCGGGGCGTTTCAGCGCGAGGGTGGTGGCGAGGAGCATCGTGCCGGGGATGCCCGGGACGGAGGGGCTGTCGAGGAACGGGGGCAGCGCGGCCTTCTCGACGGGATAGCCGACTTCGATGTCGTTGGAGTGCAGGTTTCCGGCGACGGCGGCTTCGAGGTGGTCGCGGTCGTACGGGGAGGAGACCGCCTCGTGGCATTCGGTGAAGCCGAGCCACTCGGATGCCCGGCGTTCGAAGGGGATTCCCAGCCAGGGAACTTCCGGCGCGACGGGCTCCGGGGTTTGTTCGACGTTCAGTGAGTTCGAGCCGTAGTCGGTAAGGCCGGCTTTCGCCGTCCAGGTGATCGGCGGTCCGGGTTCGCCGCGGAGCGCGGCGGCGGGGTCGGCGGATTCGGGGTGCCGGGCGCGGGCCGCGGCGAGGGCGGTCCAGCCGGTGGCGTCGATGGCCGGTCCGCCGAGGGCGTAGCGGATGGTGTCGGCGTGTGATCCGGTGAGGTCCGCGGCGAGTGCGAGGGCTGCGGGTCTGGTGTCGGGGGCGAGGCGGAGCAGTGCGTCGGCGACGTCGTCTTCGGGTGCGTCGGGGTGTTCGAGCATGCGGGCGACGAAGACGACCGGGTCGAGCCAGCCGCCTTGGTGGGTGGCGGCGGAGACGGGGACGGCCGTGCCTTCGAGCAGGGCGGTGATCCGGTGGTGGAGGGGTCGGCGCCAGCCGTCGACCTGCGGTGGGTGGGCCACGTCGCGGCCGGCGAGGCCGAGGACGAGGGTGGCGATCATCTTCGGTACGGCCGCGCTGTACTGCTGGGCGGCGATCCTGGCGGCGCGTTTCACCAGCGGTTTGAGAGCGTCCTGGAGTTCGCCCGCGACGCGGTGGGCGCCGTCGAGGGCGGCGAGGAGGAGGTCGGCCTGGTCGGGGTCGGCGAGCAGGGAGGAGAGGGCTTCGGCGACCGCGGCCGGGGTGTCGGGGATTTCGAGCGGGGTGGTGAGCGTTTCGCGCTGGTTCCATGGTGTCCGGGTGGGTTCCGGGTACTCGGCGGTCTCGATGACGGGTGCCGTGTCCGGGGTGACGCCGAGCCGGGTGGTG
>Ga0307518_10001042_pt1 | contig 20741 bp, 13 predicted proteins | sample 25_EM_MG_FD_203889 | JGI IMG/M metagenome (GOLD analysis project Ga0307518, IMG submission 203889) | Populus trichocarpa ectomycorrhiza microbial communities from riparian zone in the Pacific Northwest, United States - 25_EM | ecosystem: Host-associated > Plants > Roots > Unclassified | place...
TCAACGTCCCTATTTCCACACACCCCTCACGTTCTGTCACCTTCAGGCTCGCGGCCCGCGAACCAAGGCACACACATCGCCACCATCGCCGCCGCCGCCAGCAGCAGCGAAGCCTGCGTCACCGGACCATAGGCCCATTCCTGCCCGTGCCCCAGCAGCCGCCCCACCACCGCGACGAGCGTTCCCACGACCATCCCACCGAAAGCGAGATATCGCGGCGCGCGTTCGCTGAACTGGCGGGCCAGCAGGACGGCGATCAGCAGCACGATCGGCAGCATTCCGCCCACTACGGCCAGCAGTCCGATCAGCACCACCGGGACCACCCGCCCGGAACCGGCTTCCACCGAAATACGACGACGGCGGACCGGCCACAGCACTCCGATCAGCACCAGCAGGATCGCGACCGCCCCGATCAACAGTCCGGACCGGTACTTCCAGTCCGGCGTGAACTCCAGTCGCACGACGCCACCCGAGCCCGCGGGCAGGATCCACGCCTGCTGCCAGCCGTCGACGCGCGTCTTCACCAGCGGAGTGCCGTTCAGCGAGGCGGTCCAGCCCGCGTTCGCGTTCTCCGGAACGGCCAAAATGGACTCGTCGCCACCGGCCACGGTGACCGATCGGGACGTCGCGTCCCAGGAGTCCACGGTGACGGCGCGATGTGCGGCGGGCGCGACAGCGCGACCGGCCGGTTTGAGCCAGAGGTCCTGGACCACAAAGGACTCGGAACGGTCGGTCCGCAGTTCGTGCCCGCCGGCCGCCAGGTCCACACCGCCGGCCGAATCGGGGCAGGCGGACAGCGTCAGCGGCCGGTGCGCGACGAAGTCGGCGAGCGTGCCGCGTACGGAAGTGTCGTAGTCGAAGCCGTCCAGGCGGACGTTCGGACCCGATCCGCAGGGCAGGGTGAATTCCGCGGCCGGGGCGGGAAGTTCCGCGCCGGTCAGGGAAAGGCTCCCGATTCCGAGCGAGTTCCGGGTCCGCTGATCGTCGTCGAGACCGGCGAACGCGATCTTCAGCTGCGAGGTCTCCAGGGGCGGGAACGTCGCCGCTCCGGAGGCGTCGAGTTCGACGGAACGGCTCGACGTCGGCGTGGTCAGTTCCAGCCGCGCGGATGTGCGCGAGTCGGCGACGCGGATTCCGGAGATCGTCTGCGGTTTCGCCCAGTCCAGCGTCATCGTCGGTCGCAGGTCGGTGATGTCGGGTTGCCACGCGGTGGCGGGATTCCCGTCCACCGCGGCGAACGCGCTCGCGGTCGGATCCCCGCCCAGTTGCGACGTCGCCGACACCTGCACGCCCGGCAGCGTCACCGGGACCCGGCCACCGCCCGCGGGCAGCACGGTACCGCCGAACTCGTAGGCGCTCCGCGACGTCGTCGAGAACAGCCGCCGGATGCCGTCCGGTTCCTCACCGTCACGGCCCGCGTTGGCGTCACAGCGGTCGGGCACGCACGCGTACCTCGGCTGCGGCCCGCGCGTGAACGCGAACCCCGGCGCCGCTCCCGCGCCGAGATCGGCGGGGACTTCCAGCGCGCGTTGCGGTTCCACGCCGGGGATCTTCAGCTCCGAGATCCCGACGTTCCCATCCTGCCTGCCGACCACGAGCGACAGCAACGTGACCCGCACCTTGCGCGTCACCCCCGCCGGCACCGGATAGGGGTGCGCCCCAGCGCCGCGGACGACCTGGTGATCGACGGAACCGTTGTCCGTGGTGATCCGGATCCTGGTAGGCGGCCAGCCGACGCGGATGTCGTCGACCATCGCGAGATCGACCGAGTTCACCAGCCTCGGGGTGTCGAGTTCGACTTCGAGCCATTCGCCGATCGGCCCGGTGAAACTCGACGAATGCCAAGCGGTGCGCGGATCCCCGTCCAGCGCGGCGAACGGCTGATGGCTCGGATCCGAGCCGCCGAAAGCGTCCGCGAACGACGCCGCCGTGGACGCGGTGACCGACCGGATACCCCGATACGCGGCCACGGTCTGGTGCTGCTCACCCGGAAACGGCAGGACGTCCAGCGCGGCTCGTTGCTGGCGCGGGGATTCCCCGGCGGTCAGCGTCTGGCTCAGGTTGTCCCGCACCCCGCCGACGTTGCGTTCGGCGCGGCGCAGCCCGTCGGTGACCAGCCTCGGCCCCGCCGGCGAACCGCCGTCCCCGGTCAGCACCGTCGGCGTACCCGGGTCGAGCTGCCCGGAGTTCATCAACGGCAACAGATTCTCCGGCCCACCGCTCACCGTCGGAACGTCCTTCGTGGACGTCGCCGTGACGAGCGGCACCGGACGTTTCACCTCGAAGACCTCCAGCGGCCCGAACTGGGCCGACTTCTCGATCCCCGGTGATCCCGCCAGCCCGGCGCGCAACGTCGGGAAATCGGGCGCGCCGACCTTGGCGCGGTCGACGTCGCCGCGCAGCAGCAGGAACCGGTAGCCCGACCGCGCGAGCAGCGCCGCGAGCCCGGGATCCCCTCTGCCGTCGGCCAAAGCCGCGTCGACCGAGTCCATCAGACGGGTGTTGCCCTCCGAGCCCAACGGGACCTGGTTGCGCACCGCCCACGGGCTGTCCGCGATGGCCTGCGCCGGTTCGTCCACCGTGCGGCCCCAGCCGTACTCGACGAACCCGGTCGCGGGCAGCAGCAACGTGCGCGCCGTCGCGTCGGTCTTGGCGACGTACCCCATCGCGTCGTACCAATATCCCGGTACTTCGTCCCAGCCCGGCCCCGGCCGCAACGTCAGCAGCCACACCGGCGCGGCCATCGCCACCACCAGCAGCGCACCCAGAGCGGGACGCAGATTCCGCCGTAACACGGGCGCGGCGCTCGTGATGCCATGGACGAAAGCCAGCATCAACGGCAGCCGCAGCACCGGTTCGAATTTGTGCACGTTCCGCAGCGGTGCGAGCGGGCCGTCGAGCAGATGCCGCACGGGTTCCGCCAGCGGGCTGTCGAGCGTCCCGACGTAGCCGACGGTCAGCAGCGTCAGCCCGGTCAGCACACCGAGCACCAGAAAGCGCCGTTCGGGCAGCCCGCGCCGCGCGAGGCCGAACAGCCCGACCGCGGCCACCAGCCCGGTCGCCGCCATCAGCACCGGATTGTCGATCAGCGCCCAGCCCGAAGGCCACCACGGCGTGCCCTGCACGACGTAGGCGACCCATTGGTTCGTGCCGCGCAGCACCTCGAACAACGACATCGGCGCCGTGGTGTTCGTAGCGGATTCGATGTAGTCGAGGAACGGCAGGCTGTACTGGCCGAGCAGCACCAGCGGCAGGAACCACCAAAGCACCACGCCGACGACGAAAACGAACCACCAGATCACCAGCGCGACATGCGTGCTCCGCCATTTCCGGGTCAGCAACCACAATCCGGGAAGCACCAGCGCCATCACGACCATCGCGCCGTTGATCCCGCCCATGCACAGCACGGCCAGCGCGGACAACCCGGCGGCGCGGCGCGGCGAGCCGATGCGATCGGCGAGGATCAAGGGCAGCAGCACCCACGGCAGCAGGACGGCGGGCAGCATTTCCGAGGACAGCGAACCGATTTCGGTGACCATCCTCGGCGCGAGGGCGTAACCCACTGCTCCGATCAGCCGAGTCCGTTCGTTCCCTATTTTCAGCGCGCGGGCCACCAGCAGGGCGCCGCCGAACGCGACCGAGAGCAGGATCGCGCACCAGAGCCGCTGTGCGATCCACACCGGAACGCCGACGGCCTGGCACACCGCGAAGAACGGCCCCATCGGGAACAGGTAGCCGTAGGCCTGGTTCTGCAGCTCCCCCGCCGTCGCCTGGGGATTCCACAGGTGCAGCGCCCTGCCGAGGAAGGCCAGCGGATCCACGGCGAGGTCGAGTTTCGTGTCGAAGGTCGTCCTGCCGGGACGCTGCACAAAGGACAGCACGGTGAGTGCCAGCACGATCCACGTGCTCGGCCTCTTCACGAGCGCGCCGGGGGTTACCATCCGGTAGATACTAGGCGGAAACGTGGCTACTATGCGCCCTATGACAGACGGTTTCGCAGAAGCGTGGTCGCTCGCCGAACCCGTCAAGGGCTGGATGACCAGGGAGCAAGGCCTCGCCTTGTGGAACGCCGCGTGCCGGCTGGACAAGGGCGATCTCATCGTCGAGATCGGCAGCCACCAGGGCCGTTCGACGATCGTGCTGGCGAGCGCCGCCCGCACGGTCGGGGCACGGGTGGTCGCCGTCGACCCGTTCGTCGACGGGCGGCTGTTCGGCGGATCGCCCACACGCCAACGATTCGAGGCGAACCTGCGCAACGCGGGCGTCGAGGACGTCGTGGAGCTCGTGGCCGAGTACAGCACGAAACTCCGCCCACGCTGGGACCGCCCGATCCAGCTGCTCTACATCGACGGCAAACACGACTACTGGACCTACACCGACGACCTGCGCTGGTCGGCGAACCTGGCCGACGGTGGGGAAATCCTGGTCCACGACTGTTTTTCCTCCATCGGCGTCACACTGGGCACGATCGCGAAAGTCCTCTTCGGACGGCGCTACACCTACCTCGACCGCGCGACGTCGTTGGCCCGGTTCCGGCTCGCCCCGCCGTCGGCGAAGGACAGACTGCGCGTGCTCGCCCAGCTGCCGTGGTTCGTGCGCAACGTCGGCATCAAGATCCTGTTGCGGCTGCGCCTGGCTCCCGTCGCGAAGATCTTCGGCCACGACAGCCCGTACGACCCCTACTGAGTGAGCGGTCTGCCGACGTCGACCTTGGCGAGACAGACGGGAGCACCCTTGGCGGACAGCTGAAAGCCGATCTTGTCGAACAGACCCTCGATCGGCAGGTACATCGTGTGCAGGCCGGGCTGGAACCACACGGCCACGCGTGCGCCGTCGCGGTCCACGAACCCTTCGCCGCCGTCCGAGGTGAAGTAGTCGATCCGGAGCAGGTACCGGCCGAGAACGGGCGTGTCCAACGGAACCCGGACCAGTTGCTCGCCGACGGTGTACCCGCAGCCCGTCACCGGGCCGGGCAGGCCGCGGGAAACCGGCTCCACGCCGGTGATCGTCCTCGCGGTACCCGAATCGTCCAAAAGGGACATCCGGCTGATCGGCTGGTCGAACTGGAACCCCGGGATCAGGCCCACCACCCGGGAGGCTCGTGCGTTCTCGCCGAACCAGCCGTGCAGGACGTCGTTCGGCACGGCCGTGTCGAACAGGACGAGGCCGGGATCCCGTTCGATCGACGCCCGTGCGTTGGCGAGGAACTCCCGCGAGTGGTCGAACCGTAGTCCTGGTGCCAGCCTTGTGAATCCCACGGCGGAACTCGTGATCAAGGCGAGGCACAACGCCAGGGCGAGCGGGCGTTTCGCCGCGGAGGGCACGGGATCCGGAGACCGATCGAGCGGTTTCGGCTCCAGGAAGGCGAAAGCGAGACACAGCGCGACGACGAGCGCCAGATCGGCGACGTAGCGGGGATCGCTGCCCAGTTCCGGGCCGACCTCGGTGAGCCTGGTGGCCGCCGAAAGCCCGATGTCCGCCACGAACACCAGGCCCAGCAGGATCCACGCCTTCCTGGCCCGGAGCCCGCCCACCCGGATCCCCATGACCAGCACCGCGACGGCGACGAGCAGCAGCGCGATCCGCACCACCACGGGGGAAGCGGCGAACGTCGCGCCGGGGCCAGGCCCCGACCAGGGCCCGCCGACCATCCCCGGGACCAAGGCGTCACCGAGCATCCGGCCCGCCATGTCCGCGACCGTGCCGACGGTGACCGGGCCTCCGCCTTGCCCTACCTGGCTTGTGGTCAACGCCAGGAAAACGGCGGCGTAGCCCACGAGGACGGCGGCCAAGACACCGAACAGGACGAGATGGCGGCGCAGGGAAACCCCGAGCAGCACGGTGATCCCGGCGATCAGCACCGGGATGAACACCGCCTTTTCGTAGAAGGCGAGCCCGAAGACGGTCCAAGCCACGGTGGCGATCGCCCAGCGACCGCCGTCGGCGAGATACCGCACGTGCGCATGCAGGGCGGCGGTGGCGGCCAGCAGCACGGGCGCGATCTGGATCGCGTACGCCCACCACAACGTCGGGACGAGCAGCAAGGTCGACGTCGTGAACATCGTGAACGGGACGAGAATCCCCCACCGGCGCCCGAAACAGCGCACCAGTACCGCCCACAGCAGCACCGACGCCGCCGCCTGCATCAGCAGGACCGGTGCCATCAGCACGGCGAAGTTCAGCGGTGCCCACGCGGTCAGCACGTCGGCGAGCAGGAATCCGCCGGGCGCGAGATGACCGTGGTAATCCTGGAAAAAGTAGCCGAAGTCGAACGGACCCGACTTCGCGGCGTGATAGGTGATGACGAAGTCGTCCTGCGCGAGACTGCCGCGCAGCGCGGCCCACGCGTGCAGGACGAACGGGATCACGCCGGCCGCGAACGCGGCGAGCGCGACCGGCGAAGGTCTTTTCCCCCGAAGTGCCACGGGTCGCCTCAATTCTTGCAGGTCGGCGGCTGGCACATGATCTTGCTCAGCGCCTGGTAGAAGACGTCCGAGATCTTCCTCGGATCGGGGGTGGTGAACGATTCCCCGCCGGTGGCGGTGGAAACCTGCCGCAGTTCGGACGCGTCGATATCCGGCCCGATGCCGATCCCGATGACCGGCAACGGTTTCCGCGGATCCTGCAGCTTGCCCAGTTCCTCCAGCAACCGCGGCAGCCCGATCGTCTCGCCGTCCTCGTTGCGCCCGTCGGTGAGCACGACGACCAGGTTGATCCGGCCGGGTTTCCAGTTCTGCCTGGCGTTCTGGTACGCGGCGAGGATCGAATCGTAGAGCCCGGTCGCCCCACCGGCTTTCGGCCGTACGACTTGGAGCTGCGCGACACCGCCCGACGACTTCTGCTCGGCGATCGTCTTCATCGGCAGCAGGACACGATGGTCCTTGTCACCGTCCAATTTGGTCGAGAACAGCCACAAACCCAGTTCTGTCGTGGGTTTGAACAGGCCGAGCCCCTGGGTCGCGGCCTGCAGGGTGAGTTCCATCCGGCTCTTCCCCGTGCCCGGCACGGCGGCGGCCATCGAACCGGAGACGTCGAGCAGCACCTGGACCCGGGCGCTCAGGTTCGTCCCCGCCCAGGCCTGAAGGACGGCGTACAGGTCCGTCACCGGCGGGGCTCCCGGCGGACGCGGCGCCGGGTCGGTCCGGCTGTCCTGCGCCCGCGGCACGGCGAACTGTCCGCTGGGCGCCCGGAATCCCGCGTTGGCGAAGATGCCGCCGGCGACCGGATCGAGCAGCAGTCGCAGAAAGCGTTCCGCCGCGGTCCTCGACGCTTCGGATGCCTTGGGCAGCACGACATACGGGTAGTCGAATCCCCGCACCGGGACGCCCGGGTAGGCCGCCACCAGGTTCCGCGCGAGGACCGACTGTTCGGTCGCGGGGAAGGCGGCGGGGAACTGGCCCGGCGCCGGGTTCAGCTTCCGCATGGCGGCGGTGAGGGCCGCGGCCGGGTCGGGCTCCTTCTCGGTCAGCTTCCGCAAGGCGAGCAACGTGCCGACGCCGAGCGGATCGCGCGCCGGGTCCGGGATCCCGATCGGCGCGCCGTCGAGGATCTCTTGCCACGAGGGGGTTTTCCCCGGCCAGCCGAACCGCCGCGCGGTTTCGTCGGGAAGTCCCAGTACCACCGGGGAATTCGCCACCGACTGACCGGATTCCGGCAGGTTCCACGCGCCGGCGTCCCTGGCCTGCGACAACATCGTGCTCGACTCGGGGATCCAGACGTCGGGCCCGCCGGAGGCCGTGGTGCCGAGCAGGTCGGTGGTCTTGGCCGACTCGCTCGCGGTCACGTTGACACTGAAGCATTCCTCCTGTGGCACGGTCTTCGCGAGCCGCGTGAGCACCGGCGCCACGTCGGGCGCCGCGGTGATCTCGACCGGAGTCAGCGCGTCACAACCGTTGCCCGCCAACCGGGCCCGCAGGTAGTCGACGCCCCACCAAGCGCCGAGCGCGATCACCAGCAACAGGCTCAAGACGACCACGGGCGCACGCCTCGGGCCGTCCTGCATGTGCGTGCCTCCGAGGTGCGGGGTGAGGACCTGGGATGTTGCCCAATCCGCCAGCGAACGTCAACCCTCGGGTAACTTAGCGCCTCCCGTTGCGGCAAACGGCCTAACCAAAGCCGTAACTCACGTGATCAGAGCCGTAACTCGCGTGATTGAAGGCGTAACTCGTGAGTTAAGCCTTCAATCACGCGAGTCACGCCTTCAAGCACGCGAGATCGGCCTAGCCGAAATACCGTCCGGCGCCGATGTGGGCGCCGACCGACTGCCACCAGCCGGCGTCGCCGGTCGAGTCGATGCCGTCCGCGATGACCGTCACGCCCGCCATGGTCGCGGTGTCGATGAGGTTCCGCAGCGTTCGCTCCGCCAGTGGTTCCGTCCGGCGCTCCGCCAGCCGGGGAGCGATCCGGACCGTCCGCACGGGCACGTCGACCAGGCAGACGACGTCATCGCCCGCGCCGAAGCCCTGCAGTTCCGCGTCCACGCCGATCTCGGCGAGGAGGTGCAGATTGTCGACCGTCTCGCCGAGATCCGTGAGCACGGCCTCGGTCGGGAAGCCCAGCCTCAGCCGTGACGGCCCGAGCCCGGTCGCGGCCAGGATGTTCCGCACCGATCCGACGAGATCCGGATCGGCGGCCTGATGCGGGGTCAGTCCCACGACCATCGGGAGCCTGTCGTCCGATTCCTCGCAGGCGGTGCGGATGAGCCATTCGCCGAGCGGCACGATCAGACCGGTCTCGTTGGCGAAGCGGACGCACGTGTCGTGACCGATCCGGCCGTGACGCGGATGGTTCCACGCGAGCCTCGCCTCGATCCCCGCCGGCCTGCTGTCCGCGAGCCACGTCAGCGGCCGGAAGTCGATCTCGATCTCACCGGTCTCCCAGGCGCCCGCCATGGAGACGGCGAGGCCGAACTCGTGCCGCTCCCTGCTGTCGAGCACGGAATCGGACAGCGCCCACTGCCGGTAGCCGTTGGCCTGCGCCCGGCGCAGCGTCATGTCCGAGACGCGCAGCAGTTCGTTCGGCTCGATGTCCCTCGGCGGCCGGTGCACGACGCCGACACAGGCCGAAACCGCGACGCCGCTGCCGCTCTCGAGGTAGACCGGTTCGGACAGTTCCTGGTTGATCATGCCGATGACGGTGGCGACATCCGGGCTGGTCGCGGTGTTCTGGATGAGGATGCCGAATTCGTCGCCACCGATCCTGGCGACGAGCGCGTCCTCGCCACCGACGACGGTCCGCAGCTTCGCGGCGACGTTCTTCAGCAGGTCGTCGCTCTGCTTCTGGCCGAGCCCGCCCGCGATCAGCGAGAAACCGTCAAGGTCGAGGTGATAGACCGTGACGCCGAAGGACGGGTCGGCGTGCCGCAACGCCTTCTCCAGGCGGGTGCCGAAGCACTGCCGGTTCGGCAGGCCGGTCAAGGGATCGTGCAGGGCTTGACGGCTCAGCTGCCGCTGCAGCAGCGAGACGTCCGTGTCACCGTCGACCAGCGTGATCAGCTGCTGGGCTTCGCCTGCCGGGTCGCGGATGACGGCGCCGGTGAACCCGGCCCACGTCGGCTCCTCGTCCTCGGTCACGAGTCTTCGCGACAGCTCGAGCCGCTGGCTCTCGCCTTCGAGCAGCTTCCGATAGCCCTCGCGCAGGCCATCGGCGTCGTCCGGGTGCACGAGGTCGTAGAGGTTGAGCCCGACCAGGTCCGCGACGGGCCGGTTCAGCATTTCGGCGAACGCCGGGTTCACCCGCTGGACGCGGCCGTCGACCCTGGTGACGGCCACGCCGGTCGCCGAGCCGGTGAACAGCTGCTCGAACCGCGCCTGGGTCAGCACCAGTTCACGCCGGGTCTCGCGTTCGAGTGTGACCAACGTGCGGCTCAGATCCTCTTGCTGCGTCTGGATGCTCTCGCGTAACGCCTCGCCGTAGCCGGACGCGAGCGCGCCGAGCACCTGCAACACCCGTTCGGGGAGCGACTTCACGCCCCGCAACTCCGGTTCGTGCAAAAGCCCCTTGCCGAGTACGTCCATCGTGCGACGCAGGCTGTCCGGCCCGACGCATCTGAGCGCGACGAGCCTCGCGCCGGCCTCACTGGCCCGCGCGGGCTCGGCGTCCCCGCTCAGCACCGCGTCGAAGACCTCGTCCAGCAGAGCGGCGAAATGCTCTTCGATCTGGGCGTGGGTATACGGAAGATACGCCGTGCCGGTGACCAGGTAGGCCCACTTGCGGGCCAACGTGGCGCGGGTCGGCGCGGCGTTCTTCCGCTTCGGTGCCGCGGAGGATGAAGTTCTCTTCGGGGCGTCCGGCGATACGGGGAACTCATCGCCGTCCGGAAGTGGGGCAGTCACGTCCGCCGGTCCTGGGGTCGCTTTCGTATTCCGTGGTGGAGGAACATCCTCCACGATTCTGAAGCCGTACTCACGGTTTGACGGTCACCCAATCGGGTGGTCACCCTACGATACTGCAACAACGACCTTTTCCTCAGCCGGACGCGAATGGCGTCCCGATACCGGGACGCGTTGCGCCGTAATGCCAGCGATTGTTCGGCACCGGACAGAAACGCCCAGCGAACGGAGTCGCCCATCGGTGAACGCGGCCACCGTCGTGGCCGGTTTGAGCGGCATTCTCACAGAACCCTCTCCGGAATCGGGACGCTCGGAAGGAGCATGAACCCTACACCTGGTGACCGAACGCTCACCGGCAGCCCGGGGGTTCGCGCCGCGCCAGGTAAGCGAGTGAGCGCGGCGGCGTGGTGGGTCGGGTCTCGTGAGTGGCAAGGACGGTTAGAACCGTCCTCGCCACTCACGAGGCGCTGTCGTCAGCTGTTGCGCGGGAACCCGAGGTTCACCCCGCCCTGCGAAGGATCGGGCCACCGCGACGTGACGACCTTCGTCCGTGTGAAGAAGTGGAACCCTTCCGGCCCGTAGGCGTGGCTGTCCCCGAACAGCGAGTCCTTCCACCCGCCGAACGAGTAGTAGCCGACCGGCACCGGGATCGGCACGTTCACGCCGACCATCCCGACCTCGACCTCGTTCTGGAACCGCCGCGCGGCCCGCCCGTCGTTGGTGAAGATCGCGGTGCCGTTGCCGTAGGGGTTGGCGTTGATCAGCTCCAGCGCCGCGTCGTAACCCTCGGCCCGCGCGACCGCCAGCACCGGCCCGAAGATCTCGTCGGTGTACACGGACATGTCCGGGGTGACCTGGTCGAACAGCGTCGGGCCGAGCCAGAATCCGCCGTCCTCGCCGTCGACCTCGATGCCGCGGCCGTCGACGACGAGCCGGGCGCCCGCTTCGACGCCCGCTTCCACATAGGACTCGACGCGTTCGTGGTGGGCGGCGGTGACGAGCGGCCCCATCTCCGAGGTGGGCCGCATGCCGTCGCCGACGCGCAGCCGCTTGATCCGCTCGGCGATCTTCGCGACCAGTTCGTCGCCGACCGGGTCGACCGCGACCACGACCGACACCGCCATGCACCGCTCCCCCGCCGACCCGAAGCCCGCCGAGACGGCCGCGTCGGCGGCGAGATCGAGGTCCGCGTCCGGGAGGACGACCATGTGGTTCTTCGCGCCGCCGAGCGCCTGCACGCGTTTCCCGTGCCTGGTCCCGGTTTCGTAGACGTACTTCGCGATCGGCGTCGACCCGACGAACGAGATAGCCTTGACGTCGCGGTGTTCCAGCAGCCCGTCGACGGCCACCTTGTCGCCGTGCAGGACATTGAGGACGCCGTCGGGCAGGCCCGCCTCGGCGAACAGTTCCGCGATGAACACGGCCGCGGACGGGTCCTTCTCGCTCGGCTTGAGCACCACGGTGTTGCCGCAGGCGAGCGCGTTCGGCACGAACCACAGCGGGACCATCGCCGGGAAGTTGAACGGCGAGATCACGCCGACCACGCCGAGCGGCTGCGAGATCGAGTACACGTCGACGCCGGTCGAGGCGTTCTCGCTGAACCCGCCCTTGAGCAGCTGCGCCGCGCCGCAGGCGTACTCGACGTTCTCGATCGCGCGCGCGACTTCGCCCGCGGCGTCGGATTCGACCTTGCCGTGTTCGCTGGTGACGATCTTCGCCAGTTCGTGACGCCGCGCCGAGAGCAGCTCACGGAAGGCGAACAGCACCCGTGTCCGCCCGGCCAGCGACGTCCCGCGCCAGCCCGGCAGCGCCCGGGACGCGGCCGCGACGGCGGCGTCGACGTCGTCCTGCGCCGCGAAGGGGACTTTCGCCCGCACCTGGCCGGTGGCCGGATCGAACACGTCACCGGATCGTTCGCTCACGCCTTCGCACGGTTTGCCGTCGATCCAGTGGTTGATGCGGTCGGTCACGGGTTCCGCCTTCCTGATCCCTGATGCCTGCTCCCGGTCGAGTCTGGGTGCGCGCGCCACACCGACGCCATCGTCAACGTGTACGGACTCCCGGTCCCGCCCGTACAGTCTGTCTCCAGCGTTGCCGAACCGGGTGGGAGGCCGATGTACCCGACCGTCGCCGAGGTGCTCGCGCTGCCGGTGCTGCGTCAGGGCAGGCCCCATGTGGTGGCGGGGGCGGCGGGGCTCGACGCGCCGGTCCGCTGGGCGCACGTCGCCGAGGTCGCGGACATCGCCCCGTTGCTGCGGGGCGGGGAACTCGTGCTCACCACCGGGGTCGCGCTGCCCGACGACGGCGCCGCGCTGGCCCGCTACGTCGGTGACCTGGCGGGTATCGGGGTCGCCGGGATCGTCGTCGAACTGGTCCGGCATTGGAGTGAGAAGCTGCCGCCCGCGCTGGTCGACGCCGCGGACCGCCACGGTGTCCCGCTGATCACCCTTTCGCGCGAGACGCGTTTCGTGTCGGTCACCGAGGCGGTGAACGGGCTGATCGTCGACGCCCAGGTCGACGAGCTGCGCGCGGCCGAGCGCGTCCACGAGACCTTCACCGCGTTGACGATCGCCGGCGCCGAGCCGGGGGAAATCCTGCGGGAGGTCGCGAGGCTCACCGAACATCCCGTGGTGCTGGAGACGCTGTCGCACGAGGTCCTCGCCTACGACACGGCGGGGACCGACCCCGGTGAGCTGCTGCCCGGCTGGCCGTCCCGGTCGCGGCCGGTGCAGGTCGGCGAGCGGACCGGCTACCACCAGGGCGCGGGCTGGCTGATCACCGTGGTCGGCGCGCGCGGGCACGACTGGGGACGGCTGGTCGTCGTCTGCGGGGACCAGCCGCCGCACCGGCACGTCGTGGTCGCCGAACGGGCCGCGTCCGCGCTCGCGGTCCACCGGCTGGTCGCCAAGGACACCGACAGCCTCGAACGCCAGGCGCACCGCGCGATCCTGACCGAACTGCTGGCGAACCCGGTGCCGCCCGCCGAGCTGACCGCGCGGGCCTCGGCGCTGGGTGTCCCGCTGACCGGACGGCTGCTGGTCGGGGTCGCCGTGCGGCCCCGGATCACCGCGACCGCCAAGACCGCGCAGTCCACTCCGGTGCTGCTGCGGGAACTCGCCGAGGCGACGGTGCTCGCCGCGCGGCACGCCAAGGTGTCCGCGCTGGTGGCCACCGACGACACGCAGGTGCGCGCGCTGATCGCGCTCTCACCGGAGGCGGGGGTCGACGCGGTCCTGCGGCGGCTGGCGACCGACGTCCACGAGGCCCGCGCGGGCGCGCCCGCCGTGGTCGCGGTCGGGACCACGGGGAGCGGGCCTGCCGAAGCGCGGCGGACGCTCGTCGAAGCCGCGCAGGTCGCCGCCGCGGCGCTCAGCGAGAACGTCGAACGGCTGGTCCACCGGCTCGACGACGTCCGGTTGCGCGGACTGCTGCATCTGCTGGCGGGCGACGAACGGATCACCGCGTTCGCCGCGCGGGAGCTCGGTCCGCTGCTGAGCCGGGACGCCGCGCAGGGCAGCAGACTCGTTCAGGCGTTGAGGCATTACTGCGAGCACGGCGGCAACAAGTCCGCGGCGGCCGCCGCGGCGCACACCTCCCGCACCGCGTACTACCAGCAGCTGGCCCGGATCGAGCAGGTCCTGGGCGTGCGGCTGGAAGATCCGGAGTCGATGCTCTCGCTTTATGTCGCTTTGCTCGCCCACGACATTCGAAAAGCGGACGACCACACGTCCGGGTGAGCAAATCTCACCCGAGCGTGGAACACAGTGATCGGGCCACGTCAGCCGATAGGGTTGATATGGCTTTCTTCGAACCGATCGGCGCCTGCGTGCTCGCGTTGGCCTGTATGGCCCCGGCGCAACCCGCCGAATCCACGTTTCAGCTGACCAGCCACGACACCAGGGGCCGGATCGGCACCGTCTCGCTCACCTGCGGGCCCACCGGGGGTTCCCACCCCACGCGCGGGAACGCCTGCGGCAAACTGTCCGAAGTGGACGGAAAGTTCGACAAGCTCCGCCCCGAACCCCGGTCCTGCACCCTCGAATATTCACCGGTGGACGTCTCCGCGGTCGGCAAGTGGCGCGGCGAACCGGTCACCTTCCGCACTTCGTACGCCAACCGTTGTGTCGCCGACGCCGAGTCGGCGGGCGTCTTCACCTTCTGACCACGGCACCTCCGTCGAGGTGACCGCCGGACCTCCCCCTCGGTGGCCCGGCGGCGCCGTTCACCGCCGCCTTGATCGCCCTCACCCCCAAGAGGGCGATCAAGGCCGTGGGTCACGGCTCAGGGGCGGGTCAGGTACCGGCAGCCGATCCCGTCCTTCGCGGTAACGGGGGTCTGACGCGCGAGGGACCGGCTCAGGTTCCATTCGCGCCAATCATCTTCCGGGATTCCCCGCACGACCGGTCCGAGCACACAGGACCGCAACGGCTCGGGGAGCCGGTCCGCCGACGGCACCACGTCGGCGGAAAACCGTGACAGGTAAACGGTGTCGAGCGTCTTGCCGTGGGCGAGCCGGTCGATGTTGCGGTCGGCGATGAACCGTTCCGGATCGAGCACGGCCAGCCCGAGCAGTGCCGCGACGGCGGCCCCGATCGCCGCGCGCGGCAGCCAGGACGGCCGCAGCGGGATCAGGGACGCGAGCACCAGCAGGAAGATCAGGCCGATCCAGAGTTCGCAGACCTCGACCAGCAGCCGCAGCACGGTGAACCCGTACGCCTGCTGGTATGTCCACATGCGACTCAACGCGGACGCGACCAGCACCAGGCTGAGCACGCTCAACGCGCCGAGCAGCCCGCGCTGCCAGGCACGATCGGCCACCGAGGTCTTCGGCGCCCAGCGCAGCGCGGCGGCGACCAGCAGCAGGGTCAGCACGGTGATGGCGGAGAGCTGCCAGAACCCGCTCCTGGCGTACTCGGCCGCCGTCAGGCCGCTCGTGGCCAGGAGGTATTCGGTGCCGCCGAACAACACGACCAGGCGGACCACGACGAAACTCGTGAACAGCAGCACCAGCACACCCAGCGGCAACGTCCATTCGAGCCGGTGCGCGAGCCGTTTGCGGGGCGCGTCTTCGGCAGCCGGCAGCGGGGGCGCCGCCAGCAGGTAGCACGCCCCGGTGACGGCGAACGCGGCCACCACGAACAGGAAACCCCAGCGCACGAAGGTTCCCGGGTTCAGCTCGGGGATCACCGCGTCGACGACGCTCGCGAACGCGGCGTCCGCGCCCCGCAACAGCGGGACGAACACCAGCAGCAGCAAGGCGCTCGCCAGCACCGGCACGAGGAACCTCGGCCGCGTCCGGCCTTCCTGTTTCTTGCCGAGCTTCGTGAGCCCGCGCCCGACCCACGGGATCGAAAGCAGCGCTTCGATGGGGACCGCGAAGACGTCGTAGATGATCGTGTTCACGGTGCGTTTCCCGACCGCCGCGAGGGATCCCGCGACGAAAGCCGCCAGTACGCACAACACGTTCAGCCATACCGACGCGCGGAACATCCCGACCGCGAGCAGCCCGAGGGCGGCCGCCGCCCAGACCGCGTTGACCAGCCGGAAATGTGGTTCGGCGGCACCGCGGGCGCGCTTGTCGGCGAAATAGACGGCCGCCACGAAGGCGAGCCCGGCCACGAACCAGCCCGCTCCGGGGTCGTCCGGCATGACGAACGCGGTGACCAGCCCGGCCGCGACCGCCGCGGGCAGCACGGAGGCGGGCAGCGGGACGATCGCCGACTTCGGCGGCACGCGTGGCCGCATCAGGATCGGCACCGGTGGCACGGGCGGGGCGGGCGGCAGGGTGGTCGTCGCCGAGGGCGGCGACGCGTGCGCCTGCTTCTCTTCGCTCATCGAATCCTCCAGTTTGCGAAAGCACATATCGTCGGCCGTACGCGGCCGCCCGAAAGCAGCGGCCGGGGAACTAGGGAACGGGGATCACGACGCGGATGACACAGCCCGGCCGTCCTTCGGGGGTGACGACGGCGATGCTGCCGTGGTGCAGGTCGACCACCCACCGCGCGATCGCGAGCCCGAGGCCGGTGCCCCCGCCGCCGGCCCGCTCACCCCGGGTGAACCGCTCGAACACGCTGTCCCGCTCCCCCGGCGGGATGCCGGGGCCTTCGTCTTCGACCTCGATGACGACGTCGGCCTCGCGGGCCTCCGCCCGCACCCGGACCTCTCCCCCGGCGGGTCCGTGCCGGACGGCGTTGTCGAGCAGGTTGACCACGACCTGATACAGCCGGCCGCGGTCGGCGACGGCGGTCGCGCCGGGCGGCTGGACGTCGACGGAGAACCGCACGCCGCGACCGGTGGCCCCCGCTTCGGTGGCGACCTCCTCCAGCAGCAGTTCGAGATCGAACTCCTCCAGCTGCAACGGGAACGCGCCCGCGTCGATCCGCGACAGGTCGAGCAGTTCCGAGACCAGCCTGCCGAGCCGTTCGGTCTGCTGCAGCGCGGTCTTCAGGGTCGCCGGATCGGGTTCGGCGACCCCGTCGACGAGGTTCTCCAGCACCCCGTTCAGCGCGGTGATCGGGGTGCGGAGTTCGTGGGAGACGTTCGCGATCAGCTCGCGGCGCCGCTGATCCGAGGCGTCCAGGTCGGCGGCCATCTGGTTGAAAGCGTGTGACAGCTCCCCGACCTCGTCGCGGGCGGTCGCCCGGACCCGGCGGGTGTAGTCGCCCTTGGCCATCGCGCGGGCGGCGGCGGTCATCTCCCGCAGCGGCCTGGTCATCCCGTGCGCCAGGATCTGCGAGGTGACCACGGCCAGCACCATGGCGGCGATCGTGGTCCGCGGCGGCAGCCAGCCGATCTGCCAGTTGAAGAAGGCGAACGCGATCCCGCCCGACGACACCAGCAGGATCGCGAGCTTGAGCTTGATGGAGCGGACCGGGTCGAGTGGTCTCGGGAGCGCGTCGACCACGCGGCCGAGCAGCGGGCGAAGCTTCACGATCCCACCTCCAGGGCGTAGCCGACGCCGTGCACGGTGCGGATGAGGTCCGCGCCCAGTTTGCGGCGCAGCGCCTTGATGTGGCTGTCGACGGCGCGGGTGCCCGAACCGGTGCCCGCGACGTCCCAGTCCCAGACCTCGCTGAGCAGCCGTTCCCGGGGCTGCACCGCCCTCGGGCGTTTCGCGAAGTGGACGAGGAGGTCGAACTCGATCGGCGTCAGCTGGGCCTGGGTGCCCGCCCGCGTGACCCGCCGCTGGTCGACGTCGATCTCGAGGTCGCCGAGCACGATCTTCGTGCCCGCGTCCTCGCCCTCGGCGCGCGCGGACCGTTCGACCCGGCGCAGCAGGGCGTGCACCCGCGCCGAGAGCACCCGCATCGAGAACGGTTTGGTGAGGTAGTCGTCGGCGCCGACACCGAGGCCGATCAGCATGTCCGTCTCGTCCGAGCGGGCGGTCAGCATGAGCACCGGCACCGGGCGGCGGGCCTGGATCCGGCGGCAGACCTCCAGCCCGTCGAAGCCCGGCAGCATCACGTCGAGCACCACCAGGTCCGGTTCCCGCTCGGCGTCCGCCTCGACGCCGGAAGGGCCGTCGTGCGCCAGGTCGACCGAGAATCCTTCGGCCCGCAAACGCGCGGCGATGCTCTCCGCGATGGTCACGTCGTCCTCGACGACCAGCACCCGGCGTCCTCCCAGTTCCATGGGGATGACTGTAGGCATCGGCCGTGGAGACCATCCGGGGGAGCTGTGGAGATCTTGTGGAGATGTTTCGGCCGGTTTGCCGGGTTACTACGGTCGTGTGTGTGACGCAGGTCATGCACTCGGACCCGTCGAACGCAATCGACAGTCTGCGTTCCGACGCCATCAACAGTGAACAGTCTGCCAGTCCCACCCGCGCGGCGCGGGCGAGCACGATTCCGCAATGGAGCCGACGGCACGCGGTACGCAGCACGTGCATCCTGATGGCCGGGTGGAACTCGGCGAGGTCGAGTCCTTGAAGGACAGCCGCTTCTACAACGAAGAACTCGCCCCGGTCCCGGTCGAAAAGCGGACCTGGACCACGTACACCTACTTCGCGCTGTGGATGGGCATGGCGCACAACATCCCGTCCTACGCGCTCGCGGCGTCGCTGATCGCGCTCGGCATGGACTGGGTTCAGGCGCTGCTCACGATCACCATCGGCAACCTGATCGTGTTGATCCCGATGCTGCTCAACAGCCACGCCGGGACGAAATACGGCATCCCGTTCCCGGTGTTCGCCCGTGCCTTCTTCGGGATGCGCGGCGCGAATCTGGCGGCGTTGCTGCGGGCGTTCATCGCGTGCGGCTGGTTCGGCATCCAGACCTGGGTCGGCGGCGAGGCGATCTACATCATCGTCGGGCGGCTGGCGGGTTCCGGGTGGAAGGACTCCACCGTCGTCCTCGGCCAGCACTGGACGCTGTGGCTGTCGTTCGGGGTGTTCTGGGTGATCCAGATGCTCATCATCTGGCGCGGCATGGAGGCGGTCCGGAAGTTCGAGAACTGGACGGCTCCGCTGGTGTCGGTCGGCTTCCTGATCCTGCTCGGCTACGTGCTGGTCAAGGCGGGTGGGCTCGGCCCGATCCTGTCCGAGCCCGGGAAACTCGGCTGGGGGCCGGACTTCTGGAAGGTGTTCGCCCCGTCGCTGATGGCGATGATCGCGTTCTGGTCGACGCTTTCGCTGAACATGCCGGACTTCACCCGGTTCGGCGGCAGCCAGGGCAAGCAGGTCCGCGGCCAGATCCTCGGCCTGCCGACCACGATGACGTTCATCGCGATCGTGGCCATCCTGACCACCTCGGGCGGCAGCGTCCTCTACGGCGAGCAGATCTGGGATCCGGCGAAACTGGCCGACCGGTTCGATTCCCCGGTCGTCGTGGTGGTCGCGCTGGTCGCGCTGGTGCTGGCGACCGTGTCGGCGAACCTCGCGGCCAACGTGGTCAGCCCGTCCTACGACTTCTCCAACGCCTTCCCGAAGAAGATCACCTTCGCGGTCGGCGGGCTGATCACCGGCATCATCGGCATCGTCATCCAGCCGTGGCGGCTCTACTCCGACCCGAACATCTACATCTTCGCCTGGCTCGGTTTCTACGGCGGCCTGCTCGGCGCCGTCGCCGGGGTGCTGGTCGCCGGCTACTGGGTCGTCAACCGCACCAAGCTGCGCCTGCGGGATCTGTACACCGAACGCGGCATCTACTGGTTCAACGGCGGCTGGAACTGGCGTGCGCTCGTCGCGACGCTGGTCGGCGCCGTGCTAGCGGTCGGCGGCGCGTACGGCGGGCCGTTCCCCGCCGACGGGCTGATCCCGTTCCTGAAACCCCTCTACGACTACAACTGGGTCGTCGGCCTGGCGGGCGCCTTCGTCGTCTTCCTGCTGCTGTCCCTGCCCGAACGCAAGCGCACCACCGAGATCGAGGAGGATGCAAGTGAGCGACGTGGTCCGAGCCGGATTGATCCAGCAGCGGTGGACGGGTGACAAGGAGTCCATGATCGCGAACGCGGTCGAAGCCATCGGCAAGGCCGCATCGCAGGGCGCGCAGGTCGTCTGCCTGCAGGAGTTGTTCTACGGCCCGTATTTCTGCCAGGTGCAGGACACCGACTACTACTCCTACACCGAAGGCATCCCCGACGGGCCGACGACGAAGCTCATGCAGGAGGTCGCCGAACGGCACGGTGTCGTGCTGGTCGTCCCGATGTACGAGGTCGAGCAGCCCGGCGTGTACTACAACACCGCCGCGGTGATCGACGCGGACGGGACGTACCTCGGCAAGCACCGCAAGAACCACATCCCGCAGGTGAAGGGCTTCTGGGAGAAGTTCTACTTCCGGCCCGGGAACATGGGCTACCCGGTGTTCGACACCGCCGTCGGCCGGATCGGCGTCTACATCTGTTACGAGCGGCATTTCCCGGAGGGCTGGCGCGCGCTGGGCCTGGCCGGGGCGAAGATCGTGTTCAACCCGTCGGCGACCAGCCGGGGCCTGTCGGAGTACCTGTGGCGGCTGGAGCAGCCCGCGGCCGCCGTCGCGAACGAGTACTACGTCGGCACGATCAACCGTGTCGGCGTGGAACCCTTGGGCGACAACGACTTCTACGGCCAGTCGTATTTCGCGGACCCGCGCGGCCAGCTCGTCGGCGAAGCCGCGTCCGACACCGAGGAGGAGATCGTCGTCCGCGATCTCGACATGGGCAAGCTCGCCGAGGTGCGGGATCTGTGGGCCTTCTACCGGGACCGGCGGCCCGACAGCTACGGACCCCTCGCGGAGGCGTGATGACCACCCTCATCAGCGGCGGGCAGGTGCTGTCCACGGCGGGCGCTTCGGCGGCGGACGTCCTCGTCGACGGCGAGACGATCTCGGCCGTCGGCGCCCCCGGCACGCTCGGGCCCGCCGACTCGGTGATCGACGCGACCGGGAAGTACGTGCTGCCCGGCGGGATCGACGCGCACACGCATATGGAGATGCC
>Ga0307518_10001044_pt1 | contig 20736 bp, 25 predicted proteins | sample 25_EM_MG_FD_203889 | JGI IMG/M metagenome (GOLD analysis project Ga0307518, IMG submission 203889) | Populus trichocarpa ectomycorrhiza microbial communities from riparian zone in the Pacific Northwest, United States - 25_EM | ecosystem: Host-associated > Plants > Roots > Unclassified | place...
GTCCTCAACACTCACGAGGGGGAGCGGTAGTAGCGCGTGACCGACTCCGCGACACAAGCAGGCTTGTCCGAACCGTCCAGCTCGAAGGTGAACGCGCGCACCATCTGCACGCCGTCGCGCGGCACGGCCGTCACCTCCGCCACCGACGCGTGCAACCGCACCCGGCCGCCGACCGGGACCGGCGCGGGGAACCGGACCTTGTTGAGCCCGTAGTTCAACGCCATGCCGACGCCGGTGACGCGCAGCAGTTCGGCGAACATCGGGATGCCCCAGCTCAAGGTCAGGTAGCCGTGGGCGATCGTGCCGCCGAACGGCCCCGCCGAGGCGCGCACCGGGTCGGTGTGGATCCATTGGCCGTCACCGGAAACCTCGGCGAAGGTGTCGATGACGTCCTGTGTCACCGTCCGCCAGGCCGACGTGCCGAGATCGCGGCCTTCGAGCGCCAGGATCTCCTCGATGCCGTTCGCGGTGATCACCGGGTCACCGCCGCGGCGGCGGGGGCGGGCTCGTCGGCGCGCTCGTCGTAGCTGGGCCGCTTCAGCAGGGCCAGCATGCAGCCCAGCGTCAGCAGGACCTGGAACACCGCGAACACGATCACGGCGGTGATGGAACCGGTGAGGTTGAGCAGGAACTGGCCCACGATCGGCGTCGTACCGCCCAGCAGCGTGCCGCACAGCTGGTAGCACAGCGAGATCCCGGTGTAGCGCACATGCGCGGGGAACCGGCTGGCGAGCATGCCGGCGAGCGCGGCGTAGTAGAGGCAGTGCGGCACGGTGGCGACGACGACGCCGACCATCGCCGAGGTGTAGTCCCCGGTGCCGATCAGCAGGAACATCAGCGGCATCAGCACGAGTTCGGGCAGCAGCATCACCGACACCGCGCGGCGCCAGCTGGTCATCTTCGTGACGATCACCGCGCCCCACGGCTGCACCATGATCTGGGTGATGTTGGCGACCAGGATGATGGTGAGGAAGGAACTGCGGCTGAAGCCGATGTCCGACGTCGCCCACGACAGCGCGAAGGTGGACTTGAAGTAGGTGGCGGACAGGCCGATGGTGCAGGCGCCGATGCCGAGCACGATGAGCATCGGGTGGTTGCGGAGCACCTCGGTCAGCGGCAGTTTGGCGACCTTCTTGGTCTTGATCAGTCCCGCCATGGCCGGGGATTCCGTGACCTTCAGCCGGATGAACAGCCCGACGACGACCAGCAGCGCGGAGGCCAGGAACGGGATCCGCCAGCCCCAGCTGACGAACGCCGCGTCCGGCAGCTGGCTGATGGCGAGGAAGCTGACCGTGCTCAGCGTGTTGCCCACCGGCGAACCCTGTTGCGCGAAGGCGCCGTAGAGGATCGATTTCCCCTTGGGCGCGTGTTCGGAGGCGATGAGCACCGAACCGCCCCATTCGCCGCCGAGCCCGATGCCCTGGATCATCCGGATGAGCACGAGCAGGATCGGCGCGGCCACGCCGATGGTCGCGTAGCCGGGCAGCACCCCGATCAGGGTGGTCGAGATGCCCATCAGCAGCAGTGTGATGACCAAGGTCTTCTTGCGGCCGAGCCGGTCGCCGATATGGCCGAAGATGACGCCGCCGAGCGGCCTGGCGAGGAAGCCGACCCAGAAGGTCGCGAACGCGACCAGGGTGCCGATCGCCCCGTCGAGCTCGGGGAAGAAGACCTTGTCGAACACCAGCGCGGAAGCGGTGCCGTAGATGTAGAAGTCGAACCACTCGATGGTCGAGCCGATGAAGGCCCCGATGCCCGCGCGTTTCGCGGTCGAGTCCGCCGCCATGCCGTCTCCTTGGATCGCCGTTGTTCCCGGGCACGGCGACCCCCCGGCGCCAACGTCCCTGTTCTGGCCGGAACGATGCCAGCCGTCACCGAGACACGTCCAATACCGAATAGGCCGGTCAGTAAGTGCCGCTGCGTATCAATCGCCGGGCGTGGGCAGCGCCTCCTCGGCGACGGCGAGCACGGTCCGCAGGGCGGCGGACGGATTGTCGGCACGCCAGGCCAAGGCGGCTTGCAGGCGCGTCGCCTTGCCGGCGAGGCGCCGGTAGACCAGCCCGGTCTGCTGGATGTGCTGGCAGGACGTGAGGGTCAGCGTCACGCCGACCCCGGCCGCCACCAGCGCCAGGATCGTGTACGAATCCGGTGCCTCCTGGACCACCTTCGGGGTGAACCCGCCTTCCGCGCAGGCCTTGACGGTGGCCTCGCGCACCGTCGAGCCCGCGTTCGCGGGGAAGCTGACGAAGACCTCGGAAGCCAGTTCCTCGATGGGGATACGCCGGTGCCCGGCCAGCCGATGGTCCGAAGGCAGCGCGCAGATCAGCTCCTCCTCGTCGATCACCCTGGCCCGCACACCCGGCTGGGTGACCGGCAGGCGGACGAAGCCGAGATCGAGCGAACCGTCCGCGACGCGGTCGAGCGCCACGTTGGCGTACGTCTGCCCGCGCATCACCAGTTCGAGCCCGGGATGCGCGGCCCGCACCGCCCTGGTCAGCAGCGGCAGCGACTCGTGGCTCGACGCCCCGGCGAAGCCCACGGTGACCCGCCCGAACTCGCCGCGGCCCGCGGCTTTCGCGGCGCGGGTGGCCAGGTCCAGGTCTTCGAGCACGGTGCGCGCGGGGGTGAGGAAGGATTCGCCCGCGCTGGTGAGGCGCACGGACCGGGTGTTGCGTTCGAACAGCGCGACCCCGAGTTCGCGTTCGAGCTGGCGGATCTGCTGGCTCAGCGGGGGCTGGGCCATCTGCAGGCGCTTCGCGGCGCGGCCGAAGTGCAGTTCCTCGGCCACCGCCAGGAAGGCGTTCAGATGACGGAACTCCATGACGCACCTCGATTATTCCAAACTGAGTATCAATGTGACCTTAATTCGGTATTGGACTCTGCACAATGCCGCCTGGCACGGTGAAGCCCGTGACCGACAAGACCACCACGATGGCCGAGGCCATCGCCGCCTTCGTGCACGACGGCGCCACCGTCGCGCTGGAGGGGTTCACGCATCTGATCCCGACCGCGGCGGGGCACGAGATCATCCGGCAGGGCCGCCGCGACCTCACCGTGGTCCGGATGACCGCGGACATCGTCGTGGACCAGATGCTGGCCGGCGGCTGCGTCCGCAAACTGGTGTCGTCGTTCGTCGGCAACTCCTCGGCGGGTTCGCTCGGGGAGCTGCGGCGGCGGATCGAGCGCGCCGACCCCGAACCGCTGGAGTTCGAGGAATACAGCCATTACGGCATGATCGGCCGCTATCTGGCCGGCGCGCAGCGGTTGCCGTTCTACCCGGTGCGTTCGTACGCGGGCAGCGACCTGCCGTCGGTCAATCCCGGCCTCCGCAAGGTGACCTCGCCCTACGACGACGGCGAGCAGATCTACGTGGTGCCGCCGGTGAACCCGGACGTCACGATCGTCCACGCCCAGCGGGCGGACCGGTCGGGCAACACCCAGGTCTGGGGTTTGACCGGAATCCAGGCCGAAGCCGTGTACGCGGCGAAGAAAGCAGTGGTGGTGGTCGAGGAGATCGTCGACGACGACGTGATCCGCCGGGATCCCAACCGCACGCTCATTCCCTCGCACGCCGTCGACGCCGTGGTGGCCTGCCCGCGTGGCGCGCACCCGTCGTTCGCCCAGGGCTACTACGACCGGGACAACGCCTTCTACCGCGGCTGGTCGGCGATCAGCGCGGATCCGGCGCGCCTGCGCGAATGGCTGGGGGAGTGGGTGTTCGGCACCCGCGATCACGCGGAATACGTGGCGAAACTGGGAGAGCGCTACTGGTCGGGCCTCGCCGTCGACGACGCGCTGAGCCTGCCGGTGAACTACGGACGGCGACGGGAGAACGCACGATGACGTCCACAATGGACACCGGAACGACCTCCTCCGAACTGCTTTCGGTGGTCGCTTCCCGGGAGCTGGCCGGAAAACGCACGGTGTTCGCCGGGATCGGCCTCCCGACGCTGGCCGCGTCGCTCGCCCATCTCACGGTCGCGCCGGATCTGGAGATCGTCTACGAGTCCGGGGTCTGCGGTGCGCATCCTTCGCAGCTGCCGGAGACAATCGCTGACGCCGTCCTGATCACCGGTGCCGAAGCGGTGCTCTCGATGCCCGCGCTGTTCGGCAACGTCCTGCAGGGCGGGCATATCGACGTCGGTTTCCTCGGCGCCGCGCAGATCGACCGGTGGGGGAACCTGAACTCGTCGGTGATCGGCGACTGGGCCGATCCGGCGGTCCGGCTGCCCGGACCGGGCGGCGCGATGGAGGTGATGGCGAACTCCGGCGAGGTCTTCGTCGTGATGCGCCGCCACGACCCCCGGTCCTTTGTGGACAAGCTGGACTTCTGCACCTCGCCAGGCCCGGATCGTGCGCTGGCCGACGGGATCCGGCCGCTCGGCGCGGGGGTCACCAGGGTGATCACCGACCTCGGCATCCTCGCGCGGCCGGGCGTCGGCGAACCCCTGCGGCTGGTCGCCGTCCACCCCGGCGTGACGGCCGGCCAAGTGCGCGCGGCCACCGGCTGGCCGCTGGAGGTCGACGGCGATCTGGTCACGATCGAACCACCCGCCGAAGCCGAACTCCGGCGGCTGCGTGAAGAAGTCGACCCCGGTCGCGTCTACCTGCGTTGAGGAGTGAACATGCGGATCAGGGTCATCGGAACCGGTGTGATGGGCCGGGGGATCGCGCAATGGGCGGCGACCGCCGGGCACACCGTCGAGCTCGCCGACGCGCGGGGTGAGGCCGTCGGCGAAGCGATCGGCTTCATCGCGGGTCTGCTGGACCGCGCGGTCCACAAAGGACGGATGACGGAGCCGGAAGCGGGCGAGATCCGTGCCAGGCTCGTGCCGCTGGACGCGGTTTCGGCGCCGGGCGACGACGTGGATCTGGTGATCGAAGCCATTCGTGAAGACCTGGACACCAAGGCTTCACTCTTCGGCGAGCTGGAAGCGGTGCTGCCGCCCACGACCATCTTCGCGACGAACACCTCCTCGCTGCCCGTCACCCGGATCGCCGCGACACTGGCCGATCCGTCGCGCCTGGCCGGTTTGCACTTCTTCAACCCGGTGCCGTTGATGAAGATCGTCGAGGTCGTCCCGGGGGCGGCCACCCGGCCCGACATCCCCGGCACGCTGGCCGGCCTGGTGCGCGCGTCCGGGCATCGCGCGGTGACGGTCGCCGACACCCCGGGCTTCCTGGTCAACCACGCGGGACGCGGGCTGGTCACCGAGGCGTTCGCGCTGCTCGAGGATTCGGTCGCGGAGCCGGTGGTGATCGACCGGATCGCCCGCGACGTGCTCGGCCTGCGGATGGGCCCGTTCGAGCTGATGGACCTGACGGGACTCGACGTCACGGCCGCCGTCATCGACTCGATCTGGACCGGGTTCCGGCATTCCGACCGGCTGCGACCCTCGTTCCTCACGCCGAACCGGGTGGCCGCTGGGCTTTACGGCCGCAAGAGCGGACGCGGGTTCTACGATCATCGTCCCGGCGCCGAGGCCATCACCGAAGCGCCGGTCACCGCCGCGGAATGTCCACTGTGGATCGCCGGAACGGGACCGGACGCCGACGCCTTGCGCGCGGCCTTCCCGTCGGCGTTGGACGAGCCCGCACCCGAGGCTGTTGTACTGGTGCCGACTTGGGGGACCACTGTCGCCGCGGCGATCGCGGCGCACGGGCTGCCCGCTTCCCGCACCTTCGGCGTGGATCCGCTGTCGCTCACCACTCGCCGCCGTGTGCTGGCCGTGACCCCGGCGTCGGATCCGGACGCGGTCCGGGCCGCCGTCGGCGCGGTGGCGGCGGGCGCCGAGGCGGTGTCGGTGGTGCGCGACACCGCCGGTTCGGTCGCCCAGCGCCTGCTCGCGTCGATCGTCTCGGTCGCCGCGTCGATCGCGGAACGGTCGCTGGCCTCGCCGGAGGACATCGACCTGGCCGTCACGGCCGCCCTCGGCTATCCGTCCGGACCACTCGCCTGGGGCGATCGGATCGGCGCCGTCCGCCTGCTCGAACTCCAGGACCGGCTGCACGAGAGCACCGGCGATCCGCGGTACCGGCCGACGCGCTGGCTGCGGGAACGGGCCGGGCTCGGGCTGCCCCTGACCACCCCCGCCTACCCGCTGGAGAAGGAAACACCGTGATTTCACCGGATTTCGGCCTGACCGAGACACAGCGCGACATCCGCGCCATGGCCGCGCGGTTCGTCGACGACGAGATCGTCCCCCGCGCGGCGGAATGGGATCGTGCCGAACAGGTCGATCGCGACATCGTGAAACGCTTGGGGGAACTGGGATTCCTCGGCCTGATGGTCCCGGAGGCCTACGGCGGTGTGGACGCGGACATGCTGTCCTACGTCCTGGTGACCGAGGAACTGGGACGAGGCGACTCGGCGGTGCGCGGGATCGTGTCGGTGTCGCTCGGGCTGGTCACCAAGACCATCGTGACGCACGGAACGGACGAACAGCGGGAGAACTGGCTGCCACGCCTCGTCAGCGGTGACGCCCTCGGCTGCTTCGCCCTCACCGAGCCGGGCACCGGTTCCGACGCGGCGTCGGTCAGCACCCGCGCCACCCGTGACGGCGGAGACTGGGTCCTCGACGGCGGGAAGATGTTCATCACCAACGGAACCTGGGCGCAGGTGGCGCTGACGTTCGCCCGGACCAGCGAGCGCGGCCTCACCGCCTTCCTGGTGCCGACCGACTCGCCGGGCCTGAGCGCGAGGGAGATCCACGGCAAGCTCGGCCTGCGCGGACAGGCGACCGCGGAGCTGACCTTCGACGGTGTGCGCGTACCCGATTCGGCGCGGCTGGGCGAGGTGGATCGCGGTCTGGGTATCGCGCTGGGCGCGCTGTCCCGCGGCCGGGTCTCGGTCGCCGCCGGTGCCGTCGGGCTGGCGCAGGCCGCGGTGGACGCCGCCGTGCGGTATTCCACCGAACGCACCCAGTTCGGCCGCCCGATCGCGTCGTTCCAGCTGGTTCAGGAGCTGCTCGCCGATTCCGCGGTGGACGTCCGGGCCGCCCGCCTGCTCACCCATCACGTGGCACGGATCGCCGATTCCGGTGTCTCGCCGAAGGATTACGCGACCGACGCGTCCATCGCGAAATACCACGCGAGCGAAGCGGCGGTGCGCGTCAGCAACAACTGCCTCCAGGTCTTCGGCGGCTACGGGTTCATCGACGAGTTCCCGGTCGGCAAGTACCTGCGCGACGCCCGCGTGCTGACCCTCTACGAAGGCACCAGCCAGGTGCAGAAACTCCTGATCGGCCGTGACTTGACCGGCGTCGACGCGATGCTCTGAGCCCTAACGGCCGCAGCGATCCACGCGTTTCCACGGCCAGTCCGAGACGAGCCAGCGTGCGACGGCGTCGGAGAGCGGGGCATCCAGCTCCGCTTTGTCGGCCCGAACCCAGGACTGCGCCGTGACGTCCCACTCGTCGGAGGCCGTGGGGTACAGGTAGACGCAACCGATGACGTCGCCGTCGGCCGGGCTGAGGACAGTGAACGTGAAACCGGTGTGTCGCGCGAAGTCCTCGGCGTGGCGGCGCAGATCGGCGAGGTTCTCGTCGAGGGTCATGCCGTCGCGTGGCGGCCAGTCGCCGTCGGGATAGCCGGGAGTGGAGCGAATGTGCTCGATACTCGACATCCAGGCGGCATGGTCGGCCGAATTGTGTTCCGGTCCCAAGGGTTCGAGGCGGAACTCGTCGGCGACGAGCGCGGTCGGCGGGAGGAAACCTGCTGGTACGAACGCATCCTCGGGCATGGCTCGGACCGTAGTGGCAGATCGGGCCGATCGCATTCGAGTTTCGCGCTTGCCGTCGTGCCGTGGGCAGGCCAGCATGATCGGGTGTCAGACGAGGGGATGGAGCGGCGCCTGCTCGACGCGGTCCGCGACGGCGAGGTGCTCGACCTGACCGGTGGCGGAACGGTCGATCCGGACGAGATGCCGTCTTGGGGAAGCGGCCGCGCCGTCACGGCGGCGCTGATCCGGGATCTGGTCCGCGGCCGCCGGGACGTCGAGGCGGACCCGCACGGGCTGCGGCTGCGCGGGGCGCGGATCACCGGCCGTCTCGATCTGGCGAACATCGACGGTGAGATGCGGGTGGAACTGGTCGACTGTTTCGTACCCGACGGCCTGGACCTGCGAGACGCCCGCCTGCCGAGCCTGGCGCTGGACCGTTCCCGCTTCGGGCATTCCGCGCAGGACCCGCCGGTGGACGCTGAACGGTTCACCGCCTCGGCGATGACGATGAAGGGTGCGGTCGCGAACGCCCGTACCTCGGCCGGCGCGGTCCGGTTGCGCGGGGCCCATTTCGGGCTGCTGGAGTGCGACGGGGCGCGGCTGGGGAACACGTCCGGGCCAGCCGTGGACGCCGAGTTCCTTCGGGTCGATCACGTCGTGTCCCTTCGCGACGGGTTCGAAGCCACAGGCACCGGCGAGCAGGGCGCGGTGCGGCTCGTCGGTGCCCATCTCGGCAGGCTGGAAGCCGATGGGGCGTGCCTGACGAACCCGCACGGGCCCGCCCTGCAGGCCGACCGGCTGCGCGTCGATCACGGCGTGTTCCTGCGCGCCGGGTTCCGGGCCACCGGCGTGGTCCAACTGGTCGACGCCCACGTCGGCTTGCTGGATTGCGATGGCGCGCGGCTGGAGAACACGGACGGTCCCGCCCTGTACGCGAACGGTCTGAAGGTCGACCGGGCCGCGTTCCTCCGCGCCGGGTTCCGGGCCACCGGCACCGCACCCGCCGTTCTCCGGTTGAACGGGGCGTCGATCGAAGGCTCGCTGTGGTTGGACACCAGCGAGGTGACCCGGTCGGATCGGGCTTCGGGTGCGCTGATCGATATCGACGAGACGACCTACGGAGACCTTCCGGAGCAGATCGGCTTGTCCCGGTGGCTGGAGCTGTTGCGTGCCCATACACCCGGCTATGCCGCCCAGCCCTACCAGCAGCTGGCGGCCGTCCACCGCGCGGCGGGCCACGACAGCGACGTGCGGGAAATCCTGATGGCGCAACGGCGTGACCAGATCCGCCGCGGCGGGCTTCAGCGGCACGACCGGATGTGGGCCCGATTCACCGGGCTGGCCCTCGGCTTCGGTTATCAACCCTGGCGGGCGCTGCTGCTGTTGCTCACCGTCCTCGCCGGCTCGGTCGTGCTGGCCCTCGTCCTCGGCGGGCAGGGCGGCCTGACGCACACCGCCCGCGCGAGCGCACCGGCGACGCCGTGCGGTGTCGTGGAACGGATCGGGGTGGGGCTGGATCTGGGGCTGCCATTGGTCAAGACGGGTGCGCGGGAGCTGTGCGCCCCCGCCGGAACCGCCGCCGGGCAGACCCTCACCGTCGCCGGCTGGGTCCTGCAACTCGCGGCGTGGGCGTCGGCCACCCTGTTCATCGCGGGCTTCACCGGCGCCGTCCGCAAGACCTGACGGCTACCTCCGCTCGAAGACGAGGTCGAAATCCTTGCGCCAGGTGGATCCCTGATCCTCGGACGCCTCCCAGCGGCCCGCGATCCGATCCGGCTCGACCTCGGCGACGTACCGTTGGAACATGTCGGGGTCTTCCCGGCTCAGCGTCCAATGCGTTCCGTCGAAGGTCATGGCGAAGACCCGGCACACGCCTCGTTCATCGTGGTACAGAGCCGAATACGCGTCGCGGGAGTCGCTGCGGCCGAGAATCAGGACCATCTCGCTCGCGGCCTGCCCGTCCTCGCCGTCCATCGTCCAGCGAAGGACCACGAACGCGTCGCCGAGCCACTCGATCGTCGCCGAACCCGGCACCTCCTGATCGGCCGGTTCCAGGAACCACGCGTCGCTCAGCGTCGTCCGCCACGATCCGACCAGGACGTCCAGCCGCTCCATGGCTTCGTTGCGCATCGCTGCCTCCTCGCGTGGGCCAGGTGATCCGCCAGCCTAGCGCCGGAGCGCCCGATAGCGCTTGAGCAAGGCGGTGATCCGCACGGGATCGGCGGTGTCGTTCAACTCGGCGAGCAGATCGTCGGGGCACAACTCGTAATGATCGCCCCACCACCGGCGCGCCTTGTTGTCCCAGATCCGGTACCCGCCGGGCACTCCTCTCGCCACGTACCGCCGCTTCGCCAACCAGCCACCTCCTGTGCCGTCCTCCGTCACAGGATGGCACTGGGCGGCAACCGGGTTTCGGTTTTCGGGCATGCCCAAAGCACCTAACTCCAGCGTCGCTTCCACCGTTCACGCTGGGGGCGGTCCGCCGGGCGATCGGTCGACGGCGGCGCGAGAAGAATCGATTCGTCACCCTCTTCCGGTTCCGGCCGCCGGGCCAGGGGCGCGAGTGCTTCCTCCTCGGGCTCCGGTTCCGGCATAGCGCCGAGCTGCTCGATCGCGTCGTCGAGAGTGTTCTCCTCCATGGCACGTTCGAGGTCCTCTTTGCTGACCTGGCGCATCGCGACGGCCGCCTTCTCGGCGAGCACGGTGACCTGTTCGCGATAGGCGCCGAACGCGGCCTCGCGCAAGGTGATCCGGCCGGCCTGGACCTCGCGCGCCATCTCGGCCAGCGCCGGGTCCCTGCCGGTGGCGAGCTTCCGCATCAGGCCTTCGCGGAACCGGCGCACCTTATCCAGGTCGATCGGGAGATCGGGGTTCATGATCGCTTCTCCGGTCCCTGGTAGCCGGGCTCACCCTTCTTGTTGAGATCGTCCAGCTCGCATTTCGGCATATCGGGAACGTCGAAGAACTCGAGGATGTGTGCGAACCCACGCGCGGCGTTGAGGGTCGACGTCAACGCGGACGAGATGGCGCTCACGGTCGTCATGATGACGGCGAGGGCCGGCCAAGCGAAGGCCAGCCCGACGCCGCCCGTGACCAGCCCGATCCCGGCCGCGATGATCAGGTCCGCCAAGAGGTCGAGCGCGAAATTGATCAGGTCGTTCAACAGCTGCAGTGCGTTGTAGATGCTCTCGGTCTGCCATTTGTACATCGCGGAGACGGCCGTGAACGCCTCCGACTCGGTCTTGGTGGCCGAGTGCAGCTTCTGGAAGTACTCCAGCGCGGCGTCGGCCGCGTTGCCTTGCCAGGTGTGGGACAGCCCTTCCGGGACATATTGGATGTTGGTGGCCATCCGTTCGGTCGCTTCGGCACAGGCGTCCCAGACCAGCGCGCACCTGCCCCATTCCGTCCATTCGCCGCCGAAGGCCTCGAGAACCCAGTCGAAGGGGTCCTTGCTCTTGTCCCAGTCGGTCGCGCCGAGCCAATGGGCCCAGCCGCCCACTACCTGCGTGAGCCACTGGCGGGCCCAGTAGGCCGGGCTGACCTTGTCGGTGACTTCCCTGGTTTTGGTGTCGATCCAGTCGCAGACCTCGATGTCGAATCCATCGGGTTGGACGCTCTTGCCGAGGTCGGCGTCCAGTGCGGACAGGGGATCGGCCCGATCCTCGAAGTTGTCGACGCTGTCTGAGACGGACGACGCGTTGTCGGTGAGCGGTGCGGGCGAACCTCCCTTGTAGGTGGCGTCCAGTTCCGCCGCTCCTTCGCCATCTCTGAACCGGTAGCTCTCAGCGACCTGCGTCAGCGTGCGGGCGGAGTTGGCCCCGATGTCCCGCATCAACTCGGTGCGCTGGTCCATCCCGTCGACGGCGTTGCTGTGCCCGCCCAACAGAATGGAGATGAGCCCTTCTTCGTGGACGGACATGGACGTTTCGCTGTTGAAGAAGCTGCTGACTTCACCGGCGTGCTCGCCGTAGCGGTCGAACAGCTTCGAGCATTTGTCCAACGCCTCCGGATCGACCTTGAATCCCACTTGCCCTCCTTTGCCGAGGGCCGCAACGTCGCAGATCGGATCTGTCCGGACAACGAGTTTGCGCTCCAGGGCAAACACGTCGGTGGTGGTGAGGGGAGCCTCGTCCACATCCGGATGCGTGCACGAGTGGAACAGGAAGGCTTCGGCCGGCGCTATGAAAGGACGCTAGCGCGAAGGTGACACGCCCGCCTGCACATTCGTAAGCATGTGCGTATCATAAGCGGAGCGCAGCCATTTCGGGCTGGAGTGACGTGAGGAGCGAGCATGATCAGAGGTAAGTGGATGCCCGGCCATGCCGCGGACTTCTCCGGAGACGTGCTGGTCAGCGTCACCGCGTTGACGCTCGACGACTTCCGGAGCACGCCGGGCGCTTACCGGGCGGGTTACGTGCTCAGCCGCGAGTGGCCCCGCCTGCCCGGCGCGATCGGCCAATGGCTGTGGGCGGAACCGCTGCGCCGGCGGCTGGGCTCTGTCTCGGTGTGGCGCGACCACGAGGGCTTGCGTGGTTTCGTCGGATTGCCCGCCCACGTGGCGATCATGCGGAAGTATCGCGACCTCGGCACCACCCGCGCCACCACCTGGCGCACCGCCGACCTCGATTCACGGGTCATCTGGCGAAAGGCGGACCAGTGGCTGAGGGAGAAGGGCAGCCACTGAACTCTCGGTCCGCGTGCGCCGATCTCACGATGTCGTCGAGGGCCGATTCCGGGAGGGAGGCCGCGACGATCGCAATGGTGCGGCCCGGTCGGCCAGCGGGCCACCGGTGCGCAGGAGTGTCTCCAGCGATCGGAGCGGCTCGGGAACGACGGTGTACCAGCTCCAGGTGCCGCGTCGCTCCCGGTCGAGGATGCCCGCCGCGACCAGAACGCGGAGATGATGACTCAGCGACGGCTGCGGCATGTCGAACTCTTCGGCGAGATCGCAGAAGCAGGCCTCGCCGCCGGGTGAGTACCGGACCAGCGACAGCAGCCGGATCCGGATCGGATCCGAGAGGGCCTTGAACACCTTCGCCGCCTGCTCGGCCTCGTCCTGGGAGATGACCGCCGCGGGTTCGACCATCAGCAGCGTGATGGGTACCGGCTTCCGGCCGTGCCCGGTCTCCGTCGCCACGTGCCCTCCTCGGTCCGAGTGACCTTCGACGCGAGCGTACCCGCTGGATTGACAAACATCGATGCAAGCCCTTGAATCCGGATTCACGGATTTCGATCCAGCGCCGTAGCACCGAGAGGACTCCGCCGATGACCCGCACACCCGAGGTGTTGTTCGTCTGCGTGCACAACGCCGGGCGCTCGCAGATGGCCGCGGCGTTGCTGCGGCACTACTCGCTCGGCCGGGTCGCCGTCCGGTCCGCGGGTTCGGAGCCTGCCGAGATGGTGAACCCGGCCGCGGCCGCGGCGCTCGCGGAGTGGGGCTTGGACATCACCGCCGAGGTGCCGGGCAAGTTGTCCACCGGGGACGTGGAGGCTTCCGACGTGGTGATCACCATGGGCTGTGGGGACACCTGCCCGGTCTTCCCCGGTAAGCGATACCTGGACTGGCCTCTGGAAGACCCGGCAGGGCAGGGCGTGGACGCGGTCCGTCCGATCCGGGACGAGATCGACCGCCGTGTGCGTGGCCTGATCGCCGAAATCCTCGACGCCTGAACGACTTCCCGGAGCCAGGAGGCCCCAGCGTGACACAGATCGACGGCGAGGCCGACGTCCTGCGCAAACTGTCCTTTCTGGACCGTTACCTGCCCGCTTGGATCATCGTCGCGATGGGCGGGGGGCTGCTGCTGGGCAGTGTGATCCCCGGCCTGCAAGGGGTGCTGGAGGCGGTGAAGGTCGGGCAGGTGTCGCTGCCGATCGCGCTCGGGCTGTTGCTGATGATGTACCCGGTGCTGGCGAAGGTCCGCTACGACCGCCTCGGCGCGGTGACCAAGGATCGCCGTACGATGGTGCTTTCCTTGGTGCTCAACTGGATTCTCGGCCCGGCGCTGATGTTCGCGCTCGCCTGGCTGATGCTGCCGGACCTTCCCGAATATCGGACCGGGCTGATCATCGTCGGCCTCGCCCGGTGCATCGCGATGGTGATCATCTGGAACGACCTCGCCTGCGGTGATCGCGAAGCCGCGGCGGTGCTCGTCGCGGTGAACTCGGTCTTCCAGGTGCTGATGTTCGGCGTGCTCGGCTGGTTCTACCTCGACCTGCTGCCCGGCTGGCTCGGCCTCGACACGTCGGGCATCGACTTCTCGCCGTGGGAAATCGCGCTCAGCGTCGTCGTCTTCCTCGGAATCCCGCTCGCCGCGGGCTATCTCACCCGCCGCGTGGGGGAGCGGAGCAAGGGCCGTGACTGGTACGAAGGCACGTTTCTGCCCAAGATCGGCCCGGTCGCGTTGTACGGCCTGTTGTTCACCATCGTGATCCTGTTCGCCCTGCAAGGGGACACCATCACCTCCCGGCCGCTCGACGTCGCCCGGATCGCCTTGCCGCTGCTGGCCTACTTCGCGATCATGTGGATCGGCGGCTACCTGCTGGGCAAGGCGTCCGGGCTGTCCTACGAGCGCACCACGACGCTGGCGTTCACCGCCGCGGGCAACAACTTCGAACTCGCGATCGCCGTCGCCATCGGCGTTTTCGGGGTGACGTCGGGGCAGGCGCTCGCCGGCGTGGTCGGACCGCTGATCGAAGTCCCGGTGCTGGTCGCCCTGGTGTACGTGAGTCTCCGGCTGCGGGAACGCTGGACGGCGGCGTGACCGGAACCCGTGCGGGTGGTGGTCACGAGAGCGTCAAGACCTCTGCCTTCGGCGCGGCACAGCACCCACCGGCCGCCGCGTCGTCCGGCTCGTCGAACAGTCCGGCGCCGCCGCATACGCCGGTCTCGGCCATGCGCAGTTCGACTCGCGTCGCCGCTTCGTGGTCGCCGGCGAGTTCGGCGGCGATACTGCGCACCTGCTCGTAGCCGGTCATGGCGAGGAACGTCGGTGCCCGGCCGTAGCTCTTCATGCCGGCCAGGTAGAAGTTCTTCTCCGGGTGGGCGAGTTCCTGCGCGCCGTGCGGGTAGACGGTTCCGCAGGAATGCACGTTCGGGTCGATCAGCGGCGCGAGCGCGACCGGCGCCTGCAGTGTCGGGTCCAGCTCCAGCCGGAGCTCCGACAACCAGGTCAGGTCGGGCCGGAATCCGGACAGTGTCACCACTTCGTCGACCTGCTCGATCCGCTGCCCGGCAGCGGAGACGAGCGTGAGCCTCCCGGCGTCGTCGCGTTCGAGTGCCTCTGTGCGGAACCCGGTCACGACGGTGATCAGCCCGGACTTCACGGCCGCCTGAGCCCGCAGGCCGAGCGCGCCCCGCGCCGGGAGCTGGTCGGCGTCACCGCCGCCGAAGGTGTTGCCGACCGATCCGCGGCGCAGCACCCAGCTGATCCGCGTATCCGGTGCGTCCTTCGCGAGCCCGGACAGCGCGACCAGCGCGGTCAGCGCCGAGTGCCCGCTCCCCGCGACCACCACGTGCCTGCCCGCGTACCGCGTCCGCACCACCGGGTCGGCCAGATCCGGCACACGGTAGGCGATCCGATCGACCGCTGATCGTTCGCCAACGGCGGGAAGTCCTTCCCCGCCAAGAGGATTCGGTGTCGACCAGGTCCCCGAAGCGTCGATGATGGCCCGCGCCGCGATCCGTTCTTCGGAGCCGTCCACGGCGCGGACGTGCACGGTGAACGACTCCTCGTCGCGGCCGCTGTCCACGACGCGGTCCCGTCCTCGCCGCGCGACGCCGACCACCTCGGCGTCGAACCGCACCCGATCGCCGAGCGCCGTCGCCAGCGGCCGCAGATACCGCTCGGCCCAGTCCGAACCCGTCGGATACGCGTCGCCGTCGGGGCGCGCCCAGCCGGTGTCCTCCAGCAACCGCCCGGCCGCCGGAGCGACGAGCTCGGACCACGCCGAGAACAACCGCACGTGATTCCACTCGGCCACACCCGCGCCCGCCTCCGCGCCGCGTTCCAGCACCAGCGGCTCGAAACCCCGCTCGACCAGCTCGGCGGCCGCCGCCAACCCCACCGGGCCCGCGCCGATCACCACGACAGGCAGCTCGTTCATCCCCATGCACCTTTCATCGATCTATCTCGATTGAAGCGATGTGAGGGACTGTATCGACCGGCATCGATTGACGCAACCATCGATTCTGGTCGATACTGTGCGGCATGACCACGGTTGTGCCCGTTCTCCTGCCCGAGCGTGAAGCCGCGACCTACGCGGGCTGGTTCGCCTGTCTGGCCGAGCCCATGCGGGTCAAACTCCTGCACGCGGTCGCGACCTCGCCCCGCGGCCTGACCGTCGGCGCGCTCACGGAGATCCTCGGAACCAGCCAGTCGACGTGCTCCCACCACGTGCGAAAGCTGGCCGAGGTCGGCTTCCTGCATCTGCGCAAAGAAGGCACGGCCACGGTCGTGACGATCAACCAGGCCTGCTGCAGCGGGCTACCGCATGCCGCCGACGCCGTGATGGGCTTGCTCGCCCCGCGTCCGTGCTGCCCGGAGAACCTGCCGGAAAACGTCGACCTCCGCGCGCTGCACGACGGAGACTGGGGCTCGGTCCGCCGGATCTACGGCGAAGGAATCGCCACCGAGATCGCCACGTTCGAAACCGAGGTCCCCAGCCGTGAAACCCTGGACGCGAACTGGCTGACCGGCCACCGGTGGGTCGCCGAAATCGGCGGCGAGGTCGTCGGCTGGGCGGCCGCGGTCCCGGTTTCGGAGCGCGAGTGCTATCGAGGGGTCGCCGAGACGTCCGTCTATGTCGCCGAAAGCCACCGTGGCCGTGGTGTGGGCAAGGCCTTGCTGTACAAGCAGGTCACGGAAGCCGACGCGGCCGGGCTCTGGACGCTGCAGACCTCGATCTTCACCGACAACCGCGCCTCCATCGCCTTGCACCAGAGTGCCGGCTACCGGACCGTCGGCATCCGCGAACGCATCGCCCAACGCGATGGTTCCTGGCAGGACACCGTCTTCCTGGAACGCCGAAGCCCGGTCGTCGCCTAGAGTGGGTTCATGAGTGACCCGGAGCAGTTGGCCCGTGCGTTGCGGACGACGGCCAGGAATGCCGCGACCACCGCCCTGCGCGAGGGGCTCGAAGGCATCGAAGCGCGCCACGGCCGGCGCGTCGCCGACGACGTCGCCGGTCTGATCGACGTCGACGGCGTGTTCGCCGGGCTGCGGGAAACCGAGAGCCCTCGGCGAAGCGGTGACGACGACGAGCCCTGGGAGTTCAAGCGGGAATCCTTGGCCTGACAGGGGACTACTTCTCCCAGGTGTAGCTCAGAGCCGGTGGGGTGTCGGTCGTCTTGGTGACGGTGAGTTTCTGGTCGGGGTGCGCGGCGGCCCATCTGGTCATCTCGTTGTAGAGCTGATCGCGCAGGCCCGCGTCCCGCACCTCGATCGTGGCGCGCTGGGCCAGCTGGCTCGGATCGACGTTCGGGTCGGTGCGGATCGCCAGATTCCAGAAGTGCTTCTTGTCGCGGCCGTCGGCGCCTTGGCCGTCGTTGGTGAAGTAGACCTCGTCGGTCGTCTTGTTGTAGATCGTCTGGGTCACCTTGATCTGGTCGTCGCCCTGGGCGGCGTTGAAGTAGCCGGACGGATCCGAGGAGCCCGGTTCGCGGGTGTAGAACCCGACCTCTCCGCCGAACGCGCCGCCGAACCCGTAACCGCCCTTCCACAGCTCCAGCCGGTATTGCCTGCCGGTCTTGGGATCGGTGAACTCCATGTTGTCGCCGTCGTCGCCGGTCGCGTCGAGGTCCGCGCCGATGAGCTTTTCGAGCTTGTCGTAAAGATCGTGCCAGCCGAGGAAACTCTGCACCGAGTGTTCGCCGGTGGTGTAGTAGTCGCCGTCCGCGACGTACTTGAACCCGAGGTAGTCGTAGATCTTCTGCGCGATTTCGCGGTTTTGCAGGAGCAGTTCCCAATTACCGGTCAGCAGGGCGGCCTTGAGTCTCGGGTCGTTCTTCACCAGCTCGGCGAAACCCGGGATCTCACGCAACATGATCGCCGCGATCTCGGCGAGGTTCCGCTTCCCCGAGCCCGCGAGTTCCCACACCTGGCCCGTTTTGTTCCGCAGTTTCAGGCCCTCGGCGAGCAGGATCGCGTCGTAGCCGAGGACGATCCGCTCCAGGTCGGCGAACACGACGAGGGCCCGTGCCTTGATCGCCTTGTCCTGTGCCCAGGCGAAGACGATGTTTCCCTTGCCGTGCGAGAGATCGTTCCAGACGTCGTCCAGCTTCTTCTGCAAGGATTCGGCGTCCGCGAGGTGATTGCGGGCGTCGCCTTGTGCCTTGGCCAGCGCGTCGCGGATCACCTCGAACGACTTCGCCGACTCTTCGAGATCCTGGGCCTGGTCGTCGCGGTTCTTCTTGAAGTCCGCGAGCGAGGCGAGCGCCGACTCGCCGGCGCCGCCGTGCCAGCCTTCGGAAAGCTGAACGCGGACCGCTTCGACCAGCGATTTGGCGTCCAGCACGGCTTCCTTGGTCGCCCGGCACGCCCGTGCCCGGTCGTCCAGTTCGGTCGTGCTGCCCTTGGCCACCTGGTCGTGGAGCCGGCGGATCTTGTCGAAGACCGAGCTCACCGGTCGATCCCCGCGAAGCCTCTGTCCAGCGCCTTCAGGAAGGTGTCGCGCGCGGCGGAGTCTGTGCCGTCGTAGCTTTTCGCGGCGGCCTGGATGGCCTCGACCAGGCTCGTGACCTGCTGTTGCGAGGCCGCCAAGTCCTCCTGCCGGGTCGACAGCCAGACGTCGTAGTCTCCCGCGAACCCGGCGGCCCGGTGGGTGGCACCGACGTTCGGCGCGCCGCCGGGGGCGAGCGTCGGCGGCTTCCCCGCGGCGAGTTTGCCCGCCGCGTTGCTGATGTCCGCGACATCGACCTCGAAACCCACAGCACGCCCTCCCCACCGGTGTGACACTTCGCTTGGGCAATGTAACACCCAATCCCCGCCTCGGTGCCTGGTTCACGCTTTTGGTCGCATCGAGGAGCCTGCCCGACGGCGTCGGTGAGGTCCACGGCGTCCAAGCGGGTGACCGCACTGGCGCTTTCGGTGATCGATCCGCAAAATCGGGTCGTCCAGGAGCTGACGTCGATTTCCGTTCGGGGAATTCCGGAATACGACGTCAGTCATGTCGAATTCGCGCCAATGGTGCCTGGGGTGCCCTTCGCTTTGTGCTCGGCGAATATCTCGGAGCATGTTCCGGTCGTCGGGATTGACGGCCGGCTGACTCGACCCTGACTCGACCATGAGGAGAATCATCATGACACGCAAGGGAATACTCGTCCGCATCGCTGCGTCCGTCGCGACCGCGGCCTTGGCGTTCACCGCGGCGCCCGGGGTCGCCGCCGCGTCGACAGAGGCCGAGTCGCTGTTCTGGATCAGGTTCGCGGCAGGGGTTCAACGCTGCCTGGACTCCAATTCCGAGGGCAGCGTGTACACGCATGATTGCCAGGACAGGAACAACCATCAGAAGTGGAACAACTACGCTCCCGGAAAGTTCAAGAACAAGGCGACCGGGCTGTGTCTCGCCGCCGGAACGTCGTCGGTGTTCGCCGGGGCCTGCGGGGTCAATGCCAGCGACTGGCGGACGTCGTCCACGACGAACAAGTACTTCACCAACGTTTCGACCGGGCTCTGCCTGCACAACAGCGGCGGCCAGGCGGAGGCCGTCGGGCTGCGGGTCTGCCGTGCGGGAACCGCGCTGTGGACCGTGACGAAGCTGAGGAGCTGAGCCTTCGGCGCATCGGGGCACCGGAGCGCCGACAACGCGAAGTCTCCCCGGCGCCATACGGTCGGCGCCGGGGAGAACGATACGGATTCCGCTTCCGGGTCAGGTCAGCACCGGACGGCCCAGCGGCAGCGGCTTGCCGCCTGTCGCGGCGGACACCGCGCCGGCGAACAGGTACACCCCGACCGCGGTGAAGGCGAAGACGGCGTAACCGCCCGCGGTCGTGGCCGCCGTGGAGCCACTCACCGTGCCGTACAGCACCAGCGCGAGCGCGACGTCGACCAACACGAACAGCACCGTGAACGCGGCGGGCAGGCGCAGGGTGGTCAGGGTCAGCAGGACGATCGTGATCAGCCAGGCGATCAGGAACAGGCCTTGCGTCGCGACCGCGGCGTCGGGGGTGATGCCGAACCAGCCGTGGATCAGGCCGAGTACGAGCGCCGCGTAACTGAGCCAGAATCCGGCGAAGACACCGAACACGGCGGCGACGGCGCTTTCGCCCAGCGCGGCGGCCCATACGGCGGCGACCAGCTGGCCGATGCCGGTCGCGGGCAGGATGATCGCGATCGAAGCGCCGACCGCGGCGGTCGGTACGTAGCCGGTCAGCACCAGGCCGAGCGCGGTCGCACCGACGATGAAAGTGGGAACGCCGATCAGGGCGGGGTCGCCCGTGGGTGCGGATCGGGCGGGGGCTTCGGTGGCAACGACAGTGGACATCGTGTACTCCTCATCGAGCTGCGAATGATCCTGGGGTTCGCCGGTCCACCGGCCGGTGGACCGGCGAACCCGTCACCTGGTCCTGGGCCACATCCTCGACAGCTCAGGGTGGTCGTCGTCGAGCAGGCGATGCGCCAGCGCGATCGCCTCCTTCGGATCGATCTGGTCGTAGGCCGGATCCCCGTGCGCGACGCTTTCGAACACGTCCGCCAGCTGGTTCGCCGCGGCGGGGGACAACGTGGTGTCCTGACTGCATTCCGAGTAGCGCAACCGAAGCACGCCCGCGGCCTGCAGCATCAAGGAGCAGTAGGTGTCGTGGCGGGCATTCGTTTTCTGGCCTTCCACGCCGACTCCTTTCGTTCCCGTGCCGGTGTTTTATCGGGTGGCGCGGTGTTTGAGTTCTTTGGCGGCGGCGGTGGGGTCGGTGGCGTTGTAGATCGCGCCGCCGGCGACGGCGACGACGGCGCCGGCTTCGCGGACGGAGGTGATGGTGTCGATCTTGACGCCGCCGGCGATGGAGAACGCCACCCCGGCCT
>Ga0307518_10001045_pt1 | contig 20716 bp, 26 predicted proteins | sample 25_EM_MG_FD_203889 | JGI IMG/M metagenome (GOLD analysis project Ga0307518, IMG submission 203889) | Populus trichocarpa ectomycorrhiza microbial communities from riparian zone in the Pacific Northwest, United States - 25_EM | ecosystem: Host-associated > Plants > Roots > Unclassified | place...
ATTCTTATTATGCCTGGCAAAAATAGGATAGGCATTGCCCGGCAAGATAGGATAAGCATTGCCCAGCAAACTAGGATAAGCATTGCCCGGCGCTGCCTGCCAAAGGCAGGCACCAGCGCTAGCTGGTGGTTTACAATTAGCAGGAGAGGGCAAAGGGAGAGAACTACAACTACACAGCCTCGTTTACCGCAGCCATGAGGTGGTCCGGTCCGAGTTCGGTCCGCCACCCACCCGAGCACCCTCCTTCTCATTTCCGTCATCCCAGAGTCTGCATTTCCTTGCGATGTACTCCGCCACGTTCCTTCTACGGGACTCATCGCGATAATGTAAGAGGGTTAGAAAGTAAGTTTGAAACGAGCTACATAACCTGTCGAGTCTTGATCAACCTATGGTATTTTTTTTGTCATACCTAGATAATGCTGTCATAGCTTTCACCTGACATCGCTCCTCGTCACCATCACCCTTAGATCGACATCATCGTATCCCGCCGCCATGCCCCACCGTTGCGCCTCGTCGCTATCGCTATGCCGCCGCCGGCGTCTTCTTGTCGCCGTCGTCACTTCACTGCCACTGCGCTTTGTTGCCATCGTCATCGCCGTCATTGTGCCACCATGACACTAGCCACCTGCGTCACCTCGTCACTGTCGCTGTCATCACCTTAGTTCCATTGCTCGTGGCGCAGCATGTCGCTTCCTTCGCCCCTTCTGTGCCACAGCCTTGTTGACCAGAACGCGCACATGGTCCTTCTGGACATCTTTACTCCTCCTGAGAAGAACGGGTCTCATGAGGTCGGTCCCTTTCCTTCTCAGTGTACGCTTCATTATCTGACACTACCGGTTCAGTGGGGGCCTTACTGGCGTTGTCTTTTGTCGGCTCTGGATCCCGGATAGTCAAGCTGGGTTGGGCTACCTTACTAAGGTGTGTGGTTGCATCCACATCCTTATTTCGTTGGCAGATACCCCAGCGAGTTCCTCAGCGGCCTTCTACGACACAAGTGCCGCATGCAGATGCTTTCTGTACGGCAGTCCACCCCTTCTCGAGGTCTTAGCGTTGATACTGGGTCAGCTGACCTTCTGCTTCACGAACTGCCTAACCTTCGATGCCTTTCTCACGACCGAGCAAGGGCTAAACCGACCATCACAACAGGTAGGGCCGAGCTGACACAGTGCTAGTAGTTATATAGGGAATTCACAGAATTACAAGCCGACCAACTCCTAGCCCAATAATCACGAGTATAAGACAATGGAAACTTTTGCTTGAGAACTGTTGGTGGCGACACCGACATCTGTCTGAGCCGCAGACCGCCAACTGAGTCTGGTTTCCACAGTGGTAAAATCATCTTCATAACTCGTGCTCATCAATCCATCACCCTTGGACGTTGTGTGCAAAACGCTTGGCTCGAGAACGTGGCCCGAGCCACATTAACAACCAGATCATAGGGCCCACGGAAAGACTGACGGCTCCAAGGATCGTGTATGTCCATCCGGTCCCTAGGGCACGTATCATCAAGTCTATGACCGACACGCCTGCTGCCCCGAATGAGTTCGCATTAGGTAGTTCTTTCGAAAGGCGGTTCGATAATTACGAAGGGTACTTGGGTAGTGGCCAATGGATACTCACACATGTTATCACCGACGAGGCTTGCGTAGGTAACAGGTCGACCAGAAGAGTGTTGGTAGTATTCAAGACAGCTACTATTGCAAAACCGACTGTCAAAGGATTTCAAAGCCAAAATGCCGTCAGCCCAAGAGAGGGGATGACGCACATATAAATTGCAGTACCAACGGCACCGCAAGGTTGACCTTATACTGCAAGCACCACCCGTAGCTGACACAGCATGTGACGCAGACGAAGAGATGAATGGGGATCGTCTTCATTCTTACTTTCTCAATGGGGAAGTTCTCGTCGCTGATAATATCCTCCAAACGAACGAACGTCCCCGTGAGGGCCTCGTGTTCGTAGATCAGCTTCTCCTTCAAAAGCCTGTAGTCTCTGTCTAGGATCTTCCCATGAACATACCCACCGATGATTGCCGCAGATCCAGAAGCCAAGTAACATAAGCCGATATCGGCTTCGTTGAGGTAAGGATACGTTGATTTGAATAGCGTAGATAGTATGGCAACGAAAGGATAGAGGATGGCGTATTGGATGGCACTCAAGAGCAGAAGAATTAGGACATCGGGGTATGTGAAGATACGGAAGGGCTTCTTCAGCAGTTGACGTGGAGCTCGAAAAGAAACTATGCCTTGTCGTCCTCGACCAATTAGTGGGATGAGGGGCCGATATATCAGACCGAGGGTGATACATGCGTTTGGAACTCACGTACATCAAGAGGAAGACAAAACAGAGTGCCGAAGCAGTAAAAATCACCCAAAAGATCGATCTGTACCAAGCAAAGGTCACATGAAGATCAGCGGTTACATTTATGCTGACCTCCATCCAAGGGTCTGGGTAAGAACAGCTCCAATAACAGGACCGGCAGTGGGACCAAACTGGACGCGTTATATAAGCTTATGAGAGTCTCTTATTTACCAAGGTTCAACCTACCAGAAGTCCCACAGAGAATAGTCCAATGAAGCTCCTGCGCGGGTTGAAACGTCCCCTGCGACTCCAGCACCTTCCAAAAGTCAGGTTGAAAGTATCGGTCAAGAAAGGAAATGCTACCTAGTGCTATAGTGCTGGCTGATCCCATGGCCTGAAGACAGCGGAGCAGCAAAAGCAGCCAGTATTCGTATGTCCACGTTTCCTTGGCGTAGAAATGTGCAATGGCCTTGGGATCGCACAATAGTACGATCTTATTTCCCCCGAGGGTAGTAGGGACTCCAAACACCAGGCCATACTCATTAGCCCACTGTTCGTAGATGGATCCTTGAATTTCCGCCGTGCCGCCAAGATGGTAGCACACGGAGCCCAGATGGTAAGAATTACTGCAGCAGCATTAAGGACAGTGACTGAGCGGGTTGCGACTCGTATTACTTCATCGTAGAGACGTGTCAGAATAAAGCACATCTTGATATCGTTTCAGATCACGATGGAGAGAAGATTACGCAGTTGGTTGGGAGTTTGTAGTCGCCTCTTATCACTCCGAATTTTATGTGTTCCTCGTTTTGTGTCAAATGATCATTCGATCACAGGATACATTATATACTGTACTTACCGAAGTTGGAGGGCAGTGGTCAGGTATTATAGCAAGACCATTCTGCTACTACCTGGAACTTATGGGGTGGTCAGCCTAATTGTGGAAGCGAGACATACCGAGTTTAACTATTAGAGTTAGACTCAATTCTGATCATCATAGGTCACCTGAAAATATCGTGCGACGATTGCCAGCGCAGCGTTACAAGCAAGGATTACTTACATCGTACGGATGGAACTATGTACTCGGACATAGAGGCTAGATGTTGGGCGTCGAGGAGGAAGATTCTGTGTATGTAAGCCGCTGGTGGCTCTCCACCAATTGTTCCCCCGAATATGAAACTACATAAATGACTCAGATACGCATGAAAGAAGAGCGTTTGCAGATGGCCATATGTACTAAAACTGTGCCAATAGCTTTTCTGTTTGCTTCGAAGGGGAGATTTGAGGCGACTCTGGCATTCATGTTAGTTTCTGGCCAACCAGCGACGTAGGGTACTCACTTAGTTCTCTCAAAAACATTCTGCGTGACTTTCAACACCTCGTGATTTCGTTTACGGAAGTCAAACCACGAATACAATAGCCCATCCAAAGGCCCATCCACGGACTCAGGCTGCCCCGTTGCATATCCAGGGAATAAAGTCGCCATGACACCAAGCAGTGACTTTGAGAAGAGTGAGCACTGATGAGGTTTAATCCTGTTCAGCGAGACGTCATCTTCGATCATCTTCGAGATCTTCTGAGCACTCTCTGCAAGATAATGTAGTTTCGGGGCGTCTCCTCCTTTCCAAGTGAGATGGCAAGTGTATTTGGGAAGGGACGACATGCCGAAATGATGTGCGAAGTAGTCTTGAATTCTGTCAGCGTCGGTAGCGTGATTGGTGGTAGCCCCCAAAGCATGCAAGTTTGCACTCACGAACCTAGATGGACGGTAACTGTCGACTCCTCGATGTAGACTTCGACATTCTCTAGCAATGCTGTCAAACAGTTCGTCCTGTTGTGTCAAGGATGATCAGATGAGTCTTGGATGCGCAGCGTGTTCGTTTGCTCACCGGCATTGAACTTCAAGATCCAGCTAGTACTGAGCCTGTCGCCTACCATAGCATCTACTCATTGGCATCTCCCTTCCTCTTTGATATGTCATTCTGATCCGTTCCCCAGTAAACGACCATCCGATGCTCGCTCAGCAGAAATTCTGCACGAGCTCGAAGACGTGGGCTATCAATGGATCTGGGGGTAATTTCAGCAGGCCCTGAGAGTGCGAGTTCGCAATGTTTGCGCCACGCAATAGATCTGGGGTTGTCATAGCTTCCAATACTTTGGGTATGATCTAACACATGCTGACCTCAATGTCGACGCCTGGGCACTGGCACTGTGTGGTATTTTCTTACTGCCATCACACGCACCCTCCTATGGGTGTTTGTCAATGAGTGTGGTCAAGGATGGGTGCGATGAGATCAGTGTGGTGAGATCAACACGGTGGTGGCGCGGCGAGATGAACGCGACGTGGCGGTGGCGCAAATAAATGTGCAGAATAAACTGGGCGTAATTATATAGGGGCGGATGTAGCTTAATCCTAAGTTGATCCGGGCGTAGTGAACTATGACGAGGGATGTGGTTCGAGGATAGGAGTGATCTATCGAGACGAGGCTAATTATGTTAGAGAGATGCGATTGGCTGACGACGCTTCCGCGTTGAAAATCGGGAGGGGGGTCGAATCCGGCGCCACCCCTCCGATCGGACGAAAATGGAAAGGAGTCGAAGGTTATCCACTCTGATTTTTCCATTCACTTTGTGAGAAGCGGCTCGAGCTCATCGTTCACGACAACAACGACGCTACACGAGATAACGACGGCTCTGCGTTATGGGCGAAGACTCTTCTGTTTACTCAGCCTCAAAGCTGGGTGAATACACCGTCACGGGTGACATTGCGGAGGGGACTTTCGGAAAAGTCAAAAGTGCGCCTTTCGCTCCATCGCCTATCTTGTCCTTGCTGTGTGTGTGTGCGCTCATATCCACCCTTAGTGGCAGTGCACACCATCACCGGTCAGAAGGTCGCCATGAAGTATATCTCAAAGGCAGTAATCCATATGACCAAGACCAAGACGCGCGTGCAGCGGGAAGTCGAATACATGCGGACGCTGCGGCATCCGCACATCATCAAGCTGTATGTGGCCACTCGCCATCAGACACACCCCATCCGTGACCTTGCAATGTAGATACGAAGTTATATCCACTCCAACAGATATCATAATTGTGCTCGAATATGCGGGCGGCGAGCTGTTCAACTACATCGTCGCGAACGGGCGGATGCCAGAGCCACGCGCACGGAGGTTCTTTCAACAACTCATCTCTGGAATCGACTACAGCCACAAGCTGAAGATCGTTCACCGGGATCTCAAGCCGGAGAACGTGTTGCTCGACGACGATCTCAATGTCAAGATCGCGGACTTTGGCCTCTCCAACGAGATCAGGGACGGCGACTTTCTCAAGACCAGCTGTGGAAGCCCCAACTACGCCGCACCGGAGGTCATCAGGGGAGGACTCTACACTGGACCGGAGATCGATGTCTGGAGCTGCGGGGTGATCTTATATGTCATGCTCTGCGGGCGCCTGCCCTTCGAAGATGACGATGTCCAGACCTTGTTCACCAAAATCAGTCGTGCGTCTGCTCCTTTTTTTATCATAGTGCAGGAATCCGTGACTCAAATCTTGTTTCATTGACGGCAGAGGGCAGTTACCACATGCCTTCCGCTCTCAGTCCAGATGCACGCGGTTTAATCAATGCCATGCTTGCTGTCGACCCGGTGAAGCGGATTACCATTCCAGAGATAACACAGCACCCATTTTACACTACCGAGCTCCCGAGATACCTCACCCCGCTTCCACCGCCCCCGGGTCCTGTCTTGGGCACTCTCACATCGCTCGTAACCCAGTCAAAGGTATTGGATTTCGAAATCATCGAGGGGTTGGGCAGAATCGAGGAAGATGTAGTGGATGATCTTGCACATAAGATGGAGGGTGTGGACAAGGAGGATATTTGGGAGTGTCTGCGGAGGGACGATGGTCCACAGGGGAATGCGGTCAAGGTAGCATACATGTTACTGCGTGATAAGCGCAGGCTCGGAAGAGATTGTAGGTGTTCCATTTTTAAAGTGTCTACCGTTCATATTCCCTTAATACTTTCTGCGTAGTGGCGGAGTTCGAGGAACAGGAACGGGACGCGAAGCTTGCCGCAATGGACGTAGGTCTAGTTCCGGTTGGATGTGTTAAATTTGGCTAACGGCTTACTCGTTGATGAACATAGCCACGAAACACGCAATCACCTTCCGCTCTTTCACCGGCCAGCGACCTAGAAGACAACCCCTTCGATTCTGAATTTAACGGCGATTACGACGACGACGACATTGATGATGGGCTCGACTTCTCGACCCCTGCTGATGGCGAATCCAACAACTTTGCTGTTCTCAACTCGTCTCTCCCACTTCCCGATCAATTACCGGAACAGCACCACCTTACATCCTATGCAAGCGCGAAACGGACATGGCCCGCGAAAGAGAAGAAGCAGCACCGCACGAAATGGCACTTTGGGATACGCAGTCGGTCACCGCCTATGGAAGTCATGCTGGAGATATACCGAACGCTGAAAACCCTCGGCATGGAATGGAAGGAGAAGCGGAACCTGGGCGGGCTTGGCGGTGTCGTTCGATCGCGGCAACGTTCTGGCACGAATGGCGTCAAGATTGAGCGAGCGAGGCAGTTCGACGGGGAAGGAACGGTAGATCTACGAGCCGCTTCGAGCATCTACTTTGTCGAGACGCGTGCGCGAGTTCAAGATGTGGTGGTGAGTCCCTTTCCTTCAACCACTATGTTACAGGCATTCATCGCTCGTTTGTGTAGGTGCTTATGAACTTGCAACTGTATATGGTGGACTCGATAAACTACCTTGTTGATTTCCATCATAAGAAGACATATAAAGCGTCGAATGAATCAGACGCTAGCAAATTCGACATGGCGAATCCCGACACAGTGCTCCCCGATTCGAGCTCGGACGGGCGATCCATCAAGGACAAAGACTCGCATGCGATCAAGGAGGACGAGGTCGTGTCGCCCTTTGTATTTATGGACGTCGCATGCCGACTTATCCTCGAACTCGCTGGCGGGGGAGATTGAGCAGGTGGAGAGGCGCGTTTGATAGAGATATACCATCTAGCCATGTTAGGTATGTGTCATTGCATCCCCCCATGGTGCTGGTCTTACATAGGGTGTCCTACATGGTTTGTAGATTTTGCTTTCGTCGTCATCGTTGTTCTTGTTCTTTTGATGCCCCCCCCACCATGCATGCGTACATGCATACATTTTTCTCTCTCTTGCCCGTCTCACGAGTCCCAGTTGTGCAGTCACGTTTCTCACTAGCTAACTATATGTAGTATGTTTAGTGATAGATATCTGCTTGGATGTTTCTTTTCTTGCTTGTTTGTTTTGCAGCTTGTGCTCTCCTTTTTTTTTTTTACTCGACCGCTCGCTGCTGTATGCTGAGGGGCTGCTCTTACTTACTACATATGCATCTTTCCCATGGACAGATTTAGCGACGAGAGGCCATCTGCACAAAGTAACTGTGGAGTGAGATTCTGAATGGCTGTTCAACAGTCTCTTGTACTCACTGGCCCTCTCATTGGCTCAAGCCCAAAAGGTAGACCCTATCTCGATCATCAAGTGACGATGCCTCGTGTGACTGTAATCTCGGTGCCAGATGCTATCATAGGTGGTGCGGACTTGGAAGTCGGAGTCAAATCTTTTGAAACAATCTACTATGCTGTACAACAAGTCCGGCAGTCATGGTCAACCGGCAGTTTCACAAAATACACAATTCTACTACAACCACAATACAACTAGTGCATATTTTGAAGTACTGCGAGGTTGAACGAAGTTAGTTGATGATGAAATGAGCAAGATAGTTAAAAAGCTGTTGTCACGCCCGAATGCTGAACGGCGTCACCCAAGTGTCACATGCTGGGGCTGAGTTTGAACTTCTCTCACAGGTGGTGTCGCCGTCTCAGCTCTGATGGGGCTGCTTCGACTTGCGGGTCGAAGGGAGGTAGTGGTCGATTGGGCAAAAAATGTGCAACCTCTGATCCTACTTATGAGTCACAGATACAAGCATTGAATGGTCTTGCCAGTGGACTCTACAAGTCAGTCTCTGCTGCACTTGTGGTACTCTTGGAATCTCGCGAGAAGGGACTGTAGTCTGTCGAAGAGTTGAAGACTCGCATCAAGGACTACTTTGTTGATCTCTCACATCCCAATATTGCCCAAAATCCTCTTTATGCAGTGCTTTTCCAAGCCGGAGTGAAAGCATGCAGCTGCCGACTTTTCGCACCGACTCAGAATACACCATCCCACGCATCTCAACCGTTGAATTTTTGTATCACGGATCCGCTTTCTTCAGAGCCTCACTTCATGGATTAAGATATATACTTAGTTACGTTGTCAATCAACTCCTCATAGCAGTGCCGAGTGGAGTTTGTACTCGGCATGTGTGACCTTTCTGTAACCTTCTGTGACTGCCGGTTGACCATGAATGCATGACTGCCGGACTTGTTGTACAGCATAGTATCAGTGTGCTGTAGGCTGCCGCCGGATTCGCTTTAGTAAAGGCGTTCCTGTTCCGAGCTGGCCGGATAATACGTCACGATGTCGTGCGACAAGCTGTTCGCCACAGGCCTCTGAGTCTGAGCAGCGCTCAGCATCGTCACACATCAGTCAGCGCTTCAGCCCCCCGGGCCCTTTGAGCATCCGTCGAATGGAGGAATCGCATTATCTCCTTTATCAACATAGGATCCCTTCTACTTATGAGTACGAAGAAATCGACGAGTGACTCACCTTGTTCGGACCGTAGGGTGTCATCGTCGGATGCATTCATGGGGCCACATGACTCCACCAAACCATGCGGTACCGATTGCTCTGTGTGTCGTCGGCGTACCCCATAGGTATGACTGTGGTGGGATAGGGCACTGCGACGCATGGTAGTCGGGGGCCGCCCATACGATGGTCGCGGATCCCAATTTGGCTCGCTACGGCGGCTGCGCTGCAATATGCACTACGCATTACGTAACTAGCGACGACGGTCCATTTTCCAGGACGGGCGGACCCAAGCACCGATCCAAGGAGACTCCTTCAGAAACAAGCAATCAAGATCGCAGTAGGGCGATGGCCTACAGCCCCTTTGGAGCCTGAAGCTGAAGCATCGGTTCAAATCCTCATGGATGCAACCGAAGAAGTACTAATCTACTGGACCAGGTTGAACCTTCGGCTTCTGCCCCTTGCTGGAAAAACGCTTACCTTTCTTCCAAGGGGCAAGTATTTTATCTCGATATCTTTGAGATCATTGTATCGTAATTGAATTCTAGGTGCGGTAGAACTCCCGATTGCCCAGCTGTTTTAAAGCGGCTCCAAGCACTGGAATATTAATACTATGACATGAAAGGTCCCACTTTATGTAAGTTTGAATACAATGATATCTGTGGTTCTAGCAGCATTCCCAGGGGGGAACCGCAAAGTCAAGTGCATTTATATATGTAGTTGACAGATTTCCCTAGAGCCAGAACAGTTTTCACCTGTCGAGCACGCGTTCTGTGTAAGAACCGAACCACCCCAGACCATCCCTCCTCACTGACCTTGACACCATAGATGCCCCTCGGCACATCTTCGTCTGTCCCTCAAGACTACAGTGCCATAGCCCACTCGGTGGGTAGTCACGTCGACTCAGGAGGGCATGCATCAGCGACCGACGATGACTTCAGTGATGACGAACAACCGTACGCTCGCAGGCTTATCCCTACGGTCCCGGTTGCTTGCATAGGTGCTGCACCAACTCGAACGTCTGAGACCACACCGTTGCTCGCTCCCCCAGTCCCTCGCATCGTCGAAGATGTGGATGGGAAGAGCTTTAGGGACATCTTCTGGGAAGAGGTAAAGACGTTGCTTATATATTCTTTACCTGTCTTCGGGTCAGTCATTTGTTCGGATCTCAGTCTTTTTTTTTGCTTTCCTCTAAATGGCTTGCAGAACGTACATCTTCGAATATAGCATGACCATAACTTCTGTAGTCGCTGTCGGGCACATCTCCACTATTGCCCTCGCAGCGGCTTCTTTGGCCTTCATGACTGCCAGCGTCACCGGATTCAGTATCATCCAGGGAATGGTTAATACATTGGATACCGTGCTCCCTGCTGCGTGGACTTCTGATCAGCCCCAACTCGTTGGTCTTTGGACCCAGCGCATGAGTAAGCTCCATGTCTAATTAAATAGACACGTGACTGATTGCGAACTCAGCCGTTCTGGTTTCCATCGTTCTAGTTGTAAGGTCATCCGTACCCTATCATATTTTTCTCACACCTATTTCTCCATAGCCCGTGATTGCTCTTTGGTTACACGCCGAGTCTATTTTATTGGCATTGAGACAAGACCCTGAGGTTTCAAGGCTTGCTGGTATATATTTGAGGTGGGTATGCTTGGGACTGCCTGCTTACTCATTCAATTATATTTCGAGGTACTGTACACTATTCGACAGCTCATAAACCGATAATGACCACATGACTAGGCGGTACTTCCAAGCACAGGGTAAGCTGCCACTGAAATAAAGCCCATCAAGTGCTCATGCTTTGGGTTTATAGGTTTGTTCACGGTACCTGCCCGCATCGCCTTTGTTGTTGCCCCAATCAATGTGCTCCTGAACTATCTTCTGGGTATGTCTATCTAACTGATAAGTTGACAGCCCCACGAACTGAAGTTGTGTATGGCGCACAGTCTGGGGACCCAAGTCAATCCGCCTGGGCTTCATCGGCGCCCCGATCGCCACTTCGATTTCATATAACCTGATATCCGTTTTATCCGTCATCTACGGCATCTATTTCGTTCCTAGGACCGCTTGGCACCCACTTTCAGCCAAGGCGTTCACTCATCTTGGCCTCTTGGCTAAACTAAGTGCTGGCAGTGTCGGTAAGGAAGGTTCCTACTCCTAGTTCGGATCTGTTTCATCAGATATTTTCCAGGACAAGTTGCATCTACGTGGTGGTCATGGGAGTTAATTGGGTGTGCGTGTTTTTGTCACTCCTGTTTCTGACGTGTGTATTGATAGGGATGTGCAGTATCCGCAAGTTTGTAGGTATAGAATCGCGTCTATTGTCATATGTTCTGATTTTTTTTTCCAGCCTTGGACCTGTATATCTAGCAGTCCATTCTATCCTCGTCCCGACTTGTAATGCTTTCTTTCAAATCCCGAACGCTCTTGGCGCATCGACCTCAGTTCGGTAAGCGTTTCGTTTATCTTGGGCGCAAGGGGCTCCGTCTTATTCGGCCCTTAATTTAGGATCGGAAATTTATTGGGCGAGCAGAACGCCAAGCGTGCGGCAGTCGTCGTCGAAGCATCTCTTCTGCTTGATCTTGCTATTGCGACTTTCTTCAGGTTAGCACGTTGGCTAATTACGGAAGTGTTACAGGCTGAAACTCATTCAATACGTTTCCTTTCCTTTCCACAGCTGCACAGTTGTCATCTTCCGACATTCTTGGGGCTACCTATTTAACAATGATCCTGGTATGTTTGGGTGATCAAAGGATGTCACTAGTTATGTCTGATATGGAGTCATTTTTCCATCCAGAGGTCGTCCGACAAGTCGCGGATTTGCTGCCGCTGATCGCTTTCGTGCACCTCTTTGATGACATTGCAGCGGTAGTCGCTGGGGTATTGAGGGCTCGGGGGAAACAGGCAAGTCTTTTTTTGAGAGGGTCGCATTACCCATGAGATGCTTATTTATTTTACCGGGATCACGATAGGTCTTGGGCGCCATGCTTAATGTCGGGTAAGTTGTGATGATACTCCGGGCGCGGGCTTCTGCTCATATCCATCTTGACAGTGCCCACTATACCATTGGAATCCCCGTTGGAATCTGGCTGGCATTTAGAATGGACCTGAAGCTTTTTGGTTTATGGAGTGGTCTTGGACTTGCCACCGGACTCGCTGCAGTGGTCGGGTTGTACCTGTGCCTCACTACTGATTGGGATGCGGAGGTGGCCAAAGCCGTAGAGCGTTTGGCTGTTGACAAGCAGCCGATTGACGAAGAACATGTTTATTGACGAACCTTTGTAAGATCTCGCTTTCATGATTTATACTTTTTCATTATTTCTCGTTTTCCGACTCGTTGACTTGACTGACTGTGGTATTTTTTGTAACATGGAACATATCGTCTTTTCCTTTGTGCTTAATTGCAGAGTTTCTCATGTTTATCTCCTGTATATGCATAGATCTCTTCCGTCCTGTGACACTACTGTAGCTAGGTCCTCATACCTTTAGAGTCATCACTGTTATAGAATGCCTTACGGTCTTTCCGGTGAAGTCGGGCGCCATATCCATGTTCATGGCATTTGCGCAAGCTCTGAGAAGACAGCATCCGGTAGGTCCGGCTATATAAAGAGAACGCAACCGCATCACCCCATGCCTACACGGATACGGTTGTCGTGAAGTACCCGCGTCCGATTATCGGTGCAATCCATTTAGAGAAGGTATGGATGCTATTCCACAATCATCGACCAGGAGGACATGCATGCGTAGCATGAACTTGATCAACGTCAAAGCATTTCTCGAAAGGGAGCGAGTGACTCTGAGCAAGGGGGCGGGACAATCGTCACTCACTCACTTGCGCATAGTACCTTATCAAACATCATCAGTCGAGTTTGACAGCACATATTGATGCACGCGGACATTCCTCCTCCTGTCCTTGCGCTGATTGGAGGTCGAGGACAGAGCTTGTTCCCTTATGGGTCACTGGATGTGAATATGCTGATGTTGTATGGGGAGTAGTTTCGGTACATTACTGTAGTCACGCCCGGGTCGAGGTCCATGGCATATTCCAGAGTGCTTAAGTATGTAGCCTCATCGAAATGTCTTTGCATTAGACTTGCTTTTCAATGAAGGAACTAAACACTCAGCTGGCACCTTACATTAGCATTGGCGCTAGAGGCTGAATGACGCGACTACCACTCCTTAGCGCTTAGCTGCGATGACAGGTGGTGTATTGTCAAATCGATACCATGCTGCAAGATTGACAAAACAGCGGTTCGCGGCACTCTGTTATATACCCATCGACCTAATTGGCTGGAGGCGTGTGTTGGCTTTCCGTATTTCTTCCAAACAAAGTCGCCATGACTCATCTTCATGGACAAGAAATGCCAGCACGAAGTGAAGAACCGAGGTAAAAGATCATCGATAGACCACGCCTTACATGCACGCGTTTTTAGTCTATAACCCCAAGATGGTCTTCCTTTATCGTTCCAATGGCAAACTATTTGGGCAGTCGAATCAAAGGAGCACACAAGGAAAGAGTAGACGTACGATTTCTGTGGCGTCGACACGGGTACCAACAATCTTTAGTCGTACACGAGTATTTTTTTCGATGATCTAGTTGAAACACAAGAAGTCTCCGTTAATACGAATGCATGCAAGACGGGCGTACCTGGTCATCTGATGCAAATGAAGGGGGGTTGGAATTGGGGTCAAATTTCATGTCTGGGTGGATGAGCTACAAAACTGCATTACACGGGCGCCGGGGTAGTTGTCTGCGAGTACACACACCTGATGCGAGACGAAGACCTGAAGTGGTCCCACGTCCGCGAAGAATCCCATCTGATACGCAATTCAGTATACACTGTAAACATGCAAGCGGAAGCCGGGCAATAGACGCACCTTGTTCACGTTGTTTACGACGCCATCCACGACTTCTCCTTTGAAGGGCTTGAATACGATCGCGCGGTAGCGCGTGACGAACTCTGCTTGACCAGTCCCACTGACGACCATGCCTCTTCCAATGTCCAGGATCGAAACGACGGCGATGATATATCCATATTGGCCAGAGCAGGTACCTTCAACGTCCGCGTATAGTTTGGACTCCAAGAACTGGAGCATGCGCGGGCCGAAATAGGACGGGTGGAGGAGAATCGTGTGAGTGAGTTCTTTCTGTACAGGTGTTAGTCATTCTTCGACACATTCGACGGAGTACTTACAATGAAGAACATGGTGGGACCACTGGCGTCTTTGGCCGCTCTTTGGCGGGATATCTGACCCGTGGGAATGTTTGCTCAAATTCAGGGGTTGCGTGGAGCATCCGGCAGCTTGGTCCATGACACCATGGTTGACCATTCACGTAGCCTCCCAGAACAGGCCGCGTTAAGGAGAGCAGCCGGAATCACTATCTTCGACTCCCAAGGACAGGGCATAAAGTTTGGCTCGTTGCTCAAGAAGCAGCCAGCTGTTGTTGTCTTCATACGTATGTGATGTCGTTCCTATCCTATTTCTTGACTCATGCCACGAACTGTGCCAGGGCATTTCTTTTGTGGGGTAGGTATAACAGAAATAGTTTTGCACTGAAACCTATATTGAATCACGTTCATCCCATAGAGTTGCCAGGTACGTGCGTTGACCTTGTAATGTTTTCGGAAGCCCATTTCGCAGCAATACGTCACTCAACTGTCCTCTGTCCGTGAGGATGCACTCTCGAAAGCAAACCGTCAAATAATCATAGTCGGATGCGGGTCCTACGAGCCCATTGATAGCTACAGAGGTGACAGCGGAACGCTCCCCGTACTGAGACACCTCATACTGACTCGGGCTGTGGAAGAAATAACATCGTGTGCGTTTCCTATATATGCAGACCCGAAGAGAGAGCTGTATCACGCACTCGGCATGACCACTGAGACGCTTGCTCGGACCCCCGCCAACGAAGAACGTCGGTCGTACTTACGCAAGGGTACCCTGGCGAATATGTTGGGCAGTATTTGGGTGAGTTTATTGTTACCATGATGAGCGATGCCCCGCATATGGATCTGCCCACTTGCATATAGTCGGGGCCTTTGAAGAACCCATTGCTCATCGGGAAGCAAGGGAACGTATCGCAACTAGGTGGTGAGTTCGTCTTTGATTCAGGTGAGCTGAGGTCCGGGTATGCGCAGCAATCCGAAATTGTTGATTTGCATTAGACCTTACTTGTACTTTTGTGTATCGCATGAAGCACACGGAGGACCGTAAGTATACGCTCCTCCTTTACTGCTACAGATCCAACTTTCCCCTTTTGAGCAGATGCGGAAATATCAGAGTTGTTACAAGTGGCTGGAGTCGAGTATCCTTGATGGACATTCCTACGAATTCACTTGTAGCCAAACTCGAGGTTTTGACATGATGACATGACACGTCGATGTTCTCTTTCCATCTCATACTTTGCCTTCATGTTGAATCCTACTATTCATCATCGAAGACCTCAAACGGCGCGCACAAATGTGTCAAGGCAACATTATTTGTGTTGGAGCTCAATCTGACAACCCGTTTTTTTTTGGCCCTTTCTGCCAAGGATCCACTTTCGGTTAACTGATAAAGGTATTATTTATCGACAAGTCCAAAGAGACAACATGCTACACTGGTGGTATTACAACTCCTTCCGAAGCAGCACCGAAATACTGATGAACGTTAACTCTGCCTTCTCCATAGGCTCGCAGCTTATCCACACCTCCCCCACCAGCTTGAAAAATCTCGACTCGACTTTGTCAAATACGAATATGGGGATTGGTGCCCATACGTTCGTGCTCCATCCCCATTTGCCATCACTGTCCTCCGAAGGATGCCATTTCCTCTCAACGTGTATGCCCTTTTTGTGTCTGATCTGTATTCTTCCATAGGCTTCAACCCCAATAAGAAGTATGGAGCCCACGGGGCACCTTCGGTTTGTACTTTCCAGAAACAGGAACGGCACTGAGGTGAGTTCAATGTTATCTACGTCTGGAGTGGAGGAGAAACAAAATTTCTCCGCATCCATACACTTGAGGAATAGCCGACATGGGAAGGTATAATATTCGCTGTGTAATGCAAGTGGAGTCTACGTTAGCATCTCGAGTTAAGAGAAGATACTAACTCGATGCGTCTGTCCCAGATGGTAATAACTGTCTCTGGCGCACGGATGACGAGACTTACATCCTGAGGACTATATTTCACATTCCTGGTGCAGCTGAGGAGATCGAAGTCTAGGTCCAGATCATCTGAGATGTTATCCCCCGGACCTCAAACTTTGGCGATCGGTTGCGAAAGTTTACTCTCCGGACTGTCCGGCGTTGATTTACTTGATGTGATGGAACCTTGGTGTGATCATCCATGCTTCCATTGTCGCCCGGAGTGATGTGGACGGAGGGCTCGAGAGACGCCACATCTAGAGATGCAGTGGAAGAGACCCCGGTTTGTCGTTCGTCAATGGTATTTGGACAAGACCGTGTTTTTTCTCTGATCGCAGGTCTTTCTCTTTTCCAGGACGGTGTCCACAGGCTGCCCCCTCTCCTTCTCTGGTTCAAGTGCCAGTGTGACGTCACCACTGGCTTTCGCCATTGAAACTCCTGTATTGACTTTTTGGTCGGTGTTTCTTCTCAGTCCTTCCCGCATAATACGCTTCTTGGATTCCCCGACATTCACTGTGCGACTATTGTGCAGGGAAACAGATGAAATGGTTCTCTGCAGTGACCGAATGTTACTGGTGCGCTGAAGGCTTTCGTCGGTCAGGAGTGCACCTATGGCTCTCCTCGTAGAGCTGTGAGGGGCGCCGCCATTCATAGGGGATCTGCTAGATGCGTTTCTACTGCGCCACAGGATGCGCTCGAGGGTAGCACTGGCGTGCGGCGGTGCGGCCATTACACGTCGCACCAGTGGAGCAGCTGGCCGTGCTGAGTTGGTGAATGCGTCACCAACACGTTCGTGGTGGAAACGTGTGCGCGCAAACTCTGGCATTTATCAGTGAAGGAGGACGGATGTTGTTATTAGGTGTGCTTTAAAATAAGGGGGAATAACCCTTTCCTATTATCTCCTGTCAAGGTGTTTACCTTGCTCACTTTTCACAGAATGGGGATACATTTTGGCCAGCGGCGGCTCCTGCATCAACCGAGATTTGAAAGCCTCCTTATATCGATAACGGCAGAAGTTCGCCCGTCAAGCTTGCCACAGCCGGACTCTGTTCCAGATGCATCTCCTTCGATCAAATTATATGGTGGATGTTTGTTGTTGTGATCTGTAGGCCCTCGAATCTGCTGGTAATATTCGATTCACAGCATGCACAGGGGTGACGTTTATGAGGGGTAAAAAATCTTGCACAATGGTACTGAGTGAACCGCACCGTGTAGCTCTCGTACTGCTTCTGATTCTCTGACCAGAAACCAACTTGAAGCTTGTCAAACCGTCTACAACTCCAGATACACATCCACATCAACGACCTCGGACTTGGACACACGACACACGTTTGGATTTGAGATACTCAAAGAGCGCATGCGAAAGTTATTGGGCATTGCTGTGATGACTCGCGGAGATGCTGTACTCGTAGCGAGCGACGATGATGCTCTTTCAGTTCGCATAGCACTGGAACCGTGCGACAAGCTATAATGCTAGTATCAACCCTCTCAAACGGCGGGTGGTGGAACCAGGTGTGTTCTTCTGTCCACTTTGTCAATACTGCCCTTTGTATACCGGGTTAAATGCTAGCGAATTGCTGTGTTTCAACGCACAGAGGCCGGGATTAAAGCTGCCCGGCAGGCTGCACGCGCTGCTGCAGCGTAAATCGACCTGAAGTGACGATGATTTACGGCGCTCGTCCGTGCAGACCACGCGCGTGAGCAGGAGGCATAAACCAAGGCAGCCGTCGCGGCTCCGAGGATGCAGTCGAGCGGGAGTTATGATGCGTGCTATATTGGCACGGTATCACGAGGAGCAGGTGTGGAGTGACAAGACACGGAGTGCGTCGACGTACTGCTCGCTGGCGGTGCTGGTGTTTGTCGAGGACACGATTAGCGTAGGCGATTGAGCGGAAGGTAGAGGATTTAGGGGCGGAAACAAAGCCACTCATTGACGAGGGGATAAAAGAGCATTTGACAGTTGTTTGACAGACCGGGAGACTCGCAGCGTTGTTCAAAGATGCCTCGTCACATACCCCGTTCCTCCATCTTCTGCACGACATCTATTACACAAGTAACAACAGGCGAGAACGGCTGCTTGCCAGTCTATTGTACTTGATGGATCCCTCACCACAAGCGCGTGATATACATACTGTGTGAAAAGTTGTCTTGGTGGTATAACCTTGCAAGTTGAGAATAGACTTTTGAACTTTGCCAACACGTTTCACTACGATTTCTCTGTAGGATCATATCCAAGTAAGGGTTCCGCCGGCGCAGGCGGCATTTCGAGTGATTCAGCTTCCCCTTTCATCAGATCTTCAGAGGCCAAAAAAAACTGTGTTCCAATGGTGAGCCTACTCTCGAGTCTCTTAACATACCAGAGTGAAGCTGCTAAGCTCCCCATGCTGCACAGAATAACGAGACAGCATGCCTACCTTGGATGAACTGATTACCCACCAGAGGGCAGAACTTCGTCCCCCTGGACATCCCGCTCGTTCCGCCTCTCTCTTCGTTCTTGCGCGGTCTCTTTACAAAAGGTTTAAGAAAGGTGGTTCTATTGGCGACTTAGCAGAGGCCATTGCTCTCGACCAGGCATCATTGGAGATCAATCCGGTGGGACACCCTGATCGACCTATCTTCTTACACAATCTCGCCCTCGATCTCTATGAAAAACATCATGTTCAACATACGATGGCTGACATACAGGCAGCCATCGTACTAGCACAAGAAGCTACGGAATTGTGTCCAACAGCACACCCTCATCGCTGGCAATACATCACGACTCTTGCTAATTTGCTTAACGATAGGTTTGAGGAACAGGGTAGTGTAACTGATCTAGACGCAGTCATCACACTGGATCGTGAGGCCTCGGAGCTTTGTCCACCGGGGCATCGATCCGAGTCGCTGGGTAACTTTGCATGGGATTTATATAAGAGGCACAAGCTTCAACAAGACCGTGCGAGCTTAAATGAAGCCATCGTATATGGACGAGAGGCATTGGGTTTGTGTCAGGCGGAGAATTCTCATCGATCTATAATACTCGGGAATCTTGCATGCTACCTTGACGAACGTTTTAAATCTGAGGGTGCTTTGGTTGATATCGAAGAAGCCATCCTCCTCGGACAAGAAACGTTGGACCTCTGTCCAGAGGGCCATCCAGACAGGTTGGCAATGCTTGATAATTTAGCGCCACGTTACCTTTACCTCGAAACTAAGGTAGGTGTTTCAGTTCACCCATCGATTATATTATTCATGGCGAAAAGGCCATCGCAGACGTGACAACTTGCTTGGATGAAGTATCTTGTAAGGGGCAGTGTGATTGTGAGAGTTCAGGGACTTGGAGGCGAGAGGAGATGCCACTTCACGGCCAGCTCGAGGGACCAGGCGTCCCTGTGTAAGGAAGTCTCGCGCTCTGTCTACAAAATCTCGCCATTTCAATCACGTCTTCACACATATCACGTCCGTCTCGAACGTCTCCGACTACCACACTCGAAACTATACCTTACTTAGATGTGCCTCAAGGCACTTTGTAGCTTTTTTCATCTTGCTCCTCGTCTTTCAACTCATTCTCTGTTCTTTGTCCACATCTAATATATAGGATCACCTGTACAGAGCTGCAAACCAGAATAGAATTCCCGCTCACTTATTGTTTTCGAAATTCCTCATCCGAACGTGCTCGACTCGACTTCAAGATTTTCACCACTTCGCTTACTACTCCATCGACTTACAACTCGGTACGTTTCCCCTGAACAGAACGACGTCAACGTTACACTTCAGTAGCACTCAATGCTTATACCAACATGTCGATGGGGCCCCTGACTCCAAACCTCCCTTTGAATTCGCGCAACAACGAAGCAGCCAGCGTGGCTTCCGACACAGCAAAGGAAGCCGGGGAAGACAATGGCGAAGGAGACGACAGGACTGCGATGGGATCAGTTACGGAGAAATGATCGCGTGCGACAATGCCAATTGCGGGAATGGGTGCGTCTATCCGAATCAAGCAATATATCTTCCCGTTTCAAATGGTCTACTTAATCATTATTGTTTGCAGCTTCATCTCGCCTGTGTCGGACTTACCGTGCCACCAGAAGGAACGTGGTTTTGTGATGTGTGTAGGGCGAAGCAGAGGAATGGCAAGCGAGGCGCAAGGGGGAATATATAACGTGTCGGTGGCGGTGGTAACGGACGTCCGGGGAGAAGTGCCAACTCGTGATTACTGTCTTGTTACCTGTGTACGTGACTGGCAACGTGTCTGTGGTGCCCAGCAGTTGTGCGTCTTCAAACTATGTATCGTGGTAATATGTAAGGTGCTTAGATGTGGTCGACCGGGGCACCTGGGCCGCGGATGTTCGTTCTGGAAGCTTGAGGATAACCTATTAGTAACTTCACGCTGGGTCCGAGATCTGCAGCTCTGAGCGCTGAGCGCCAACTCAGGCCGCCGCGATCACACAACGGATGGGTCAATATTTAGGCCAGTGCTAAATGTAGTGGAAAACTTGAAGTTTAAACTTGAAGTATAATCTGGGAAGAAATGTGTGACAAAACTTCAAATTGTGTACCAGATTATATGTGAAATTAAATTTCAATTATTGTTTTGACATTTAGTCCAACA
>Ga0307518_10001046_pt1 | contig 20712 bp, 14 predicted proteins | sample 25_EM_MG_FD_203889 | JGI IMG/M metagenome (GOLD analysis project Ga0307518, IMG submission 203889) | Populus trichocarpa ectomycorrhiza microbial communities from riparian zone in the Pacific Northwest, United States - 25_EM | ecosystem: Host-associated > Plants > Roots > Unclassified | place...
GTTGGTATCGGAGCTTATTGCACGATTAACTTGAGATTTCAATATAAATTCTGCCAAGTTGGTTGGTTTTATTAGTAGGTGTTATTTGGTGAAATCTTGATTTTAAGTTTGATATTAGTTTTTTTTATAAAATTTGGGTTTGATCAATGTGTAATTATTTGTTTACAATTAAATATGAAAATGAAAATAAAATTTTAAAACTGAATCTATAAAACCCAAAAACTAAGTGTAGACTCAAACAATCCGTTCGCATCACTTGGCTTAATAATGGAAGCTACAAAGGAGTATATAAATCATAAAAACTAAATAATTTCTAAAATCAAAATCAAGATTTAACCAATAAAGCTAAGTATCTTATTCTGACGTATGATTTTTGAATACCTAGCCAGTTATTGCACTGTCAAGAAGACTCCCTTCGAGCACAGAAAATATAACAAATGGCATGCAAACAATCTCAATTTGTGGGGCCAACCTATAAGCCATCAGGTCCTAACCGTGCAATAGAATAAAATTAACTTCGATTAGTAAAAAACAATTTACATTTTGTTGTTCAGTTTTGGCCAAAATTAATGCTTTTCCATTCTGCGTAGAGAGATAAAAATACTGTCCTTGGATTGTATTCATGTGTCCATGCTGAATAAGCATTCAATAATTTCTCTAGCTGTGTCTTTATAGCATGGAATTCATGTGCCCGCGTTTCAACGCGTGAGGCCTAATTATTGTTTTTTGTGCAAATCTGTAAAAAAGAACATAAAAAAAAGTTCACGAAAAATCTGTAAGTACAATAATTAGAATCTAGCAGATTTGAGATATCTGATGGTTTGAAAACGCGATCCAATCGGATTTAAAATATCTCATCAAGGTATAATTATAGTTTAATTTTATGATTTGAAAAATTATAAGAATAAAATTTGAAATTGAAATACTAATAACTAAAAGAATCAAGTTAAAATTTTTAAGGGAATAAAAAAAAAAATCCATCGGCGAGAAACTAAACCACCACTAGAGATACGCATCGCACCAACATAAAGACGATAAAATGAAACTTCCAACAATATGATGAAAGAGATTTTATGGATGTCAAGAGACGCTGTACAGGTTGTCTAAAAGGCGCGGACGCCTTCTACGTATTTTTGAGTGCACCAAATATTTTTAGTTATTGGACTGTATAATTTAAAAGAGAAAAGACTCATTTATCCCCTGTGAATTTTGTAATAACAAATAGATTCTATAAAAAGATTTTAATATCTTGATAGCTAGTGTTAAATTTTTTTTTGACACAAGAGTAAAAATATTATTACACTAGTCTAGTGAACAATACCGGATGCACAGCTACGCTCATTTTAACATGAATTGATAGGAAAATTAATGTCATTGTTCAATGTACTTTTGATACTCTTCAGTAAACATAAAATAAAAATAACAATATTGAGGGGTGTAGCTTAACTGGTTAGGTTTTAAATATGCTTTCTAGAAATTATTAGTTTAAGTCCCTAAAACTTCAGGGCCTCTAGAGATTTACGTAGTCGTTAGCTTCAGGGCATGTGAAATTAATAAAATGTGCACAAATTGATCCGGACACTCATGTTAATAATAATAAAAAAAAACAAGGGTAACATATACAGCTACCTGTGGAGATGATGTAAATGACACACAGTTAAGCAAAATTGAGTTTTAGTGCCATTTTCCTACAAAATTTATTTGCAATATTTTATACAGCGTAAGGTTAAAAGTTTAAAGTAATTGTTAAAAATCATTTGAGACTCTTAATCAATTTCTATTTTTTATAATTAAATATTGCATGAAATGAGCTCATTATTGATAATAGAGTTAATAATAATTTAGTCCATGTAGTTTAGTAAAAAAGTTAATTAGTCCTCATGGTTTCAAAAATTGTTATTTAATCCTTATGTTCTTATATTCATTTATAACTTAATCCTTTTCATCCAATTAATGTTCATTTCATTTTGATTTTTTATTTAAAGAAATATAAAGGGTAGAACACAAGTATATAGGATAAAAAGTTTAACGAAAATATAAAGATTTTTTTTTAAAAAAAATAATATTAAATTAAACATGGTCATAATTTATGAGAGGACTATTTAATTATTTTGACACCAAATGGATTAATTTATTTATTTTGATAAACTACATAGACTAAATTATAATTAATTCTTAATACAATTGACTTTTATTTGAATATTGATTGTTTCGCCCTAATAAAAAAAGAAAAAAGAAAATGAACTCGAATAATTGAATTTCAAAATGTTTTAATGGATGTTTTGAAGTACTTGTTAGCTTCTGTCTTATGGATGATATTATTCCCACTCCATTGTTTGTTAATCCGACTCCATAGTCCACTTTTATTACTTACATAGAACAAAAAACCCCTAATTATACTTTTCACAGATGATAGTAATTAGATTTGGTATTTCACAAATGATAACATTAAATATTTGTATTGCATTTACAACTAAAAATTTATTTAATAGAGAATATTTATTTTATAACTACATAATAACTTGATAAATTAATACTTAATAAATTGATAACTTTGATTAAATAATATTTTTAGTCGGTCTCAACTTCGAATCAATGTAGTAAATTAATAATTTGCTAAAGTTATAAGATAATATATTTTGAAAAAAAACATATAAGTCCCACTTGATATATAAATTAATAATATTTTTATATATTAAAATTATATATATACATGACTTAATTAGGATGTATTTGTTAAATATGACTTTAATATTACTTGTATCAAGTTGATATTTCATTGAACTTCATCTTTAATTTTTCTTAGTGCATTAAAAAGTTTAGTGTAGTGTTCTTTGTAAGAAATTATGATATTGTATGGTTTTTTTTGCAAATTTTTTGCTCGACTTAAGAAGTATATTAATTAAATATACATCAAATTTAATTAATTTAGTTTGTTGCTAAAATGGATAAATCCATGATTTGTATTTAATAAGATTAATTGCATTGATGAATTGTTTTTGGTTAAACCAATACATAGAATAATGATAATTCATAATTCAAGAATTAGATAATATACATATAATCACAATAAATAATATATGTATTAAGTTCAATGTTTTAAGAAAAAAAAAGAATACCTTGATAAATTATTTTTTTATTAATTAATATATAAATTAATAAATTTTCATGATCCTAGGAGAATCAATTTATAGAGGTTTAAGCGTAGGATATTCAAATTTCACATCATTAATAATTCAAAATAAAATTGTTGTGATATACTATATTTTTCTTGTTAAATATTTTTTTTATGTTTTCAAATGTGGTCTACCAATAAATATTTATTGCCAAAAATAGAGTAATTCTAATTCTGAAAACTTTAATTTTATATACTTCTGGTTTTTTTATTTGAATTAAATTTAAATTTTAATAATTAAAAAGAGTATTTCTATAAAATTTGAAATACAAGCCGATGGTGCAAAAATAGCTTAGCACTCAGCCTGTTTTGAACCACTAGCGTACGCACCATCGCTTTATGGAGCCACACCAGCTTGTCATTCCCATCTTGACTTGAAGACAGTACAGCTGCAAGCACTGACATGATGAGGCGACTTTCCTCCTGGCTCTCCCATGGCTGAAGTCTTCTTCGTCATGCCAGCTTCCATGACTAAGCCGATTCATCCCACAATATTCTCATGATATCTGAAACTAGGGTTTATTGGTGCTGGGTAAGTTGAATATTGAGATTCCATTACAGAAAGAAGGATTATATTTAAACAGCATAAAATCCTTCCACGCCGAGGCTTCATTTCCATTGCTCTCCAAATCCGCTTCAATAGGAGTGCTTTGTTTTTGCTGATGAGTGAACCTAATCCAGTGGCACCTTAATGCTTTGGTTTTGAGAGAGTATTCCAACCCGATCGAGACCAGCAGTGTCATGCTCCAGAGCCCCTCAGCACGGAAGTTCTCAGCCACAGTAAGTCCACTGATCAGATCAACACGAGAACGAGGACCTGGAGGTTCATTCATTTGAGCGTACACGAGCTCATTTGCTCCCAGCCTGCTGATCTTCTACATTGTGCTTCTGTACTTTATAGTTTGTTTAATACGGTCTGCTTGATTTATAAGAGGGCCGAATTGTAATTTCCTAATTTCCTTTTATCTTGATTTAAAAAATAAGTAAAAATAAATCAAAAGTAAAAAAAAAAACCACTAGAAAATATCAAACTATCAATGAAATACTCCGTACGTTTTTAGAGCCTGATTCCGTTGGAAGTAGAATTACTGATAGAATATCGGATTGAAAAATATCATCAGAAAATATATTGTTGGTGATTTCCATCTCGTAAGTTATTTTTTTGGAAATATAATCACTGATGGATTTACTGATAAAATTATTGTGCCAAACAAAAAAATCTACCGGCAATAATTATGTTTATAAATCCATCGGTGATTAAGGTATATTACTAACGAAATTAATCCATCAAAGAATTATAATTAAATTTATGTTACTAATGGAATAAACTGATAATAAATCCATTGGTCATTATATGTATATTATCGACTAAATTAGTCTGTCAAAGAATTACATTTATATGTATGTTACCGACGGAATAAACTGATGATAATTTTGTCAGTATTATATATAATTATTTAAAATAAATTAAAACAAACAACAAAATTAAAACATAATTAAATTAAAAAAAATTAAAATAGAATTAAATTAAAATTAAAAATCAAATTTGTATTATGAATTTAAAAAATATTTTTAAATACAATCTATCTATCTATCTATATATGTAACAGAAGCGGAAAGAGGAGATAAAGACAGATCTTCACTTAAACCAGGAGGGCGATAAAATGGAGCATAGGTATCAGTGAGAGTTGCCAACAATTGCTTGAGGACATTCACTTTATCCCTTAGTTTGGCTGTCTCAACCATAAGTTGGGTTGTCTTCGCTTGAACTTGTTCTCGTATGATCGCTTGGATGATTGATGATTGCTAACTCAATCCTGATTGTGAGGTCCTAACTATCAAGACACTACGACCCGCTTGCAAATCCTCGCCCGTAATGTTAGAGATACCGTAAACTCGATTTCTATCGGGTCCACTGGTAGACCCAACCTCCAACCACAAATCCAGATTGAGTTGGATCGTGTTCGTATTGATTAGTACTTAAAATTTCATTTTTATCAAGGTTTTATATCATCATTTTGCACTTGAAGTATCAATAACTCCTTAACTAAAACATGTTTTATAATAATAAGTCTGATACTATAAGCTACCTTTAATTTGTGGTAAATGTTCATCTTAAATGCAGGCCTATCACATAAATGGAAGGATTGATTGATGAGTTTAAGTATTGAAACTGAAAGGACAAAAAGAGGGCCAAACTTAGAAAAGAGATGCTGGTTCAGTCCAAACTGGAACATTGTTCGGTCATCAGGTCATATCTGGAGCTATAGATCTTGGATTTAGGTCTGATTTATATGGATGGAAAGCTACGACATAAGCCTAAAACTTTTATGGGGAGTCCAAGATTTAAAGAGGCCGTTTTCAAGTCCAAATTGTAGCAACAACGGAGAAGTCCGAATCTGTCCTGCAGCCCAGACACTGTTCAGTGTTCAGCCCATATCTGGAGTTCTAGAAGTCCAAATGACCTCAACTTTTTTTTCTTGGAAAGCTGAGACAATTTCCTAGAACTTTCATGATTTAAGTCTGTTCAAATTATAACGTTATCAATGACGTTTTTGGCAGACAAGAAGATAAGAATTGTTACCAAGTCAAGATGTGGCCACTCACTCAACAATTAGTCAAGAAATCAATAGTTCTGAATTTTGGCTTATAAAAGGAGGCATTTGCAATGTATTTAGGTATCTTGGTTTTCAGATCAAGATCATGCTCTTGCTCTCTCTTTATTTTATAATGCTTAAGTTTTGCTTATATTAATCTCTTGCTTACTCTTTTCATTTCCTTTCCTTATTTATTTATGTTTCTCTCTTTCATTATGTTTAGCTAACTTTATCATGTTAAGGTGAAAAGGTTACACTAATGGTGTAAGAATAAGTATAATATAAACTCAACATTGACCTTAATGTTTGATACTAGCATGTTTTATATTTGTTATCTTGTTCACTTTTAATTTTTTGCTTGTTAAATGGTTAATCTAGATTTATGTTGTATAACCCTTGGTACAACAAATACTTGACACTTTCATAGCCCAAACTGTATGGTATAACCGACACCTGTGCTATGAAAAGAACTTGATTTGTTGTTAACATAAGTTATAATCATGAATGTCTGACAATATTTACAAGTATTAGCATTATTCGAATAAGATAACTAATGTAATCATGTTAACAATTTACAATCCGATTGGAACCTCCTTTGTGTGTGGTTTTTAGTTGAATAATAAGAGTTTATACTATACTTGTTTGAAATACCATTAGCAGATCCTCTAACCTTGACAATTTTTTTTATCATTGTTTAATCCTTACATTAATCTTCCATCTCAAAGTCCTCTTTAACTTCTTTTTACTATTAGTACTACTACTACTACTACTACTACTACTACTACTACTACTATTATTGTTGTTGTTGTTATTGTGATTGTTGTTGTTGTTGTATTATTGTTATTTATAATTTATACAATTAACTTCCCTGTGGTTTGACCCCGGTCTTGCCGGGTTATTTATTACTTCGACACTCCTACACTTGGGAGAAGACATCAACTCTTTGGTCGTGTCACGTATCTCTCATGTAATCGAGTGTTATATGTTCTTAGAAAAAAAAACAAGTCATCAAATAAAAAAAATAATAATTAAGAAAAATGTTCAAATCCTACTTACCACAAACTTCTCGGCATGGCTATCCACGAGTTGTTGCACGTTTTTCTGTTTATCCTCCTTTCATATATGAGTTTCAACAAAAAGCTCCATCAGTCTTAGATCGCACCTAAGCACTGCAACCTACAAAAGGAAGCTATTGTTAGTTAAACATTTTCATATAATACAAAAATTTTAAAAAATATCATATAAAACATAATCTTATCATTTGCTTTGCATGTGAAATGAACAGAATGTATATGTCGGTTTGCGTGGTTATGGAACCATGAATCTTCGTGGTCCGGTTCTCCAAACCAGACTTTGACCTCCTCAAGAAATGCTCCAACATCACCTGTTGGAGAAAAGCATCCTAGATACCCTCCGTGAATTGCATAGGTTTGAAATCTCTCCACACTATCATGTCTTCACTACTTGGAAGGCCTTTATCTTTTGCATAATTCTTTGCTTTTTTTCTGAGCATTGTACCAGAAATCTTGCAACCTAATTCAAAAAAAAAAAATCGAATAAAATAATGAAAAATGAAGTTTTAATATATTTTTTAAAAATATCACAATTTAAATTCAATCTTACCTAATGGTTATGTAATTCTCCCACACTTTCCTAGCCACGTTGTTGTTAGCCTCTTCCTAATAAAATTTATCCTTACACGTCATTTTCATAAAATATTTTTTTAAAAAAAATTAAAAAAACTAATTGAATTAAATATTACAAAAATAATTGTTTATGTATAAACTAACCTTGAACTTTCTGAACCAAGCATCAATTATAGGCTTTCCATTCAAGATTTTTGAAAACTTGACTCCATTGAAATAAAGGCATTTTCATCGATGATTTCATCGCTGATGTTATCGTGCGATCAACCTCAACATTTGTATACTTGGATTTCAATTTGTTCATTAAAATTAATTATTCAAATTTTATCCATTGTTGTTTAATTTTTTATCGTGCAGGAAAGAAAAACAAACTTACATGTTGTGTTTAGACTTCCACTGAGAAATACTTCCTAGTATAAACATCCTGCTCAAATGGAAGACCCACTCTATTAGTCACACTTGTACTTGACAAGCCTGTGTCGAGAGAACGTGCCTTCAGCACCTCGTCATGGTTGGCACCTAACGATACTATCTGTTAAAAAATGACAGCATCTATCCTATACGAAAGCCTAACTAAAATTTTAAAACTTACAAAAACATATCAATAACTCATGCAGCAAACAAGTTAATTTTTATTTGTGTTGGTATATAGAAGGTGAAATAGGAAGCAAACAATATGAATATCGAAAAAACAAATCAAACTGTGATCTTATGCTTTGTTGATATGTCTTCTTCAACTTGACCCAATAATTATGTCTCAACATGGCTGGCCTCTGCTAGAATCACGCTGTTTCTATATATATAAATATTTCTTCTAGTATAAAACCGTAAGTTATGGTGTAGTGGTGGAAAAATGGAAAGAAATTTGACCTATAAAGATACAAATATTTGATTAATTGGAGTTGATTTTTAGAAGCAATAATGGAGTGTCAAATTAAGGACTTTTAAGTCAGCAATAATGGAGTGCCACAGGAAGTGAACAAGTGAGTTCTGTTAGAACGGGATAAAGACAATTGATCGATGATTCGACATACCAACACATGAATTACTAGTAACAAATTGGCATTTCAAAGATTATTAAATTTTAATTTCGTTGTGCAAATATATAAAAGAGCTACGAATAAGGATTTATTGGAATTTTGACGAATCAAAATGAAGGCATGTATAGTTAAAGAAATACGCATCACAATCTTACACATGATGGCTTATATGGTAGTGGGTACAATGCCAGATTTCCTAGCCAATGATATATGAACCGTGTAACGAATTGTTTATTTCTCTTAGCTTTTTTAACAGGGTTTAGTCCCAAACACAATTAACAACCTGTATGATGAGAGTGATTGGAAGGCTACATCATTCAATTATTATTATTTTGGTCGGAGCTGCTATCTTCGCTGGTGGAGAAGATGATGTCGCCGATGTTCTTTGGCCAGAGCTATTATTGTTGGATGGAGGTGGACCACTGAGGAAGTTGGTCGTGGTCAGCTAAAGGAGGAAGATGACAATGGCTTTTGTCTCAGTGGTTTACTAGTGTGGTCTTCTGAGTAGCTATTAGAGGAGAGGAGGATGGAGGGAGGGAAAAGGGAGGAGAAAGAGAGAGAGAGAGAAGGAGGGTTATGAAATTAGAGATTCTAGTATTTTATTGATTAGATTTATTCTCTAATGAAATTATCGATGATATTTCTATCGGTAAAAGTAATATGTCAATTATTACTAATTGTAAGTTGAATATTTAATAATTTTTATAGTCTGTTGGTAGTTTTGTCAGTAATTAGCACTAAGATATTTTGAGAACCCTCCACAATTTTCCAATGACATTTCATTATGTTAGTAATTTCGTTAATGATTTGAATGTTTAGTGGCAAAGTCCTGTAACTTTTTTCTAAATCTCTGGAAATTTATGAAGGACTACGTCTATCGGCAATTCTTTTGGTATTTCACATGTCATCAGTATTTTTATCGGTATAAAATAGTGGCAAAATCCTGTAATTTTGTTCCAATTCTCTAAGGGATTAACTCAGTTGGTAATTCCATTGGTATTTTTATCGGTATAAAACTGTTTCTTTTCCCTAATATTTTTGTATTCCCTATCTATCTAACTTGTAAATACAGTAAAATCACAATACAGTAACACCAGTTATGTTTAATAACAAAACAATAAAATCACAACAATAAATGTTTCAATTGCGTTAACAATAATTCATTATAAAGCAACAACATATGAAAAACAAATTACATTAATATCAATTTTATTACATATTGATGTTTTATATATAAAATAAGTTTGAAATCTTTTTAATCAAAATTGTCTTCTTCTTATTTAATTTCATCATCATCATGTCCATCATCATCTTCTTTAATGAATTGAAGCTCGTCGATCTCATCATCTTCATCGACTTATGTATGTCTACTAGTTTTTAATATATCTTTTAACTCCTCAACATCAACAAAAGTATTCTCACCGACATAAAAATTTGAATTTTCTTCTAAGTCAGTAGATAGAGCAACTCGATATAGATCACCTAACTCATCAAGTTGAAAGACATCATTTCCTATAGTTAATTCATCATTATCATCTTGAACAACTTAGACATGACCTCTAGGTTTGGTTTTCACAACTAACTCGTCAAGTTGAAAGACATCATCTCGTTCTGTTAATTCATCGTTAAAATCTTGAACAACTTGGACATGACCTCTAGGTTTGGTTTTCACAATGAATAACCAATCAACTTTAGAACGAGCATTTCTAAAGAAAAGAGCGTATGTGTTAGAAACTTGTTGGCATTTCTTGATAAAAACAAAGACATAATCGATGTTGTGAAGTCTAGCCTTTGTATTACTTTTGACCAAACCTTGACGAGGATCTACTATGATTCCTCTATTAGTGGTATCATACCAATAGCATTTGAATAAAAAGACTTTATTCTACTCGCTATGATATTGCAATTCAATCACATCTTCTAACTTTCCATAATAATCAACTTTAAACTTGTTGCTACCTAAATTTTGACCCATGATTTTGAGAAATTTTCAGAAAAAAACCAAAAATAGCAAAAAAAAACAATGAAAACGCAAAAAAATGCATTTTTGATATATTTGCATCACTTTTAGCATTTTCAACGTCATCTCAGAAGAATTTAAATTTTCAAAAGTATTTTGAACGCGTTCAACTTTTAACGCGTTAATTTTACAATCATTGATTTTCCTTGTTAAGTCGACATTGATATTGCTCGTTTTCAAAAATACAAAAAAAAATCAAAATTGACAAAAAAATAAAGAAGTAGAGGGACCAATGTGTTTTGGGGACCAAGTCACTTTGCCTATAAATAGAGGTCACAACACACACAAAAGAGGGAAAAAATTTACAAGGGGACAATTTAAAGACAAAATTAAGGGCAAACAAAAAATCCTAACCTCCCACTCTAAAAAAAAAAAACTAGTGGCCACCCCCTGCCCAGTTTTTCTCTTCACGCCTTTGGCTTCTTGTCCTTCTAGCCGCAGCTCTCCCTCTCCAGAAAGCCGCCACCCCTGTTCTTGCACATAGACCTTTCCTCTTCCATTTTCTCCCTTACCAGAGCTTGGCCAAAGCAGCTAGTCTCTTCCCATTTCCTCGAACCTGACCATTACATCTCTCATAGATCTCCGCCCAGTAGACCACAGCCGTCCCCATCTTCCCTTCCTCTCAGCGCCGTCCCTCTCCTCTCTCAGTCGACCCATCGGCCTCCTTCACCTGGCTGGCACCACAGACGCTCGGCCAAGACCAACCCTCTACACACCACAGATCTGCCAGTCTTCGGCCTCCCGCAGCAAAGCCGACCTCGTAGCAACTCCTCCTCCACGCACGGCTACACCCGCAGCTCCGACCTCTAGCACTCCTTCCTCAGCCGCCAGGTCTACCACCTGAAGAAGGAAAGAACAAAAAAGCAAGGGGAAAAAAGAAGACCGGGAGCAGATCTGAGAAGGAGAAAACAAAATAAAAAGCACTGCTTGTTGCATTTTCTTGGTTTTGCAGGTGACGTTACTTCCCACCGCGGGTGCAGAAAGGGAGAGGAGGAGAAAATGACTCAGATCCACCCATCTCTCAGGTTGTGCCCGCGGCGACGCGTGGAAAAGACGCGTCGCCACTGTTCCGGTGGTTCAGAAGACTTCCTAGCAGTTTTCCCAGATTTTTAGGGGCTATTTTGTAATTTTTTACTTGTGTAATGTGTTGTTTGATTTATTTTGGATTTTTGTGATTTGTAACATGTAAATGTGGGTAAAAAATAATAATAAAAAAAGAGAGCGGTGTGTGTTTGTATATTTTTATATGTATGTTATTGAATTATAAAATAAAAAAGATAAAAAATGAATTTAATGTTTTAATTTGTATAGGGTCAAGTATCTGAAGGACACATAAAATCATGTATTTCTCATGAAAATGTAAGAACATGTTTCTGCATATATTCAGGGATTTAATAACTGATTTATTAAAGCCTTAGAATTTGGGTAATATTTTATTTTTTTAAATCACATCAAATCACGAAGCAGCTTACCTCAAGTAAGGTGTGTTAGGGGTGCTAATACCTTCCCTAGCCACAACCAGTCCCTTATCCTCGAATCTTTGACAAGACCAGTATATCCAGGTTTTCTAGTAGCCTTCAACCAAATACTAGGTGGCGACTCCCAAGAACAAGCAAACGAGCAAAAATCGCCATCAGACGCCGCGCTGGGGACGTGCGACAAAACTCATTAGAAGTTAATCTCTTAACACAAACTCCACTATTATACGTCTTTCTACCTTGACCATACTCTTTAGTATGAAAGATATATTCATTGATAAAATACTCATTATAACACTTGACCTTTCTTTTAGGACGTAAACATTTCAAATTACCATTAGCATTGCCTCCCATTTGATAAACCTGACACAAAATTACAACCATTAACATAGAAAATTAAATATTACAAGAGTTAAGAATTATTAAGTATTGCATACATGAGTTTTAAACCACGTGGAAAATTGTTCATCTTGTAATTAAAAAATTTGAGATTCAGTCAGATATGAATTTTAGGATATTAAATATTGATGATGTCACTCACCTATAAGTAATTATTCGATTTACCAGTTTATATGAGATTATAAGAGAAAATTATTTAAAAATAACAATATGTTAATATTGTACTTACTATATATAAGGTCTCAATTCATTGCAGTTAAATATAACATAATTATGTGCATGCCTAAATTCGATTTCTGTCAAGTATCTTTCCCTCATTGTATTTTTGAATAAAGGTCATCTACCATCATCATATCTTGAAAAGCGGTTGATTCTTGTTAACATTAAGTGAGACTCAAAATAGTACAAGATAAATATTGAAATCTCTTCAATAATATATGCCTCGTATATCAAAGCCTCAACATGCCCCTTGTTTTTCATGTTTTTCTTAAGATTGAACAAGTAACTATATGGAATTAAATAGAGATTAAATAAAATAAATGTTTTAGATTTATTTAAAAAAAAGACAATATAAATTTACTTAGGATTCATATGTAATCACTAACATCTTGAATGGATACAATCATTTATATTGGATAAGACCTCCACCTTTTTTCTTAAACGATAAATGTACAAGTAGATTCTCTATTAAGTCGAAAAAGGATGAAAGGAATATAATCTCAAGTTTGTAGATTGTCTAGATGACATTCATTTCAAGCTTTTCTATATGTTGGGTATGCAACTTGTTAGAGCATATATCTCTAAAAAAGTGACTAATCTTCGTGAGTGTATTCCATATCTCTTTTGGTGATAAATCCCTTTGGGCAAGTGGAATGAGTGTTTCTATAAACACATGACAATCACGACTCTCCATTCCATACAATATGACATCCTTCAAATTCACTAATCCAGATGTGTTCAAAGCATATCCATCAGGAGAACACAAACTCTTAAGTCATTCATAGATAAGTAACTACACAATCTTGTCTAAAGCAAAACTAGCTTTTGGCTTTGCGACCTATTGCCCATCATAAACCAACTCTATATTTTTATAGTTACAAGACAAAGATATATTCATTTTAACCTTCATGTTGTTCTTTGTCTTCCCTTTCACATCTATCACTGTGTTAAAAATGTTTTCAAACACTTTTCTTTTTATATGTATGACATACAAATTATGGTGAAGGATATTAGTCTTCCAAACAAAGGAAGCTACTAAAAAAATACTTCACTTTACCCAATTGTGAGTCACACAAAAACCAAGAAACTTTTGCTTGCCAAATTAAAAACCAAACACAATGCCTTCTTATGGCGAGACTATATTATACAATTGTTCACCTAATGGTACCAATAGTACAATATCCTTGTATTATTAGGAAAATAATCCTCTCCAAATAAGAAGTTCACAAGTCAAAAGACAACAAATAACAAAATTTGTATTGCATGTACTGACTTATATCACAATACCTTTTATAACTCTGATTGACCTAAAATTTTAACTCAATATAGACCATTATTTCTAGAAAATCCTGATATAATTTCATCTTGATCCAATAGTTAGATTTATACTAGAATCCAAATTTCATTGTTCAATCTTTTCTTGGATCGTATCATTGGGTAGCCCAACCTATTGTTCTTTGGTTGGGATTAGGCTTAAGCATATGCTATTGTGTCTAATTTATTTCAATTTTTATTTAGGTTTTATTATTATACTTGATATTATTCTATTTTTTACTTCAATTTATTTTCAAGTAAACCTTTGGCCTAATTATTGGTTGTGTAGGGTTTGCTATTTATATGTGCTCATGTAACTTTTTAGGACATATTATTGATGAATTAAAGAAAATTTACAGAGTTGAAATTTTCCTTCCCCTTTCCATTCTCTCTTCTTTTCTTTTTCATCTCCTTTTCTTTTTATTCCCCAACTTCTTTTCTTTATCTTCCCGGTTCTTTGTTTCTCTTTTTTCTTCATTTTCCTTTTATTATTTCTTGAATTCTCTCTTGTCTTATGTCGTCTACTTTACAAATTTTTCATTCATTAGACACACCACGTCAAAGAGATATTTTTTTCATGGGAATAATCTGATTGACTTCAACTTTTGGCATCCTGAATAAGGGTAGATCATACAATGGAAGGCTTGACAAAATACTTTTAAGAGAGCACATTCTACCATTCATAGAAAGACTTTTTCCTTTCCAAGAATGCAACTAGTTTTTGATCTTCTCTAAGACTAATTTCCAAGTTTGAGAACTCTATAGATTCACCTTAAAAGGTAAATACAAATATTTAATAGGAAGCATGAGGCAGGATAAGAAAAATTTAAAAAGAAAACAATAAGAGAAAGAAGAATGTAGGAAGAACAAGCCAAAAACACATCAAAGAGAGGAGGTAATTATACGTAATCTATAATGCAAGTCTAGTGTCCCCGCCAACTCTTTTAAGATTGGAAAAACTCAACTTCGTAGAGTGTAGTTCAAGACTACTTAGATAATACTTCTAAATATTAGGATCAAGATACTATGATATCTCTCTAATAGTCCAAGTACAATTTGAATTATGTCATTTTACCTATAAACTAGGATTCGTTGAATCTCATCATTCCTGATAAAATCAACTTATGCATCCTTAATAATATCAATATGTTGCTTTTATATCAAGGATAAGGATAATGAGTTGGGGGTTTAAGAGGATAATCATGGGTAGGTTGTTATCTATTATATACAACAAGGTCTTTTATATTCAAAGTGGAGCTAATGCCAAAGTCTAATGAAAAGTTAATGACATAAATGTTTGAATCAATCATTTGTAACACTTTAAATGGTCTAGTATTACTCATTTACACTTTTTTATTGGTTTTAAAAGGACATAGTTCAAGTCTAATCTATATTATGAAATAATCTTTAATATTAAATGCATCATGATAATTAGTTAAAATAGTTTAAAGTTTGTATTATTCATTACTTACTTGAATTTATTTTATAATCTCAATATGCAAATTATAAGCTCTAGATACAAAAACTCAGCTGAATTATACATCTTAATATGAGGGGTTATATGAAGAAGATCTACAAGTTTTCTAGGTTTATAAACATGATCACTATATTACTAAAGGTATGGAATGAAACAAATACTATTCAAAACATGATTGGATATGGATTGGAGACAAACTAGTCAATTAGGATCATCTCCATCTTTCTTATCATGTATGAAAGGTAAGGGATTAGGGATATTAATATGTTACTCAAGATTTATTACGTGCTAGATGTCAAGGGTGGGAGAAAAGGAATTAGGGTGTTCATGAGGATAAATGTCTTGAAACGTTTTCAACACCACACTTACCTCTTTAAATAGTTTTACTAAAACTTTTCCAAACATTTTCTTTACAACTAAAATGGACATATTATATTCTCCCTTAACCTTTTTCTCTATCTTATTTGGACTTAATATGTTATGTTCCTCTTCTTTCATATGCTCTTCATCTAGGTCATTAAAATCCTTTGGAATAGGTTCATACACTTGATCACAATATTCTTCTTCTTCATCTATATCATTATGTTTTTTTATGACTAGGGGTTTAATGGTATAGTTGGTTGAAATATAACAAAAACCTTAATATTTAGCACACAAAACCCTTGAACTCATCTTTGACACTTCATTAAGGACTCGTTTGTTCATATCTATAGTTAGGACTACCTAGGCTAGGTTCATGGGATGTAGCACTTAACAAAGGACTACTATTTCTAAATTGAAATCTAGCAGAGGTAATACAAGGGTCCTAAAATTTTGTTCATTGACTCTTAGTATCCAACTTATAGTCTTGCAGTAAGGTATCAACTTAGTTAATAGTAAAAACACCTTGAAACACAACTTTTATTTTAAAATTATCATTTAAATCCTTACATAACCTACTTTAAGTCATGGCCTCATTCTTCTATACAAAATATCTCATCTGATTAAACTATGCCACATACTAATTAATAAGAGGTTTACCTTTCCTATTTAGATAATCTTCAACACTTTCTCAGTCAAGTTGGGCAGTATTAATGAGCTTTATCTTAGCAAATCTAACTCTTTTATTTCTAGACTAGTTGGATCATTAAAAAAATGATTCATTTCATGAATCCACCTATTAAAAATCCAAAGGTCATGTTGATTGTCAGAAGTATAGTTCTCTATTTTATTAAATCTTATGTCTCGATCACGAGGGTTATCATGATTGAAGTAACCCAAATAGTTGTTTTATTAGTGGTGTCAATGGTGAAATTCTATATAATGATTATTATTGTAATTTTTACTAGTCTTAGGGTGCCTTGTTTGGGAAATCTCTAGGGGTTAACTCTCTTATACATATTGGTCATCTAGGTTTGTATAAGTTATGGTTTCTGTTGAATGGCTTTAAGGGGATCACTAAGGGTCGATTTCATGGCAACTATAGACTCATGATTGGATATTATACGACACCACACAAATGTGTGTAATACTATCCTGAAGATGTAATTAAGATCACTACAGTTCTTGTAAGTAATAAAACACAATACAAAAATAGTTGAAGGCTGATAAAAAGAAATATTAGTTATCCATGATTGATATAGAAGAGGAAAGAAGAATTTGGCCCCAATATATAGCATAGTATGAGGAAGAGAGAAGCGCTAGGAAAGCTGGTGAATCTGATATTAGAAACTACTAGAAGAGAGCTTAGTCTTCAAAAGTCAGATCATGGTATTGTAATCTAAGATGAAAATCTAAAAGAAGGGTCTGAAAAAGTTAATAAGCCATTACTTTGAGATGAGGGAAGAGTTAATTAAGACTAAAACTATATTGACAGCTTTGTGGCTCAAATTAACTTTAAAATACTTGAGCTTTTCATTAAGAAGGAGGAGCTGCAAAGGGCAATTGTTCATTGGAGCATTGGAGAGCAGAGGTTATTCCCATCATTGAAATCAGAGTGTGGGACCCCGCCTTACTCAGGTAGAACGATTGGAGACTATAATACGAGTGCTGGAAAGAAGCAATGAGGCTTTAGCAACCGGCAACAGAGTATTGATCACTGATAATACTTTGTTCCATGATAAGATACGACAAATAACAATGTAGATTGAGTAAATAGCCTATCATGTTGAAAGGTTGCAGCAACAGACCACCTAGATTGGAAATGTCGAGAATACTTAAGTGTCATCAATTCCTTTATTATAAACATAGCTAATAGAGGAGATGCTTTCTATAAGTAGTGATGTATAGGGCTTTTGAATTTTTAAAATTTTCAAATGATGTACAAACTCTTTTATTTATGAGAGGATGACACCCTATCTTTCTTTCTAATATGTTTTGGGATTTAATCATAATAAGAACTTAGCAAATGCTCCTTTACAATAATCAGTTAGACTAAAAAAATCTTGCCTAAGGAGTTATGAATCAATTTGGAAAGGTAAATCCATATCCAATATACATTGACATAAATTGTCATATATATTATGAATTGTGAAACATGAGTCCCCCGCCTAAAGTCTACTTCACCTAACCACGAAAAAGAATAGAGAACGAAGAGAGAACTCATCTAGAATCACATTAACAGAATGAGTTAGAATCTGTGAAGAACAAAGTTGCTCAAATGACCATTATACTCGATCAACATTTAAGATCCAAGAATAGGAAAAGGATATCTACACAACCTCCTGTAGAAGCACCAATAGCTCACGTCCCTCATACATCTCAAAACTTGGGGGAAAATTCAGCAATTGAGCAGCAATTGTCCTCTTCCCCCCATCCAGCTAGCTCAAGCTTCAGTTGTTGTGGATATAATTATTATAGGACCTTATTATGATATATCTATTGGTCCTATGAACCATGACAAATTGTCTGCTATAGAAGAGAGATTGAAAGCAGTCGAGGGGAATGATTTATTTGACCCTATACGAGTAGTTAAAAAATGTCTGGTGCCAAAGGATTTTAGAGTATTAGACTTTATCAAGTACAACAGATTGGAATGCTCGAACCCCAATCTTTGGTCATACTACAACAAGATGGATGAAATGATCTATAATGATAAAATGCTTATCTATTTCTTCCAGGATAGTCTCACAAGGTCTATCCTGTGTTGATACATGAGACTGGACAATACCAAGATTAAGAAATGAAAAGAATTGGTTGAGTCCTTCCTAAAGCAGTACAAATTTAACCTGGAAATTTCCTTCCACAAAACTAGTCTGATGACACTAGAGAAGGGAAACCAAGAGTCTGTGAGGGTATATGTGCAAAGGTGCGAGATGATGCCACACATATCCATCCTCCTTTGATAGAAACTGAAATGGTGACCTTGTTCGCCAATACCTTCAAGTCCCTTTATTATGAACATGTAATGGGTAGCTCATCTCAACATTTCTACAATGTTATATGTATTGTTAAAAGATTAGAGTAGGGGAATAAGTCTGGACGCATAGCTAAACTGGTGGAAAAGACAGGTTTTGCTAGGATAAAAAAGGAGAGTGATTCGAACAACCTGGAACATGGGTATAAAGGTACGAAAGCAAACTATCATAACTCTCAAACATCTACCTCTGAAGTTACCTATATTAACTCTGCCAAGCCATTTACCCCGAATCAAACCAATCAATCAAATAACCAATTAAATAAAAAGAACAACCACCAAAAACCAAATATATGAAATACCCTGGAATAACTACCACCTTTGCCTATGCCTTTGAAAGATTTGTATGCCAAATTATTGAGTATTGGGTATATAGTTCTTATCCTTGTACTACCACTACAACCACTTTTTCATGTCTGGTACAAACCATATTTAACTTGTGAATACCACAATGGCAATTCTGGCCATGGTATTGAAACTTGTTACGCTTTCAAGAAAAGGTTGTTAGAACTCATCAAGATAGGATGGGTAACTTTTAAAGATTCAATTAATGTTAATTTGAATATGTTACCTAACTATGCTACAGGTAATAGTTGAGTGGGTATGGTGGAAGTCGAGAGTAAAGACAGTTTTATGAGTTTATGTAAAGGTTATACAACATGTTGGTATAATTAAGATTTTTTAAAAAAGATACTGAGTATAACCTAGAGAAAGGTAACCAATATGAATTCTATGAGAGGAAGGAACATCACATTGGGGACTGTATTGAGTTTTTCCAAAAGGTTGTAAGAATGCTAACTCTAGAAGAGTTGAGGATTAAGTCCATGAAAGGTAGTTATGAGGTAAGGATGATAGAAAGTCAAGAGAAATAGTTAGAGGTCTGTAGAGTCCAACAAATAGTTAATGGGCCACCCAAATTGATCTTGGCTAAACCTTCTTGTGCAAATATAGGAGATCATAATATGATGCCCTATGATTACAGTTGTACTTTTAACATCAAGACTCTTATTCCCTTGTTCCAAACTAAGATCAATAGGCTAACTCGAAATGGTTTTTGCTTCACGCCTAAAGAGCTAAGAAAAGCTAAAGGCAAGAAGGTGTGATCTTAACAAAGAACTTGAGGTTAACAAACCTGTGGTTGAGAAAGAGTCGAATGACTTCTTGAAGTTGATAAAGTATAGTGAATATTATATAGTAGATCAACTAAAGGAAACCTCATCTAGGATCTCCCTTATGTCCTTGATACTCAACTCTGAGACATACCAAAATGCCTTACAAAAAGTGCTTAATGAGGCTTATATACCCCAGGACATTATGTATAAAACTATGGAAGATGTAGTAGGGAGAATCCATGCGACCAATTACCTGTATTTTATAAAAGATGAGTTGGATGTTAGGGGAACTGGACATAACAAGCCCATGTATATCACTATTTGATGTAAAGATTGACTCATAGGTAAATTGCTCATTAATAATTGCTCGGCTCTTAATATGCTGCCAAAACATATGCTAAAAGAGACACATGTTATAAGAATATACATATGTTTTTGCCCAGTTCTATTAGAATATGTAGTGTTTGAATACATATACCGTAGTACATAAAGTACCACTTATAGAATAATGCAAACTAGTCAAACAATTTATCACACTAGAAAGAACATTTTGCTATAAGATTATGCTATTTGAGTTGAAAAATACAAAGGTCACATACTAGAGGGCCATGTTGACTCTATTTCATGATATGATGCACAAAGAAATTGAGGTGTATGTGGATTATATGATTCCCAAGTCCAAGAAAGTAAAGAGTTATGTCTTGGTTTTAAGAAAGTTATTCGAGAGATTAGAAAAGTACAAACTAAAGCCCAGCCCTGCAAAATGTTTATTTGGAACTAAGTTTGAAAAGTTACTAAGATTTATGGTAAGTGGTAGAGGGATAGAGGTGGATCCTAATAA
>Ga0307518_10001047_pt1 | contig 20688 bp, 20 predicted proteins | sample 25_EM_MG_FD_203889 | JGI IMG/M metagenome (GOLD analysis project Ga0307518, IMG submission 203889) | Populus trichocarpa ectomycorrhiza microbial communities from riparian zone in the Pacific Northwest, United States - 25_EM | ecosystem: Host-associated > Plants > Roots > Unclassified | place...
TGTGAAAACTAGATATGGAAGAAAGCATTGTATTATTTTTATAGATGATTGCACAAGGTATTGTTATATGTACTTGTTTAAGAGAAATGATGAAGTTCTTGAAATATTTAAACATTACAAGAATAAAGTTAAAAATCAAGTTAACAAAAAGACAAAGGTAATAAGAAGTGATAGGGGTGGAGAACACAAAGCATAATTTGGTAAATTTTGTTTCTAAAATGGTATTATCCAACAAACTATTATTTCTTATTTACCATAATAAAATGGCATTGCAGAATGTAAAAAAGCAAACATTAAAAAAAATGATGAATTCCATATCGATAAGTTCGGGAGCACCTTAGAACTTATAGAGGAGGCAAATCTAACTAACAATTATATACTTAACAAAGTACTTCGTACAAAGTTAGAAAAAACACCATATAAATTATGTAAAGGTAAAAGACCTTCTAACATATACCTCAAAGTGTGGGGGTGTCTTGTAAAGGTAAAAATACTTGATCTTAAAAAGGTTAAGATATGATATAAGACTGTGGATTGTGTATTTGTCGCATATGTATACAATAGTAGTGCATATCGATTTCTTGTACACAAGTCAAGTATTGAGGATATTCATCTTAACACTAATATGGAATCAATGAATGCTAAATTCTTTAAGGATGTGTTTCCATAAAAAAAAATCATACAATTAAGAGAATGATTGAGCCTATCTCAAGTAATCATCATCAATTATAAAATACAGATGAAAAATAAATGATGATTGCACAAGGTATTGTTATATGTATTTTTTTTATGATTTTTATGATTTTTTTTACACATAAAAAATAAATAAAAATAAAAGAAATAACAAAATGATTAAAATTAGCTAAAACTACTGAAAAGATGTATTTTTTGGATTTTTTTTTCTAATTTTTTAAAATACATACAAAAAATAGAGTTCAAAAATTAAGTTACAACATATCACAAATCATAATTACTATGTCCAAGAAATTCAGTACAACGCCACACTCTCCTATGCTTGCGCACAAATTGTTAGTGCAACGCTATTGTTCTTAGCAATGACTATCTCCTTTAACATGTCTTCTTAGAAGGTGCTTGCTTTCTCATTAATGGCTATCTCTCCAATGACTCTTCATTCTTCTTCTTCTTCCTCCTGTTCACTTTATTTTTCTTCTATAATTAATTAATTTAAATATCGGAGGTTTCATTGTTATCCTAAGGAACTTGTTTTTCAAAAAACATATCAAATCTACATTCAAAGCACATATAGTTGAGCCTAAGATACAACCAAGAAAAGGCCAGATGTACGACTTCATCAGAAACCATGGCAGATCGTCCTTAAAAAAAAAAAAATCAATCGATCATATGAAAAACAGAAAAGGACCCTAAATATAATTCCCAAATTTGACCAGTGGTATGATTTTGACGCCATCACAAAAAATCTTGATCTTGACGCGTACAGGAGAGGAAATGGAGAGGTAATGTAGAGGACAAGCCTGCTTTCTTTTCCAACTTGTGGATAAAAAGATCGGAAACATGCATGTAAGGCTGTGGTTCTTCGCCGAGAAAATTGAGAGAATAAAGTTGGCAACCCGGAGAAGCAATTGCAAGACAATCCATCGGTTTTTGTCTCGTCTTTTTCTCTTTTCCTTGTCACTTCAAAAGTATATATATATATACTGGAGAAGCTAGTGATCTGTATCCATATCTATTATCATAAATATCCTTTTCAACATGGATTGTTCTTTATATTTAAATGTTTTTTTTATATATATTTTCTCATGTAAGAATTTAACACACCCACGTAAAACTAAGGAAAAATCATGTAAAAAAATAATCAATATGTGTGTTAAACTTTGAAAGACTAAAATAATTAAGATTTTATTAGACTTTTTATAAAAACCAAGGTCTAATGTGCTCTAGTCAGGTGTTAGCCAATGGCCCGTCCTTCTTTATATTTAGTTGAATTTTTTATATATATATATATATATATATATATATATATATATATATATAATAGTAAAACTATTGCATTTCTCAAGAAAAGTTATGGTTATGATAAGTCAAAATGTATATAGCCATGTTTGTAGTGGACTTAGATTAATTAACTAATTATATTATAGCTAATGAGCAGGGATGGAGCTAGAAAATAAAATTAAAGAAGGTCAAGATTTCAATTGTTTTACTATTTGAACTAAAAATATAAATATTGTTAAGGAAAGGAATGCAAAAACAATTTCCTTGCAGGGATTGGGCCTCCTGCTAGCCCCCATGTCTCTGCCACTACTAATGAACTTGTAGTTTAATTCACAGTAAATTTTTATTTCATTAAAAAAATCATATCATACCCCGTGTAAAAAAAGAGTGAGAAGAGTCTCTGTATAAAAACAAATATTTAACAAGTTTTTGAGGATGTTTGTGCCGATTTTTATATTTAGGAAAAGAAAATATATGAAACTTAAAGAAAAAGAAAAAAGTATTCAAAAATGTATATTTAACAAGTGAAGCTTAGAATAATCTTTATTTCTTACTTGAAGTTTTTTTAGGTTATGTTGGGGCAATTTTTATTTTATAAAAATATAATTGATAAATATATCTTATTTATTTTTGAAGTTATTTTTGTTTAGTGAGCACTTTAAATTATTGTTTAAATGACCCTTAACTTAAACCGATTTTAAATAAAATAACCTAAATCTATTAAATAAGGGAATCTTTGATTTAATTTCATTATTTTTTCTCTCCTTGCTAGTCACATGCCTAAAGAGAGTGGCTTTCTATCCACTTGTGCAGAGGCGTAAGGTCCCAAACAGCATCAATCATGATACCCCACCTACCCAACGAGAGGCTTGAAAATGACTCTTTTTTTCTCAAGAAAGAAAATCTTTTTTTCGTGATGTGATGTTTATTGTTATTTTTTTTATTTAGATATTTTTATATTTTTTTTTAAAATAAAACTAATTTCATTTAAAATTCGTAACTGTTCTTTCTGATAAATATATATTTATTAAGGTTTCGATTTCCTATTTATCATTCAAATAAAGAAAACGTAGTATTTAATTTTCATTAAATAGTTTATTTATAATGATGACTTTTTATTTCTTTTTTATTGAGTAATAATAGACATTTAGAAAGGCTAATTATATTTACAGTAGAAACATTGAGTATACACAAACTTTTATGGAGACTTCAAAAAGGCAATGAAAGAGGAAGTGTTTTTTACAGTGGTTTGAAACCCGACCCGACCCGGGGCTGGAACCGGGTCGGGTTGATAAAAAAATTGCATAAGTCATGACCCGGTATGACCCAGCTGACCCTGCGGGTTGACCCGGTTGACCCAGCAAAACCCGGTTGCAACCCGTTGATTTTTTTTTTTACTAAAACGACGCCGTTTTGAATTTTTTTTAAAATAGGAATTGACCCGGCCGACCCGGTCAAAACCCGGTGACCTGGTCAAAACCTAGAATCCAAGCCTTGAACCGGGCCGGGATTTAAAACTTTGGTTTTTTACTCTGTGTTTTATATAACGCTATTTTAAACTATTTTGAAGTTAACATATCATTCATCATAAGTACCTTTTATCTTTTTTTTCTTTCGTTAAAACATCTCACTCTTATTTTTATTTGTAGAATTATTTATATTTAAAAAAACCATCCGAGTAATGAATTTCATTTTACATGTTACATGTTAAGCTTTTGTAATTTTTTTTTTTAATGGAAACCGAAAATAAAATAAAAAATTCCAACCCATTTTTTAATGGCACAATGAAACATGGTAAAGGGTGAGCAAAAAAACTGGAAAATCAATTAAACCGAGAAAACCGGAAAAAAATAACCGAAAAAACCGAACCGTGAAAAAAAACCGATTAAACCGATTAAAATTTTGAAAAAACCAGCTGGTTCGGTTTCGGTTTTATAAGTCTGAAATTGAAAAAACCGAACCAAATCCAAACCAAAAAAACCGAGCCAAACCGAAAAAAACGAGCCAAACCGAAAAACCGACCAAAACCGGTTTTTGTCCTAAAAAACCGAGCCGAACCGAAACCGGTCGGTTTGAACCGGTTTCGGTTTTTTTTTTAAATTTCGGTTTGGTTATTGTTTTTGATAAAAACCGAACCGAACTGAAAATAATCACCCCTAATAGTAAATAAAGTTGTTTTTGTATTCATTATTTTTTTTAATTCAATAAAGCATGAACTCAAAGTCACTATACTCTAAGCTAGCATTACTCGGTGGTGCATTATTTAGACCTTTTTTTTTTAAATTATTTTGGTCATATATTGTAGGTCATGTTTTAGTAAATTTAACTTAATTTATTTTGAATTATTATCACTTGAATATCTTATTTTCATGTTTGCACGCGGTGTAACAAAGGCCATATCTATATAGTTTGTAAACCAGAAAGAAAAGAAAAAACAAGCAAATTACAACGATAGGTGAGAAATCAGTTAACAAAAGAAAAGAAGATGGAAGAAATTGTCAAATGGACCGTTAAAGCGCCTAGAACCAATGCTAGGCTAAAGAAGATTTTTAAGCGTGGGGCTAACATCTTCCCTGAAAAATGACAGAAGATTCATGATAATTTTACATATATAGAAAAAGAGAAATGAGGTTGACATGAGAGGAGGAAAGATGGCCAACCCCTACCTCCATTATCAAGATTCCTTCGGACGTTTCCTCGAGAAGAGTGTGCTTCTCTCATGCCTTAAGAGGGTCCCACAATTGCCCTTCCTCTTCATCGCAGCCATTACTGTTGCGCTCTCTCCTTCTATAAATAGAGCAGGGCTTGAAGATATAACAACTCATTAAGCTACACAGAGAACACATTCATACTCCAAGTCTTTTAGTTCATCCATTTAAGCTTAATCAATCAATCATCATGTCTAGCACCTGCGACACCTGCGACTGCGCTGACAAGACCCAGTGTGTGTAAGAATTCTTCTTCTTTTTTTCCCCTTCTTTTGCAAACCTGATTAAGCAGCTCTTGCTTGTTTATGGTTTATATATGTTGTGCAAGCTGTATAGTAGGTAGTTCATGTTTCTGCATGGCTTTCGTGCATACATTATGCTATCTGCTCTCTCATGCCATGCAATTTGTGATTAATTTGCAGCAAGAAGGGAAGCAGCTACACTGCTGGCATCGTCGAGACTGAGAAGAAGTAACTTTCGCATCTCTATCTTTAAAGTCCTGTTGTCGTAGTCTTAATTAGCGTTGAGAGACATGATTGAAGCTTCAGCATGCACTGATGATTAATAAGCAGAATGAATAATATATATTGCTTTATTCCTAAACATTTTTGGTTCGTCAGTTAAGATTGATAATGAAGGAAATGGGAACACGATGCTAATACAATGGAGTCTAATTCTTTTTGCAGCTATGTCTCCTCCGTAGTCATGGAGGTGCCAGCAGCTGAGAACGATGGCAAGTGCAACTGCGGTACTGGCTGCACTTGCACTACCTGCACATGCGGTCATTAAGCAAGCACATCAACTATCATGTTTGATGTGGGATTGGGAGTGGATTAATAATGTAATTTCTGATAAATAATCTGTGTTCTTCTGTACTTGTGGGTGTGGAGTGAACAAACAAAAGTGTCCGTGAGTGTCTTTATCTTTGTGTCTTCTTCATTGTTATGTATTGGCCATGTCTGTGGCCTCTGGTGTGGTTTTAATGAAGTCTTATAATTAGTGTAGTACTCTGCTTCTCTCATCTTTCTAATCATTTACTTCACAACTATATTGTCTCCATGGCTAAAGTAGACCTAGACTACCAGAGCAAGAATATTGCTGAACTTTATTAATCTAGAGTTCATAGCCTATCAAGCGGTATGCTCTGTGATCAAATGGCATAAAATTTGATGCATGAAAGCATAGCTTCACCACAGCGAATTACAATCGGATAGCATTACAATAATTAGGCAAGTTAATTTGAGATCGTTATTGCTTAAGAAATCAGTTTTTTTCCCAGACCACAATCTTGCAATCAACTCTTCTTCGTTGGGATCGTGTCAAGATTATTTTTTTCCTTTTATTTTCTGCTAATGCACACAACACTTAAAGATTCCACAAGAAATATGTCACGCAGCAATCAGAAGTCTTAAAAGATAAACCCAAAAGCAAAAGAAAGTTACATTGGAAGAATCTAATCTGAGATCTCTGAACTCGAAGAGAAACGGCATGGCCAGCAATATGTTCAAGTGATTGCGAAAGAGAATACTCGAAAGGATCACAAGAAAGTAGGTAAACTGGCCAGCAATTGTTTGATCATACAACTAGCAAGGCATGCAATGATTAGTGGTCGTAAAAGATGAACAGAAGAAATCAGGGAAAGGGTTACTGTCTGAAGACCTTTAGATCAATTTATAGTAGCGTGTAGAATAATTATCCATCCTTGGTTGCTTCCTTTTCAGCCATTAGATCTCCTCATGATAAACTGTCAATAACCATCGTAAGAAAAGCTGAGAACAATATCAAGCTGAGAACAATATCTAACACCATTGATTAAGGAATATGAAGAAGGAATCATAAATGAATGGAAGACTTCAATGACATCTTAAGGAATGGAATACATTGGAGAAAGGAACTTTAGTCTACCTGTTAAATCACATGTACAGACAAGAATAAAGCATCGACAAAGAGATGAGACAAACACAGTATCAAGGCCTCATTCATGCATTTTGGCCATTTTCAATTGTTAGTGGAGTTCCAAGAAAAAATGATTGAAGATATGAAAAAGTCAAGCAAAGTTGCGGTTGTTAGCTTTATTCCTCGTATCTGTTCTATCCTCGAAGTGATATTCATTTGCCAAATGTTGAAGTCCTCACTGGACAATGAGTCTTAACCTATTTCACACAAACAGCTTCACCATTCTCCAAAATGCTGTCGTGTTTTAGTTTCTTAGTTTCAGGGCAAGCCAGCAGTTCCTCTTTTGCTTTGATTACAGCAAATTCAAAGCAAAATCATTGAATCCTGCTTTCATACTCAGAAACAAGACACCGTTGGGTTGGAGACACGGGGGAAGAAGAAAGGAATTAAGAACATCAAATTCAAAACAAAATCATTGAATCCCGATTTCTTTCTCACAATTTTAAATCATTTACCATGCATTTCAGTTTTGTTCCTTCTTTGCCAACTAGTACTGTTCTAAATTCAAGATTATTCTGCGTATCATCTTCACTGGAACTCCTCAATTTTTTTCTTCATGAGCTCTCTGGCACGACGGCATCAGCTTATTTGAGATCAATACAACTCTTATCCTAATTTGTTCCACGACATGGTAATTAGGGGTGAGCAAGAAAACCACCACTGAAAGAAAAACAGTATAAATATAAACTTTTCTTCTAACTCTAAAGGCCAAGTCAAACCCAGCCGCCGCCCTCCTCCAGGTTTTCTCTCTATCTCAGTTCTCGCATCTCCCCTTCTCTGGTTTCTTGTCTTCTCCAGTTTTAAGGTTCAAAGTCTCGAGAAAAAACAAAGGTATCTAGCAATCTTTAAAGGTATATCTTTCTTTTATTTTGCTCAATTCCATTCCTAAATCTCCATTTCCCGTTTGGCCAATGTCATGGGAACTATTTGCTTAAAGCTCTGAAACCTATCAAATTGAAGCTATCAAGCTCTTCTTCCATTGCCATCCACTCTGCTGGTCTGGTCACTTTTCCTTTCTACTTAGTGCTTTATTTATTTATTTATTTATTAGTACATATATATAAATGCGTACACTATTTCAATAGATCAGATTCGTTCACTTTGTTTCATTACATTACAGGAGCAATAAAGTATGTTAAAAAAGCATATGATGCATTATTGTTGGACGCTGGTGGAACACTTCTGCAATGGACAAAGCCTTTTGAAGAAACTTACGCTTCCATCGGGAGAAAATATGTTTTTTTTTCCTTTCTTTTTATGCTATTACTCCTATTATTTACGTTCGGGATAATATGCTATTTCTGGATTAGAATGAAGTGATTCGCAGCAGGGGATTTAACACTCAATAGTTTTATTAAATCGGTTTTTTCCTTCAATTAACTGAACCGAACTAAAATAACTAGTTTGAACCAGTTTTGGTTATTAATTTAAAATAATAAAAACTTTTGGTTTAGTTATTATTATTATTTTATTTTGAGTAAAAACCAAATAGAATCGAAAATCAACCGCAGCATGTAGAACGACCAAAATAGTGCAAATACCATAAAGGAGGGGCATAAACTTATCACTTGACTACAAACATAAAACGTAAAAGAAACATGAGAAGAAGACTGGGTTTTTTCCATTTTCCTGTTTCATCACTGAAGTTTTGGCAAACAATCTGAAATGTAGTGTACAAGCTTTGAAATACCATGAAAGATGACCTAATGTGTCTTCCAGTTTGAAATTCTTGCAGTCAACCAACTCTTTGAACTCACACGTCTAGATTTCTCTTCTTATTTACCTTTTCCATTTTATAGCCAATGGACACAGATAAGGAAGGAAAAAAAAAAAAGGAGAATCTGTTCTCTGAACTAAATGACAATTAGCATAGGAAGCAATGAATAAAAAAGATAGAACTCGCGAGTTATAAAACTCGGAGAATCTGTTCTCTATATTGACAAAGAAGATAGAACTGGCCTGGCATGCAGTGATTAGAAGTTGCAAAAGATGAAATAAGAAGATAAGAGATGTTATTGTCTGAAGATGCATTGTCCAAGTTAGACGTTCTAACCCAGAGTTATCCTCTCAGAGTTGCTTCTCAGCCCTTCGACAAGCTCACTTGAGTTCAAGGGAGATATAATGGCTCAAAAGTGACAGAGAGGATAATTCAGGTTGCAGCAAAGTTGATGAGAATGTCTAATTCTGGACAATACACTTCAGATTATAACTTTTCACTTCATCCTTAGCAACTGCTACTTGTAAGGATAACAATCAACATGTGAGGATAAGCTTGCATAAGTACGAGATGAGAGTCTATAATCTATCATCAGAAGTTCAGAACAATACATAACACCGTAATGGAATTTAAATAAGGAATCACAAATGGGAGAGTTATTGGCATGTAAGGAATGCAATACATCAGAGGAACAACTTTCCTCTGCCTGTAAAATCACAGGTTCAAAAAATAATCAGATAACACTGACAAAGAGAAGAGACAACACAATATCAACCCCACCCAAGGATTCTGATCATTTTCAATTGTCACAGAGGAAGGAAAGAAATCATAATTCAAGAAGATAAAAATGACTGCAAGTACAGAAGGTCAAGAAAACCTGTGTTTTCTAGCTTTATTCCTCCTATTCAGTATGTGTAATTCCAAAACAAGTATTCTATATTCCAAAATGGTATTGATTTATGAACTAAACCATATCTACCAAACTCAAATGTTAAAGCCCTCAGCACGGAGGCACAGTCGATGAGCCTCAATCCATTTTGCGCATGCAGCTTCACCATGCTCCACAATGCATTCGTCCCTTAGTTTCTTAGTTTCAGGGCAAGCACAGCAGATCTTCTTCTTGGGCTTTGATTCTTTAGTAGAATTTGTAATTACTGACACCTGGCTGACAACTGGGGCAGGGGAAGCATTTTGCAAAGGCAGTCCACCCATCACAAATCTGCAGAAAACACATGTAAGGCATAAAGAAATAAAGAAAGGAATGAAGAAAATCATTCAAGAGCCTCTACTTTATTTATAAACTCATTACATAGGTTTTTTTTCCTTGTTATAATTCCAATGATTATACAATTCACTAGAGGAGAGTTTTTCTGTTGTGAATAGAGAGACATCTATTTCTTCATTACTGTATTGTTTGTTGTTCATTACTAGCTGCTTGCAATTGCTTGGTTCATCAGAAAAAAAAAAAAGAGATTTTTTCTGTTGTGAATAGAGACATCTTTTTCTTCATCAGAAAAAAGTGCACCTTTTCCTTTCTCTCTTTTTGCCAATTAATGCCTTTGCCACCTGGAGTCCTTGTTCTACAAATTGTCCAATCAATCAACTCCACTAAAACAATTCAAAATTTTTGTTCATATGTTCCATTGCATGACTGTCCTCCACCATATGAGATTTGCTCATATCCCAATTTGTTTTCCTACAAAGGGATCACTAATCATCCTTCTAATGCAGCTCATAGCACAAGCAATTCAGTATGATATCCGACTCCATCAAACAATTTGAAACACTGCCATACCATTAAGTGCTGTTTTGCTTACTAAGACAGAAACTTAAGACCTGATTAAGTACTCCGCGTGGTAAATCAACAACATGAAAGGTTTGTTTTTGTTCATATTCCCATTTCCCCTCATAAAAATTAGACATTTGGCCAAAAATCTGTCAACATTATACTCAATCAAACCGATGAATCTGATTCTGACACAGTCATGAGAAGCAATCACAAAAGCCTAATATAAATGCACTTATATATGGGTTCAAGGGAAAAAACAACCACTCAAAAAAGACACCCCATTTCTTTTTAAATCCAGGAAGCAACTTAACTCAACCAAGCTTCTCAATTACCCAATTGAAGAAAGCTGTATAACACGAATATTTTGTAACAAATAGGACACGAACAGGCACAAAAAATAAATAGCCCAAAAGTTGAACGAAATCACTTCTCTGGCCACTTTATCTGCTTGTGAACTTTTCGCTAACTTATTTTTGTGTTATATAGCAGTACTCTATGCAACTGACTAACTATATACCCAAAATCAACATACAGAAAATAGAAACTTAAAAAGTTCAAAATTGCGCTTCACCCAAGTTCAGAACCAACAGTATGAAAGCTTCCCAATCAATAACTTCAAGTAACCAAACTTTTTTTTTTAAAAAAATAAATAATTCATTTTCCTCGAGTAAAAATCCGACCTTTTTCTCTAAGAACTCCGGCATGATCATCCTTTTCATAGCAGTGAAAGATCATGTCTATCATGTTCTCAGTTTCTCAACTATCTTGAAAACTACAGTATCTTCTTTAAAACGGAACCTAAATATTGAAATTTATGCAAAACATATACCCAGAAACCAAAATCAATTAATGATACCAATTATAATCATTTGCCATTACAAAATTGCATTCTTGACTAAAAAATCATCTTCAAGATAAAACCATTTGAGCTTTTGATGACCTTTCCTCATAACAATTAGAATTAAAGAAAAAACAAAAGCAAATAACAATTCTGAAAAAAGAAAAAGAAAAAAGTTTATTCAAACAATAAAACCAGAAACAAAGCAAAACACTAAACCATAACAGACCATCTACAACTTAAAAGACAATAAATGAACAGATGAACACAAGGAAACATAGAAAGAGCAAAAGAAAAGAATAAGTTACCGTTAGAATTTTGTCAAAGGTTTCAGGAGTTGGGGCTCTGCAGGGTTTCTGTTGTGGTTGAATGCTAGAAACTTCAGAGAGAGAGAAGAAGAAGAAAGAAACGGGTCCCTAGACAAGATGTTGTGGCGTCCGTGGGCCGAGCCTTCATGGTCCAATAACAGCATATACTTTTCTTTTTAACGTAGAATAAGCACTCGGATTGCGGCTGAAACAGAAGCTAAATCTTTTTTTTTAATAAAATTAATTTTTCTTAGATTATTTGATTTGATGATATAAAAAATATATTATTTTAATATATTTTTAAATTAAAAATATTTTAAAAAATAATCACACTCTCAAACCAACTAAAAATAATTTTCAATAAATTTTAGTTTTCCTTCCATATAAATTTAAGAGTTATTTTTCAAAATAAAAAATATTATTATAGGAATAATAATTATTATTTTTAGAATGATAAAATTTCAGCATCGGAAAAGATAAGAAGTCGTATAATCCCCCTTCTTTATAACTTTTTTTTTTTATGTTTGCAACAAAAATTAAGGTCAATCTTCAATAAATTAAAAGATTAAAATTCTGTTTGATTTTATAATAATAATTATTTTTTAAAATAATTTTTATTTAAAAATATATTAAAATAATATTTTTTTTATTTTTAATATTAATACATTAAAAAAATATGAAAACACCAAAAAATAATTAATTTAAAATAAATAAAAATAGTAATAATATAATATTTTTTTAAAAAAATATTTTTAAAATACAAATACAAAATAACTTGTAAAATATGATGATAAATAATATCAATATATCAAAATAATATTAAAATATTAAAAAATTATTAATTTAAAATAAATAAATAAAATTATTTTTTTTTCCAAATTATTCTTGAAATGCAAAGAGGAAATAGCTCGAATAATATGATATAATATGATGAGAATTCATATAATATATACAACCAAAAAATAAAAAAATAAAAGTTGGTGTGACTCCATTTACAGTTCTTGCCGTTTGATTAATTAGACAAATCATTCCTCCCTCGGATTGCTTAACAAAATCCTGGAAATGTCTTGGCATAGTTTTGTCCCAAACTCAAAGCTGCGGATGCGTGCAAATTGCAATATCAGTAAATCAAATAGACTGGAAAAATAGCAAGAAAAGATTGCCAGGAAAGTAAGAGATGGCAGCAAACGAGTAAACTTTTATGGGATTCACATTTCTAATTATTATCAAATATCTATTTGAAGAAGGTTGATTTACAAATGCCATTGAAATTCAATACAAGAAGCCCACAGAGGCACCACAGTAAGTGCAAGAAACTTCTCAAGTTGAAGATTCTCAATTAAAAACAAAATGGCAGCCCCCAGATCTCATCTCCAGCTTTTCTTGGAATCCAAGCTTGTTCAAGATCCAATCAAGAATTTAAAACGCGCACTAACCAAGAATCCGATCCATGCTTTGCGTCCATTTCTTTAAAGTTCCAGATTCACCCTGTAATTTACAGAACAGAGCCAGGAAAAAAGATCCCACTTGGCAGAACCCGTAACGCTACCACAATAACAGCTCAAATTTATTCGATGATGGACTGGCTATCTGACTCTTGTAGCTTGCTAATCATACTTCTCTCTCCAAGAATAAACAAGAAAGAAAACCCAAGAAAGAGCCAATGCAATGTCACCAACAACTAGTCTAGGCAAATCACGAGCCAGATCTTCAAGCTTCCTCTCAAAGTAAATCCTCCAGAAAGCCATTGAAACATGTAGCAAGACACAACCTTTAGCAAAGAAACTCTGGAACTCTCTGTCCTTAACAAATGCCACCATGAACAAAAGGAACCCAATGGCAAACAATAGCAACCCAGAAAAGGAATCAGAGGTTTGGACCAGGAGTTGGTCATGTGGTGTTGAACCTTTAAGCTTTGTAGCTATTTCAATGCCATGACCAAACACAGTGGCCTCATTTGTGTAAAACATCATCAAAGCTCCACAAGTTAGAGCCATCACAGAATGAAGCATACATATCAGAAAGAAGCCAGAGGATCCCATTTAATCAAGCACCAAAAAGAACTACTCTCCCCTCTCCTTTCTTTAACTCTATCAGAAACAATGGCTCAACCCAACAAGAAAAGGCCTTTAAACCATAGCTACCAAAGTACAATACAAGAAAAGAGTAACATCGACCCTATTGAAAGAGCCCTCAAACCTACTTTTTTAAATGTGTGATCTTGAAGAAAGACGATCGAATCATTGATCAAGATTTAAAGCCCAGAATTCGATAGCAACCCAAGACTCAAAAACCAAGATAAACCCATTAATCAAGACCATAACTTGATCTCCCCCACCAATTGTACCAAGAAAACAAATCTTGAATCAAAGTGTATTAAACAAGAAAAACCCACATAAACCCCACCTCAAATTTCAATATAAGACCCCTTTAATCCACCAATAAAAGACTATAGGATCCTAACCTCAAATTCAAGATGTTGAGAGACAGATCCAGGAAACCCTTTTGCATCCCAAAACCCTAACAAATTGAAGGGAAATGAAACTGGAACGGGGAGGGGTTTAAAAGGTAAAATTATTGGTGCTGATCTGGATGTGACATTTATGGGTGATATAATAATTGAGCTAAATTAATGGATATAATAATTCTGTGGGCTCAGACTTATTTAATTAAGGTATGTAGATTTGGACAGAGAGGTGGTAGAGAAAGCAATAATTTGGTGTTTTATATCCTTTCAAGTGGCAATCCATAGAGATTTCTTGCTCTCAATAATCCCATACCATACCTTCCTCCCATGCACAAAATGCCTTCGTTTTTTTATGCCTTTCTTTGCTTCTTGTGCTTAGCAATCCCACATTTGTGGGTCACATGTTCACTGGCCGACCCTCTACCCTTTGTGTTTCTAATTATCTTAAATGTAGAAGATAAGCTCTTTTTGGAATTTTTTATTTTTGCTTTTTGGAAGTTAGAATCCATGTATCGTCATGTAGGAGGATCAAGTTCACACGACCTTTCTTCCTCACAAGAAATCTACAGAGGGTGTAATAAATATAACTTTTATCATGTCCTAGTTTTTTTTATTTTTTAAAATTTATTTTTAATATTAGCTAATTAAAATAATTTCAAAATAATAATTTTAAACAAGAGAAAAAAGCTAACAGGAAGTGTCATGACAATTTGTTAACTTCAACATCATCTTCGATGCATCTTATTAGTTGAGCTGCAGGTGTTATCAAATTTTAACTGATACTAGGAAGATATTTCTTTTATCATCGAATTAAGAAAATTGTTTATAAAATGAACTGTAAGAGTAAGAAATAATTAACAGAAAATGAGAATCAATGCCTAAAAAGTGTGAACCTTTATAGTTTAACTCGAACTTGCTAAAACTTGAGGTTGCTTTTAATTGTCAAAAGTGCTTTCGGCATGCACTTGAAAAAATGGATCCATAGAATACTTTTAACATATCTCAAGCTGTATTGCTCTGTTCTGTATGCAAATCGAATGACAAAACCACATTATTATATTATCATCACAGAGAAGAAGCCATTATTGTATTCAATACAGCTGTTATATTTTGCAGGTATACTTCATTGTATGTTATTTTAAGTGTATGGTCGATTCTCACCATTTATTAATTTGCTTTCATGGAAAAAGGGAACACTGGAACTTGTATCTTGCTGATAGGCCTCTCCTCTCCTCTCCTGTGAGACCCTTTCATGTTATGTGCTGTCTGTAGGGTTGAAGGATCATGTTATGTGCTGTCTGTAGGGTTGAAGGATAATCTATCCTTCCACTTTCAATTCCTGCTTTTGAATTTAGTTGAGGATTTGATAAGAGTGGAGAAACATGAGATTCAACATATAGGGTACCAAAATTTTCAATCTGGGTATTGAGGTAAGAGCATGGACGAGGCCAGTTCAGAAATCTTCCTATTTACTTGTACAGTCACAGGTTAGGAAACATTCCGTAGGCCTGAAAACACTAAGATTTTCTCATCTTACAAATGCCCTAGAATTAAACAACTCATTCCCAAAACCTTGGAAGAACACATGAAGGAAAGATCAGATTCAAGCTTAGAAAAGCAGAATAAGCAGTGCATCTTAATAGCTCAAAAGAGAAGATGAACAACACTCCTAAGAACAAGGATTAGTCGCTCCGCACTCAGGATGGCACGGTATTTATTGTATAGAGGATAGAAAGTATATCTTCCATTTCTATAACTGGACAACGCAAAAAGCCTGAAAGCTGCCATTTTCAAGATACACAAGTGATGGCCAATGTAGAAAGTATATCTTCCATTTCTATAACTGGACAACGCATAAAGCATGAAAGCTGACATTTTCAAGATACACAAGTGATGGCCAATGCATGTTCGTGCACCAAGTAAATGAAAATCAAGAAGCATTCAATGATTGCAGCTGGTGTGGACTTATTTGGTATGAAGTATTTACAACAATGAAAGAATATGAGATATCAATAATTTCAAACAAAATTTCGGTTGCTTTTGTTTTTGGGTCATTCTAAATACTTCTAACCAAATCCATCTTCCCCGTGCAGTATAATGAAAAAAAATAAAAAACACCTACTTTTACCTCTCCTACAAAAAGGTTTGCTTCTCCCTGTTACCCGCAGCAGCCTTGCGGTGTTGCCTTGAACCAGATCTCCTATCTCTTCCACGCCTTGAATTTTTACTTGGGTTTCTCCCAGCTGAACTATCACGATGTAATGGTGGTGGATGTCGAATAACATGAGCAACTGGAGGTGGCATGTGGTCCAATAAATCTTTGTGGTAAGCCTGCAAGTCAAAAGAAAAATCAAGTGGCATAAAAGTACCATAAAACAGTGGCATTTTGTTACAGAGAAACTAATAGTAGTAGGATTTAGCATCCCAAAGCATAGGAGTTTTATTTTTTAAATCCAAGTTAATTATCCCCATTAAAGATTGTTTTTATTTGATTGTTCCTGCTTTTAGCATCATTTGGTCAAAGCATACTAGCTGCACTCCCAGGACGGAATTTAGCCTCAAATGTCACTTGTATGGAGAACATGATAAAATGCATGGAGTAACCACATTAAACACCCAAAGAAACACTTGGAGGATCAAAAAATAGAGAAGGGATCAAAGACACCCATAGAGATCAGTCTCGTGCACTGTATATAGTAGCTGGACAGCTTTGTTCAATACACTGTTGTCAGAGGATCCATTTAGTTGCCAGAACTCTGTGTTTGGGAAACAAGGAACATTTGAGGCTAAAATCAGACCAATAATAAATAAGACAAACAGGCAACATACAGCAGACCAATAATAAATTGTCATACTTTCCTCTTTCAACAGAGGAAGGAGATGCTGCTCAATGTTAAACATGGAAGGAAAAAAAATACATAAGTTAATATAACAATAAAATTAAAGTCATTCAGCTTTTTTGGCCAACTTCATTAGAAAAGTTCACTTATAAGGTTCATTTAGAGCAGAACAATAACAAATTGCTTAGTTTTAGATGCACTGGTTTCATCTCCCCTGATAATAGAAAGACAACACATAAACATGTACCTGAATCACAAAATTACGCCTCTCACAATCCAAAAACATATTGATGCTCCAATCAACTTTAGCCATTATTTTATCCCTCACAGTGGAGAAGCTTAACTGATCTCTGGCAGTAAACCGATCAACTTCATTGAACCACAGGCAGGTAAACAGATTTGTGATGGGAATATGTTCCCTTATGATAACACAACCTTCAGGAACATCTGCAAAAGGTCAGTCATTGAGCAGAAAACATAAGAAATACAAATCTTCAAGAACATGAAGCGCGTGCGCACACACATAGGATTATACACCTACCACTGGTTATTGGAAGCTTAGCCTTGGAATATGGCGATAAACCCTCTTTTTTATAAAATTCAATCTGGTAATCAATGGATGAATTGTCACACTTTCCTGCAGCTTTGTTAGCTTCAGCCTCTTTAAACACATCAAAGCGATGATAGTGTCTTGAGATTGCAAAACTGGCATTTTGCTGCCACAAGAATCTGAACCAAAGGACAGCTCAGGTATGATTAAAACACATAGATTATGCAATTATACTAAAATTATCTACCTATTTCCCCTGCTTCTAGAGGCCAGAAATGCAATATGCATGAAGATCTATATGGTAAATGCTAACACTAAAAAAACTGTCTTAACATGAGTCAACATATCCAGAACACATTGCCAAAGCATGAGTTACTGTAAACCAACAGAAAGATGACATTCCCATGTCCCAAGCAAGAAAAGCAGTTCCTTTTTTGAATGCTTTAAATGAAAATGTAGGATCAATAACAGTGTAATAATGTTAACATTGCAAGACAGCTGATAAAAAGAGCATACGGCTATAATTATATTTTCCATGCATTTTTCCAGAATCCCGTAAGTTGCCTATTGATGAACCAATGAAACTTATGATGGTTCATAACTTTTGAAGTGATGCCATGTTGGGACCAGAAATTGGTACAGTGACAGATAACAGAAGAAAATGAGTATACACACACAGGTACAACAAAATTTCCATACATCTCAATTTGAAGATACCAGAAAAATTAAAAAAAAAGATGCACTGAATTCACAAGCCATTTTACATATCTGAATGACTCCATTCAATGACCACTTAATTTAAGCACAAACAATATACCTCTCAAGAACTTGATATGGATCCACAACAAGCTGGAGCTTTCCATCTATCCATATGGAATACCTAACATTAGGCAAGAGCCTGTGCAATAAAAGCTTTGGAACCTGTCCATTTACATAGCACAACGACAGCATCCATCACTTCTTGCAGCAACATTTTAGGTTTTCAGTAATTGAAAAGAAAATGACTTGAAGGATGAGGTACTATTGAATATCATAGCCCAAAACAAAAATGAAAAGGAAAAAAAAAGGAAAATCTTTTAGATTAATATATCAACAGAAATTTATTCAGGAAATTCTGCCATGCTAGGATTAGCACCAAAATTGAAATTACTTGAAGACTCACCAAGAGATAAACAGAAATTTGTTAACAAACTGATAGCTTTGTTTTCAATGAGTTAACAGAGAAGCAGGAGAACAAGGGGAAGAAAAAAAATTAAGAAGAAAGTGATGTAATCCAGCCCAGGTTTGGATGCCCAAGGAAATTAAAGAGAGAAATCTGAAAGAAGCAGGCAAAGCAACCAAACAAATGCAAACTGACCTTTCCATTGCGTCTTGCATCAGTGTAGGGGATGTTATGGACGACAATAATCCTCCACAGTCCGATCCTCATATTGCTATCTAGGGCGCTGGAATTCTTCAAATATGTTTCTGTCTCTTCGTCAATAAACATATAAAAAGGAACATTTTTCCTAGCTGCTTCACTAACGTTCTTGGGCTGTTGTATTATGTCATAGTTCCCTGGGAAAGTGCAATGATGAGGAAAGTAGAAAACATGGATAAAACAAGAAATCTTTGCAGAATGTCCAGTGCTAAACAGTACCAAATATGGCTGATGCAACAATGACCTCGTGAAACTCTTCCAATTTCATCAGGTCAGCTTCATCAATATCAAATCCAGTCTGGCGGCCAGGTCTATTTCCTTTAACAAATCTGATAAAAAATACGGCCAACAGAAAAATATGTGTTTATAAGAAATAAGTTATTCGTATTTGTTACAGGACATTGTATAATAACGGAGGACAGAGATCATGAGATCCATGCAAAACAGTGTCTTCAATGCTTATAATTTTACAGAAAGATGATAGGTGAGAAGGACTCCTACCCACAGTGCACTGTCATCGACTCTTGTATATCAAAAGATTCATTCCTCTGCTTTAGAGAAGGATATCCACCAAATTCTGAACCTCCATGTGATTCAATTTTAATTGGGTTTTCATCAACAACATATGTTAAGTTGCGGAGCACTGGTGATGCAGATGAGGAGCATGGAATGCTAGCTCTAGCTTGCTCTGCAGAAATGTAACATACTGGACAAGCTGCATAACAAATGAGTGACAACAAAGTAAATACCACACCAACAGAAATAAATTGCATGTGAGCACTTTTTTGCTTCAACTAAGAGAGTAGATTTTGGCATACTTTATACAAAGGTATTGAGGGTTATTTTGTATCAATTTACAATTGAACATGCAAGAGGTCTTCTGTAGCAAACACTGATGAGAAAGATAATAACATTAATTGCAAAAACATGCCAGTTTTCTCTGTTACAGAAATGTGAGAGCACATTCTTGGTGCAAGAAAAATTATATACATGACTTTTAGTAACATTCAGGCCAGAAGTCATTTTTTACTTCCAAATGACGCACAGATGTAGCAACTCAAACTTATGGTCCAATCCAATATATTAATAGAATGATCAGAAAAACAAGAAAATAAGGAACACTTCAACCAAAATAACCCAAAACTTACGGCGTGGTCCAAACCGTCGTCCACCAGAAGGAGGGGGAGGAGGGAGAGCAAACTTGTGGCATGGATGGTCCAATATGCTATTAGCTCTAGAACGACAGGCAACAGAAGGATGGCTTATTATATCACTGTTGTCAAAATGTATACTATCCATTGGTCTAACAGTTGGACTTGTGGTTTCTGGGGCATCCATAACACAAAATGCACATTAGTTATTGCCTCAACCAGTCTAAAGCAAAACAAATAGCAGTAAAAATCCCAAGTATTTCAGGACTTTGACATCATCAATTAAATGCAGAAAAATAACTTGATAACAGAATCTTTCATTCTGATCAATATTTGTAATCGATTGATTATCTCCTGTTTTAAATTCAAGAAGACAACTTTGTCTTCGTATGCTTTCCATTCAAGATTGAAAATAGAGAGAGAGAAAGAAGAAGACTCTCTGGCTGTCAGCTTTCCTGTCAAGGATTTAGCACAGAATGAGAACTAATAGAAACAAGGCCATTATTCAATCATGGCCCACACCTATATGGGAACCAAAATTCATGAAGAACCACCTCCACCTCTTTATTTCTTGTTCCCCACCCCCCCTCCTCACTGCATGCTACAGCTGCTCTCAAGACATGAATAATACATGACTTAAACATTTCCATTCAAACAACAGGAAAAATTAAAAGATGCTCATAGAGTTAAAACACTACTACATTTTATCTTTTCTGTTAAATATAGAATAGTCAGCATGAACTAATAAATAGGTGCCTAAACTATTCCTTTGTTAAGTGATTATTTCCTTGTAATTAGAAAACTTTCATCCTCCTGTAACTCAGTGCAACAGTACCAAAATATAAGGACAGGTAGAACAAAAGAATACATAAAACACTCAAACATTTTACATCATAGGAAAGGACACATGTTTGAACCATACCTTTGCTAACTGTAAGGGAACCCCAGATGAAAACTAGGAGAGCAAGTG
>Ga0307518_10001048_pt1 | contig 20680 bp, 9 predicted proteins | sample 25_EM_MG_FD_203889 | JGI IMG/M metagenome (GOLD analysis project Ga0307518, IMG submission 203889) | Populus trichocarpa ectomycorrhiza microbial communities from riparian zone in the Pacific Northwest, United States - 25_EM | ecosystem: Host-associated > Plants > Roots > Unclassified | place...
AAACTTTCACTGTAACAACATTGTCAGCTCTATCTCCTTCAAATTTCTCCTTGCGGTTAAAATTTGTACAATAAAATTTTCATTATTAAGTTAATAAACTAACTGAATTAACATGATAATAAAAAAATATTCAAGGTAATACTAACCTTAAACCTTCCGAACCATGCATCAATCATAGGTTTTCATTCAGGATGTTTGAAAACCTCACTCCATTGAAACAATGAAATTTCCATCAACGATTACATCGCCAATGTTATGGTTTTGACAACCTAAATGTTTGTAAACTTGAAATTGCATTCGTTAATTGAAGTTAAGTTTTAAAAAATTATTAACATGTCAATGTGAAAGGAAAAACAAACTTACATCGAAATGTTATTCTTCCACCGAGCTTGGTACATAAAGAATCCCATTGTAAAGAAGAAGAGAGGAGAAAAGAACGTAAAACATACGTGCACATGGAGAAGAAGAGAAGAGAAGAGAAGATAATGGATTGGCGATATTATAAGAAAGAGAAGAGAAAGCAAGATGAAGATTTAGGAGGATGAGAAAAAAAGCGACAGGGGAAGAGAGAAGAAGAGAAATGTGCCAATACATTCTAAGTTTAGGGATTCTAGTCTTTTAATTTGGGGCTTTCTTACCGACATATAATTAAATATTAATATTTTTAATTTTTATGTCGATGTATACTATTTGAAATTTTCAATTTAATTAAAAAATTTCAGAAACCCACCAACTATCACTGACTACTTTTTTGTTCGTCGGTGATTCAATGTGTATTGATCGGTAAGAAACAATGCAAGTCAAAAGTAAACAATACCTTAACCATTGAATAAATATCAAAGTATAATAACCATTGGTGATTCAGCATGGTCTCTTGTTTATTTTTATACAATCTTTAAGATTTAAATTTTATTTAAAGTTTAATTATTAACATTCAACTAATTAAATTCAGAATGTTACGAACAACCTGTTAAAGAAATCTACAAGAGGCTCGATTAAAATTCAAATGGATTGATTTTGTGGGCAACTCGCTTTCTCGCATCTTCATTGTGAATAATGAAGGGCTTGAAGGATCCTGTGCAATTCAAACTGGGTTGGGACTTGGGAGCAGAGCAGCATCGATTTAGCAATCCATCCACCACTCAACTATTTCGGCAACTTTTCTTGAGAATGGGCAATGAAGAAGAACCATGAGGGAGCATAGACGGGCAGAATCCTTCACTTGGATTAAAAAGGAAAGATGGAAACTTGAAACCAATTGGAAGATGGCACCACTAAAGAAAATTCAAAACACAAAAAGTACCACAAGCGTACAAGGGTTCTATGATTTGGTGTTTGTCCTCCTTGGAGACGTTTCTCACCACATTTGACCCCACCAATTAATTAATAGTATGTTGAAAGAGCGGTACAAAATATTTTTTATTTTTTTATTTTTTAAATCAATGTATTTAAATAATTAAAGAATATTAATCTAAAACTATAAAAAAATATATTTTTTTTTTTTCAGAATCACATTTATACCGCAAACCAATTTGTAAACCGATAACATCACGATCCTTTTATAAATGGGACCTACCATATATCATCATCTCCTGTGTCCAACTCTTTTTGGTGATTGGCAGGTAACCGTAGATCTCCCCTATCAAATGTTAGGCCCTTCACAAATCACCATGCAATAAAACCTGCTTTTCTATGCCTATATAAAACCCATTTCTTAGCTCTCCGAACCTGTTATTACCAGGTACAAACCCTCCTCTGTATCGATCCTTCAATTCTCACTTTCTTTTTTGGGTTTCTCTTTTTTTTCCTCAGCGACAGGCCTCTCCTTGTGGCACCCGTACAAAAGCAAGAACTTGGAGAAGATGCGAGCATGACAACCGCTGATCTTAGAATCAACAGCGGAGAATTACGAAACATTCGAGGAGGTCCCACAAACAAGAAGAACTACAACGACATGTCGGCAGCACCCAAGGAAGAGCCATGCACAGAGGACAGATCACCTACACCACCATTAGCGGTCGTGCCGTTCGCAGCAATCCCCATGCCACTAACCACAGTAACCCCACCAAAACGAGCATCAACCAAAGACCGACACACCAAGGTGGAGGGTCGTGGCAGAAGGATCCGAATGCCCGCAACATGTGCTGCCCGGATCTTTCAACTAACCAGAGAATTAGGCCATAAATCAGACGGTGAAACGATCAGGTGGTTGCTTGAACATGCTGAGCCTGCGATAATTGCAGCTACAGGAACTGGCACTGTCCCTGCTATCGCCATGTCTGTTAATGGAACCCTCAAAATCCCGACAACAACTAGCTCCAGCGCCGAACCTGACGAACCGAACGCTAAAAAGAAGCGCAAACGACCCGCTAATAGCGAGTACGTTGATGTCAACGACAGCGTATCGGTATCAGCTTCTCTCGCTCCCATAACGACGCGACCGCGACAGCCGCCACAGCCGCAGGCGCAACAACCAGTCGCGGCAGTACCACAGGGTTTGGTGCCCATGTGGGCCATACCATCAAACACTGTCGTTCCAGGGGCTTTTTTCATGGTACCGTCCATGCCAGGACAGTCTAACCAGCCCCAGATATTTACGTTCCCAGCTGCAGCTAGCCCTCTCATAAATATTTCTCCCAGGCCAATTTCATCTTTCGTGTCTTCCATGCAATCTAATATAGCTGTGGCTCTGCCCGTTTCTGGTTCAAAACCTGGTAAGGGTATTTCAAGGACGGCACCAAGTTCAAGCTCAGCTCATACTATTCGGACTCCAAGTACAACTACTAATAGCACTCCTCACATGCTTAGAGACTTCTCTTTAGAGATTTATGACAAACAAGAGTTACAGTTCATGTCTCGGTCTTCAAAGCAATGACAAAAATTGAAGGATTTCATTGGTGGATTTTTTGGCTTCTAATCCATTCTGTGGCGTCCGCCATTAACAAGTTTATTCGAGCTCAGGATTACGTATTTCTTAAGCTTCAAAAAAATAAAGGGGGGGTTAATTCGTGGATGGGGGTGAGAGCACGTGCTCACGTGAGGTTGTTTTAAAGTTGTGCACGTGTAAAGTAGTGTCAGAGCAGGCGGAGAATAGGGTCCACATTAATGGTGGGTCAACAGTAACCACTTGCAAATAAGAGGAGACTAGAGGGGGTCCACATTTTTTGTGGTATTTGTAAGTTATTAGGGTTAAAATCTAAACTTGGGTTTTTTTTTTTTTTTTTAAATAAAACTATCATAAATTTCTTTTTTTTTTTTTTGGAAGAAAGCTTCCAATGCTCTGACGGAAAAAATACCGAAAAGATGATTCAGCAGCCGTGTGGAGAAGGGAAAGGGAAAAAGACTTGGGCACCGTGGACCGTGCAAAAGCAAAAAAGACGGGCACTTGTTTTCGTTAGAACATCATGATCGGTTCATCATGTGACGTGGGCGCGGGTCCCGAAGAGGCAATGGGGTCCGAATGGGACCGTTTCTTTTCTTGCATTGTTTGCAAAGCGGCCGCTTGTCCCTACTACGGGGTGGTTCGGTGGTCCGATCGAGAGTGGGGATTGACTGGAACGACAACACGTGGCCTTGATTATCTGTAACTGTGGGGTCCTGCCCTTTAGTACTGACACGTGGGCCCTTGGTTTTATTTTAATTTTTAACTGGGCCCCTCGTTCTGGTTGGACTGGTGATGAATCTGATGACGGTATCTGATGCTCCTTTTATTTATAATGTTGAAGTTTGGTTACAAACAATTGTAAATGGACCCTGTACCATGTTAGTTTTATCTCATTGATTGATTATTAGTCAAAGTGATCTTCAATATCTCATTATTTAAATTTTGAGGACCAGACGTATTTTTTTTTTACGCAAAAAATAAACTTAAATAACCAAAAAATAAAATAAACAAGGAACATCGATTCAACACGGTTACGTGTTGTTAATCTTAATTAACTTGTTAAAATTATTACTTGGATGTTGAATAACTCATAAAAAAAACTAGTTCATTCTGTAAAATTCAAATTAATATATATAAAAAAATCAAATCAAATATATAATAAAAATTAATTCAAGATATTTAAAAAATATATTTAAACAACAACTTGGATTGATTTTTATTTTATAGTTTAATAAGATAAACTCACCACTTAAATCATTAACTACATTGGGCTAAATAATTTTAAAATAACATATATTTTTTACCTAGACATGTGAAAATAAAAACATATATTTTTTAGAAACACAAATTAAATGATAAAATTAAAAAATAAAAAATAAAAAAATAAACCATAAATACATGATAAACAAGATAGAGGATTTTAAAAAAATAAAAATAAAAAGAGGTTAGATTCGAAGTCATGGGCCTTAAAAAAAGGAGCTTAGGTCAACAAGTAAAGTCTTTTTTTTTTTAAGTGGCTACCTCTGCTTTTGTTTTTTTTTTTGAAAAACATAAGATAGAATTCAAGTAGTCTAACTGGTTTTTTCAGTTAAAAGCTTATTTTTTTTATTTATTCTTATCCAAAAATACCTAATAACAACCTTATAACATCAAAAAAGCAATTTATCAAGATGGAAAATTCAAAAAACAATCTAGGATTACAAAATCAAACCGGAGAAAATTCTCCTAACTTCAATTTATTTTTTCATGTAACATCGCTCAACTTACTCATAAAATACGTTTTTTGAAAATAGGGTTTTCTCGAATTAAAAAAAGAAAATCATCAAATATTTACCGTCAAATGAAAGGAGGTGACGCTAAAATCGAAAATTTTAATATTTGAACGGTGAAGGCACTATTATTATACTGTTTAAGTGAAAATGCAAATGTATGCATGCACACATTGTTTTTCTGTGCCTAATTGGCCTTTTTAATTGCAATAATTTTCATTGGGAGTTGTTGCTCTACACCATGGAATATGATGGGAATGGTGGAGCCCAAATCCCACCACAAGTCCACCCATGATAATGAGAAAACAGGGTCCATTTGGAAAGTGGTTTTTCCTTGATGATGATTCTTTTGTGGAAAACAATCAACCATGATTCGTGGATGGGGCAATTTTTAACTGTGCTTCTGGATCAGCTTCCTTTATTTTGTTTTATTTTATTTTATTTTTCAAGGGACCGAATTTACGATTTGTGAAGAAAATAATAATAATAATTTTTTTTTTTTTTATGATTCTAGTGACTCGGACAGCCTCTCTTTCTGATGAGCATTCAACGTTGATTTGTATAAAGTTCCAATTTGTTCGGGTCTCATCCTCGTGAGATTTTATATATATATATATATATATATATATATATATATAAACTCATAACTTCGTAAAGTTTAAAAATAATTAAATCACTCATTAGAACTATAAAATTTATCCAACCCACAACTACCGTGTAAATTAATACAAAACCAACTAATGCCCCGTGATAGGCTCATCCTCTTCTCTACTAAAATTCAAATAATATCCACTTGAGTTCGTGGCCTAACGGTTCTAGCAGAGAATTCTTTGCCTCTGCATCCAGGTTCGACCTTTTATATGCATGTTTGTCACTCTCGCGGTGCCTTGCCTGTTTATTGGGCTTGCAGAGTGTTTAGTGGATTCGGGGATTAATTATAATGCGCGTAAACTAACCCAAACATTACAAATTATATAAAAATAAAAATCAAATAATATCGACCGTTGGCTAATACTTGTCAGGTAATCAATCCAAGAGCATGGTGACAAAAAGAAGAAAAGAGAGTAATTAACATAAAACATGTGTTTAGTAACACGATATATGATATTTTTAAAAATATTTTCTATTTAAAAATAAATTTTCAATTTTTAATTTCAATACATTACGATTAATAAAAAAAATTAAAAAAAATTTATTTAATATTATTAATGATAAATATATTTTAAAAACAAACCTAAATACAAACAGCATGAAAGTCGGGGTCCTCGATTGATAGCAAACGAGGGACAAGATGTTGTAGGCTAAATTGTCTTATATGGGCCTTCTCTTCTGACTACCGTGAAGACTGTAACCAATTGTGGGCTACACTACGATGGTCAATGGCCTATTCTCTATCTATCGGAAAGCCAGACACCCCGGAGGAAGTGGTCCACGTACACAGCTTCAGGTCGCAGTTCAGGCGTGATGTGAATGCGATGCGCCTGAAAGATAGGCTGCCATCAAGTGTCGCGCGGGCTTTTCCTCTCGTTCCAATTTCACCTTTTTAAAAATTAAAAAAAAAAAAAAGAGTTAGAAAGATGATGATTTAATTTTGATCCGATCATGGATTGATTTATGAATTCAAACTATATTAAATAAAATCAACTCCAGAATCAACTCTTTAAAATTAATTAACAGGTAATTAAATTAACCTCGGAGGCCAAAGCCACGTTTAAAAAAGCTCTCGTCTCAAAACATGGCGGAGAATTAGGCACGGTTCATTCACATTTGCTGTGGAGCGTGGGAGTTGAGGTTGCTTGTGTTTTTTATGCCGGCATGCTTGTCACCATTAAAAATATCACGACTTGGGTATGGTCGTTGGGTCCCATTCACCACCACGACAGCGCCACCACCGGATCTTCTAAATCAGTGGGGGCCTTAAGCTTAGAAATGGACCAGCCTCACGGAAAGATTAAAAAAGGGGATAATTAATGGGTGGCCTACCGCCCTTTCCTCGAGTCCTTACTTTTGCTGGCCCATCAAAGTTCGGGGCCCACGTTAAAGTTTCCGTGTGATGACATTGGAAGAGTCCAGGTGCCACGTCATAATGTAACGAGAGCTCATTATTAATTAACACTAGCAATTAAAATTAAATTAAATTGTTAGTTATTATAAGAAAAAAACTAAAATAGATCAATTTTATTTTTCCTGGCCGGTTTTTATGTTCCTGTTCCCAATTTATTTTTGTCACGTTCAAGTCCTTGGATGTCAAGAAACAGGAGAAGTTGTTCAAGCATATTTTGGCCATAACAAGCTCGATCTTTATGTCGCCGAGTTCATCTTAAAGAAGAGAATTCAATGAAAGTGGTACTGCCCTTAAAAATACTAGAAAAAGGTAGATTATAGATGTAAAGTTTTTATTTTCTTTCTCTATTAGGTGTTTTCATATTTTAGGGTGATTAAATAGTATTTTAGAGTTAGAAATTAACTTAGAGAGAGTTTTCTAATTATTTTTACGGTGTTTTTATGTAAAGAAAGTTTTCAATTGAAATATTATAATCTAAAACTCGGATCCATTTTTTCTTATTATAATTTATCTTGTTTTTTTCTTCTTGAATTTGAGATATATTGATCCTATATGTATTATGCATTTATAATAAGACCATCTTTGTTTTCCGGAAAGTCCGGAAAGTACTTTCTGGGAAACCACTTTCCAAACTTTTCTGTGTTTGTTTGCCATTAGAAAAGTTGGTCAACGGAAAACACTCTCCGATCAACGAAAAACACTTTCCGATCGAAAAAAATCATTTGTATTTAACAACCATTTTAAATCTCCAAGATAAATAAAAATATATATATAAAAGAAAAGGACAATTATGGCAAATATTTACATTTGTTTTTATCCTTTTTTTTTTACTATAAAAATTAACTTTTCACTTTAGCCTTTAATTAACATTCATGATTTTTTATTTCAATTCGTAGATTAATTTTTTTTTTAATTAATTGCATTCAACACAAACACTCTGATCTCATTCTTTAATTAACAAGTTTCTTGATATTAAAAAACATACCAATAATATTGATGCCTTTCTATACTGAGATCGAGATTAATTTGAATCCTACTAACAACGCAATAAGGGTCCATTAACTAGTTTATCAAAAATGATTTTTACACTAGGTATTGATTTAAATTTATTTTTTTATATAATTATACTTCAATATTTTTTAAAGAATGGTTCATTAGCTAGTTTATTAAAATGTATTTTTTTGTAATTATTCTTAAATATTTTTAGAAAATGAGTTGAGATATTTAAATTAAAAGTGTATATATATATATAGTAAAAATAGCTCAAAAAAATTTCTTAAGATTACATAGTACGCACGAATTAAAATTCATGGATCAAAAGTAAAAAAAAATAATTTTTTATTAAATAAAAAGTTTGACATGATTTTGTAAGCTTTTGATTTAAGTCAAAAGTTGGTCATACATAACCAAATACATTTATAACCTTGGATGAATCAAAAGTTAAAAACTAACTTATATCAAAATTCAAAAGTCGCGTCAAAGTATTATAATTTATTTTTGGATTATCTTCTAAAATTTTACTTTTTTTAATAATAAATAAATAATAATAGCAAAAAACTGATATTTTGGAAATAACATGCTAGGAAGGATTCCAAATATATAGAACAATCAAACTGAAATTTTTGACAAATTAAGAGCCTAATTATACATTTTTGTATCCAAACTGGAGAAATAATACGAATTCAAGACCAAATCAAATGATTTTTGAACAAATCTACATAAAAATTAAGCTGGGGGATATAATTAGATTTTTATTATACCAATTTGATTTAATCATGGGCCAAATTGAGAATCTAATTATGTTAAAGAATTAATTTGGGTCCAATTAAATGATTTAAATAGGTACTATAATGACTTAATTATACTTTAAATGAGTCAAATTAATTTTATTTGGGGCTTAATTGGTGAAAAATTAAGTTTGGAAGCCCAATTTGGATTTAATTGAGAAGATTGAAATTTTAGAGGACCAACTTTAATTTTTATCAAGTTAATTGGTTTAAATCAGGGGTAAAATCACAAGAAAATAAAAAGTTTAGGGTCAATTAAAGGCTAAATTGAAAAAATTTACAGTTAAGAACTAATTTGCAAAAGGCGCTGAATTATAAAGGCTTGATAGATTGAAATCAAGGGTGGAATTGATGAAAAATAAAAATTTAATGGTCAATTTGAATAAATAGGAAACCAGGGACTAATGTGGAAAATGCGTTACAATTCGGGGCTGATATTGAAGTTCGGCAGGGGCAAAATTGGATAAAATTTAAAGTTTGAAGCAACCAGGGGTGTAATTGAGAGAAATCACAAATCAAAGGATTAAATTGAACTTTATCAAAACAACGCTGTATTGGTTACTGTTCATCTTCTTTTTCATTTTGCCTCAAAAGAGTTCGCGGTGGGCTATTTTTCACCGACATGTAATACTTCATCTCTCTATTAAAGTTGACAAAACTTGCATGAAAATAATGGTTTGACATTTGACTACAATTTGGTATGATCCTTTTTCCCGATTGACACCACAACAGTTGTGGTGCCGACCCAAAAAAACTAACTTAAACAACCATCAACTACTAAATTTGACAGTTCATGATGGTCACTTTGAGCCAATAGTTGAGATTCTTCTGGTTTATATCAAGGGTCAAGATTTGTCCATAAAAGAGATAAAATTTCCTTTTTCCACCCCTTAAAAATAGGGATGAATTCCAAGCAATGAGGAGAAAAACAATCAGAAGCCAAAGTTTGAAAAAAACCAACTATTCCCCTTGTTTTCATTTTTTTTTCTTCCCGTCAGCTTTCTCCCACTTTCTCTATCGTGTCTCTGATACCATTGCCACTACCAGCATCACGCAGGACCTCCCAGCATGACCACCAACCATCTCCATGCTAGTCTTCCCCCACAGTTTTGCATGCAGGACGTTAATTAATTCACGTCTTGCAATTGCTGGCTTTCGCTAACAGTTAAAGGTATGAGCTAGACCCATTTAGGCCTAACCTATATGGTTGGGCTGGGTCCATCCCAAATAAAAAAAAATAAAAAAGAGAGAGGCCATGTTTGTTGGACCGCATTCGGCCCAACCTAACCTGACTGGTTCCAGCCCAAACCCAACCCAATGTATTTAATAATAATATAATTATATTAAAATATATAAAAAAATTAAAAAATTAAAATTTTCCAAAGGGGCTTGTCATTTATGACCTTTTTTTTAATTTTAGTTTTTTTATTAAATTATTTACTTTTGAGCTTTGTTATTTTTTTCAATTTTTTTTTGTGTGGTTGTTTCAAAAGCGGGTTAGTAAAGTTAATCCGAGTTGACTCGGAGTTTTTTTTACTTTTTTTTTTTATAACTTTGGTCATTTTTGAAATTCATTATAATTTCTTTTTGCTTTTTTTATTATGTTCTTTCGGACTCATATCTTGGGTCATGTTTTAATTAATTTAATTTGAATTATCTTAAATTATCATAATTGGAATATTCTTTTCAGCGTTTGAAAAGTTTGGTATGAACTGCTAAGAGGTATTGCTTGCCACCTATTTAGTTTACAACAAAAGGAAGAAAAACAACATACAAATTTCTTAGACACGCACGCAAAATAATTTGGATGGAAACAACAGCGTTCTGATACCCGTAGATCAAGACAGACTCTTGTTTATGAAAGTATCATACAAATTTCTTAGACACGCACGCAAAATAATTAATTGAAACTAACAATTACCAACTTAATTATAAGAAAACAATTACTAATTAATAATAACCTCCATCACAATTACGTACGTAAATTTAGTATTTCGAGCAGGAATACCAGTCAAACCCGTCATAATTCTTTCCATCCATTGCCGGCAATGCCAACGCGGGTCGTGATGTTGAACATTTGTCTTCGGGCAAGATGACCTTCTTCTTCCTGGCCAAATATTCCGGCGCTCTTAGTCTCACCGAAACATTAATAATCCCGTTCTCAAATCCTTTTGGATCCTTCAATCTATAACTCAAAAAGCTCAAATAACCCTCTGGGAAATACCCTCCCATGAAATCACTCACAGGCATTCTTGCTGAACCAATAATTCTATCCACAGAAAGAGTCCTGCAATGCACTTCTAGGGTTATACAGGTTTCTCGTATTGACATATCTAGAGTAAGTTTTTGGTCCCATGAAGGATAGCTTCCTCCTTCGGTGTCGGTTGTTGTTTCGCGAAAGTTTAGAGGGTCCGTCCGAACAACAACACAAGTGTTCTTCTTCACCGATCTGCCATTAATACGCAAGTCTTCACATGATAGCACAGTGATTTCTATGGTGTGGAAGGACGAGGTCTCCGTCAGATTGAAAGGCGACATAGAGAATTTCTTGCGCCTGTGCTGTTGTGTTTTGAGATATTAAATTACGAAACTAGAAATTTGAGCTCGAGGGCTTAGGCGGCTGTACTGCTTTATAGCATGTTAAGGTCGTTCCGAGAAAAAGTAGAGGTCGCTTAGAGGAAACTTCATATTCTTTCTTCTTATTTACTCTTTTTTTTTTTAAAAAAAAATCCTTTTATCTTAATGATTGCATACGTTAATTTCTCTTATACGAAGAGTTTTTTTTTTTTTTTTCCCATGGGTCTTAGGCAATATATGCATTGGTAAAAAAAATTGTCTTTAAAACAATCTTCCAAGCACACATCCTTCTAAAAAGAAGTAATTAAAAAAAGAAATCATGACAAATAATGAAAAAATGACTGCGTTGCGTTTTTTTTTTTAAATATTTTTATTAATGTGTGTATATATATGTTCAGAACAAATCAAAGAGAGAGAAAGTGCATGTTAGTAATTATAAAGAAAAATTGCTTAAAAATAATATTTAAAATGATACATTAATTTGTTAATTGGATACGTTGAGATTTTGATACATTAAGAAAAAATAAGAACCTGATTTTGCTAACCCAGATACATTGTAATATTGACATATTTTAAAAAAATAACACTCAATTTTTCTAATTCGATATATTTTATATCGATCAATTCTCATTATAATTAAAGAATTATCTGAGCATTAGAAGATTTGTTTAAGAATAATAATTATGCATTTTATTTAACTTTTAATCAAATAATAATACTAATTTGTGTGTTATCAACTTAAAAAAAACTCAGAAATCTTACACTTACGGTAGCGCAGCGATCTAGAAAAAAAAACCTAAGAATTCTAAAATAAAAACAATTTAAAAAGATAAATCCCTAGAGCTTATCAAGAAATTTGAGATTTAATATATGTTATCTACAGATTGTCCATGAACAAATTATATTTCCAACTTCTATTAAATAAGATAACTAGAAGTCACAGGATTCAACAATTTTACTCTAAAGAAATTTCTCTTTTCCAGAAATCTAAGGTGAGATGATCGATCAGGGTTTCATGTGGACTTGGAAGAGTTCTCATTTATGAGTAAAAGAAAATTTTAGTGATTGAGTCATTGCTCTTAGGTCAATCCTCCATTTAAGTGGAAGTGATTGTTTTGGAATATTAGGTTGGTACGTATTGCTTTTAAACTGCCTTTAATTTATATCTAAAATTTCTATACAATTTCCTTGACAATTCCATTCAATACTGTTCTTGGTTTTATTTACAATCAAAGCTTATAGATGAGGAAAGCAATTAATTTTAATTTATTCCTTCTGGATTAATTTAATGACACCTTAGGATAAGTAAGGGGGGAAATCGTCGTAGTAATTCGATAAGAAAAGGTAATAATTAATAATAATAAAAAAAACGGAATATTATTGAACTATTTTAAAATGTGAATTAACGTAAATCCAGATTTTCATAGTCGTCTATAAACGAATTTATAACATATTATTAGAAAATTATTAAAAAAAATTAAACCTTTCTTTAACATGTTATTATCATTTTTTTAAGTTCTCTCTTAATTATTATTTCAATTAACTGATTAATCGATGAATTCTCAGAACTCAACGCGTTAATTAATGACGGAATATCACATGTTGATCTCCTCAATTCATCAAATTAATACGTCTAAATTAATAAATAGAATACTATATATTGGATTTAATTATATGTAGCATGCAAACATAAATATTGAATGAGACGTCGATATTAAATGATACTAAATTGGAAAAAAATTGGAGTGCACTCTTCCATTCCTAAATTTCCACACGTCATTCAATCATGAATTTAACCTAACATCTTGCTTAAGGAACTTGTTTAGATGGTAATTAAAGAGATGACTCATTCAGCCAATGTCATGGAAATTTAACTAGTACGAGTCATTGTCTCCTTAACTTCTTGTTAAGGTGACATATTTATATTTGAATAATTAATTTTATTTAAAAAGTATATATTAAACTTCGATGCACTATCTCTAAATACGTGAGATTTAATTATATAAATGAACATACGTACTAGGTCGCTTCCAATATCGAAGATTTGTTGATGACTTTTGAAGTCGTGCAAGATATAGATGCTTTGCGGGTTTAGTCTAAAAGCATTCCTAGCTAGCTCGTGGATTGATCATGTGGATTCATAGTTTTCTTGATTTCCTTTCTTCAATGCTAGCTAGATGCCAACTAGTACCTAGTTTAGTTAATTGTAATTGAATCTTGCACACTGTTTTTCTTTTTAGAAAAAAGATTTGCTTTTTATGTTTTATTATAATATAATCATACACACATCTACATCTAGGGTATGAAAATAAAAAAATAAAAATTTAGGTTTGCTTTACGAGTTCGAGTTCTTTTAGGGTTATTTGATGTTTACATGGTTGTTAACTTCAGGACCCGTGAGATTAATCGAGATACACACAAGCTGGTTCGGGTACATCTATGTTATCAGAAAAAAAAAAAAAAAAAAAAAAAGAAGAGGAATGAAAGATCTTGCTTGGTCTAAATTTAACAGTACAGATGTGCTTTGGACTAAAAACAGAAGCCTGTCATGATGAATCACGATGTGTTTTGTTTTAAATGAAGTCGATGCACTATGTTCTTGTGATTTCTGCGAGTCTTAAAAAAAAATGATTAAGAGTGGGTGCATAGATTTATCCTCCAAGCAAGGGTTGGATAATTAAAATCCAAGAATCACGCAACCAAAAAGAGAAAGGAAAAAAAATCATAGAATTAAAAGGCTCGCCAGTTGTATTTAGATCCACAAGTTTTAATTTAGAGTTAATCTGAAAAATTTATAAATAAAATATCACTCGAATTAGATCTTAAATTAAATTAAAAAACTATTCCCCGTTAAAAAGTGATTGATTTCATAAGTTTTTTATAATCTTGTCCAAACCTGATTAAATTAATATTAAAAAAATTATATGATTTTTTAAAAAATAATATAATCACGTTAATTTAATAATACAATGATGGAATAACTCATATATTGTTTTTAAAAAGTCTGTCTCCAACGAAGTCTAATAATTGTAAGAGTCGAAGACAAGCTCTTTCCTAGAGCACATCAAAAACACATTTTGAGGTCGCTTCAAAGCTTGTATAATTTTATGTTTACTTTTCTAATTGGTGGCGCCGCCGCCGTGTACAAGATATATGCTTGTTTTATGACCAACAATTAATGTGTTTATGCAGCTTTTTATAGTTGTAGTTTGAAAAAAATAAAATTTAATAAAAGGTATTTTTAGTTATTGTCAGTTGAATTTTATAATTGTTTATTTAAAATTGCTGTTAAATAGTTATTAAATAATAAATAGTTTAAAAATATTTAGTTAAAACTGTTTTTAAAAATAAAATAATTAAAAAGAATGAGTAATAAATTCATAGTTTTAAATTAAATAAGAAGCGTGTAATTATTAAAACATAAAAAACATGTTTCTTGTTGGCATCAATCACGCATAAAGATCCGTAATTGAAAACTCTCCTTGTTACAAAATATGTTGGAGTGTTTATTGGAGGTAAAACAAAAATTTTATTTTTCCAAGCACGCGATGAAGTGTTTAAATTGCAAAGGTTAAAATGGTCAATGGATTTTTCAATGGCAAGAAAAGTGGAAGAAGATAATAAAAGAAGAATTGAGGATCAGGAAAAGCATGAAAAAAATAGCTTCCCAAACATGGCCTTAGTTACTGTCATCTTCAACTTCCCTTGCATTGAGGTAAGAGACTAGTCGCTCTGTACCAAACGTTGCTTCCCAAATCCTCTTTTGCCTTTTGGGTCAGATAATCTGTGCTGTTCCTACTTGTTTTATTTTATAAAATCAAAATCCTTTTAAATATGGTCTGAGTCAGATGAACTAATGAGTTAAATCCTTAAGAAAAACAAAAAAGAAAATCAAAACGAGTTTTGCCAGTTGCCACGTACTGTTTTTTTAAGGTAAAGTATCACTTCGGTCCTGATCATTTATATTTTTTCAATATGAACCTTATACTTTCGGTTCAATATTTTAAGAGGTTATGTCTTCTCAAAGACGTAGCAGTAAATTGCATAATTCTTTTTGGCAGTGCTTGCTAATGCTACTGTAATAGCCATTGATCGAAAACCATCTACAATCTCCGATACCCACCCACCACGTACCTCTCCACTGCCTTGCGGTGTGAAGTTTCGTTGCGTTGTGCATATTGCTGATCAAAATTCGTGTTCTCCAACAATTGTGAACGATTACCTACCGCAGTAAAAATTCTTAGCGGATACATATAGCTAACATATCCTAGCAGGTTAGACTCATTTTTCTCATATTTTAGACCTTGAAAATTATTGTGATTGGATTCGTGCATGTTATCATCGCTATTATCTTCCTCGCTTGATCTCTATTGATAAAAGTTTTATTAGGATAATTAGAGGAAACATGACTAAATCCTGACACTTAAAACATTGAATTCTTGAGATCATCTTAAGTGTTTAATAAAAAATACTCTTACCATTATCTTCCCTCGACATCTAGGCAATACTAGGATTGCATTTACATTGTGGGCACCCAATAAAAAATTACTATTACCAGGTTGAGATCCAAGTGCGAGTTTCTTGACATATCTTTAAGTACAACTTTTCTTAGAAGATCTTTTTCAAGCATTTCTGAAATTTACTTAGAGTCATTATTTCATCCTTTTTAACAGCACACCTCATATTATATTCATTACATTGTTCCACATATTCACTAGCAGACTTAGTTCCTTGTCTCAAGTTATTTTACTAGTCTAATAGATTTCTCATTTAAGAATGGAGTAAGCACTTCTCTTGTAATTTAGTTTTCATCTCCACCCAATCAGTAATATGAGGTTAACCTCTTATAGCCAAAAACTCTTCTACACTTTCTTAATAAAGTTGAGCAGTACCATTAAGTTTTATTTTTACACACCTCACCCTCCTATTCTCAAAAGAGTATACCAGTCAAAGAATTGATTCATGTCACGAATCTACTTATCAAAGATTCACAAGTCAAGGTGACCCTTAAAGTCAGGGTTTCTACCTTGATACGTCTCATGACTCGATCATCACGGTTATCAAAGTCGTGGTGACCCTGATTGTGGTTATATTGGTGGTTCGTAAGATGAATTGACCTCTAGTAGTAATTGTTGAAATGTTCACTTTTCTTAGGCTCATCAAAGTCATTGTGACCCTAGTAGCGATTATGTTGGCGGTTCCTACGGGGCATTGATTTTTTATGATTCCTACGGTTATTATTAGAATGCTCACTTTCACTAGACGATCTTATTTATAAGGTTTTATCTGAGTGGATATTTTGTTCATATCAGCTCGAATCAGTTGTAATACTTTTGAATATCCCTTAAAATATTATTAGATATCGAGTCCATATGGTAGCTATGAGTTCTAGATTGTTTACTAGACAACTACTCCGTAAATACATGCATTATTAATCCTAAGACTATGATTGAGATCACAAATGATACTTGTAAGTAAAACACAATATAAAATTAAACTAGAAAAATAAGTAAGTAGTCTAAATACACGCAATTAGTTCAACACTGTGTTCCAATTTCCTCCACAAATTTAGCCATGATCAGCAATCAATTAAGAGTACTGGGTGTCGGATGTTCAATGTAAATGAATAAATAAGTCAAAAATTAAAGTAGCTCAAGTTGCATGATGAGCTGTATATTTATGTGCAAGCACCAAAAAATAATATCAATCTTAATTATGGTTAACAAGCGCAAAAAAACATATCAGGCATTATGATATTCATTGGTTAAAGAAGTTTGTAGACCAAATTCTAATAGGAATACGCTGGAATTTAATGCAGCTGACGTGGCAGAGACAACTTACGTGGTGATGGCTACTGACTTGTCGATGACATGGCGCTGGTGTGGCAGAGGCTGCTGCCGCTGGACTAGTGAATTAATCTGCCTTGATAGACTGTTGTTGTCGGTGTAAAAGGGGCAAATGTGTTGATGTTGCTTGCGGCGGCTGTGCAAGGAAGCGTCGTCGTCTTCATCTGCTGTGCAGCCACTGTTGTGATCGGCAATCTACTGCTGGGTGATGGAACTGTTACTGGCGGCTGCACAAGAAGGCGCCGTCGTCGTCAACTATTGTGTTGAGGCTGGGATCGGTTGCCGCGTGGTCGTGGCTGACAGAGGAATTGGTGTTTGAAGATGAACAATGGATATTTTTTTTCCCGACTGTAAACAGAAAGATAAAGGATTTTTTTTTAATCAATTCTAGGTAAAGTTGATTATGATTCGATACAGGTTTTAATAAATCGATTAATTATAGAAAAATTAAAAGTCTGGTACTGACATCACGGAATAATAAATAAAAGAAAAATAAAAGTAGGGAAAGAAAAAAAAACAGGAATTAAAAGCAAGGAAAGAAAAACGAGAAAGAAGAGAGAATTTAAATAATTAATTAGTGATTTTTACTCATACCTTAAAATTATATGAAGAGAAATATATAAATAGAAAATCATTCAATCAATTAAAATTATCAAACATAAATAACTTAAATATATAAAATAAAAACAATAAAACATATTCATAAGTTTATAATGGGTGTCATCGAGATTTTGATAACGATGACAATTTAAAGTATTTTTTACTTAAAAATATATTAAAATAAAAAAAAAAATATTTTAAATTTATTTTAATATCAATACATCAAGACAATCTAAAAACATAAAAAATATTTTTTAAAAATATATTTAAAATTAAAAAAAATAATAATTTACACCACATTTCCAATCACATCACACCCTCAATCTCTAACTAAAAAAAAAATAACAGGCGGGCCATCATTCATCAACTTGATCTACTGATATACATACTATTATAATTTGTGATGTGGATATTGTGTCACCGCCTTTGCCTTAACTTTAACTTTACTTTAACGTGGATAATCAATATCTCATAAAAGAGAAGACAAGCGGGCGTGGGAGCATTCGATGCCTTTTTTCTAAGCTTCACAGAGCCCGAAAACAAAAACGGATAGACATGCATTTCTTTCTTTTTTTTTAAAAAAAAACAGAAAAGCATAGAAATCTTTGGAATCCATGAATTGTGACCGTGTCAACTATCAAGTCTTAATTCAAGATATTACAATTATCTATACGGTGATTTAGTGATAAAAATTTATTTTTTTATAATTTTAAATTCAAATCATGTGGTTGCTAATATGATGGTCACTAAAAAGTTATATGATCGTTAATTTCAGGACCCGTGAAATTAGTCGAGGTATGTGCAAGCTGGCCTGGACACCAGCTAAATGGGTAACATCATCAACGAAGCTTTCATCAAAACAGCTATGGATAATGACCCATATTCGGTTAAACCGCCTCTTAGTCTGTTCGTGGAGCTTTAGATTTCTCAAAATTTCTAAGGAACCCATTTTAAATAAATCAAGATGATAATAAAAAAACCATCAGAGCAGGTTTTTTAAGAAACTGGTTTTTCTAAAATATTTTCTAACACAACTTTAGGAAGATATTGAGATTTTACGACAACATTTGTTATTTTCTTTCACTCGCCGTGATCCGACTGCCAAAACGAGATGAGAAGCTATTTTCAGAAGTAACTTATCTTTGTTGTTGTTGTTATTTATTTAAATCTTGTTGCATTGAGTACCATTTAAGCGAAGCGTGCCTTTATGCACAATCAATCAAAGAATAGCATTAAGGATTAAGTTGGGATTTCAACAGTAAGGAAACTAGCATGGCTACAAATTGGGATCGATCACCCGTTTGGGTGAGGAATTTAAAATTAACTCCAAACAGGAACTCCAGTCACAACTCCACTGTAATAGTTTTGTTGATGACCCACAGGGACTCCCAGAGCAGGCTGCTGCCAAGACGATGAACACCCATACCCACTTGGGTTCTTCGTCGCCGACGGACACACAGAATCTACTGGCATCTTGACTCTAGCCGAAACATTAATGACTCCATTCCTTCCACCACTTGAGTCCCTCAAACGGTAACTCAAGAAATGCAGATGATTCTCTGGCGTATAATCTCCCAGTATGTCAGAAATTGGAAGACTTGCTGTGCCAATAACTCTGTCACCTGAACTAGTCTTGCATTTCACTTCAAGGCTTATAAAACGAGTCTGAAATGGAATGTCTAGGGTAAGCTTCTCGTTCCATGAAGGGTTGCTGCCTCCTTCAAAATCAGCTTTGGTTGATCCGGAGTTAAGAGGGCTGGCTCTGGCAATAACGTAAGTACCTTTTTTCACGGATTTGCGATCCAGGCGTAGGTTTTCTGCGGATAAGACTGTGACTTCTACAGTGCGAGAAGCCTTATGACCTTGCTTGTCCATATGGAAGAATGAAGAGAATCGCAAGAGATTCGATTAACTTTCTGGCGTGTAAGAGCAAGTATGTATGATTTATGCTTGAGTTTTGGAAACTGAAACAATTGCTGGTACATAGAAACTGATGGCGTTTTTATAACGAGGGAGAAAGGAAGTTTGCTAGAAAGAAGACAGAAAGAGAGACGTTTCTTCTATCAAAGAGTTGTCTTCGCATGACTGGTCCACCAGACCAAATAGTTTTACCCAACCTCTATTTGGAACGCAATTGCGCAATCATACCGAAGAAGGTGCATTTAAAAGCTTGACCCTTTCCTCTTCCTTGGGTATGGATCTTGGAACCCACCTCCGTCGGTTCCTACAAAGATTCAATATCTTATGCGAAGGGTTTGGTCAGTATGCCCTTATAGTTGATTTGATTTTGAGACTGATTTAAATAAGAATTTGAGTTATTATATCAATATTTGATTTAATTGTAATAGTCTAAGACAGGCTCTTTCCTAGAGCACAGCGAAAACACACTGGGATGGGGATGGGGATGGGGATGGCGGCTCAAGGCTGGTATAAATTTATTTCTACTTTTCTAATTGGTGGCGGCGCCTCCGTATATAGAGATATCTGCTTGTTTGATGACCACCAATTAGTGATGTCATGGAACATAGAGTGACTTAATTACTCTCATTTTCTACCTCCTTTGCTTCGAGGCAAAGATTAGGGGAGGAGGGAGGATATGTAATTTTATGTCATGGAACATAGAATAATATCTGTACTACATTAAAAATAAAGCTCTTTTAGAATGTAGTTAAAGTTAACTAACATGCTGGGTGATATTACTAAGGAAGATAAAACATGTTTCTATAATATTTATTTTTCATATGTTTTTATGATTTAATATACATGCTTTTTTATAAAATTAAGTTTTTTTTATATCAAATACTTTTAAATTTAGAAATTGGACTAAGAACTGTTTAGTTTGCAAGTATAATGGAACTAAACAAAGTCTCAATCTAAATGAAAATTAAAAAAAATGAAAATGGAAGTAAAAGAGAACTGTAGAGAGGAAAATTTAAAAGAAATTGCATGGAAAAGTTCAAGATTACTTCAACGTTTAATTTTCTTCCAAGAGAATTGTAAGTTTCCTGCATTCAATTACATCATAATTGGGTTAAAAAATATTGTTAATTAATTACAAGTCATTACGTGGAAATCCGGACGGTCCATTTATATTTAAAAAGACTAGGATTGAAATAATAAATATACTAATAACTTTGATATAACTTATAAGA
>Ga0307518_10001049_pt1 | contig 20679 bp, 25 predicted proteins | sample 25_EM_MG_FD_203889 | JGI IMG/M metagenome (GOLD analysis project Ga0307518, IMG submission 203889) | Populus trichocarpa ectomycorrhiza microbial communities from riparian zone in the Pacific Northwest, United States - 25_EM | ecosystem: Host-associated > Plants > Roots > Unclassified | place...
ACTTTTTAGTACACAAACAAGATATTTTTTTTTATGTAAATAGCAATAATTGCTTTTCCACCTCTCCGATCTCCACTCCCACGTCTCAAAGCTCTTTCTCTCTCTTTTAAGATTTATAATAATAATAATATTATTATTATTATTATTATTATTATTATTATTAAACATAAAAGAGAATTAAAAAAAAATAGAGATGAGAATCTAAGAAAGAAAGGGGAGTCTGAAAGTGAACGGTGCTGGGTTGATCACTTTGGTTGGAACAACTTTTGAAGAGCTGTCACATGATCATCTAATTGCCACGTAGCCCATCTCCTGTAGGCGTTTCACTTTGACGTGGCAACCATTCGCCACCTTTTCTCCTAAATATATACCCCTCTCTGCGACGCCCTCATGGTCTCTCTCCATTCTTGATTTCACCATCCACTCGTTCACTCACTTCCCTGCACTCTCCTCTCTCTCCCCCTCTCTCTCTCTCTGAAACCAAAATATAAAAACAATACCCTCATTTCCCATCAATTCTCTCTCTTTGCCCCCCTCCTTTTTCCTCTCTTCTTTTATTTTTTCCTTTACCCTTTTCACTAAAGAGAAAAAGACCATGCCTATGTTTAGTACTGGTGTAGAAACTCCCAGGAGACACTCACCGGACGGCCCAGATCAATCTAAAGTTTGTCCTCCTCCTCCTCGAGATTCCTGTGACCTCCCATCTCTATTGTTGTCGTCTTGTTATCCTATTACGCTCAAGGTACTGCGAAGGGTTCTAGCAAGAGGGTTCCTTCTTCTTCTTCTTCTTCTTTCGTTCTCGATCAACTCATTAATTTTGATGATAAGTTTGACCTTAACGCCGTTTTGTTTTTGTTTATTTCATGCAGTTTATGGATGTGGGGTATAGAGTGAAATTTGAGAACAAGAACAAAGGAAGTAATATCAAGAGGATTTTCGGCCATGGCCCCACAATTTCTGATCAATTTCAAGAACGTACAATCTTGAATGGGATCACTGGCATGGCATCCCCAGGAGAAATCCTGGCCATTCTTGGTCCATCAGGAAGTGGAAAATCAACGCTTCTTAATGCAATTGCCGGAAGAATCCAAGCAAACGGTTTCACAGGAACAGTGCTCACAAACAACAGAAAACCAGCGAAACAAATAATGAAAAGAATTGGTTTTGTAACTCAAGATGATATCCTCTATCCCCACCTTACAGTCCGTGAAACCCTAGTCTTTTGCTCTTTACTTCGCTTGCCAAAATCACTATCAAAGCAAGACAAAACTTTGGTAGCTGAGTCAGTTATATCCGAGTTGGGGTTAACAAAATGTGGGAATACAATAATTGGAAACAGTTTTATACGTGGGATTTCTGGTGGTGAAAGAAAGAGAGTGAGTATAGCACACGAGATGTTAATAAACCCTAGCTTGCTCATTCTTGACGAACCCACGTCAGGTTTGGACGCAACTGCGGCTTACAGGCTGCTTTTGACATTAGGGACACTTGCACAAAAGGGAAAGACTATTGTTACATCCATGCATCAACCTTCAAGTAGAGTTTACCAGATGTTTGACTCAGTTCTGGTGTTAAGTGAAGGAAGGTGTTTGTATTTCGGCAAGGGAAGTGAAGCAATGGCCTATTTCGAGTCGGTTGGATACTCGCCGTCTTTCCCCATGAATCCTGCTGATTTTCTCCTTGATCTCGCTAATGGTACGTATGCTTCAATCTTCTGTTTAATTTGCAATTTTGTTTATGCTATCTTATCTCTCTCTTTTCCTAGTCGGTTGTGCGCATGACCAGAATCCTTCGTATCTAGTTAACAACAATTGCAAGTGTTTGTGCCATATTGAAAACCTTCACTTGTGTAGCACTAGCTAGAAGATAGATCCTTGAAGCAATGTGCCCATGAGCATTAACTTGGTGGGGGTGGTTAAGGCTTAAGATGGTAGCAGAAGTAAGTTTTGGAAGACTAAAAAAGATGAGATAACTGTAGGACTTGATGAAGACGGCAAAACAGTCAGGTCATGAGGTGGTCCATTATATATGAAGGCAACATCATGTGGCATGTAGATGCACTACTTCTCCATACTTTTTTTTTTCTATGTCATCTGTATCGGTGATCAGAGCTAAGCTATAGTAGAGTTGTACACACAATCCCGGTCCCTTCTGGTATAACTCTAATTAAGTTCTGGGGCAGACCCACACTAGGTTATGGTGACCCACTGAACCTGCCATAACTATTTTCTGCCACACCACATTAGCTGTAGAGGCCGTGAGCGTGTGGATATCTTGTAGATTATGACTTGGCATTCATTTTTTAATCTTGATTTTGAGTTGGAGTTATTATATACGTCTTTACCAGCACCTTTCTAAAACCTAAGAAAAAAAACACCTGACAAAGTGATCAGCTAGCTAGCCAGCTGCCTTACCTAGTGGTGGTGGTTGGATGGTAGTGGTAGTGATGATCATAATGGTTTGATGAATCAATAATTATTCCAGTGTGATGCGTGTTTAGATTTTCGGGATCGTGATGGATGTAGGGATTGTTCTATAATAGTGGCGAACAATGTTTCTTCTGTTGCTCTCAACGTGTCCTCGTCTTCTTACCGATGGTCTCCTTTCCTTTCTTTATTTACCTCTTTTAGCCAACTCGATTTGACTTCTTATACTCTGTTTTATTATTGCTCCCTTCTTTTCTACCTTTCCGCCCTAATTCTTCCACGTGCGATCTGAAGCGCGTGTTATATACTCCACCATATCTCATCGAAAACTACGACTTGCCTCTTCATTTCGGAAAACATTAAACTATAGTTGCCAAACAATCTCTAAAATGAACAACTTGCCGTTCAAGGGTTGAGTTTCTCATGTTTGTGTGTTGGAAATAGAGGCTCCTTTCATAATTTTTGTTGAGAATACAATGTTACTCGGAAACACTTTCCCAATGTGGGATCCGAGTAAAGGACAAAATAGGACCCAAAAGTACTACATATACATACCCCTAGCTAGAGGGAAGAAGATGGTATTAGAATGGACCCTGCTCTGCCATATATATCCTTAGCTATGGTTTTTGGCTAGCTATGTCTAGGTTTTTATCCGAAGAATCACATCATTCGCTTTCGTTCGGAGTGGATGGAGTACCATACAACATTGAATTACATGATGAACAATTGAGTTGACCGACTTGTATAACTTTTCGAGGAGTGGTTCCTTACACTATTGCACAAGCCATCATGTTGTCAATATTGAGTGCCGAGTGTCGTTACCGTCAAAGGGAATCGTCGTATATTTTTTGCCAAACTAGTATGTACGTATTAAGTTTCTTAATTGAAAAAGGAGCTAGACCCACGAAGTATTTTCATGTTAAGAGATGAATTAGGTTATGGAGTAATTAAGCTGATACTGTAGTATGCTATACTTTAATAAAGGAGGGAGCGTTGTGATTATCTCTGTGGAGCACACTCAAAGTTTGAAGGAAATTAATATATTCATTGTATGCCAATCTTTTTGTTTGGCACCACCACATTCGATCAAATTATATATAATATTTGAAAATCTAGGTTTGGAATGTACGTTTAAATATTATTGCTTCCATTATTTTGATGAGAATAGATGGGTGGGGGCAAGCCACTAAGACAAAAGTCCGCAAATAAATAATTGTAGTACAGGTTTACAGCCTAGGGTTAAGTGTACTTTTGACTTGTAGTTTTAATCCTCGGGTAATCTTGTTTAAGGCTAGGTTTATTACATTGAAAACGTTGGAGAGGTTTGTTTATTGTTTTTCTCTCTTTCTTTTTCTAAAGCTTTCTCTTTTATCTATTCTTGGACACTATGATGATAAGGTGGAGAAAATATTGGTGACGCCATTCATAGCGTGAGAAAGCATCTTTTAGTCTCAAGAGAACTTTGAAGGTGGCAAATGGCATCGTTGTCTCGTGATCATTGGTGTCTTTAGCCTTCTCTACTTACTAATCAATCTATATCCACCTAGCTAGTAGTGGATATGTAGGGAGAGGTTTAAAGATTTTGGCAACGTGGAAGTTTGGGCAAAAATATAGTTGGGGTCCAAGAGCCATTAACATGTGACGATATTACTTGATGTTTAAGTTATTGAAATGTTTTGGTCCATTGATTATGATAACTAGGTGGATTGGGGTCCTAGCTAATTCTGATGCTTTGTCTCCTAAATCCTGATCTTCCCTTCCATGCATTTTCCCTCTCCTTGGTAAAATCTGCTATTCACAGTATCAACATTTTAGGAGAATTTGCCGTCATATGTGACGAAAGATGTGTGATCTTATGGTGAGTGGTGACTATCTTGAAAAGATAGTGGCCACTGACCAACTTCTTGTGATCCTTGTTTAGCAGTGGTTGTAACAGTAGTGATTTTCCTATTCAGTTCCGTGCTATGTCAATGCCATCACTAGGATTCTTTCTTCTCTTCTGTCTTTTGGTCAAGTGTCAATATTTTAGTGGCAGATACCATGCGCTAGCTACGCATGATTGTTTTCCAAATTGACTCGAACATTTTGAAGATTGCACGGCCGGCCACACGGTACCACAGAAGTCTTTAAAATGTTTTCTTTCTCTCTTTTGCAAGCCTTTTCGCAACTCTTTAGCTTAGGATTTCTTGAAAGCGGGGGCACGTGTTGGGTTGTCTTGCATTTTCCTAGGGCATTCTCTCACAAAAGTTTCATAAAACAACTTTATCTGCTTTGATTGATGTTAAAATAATTGAAATCATACACTAATTGAATTCTATAGCAGCACAAACACTAGTGGACACCCACCGGCCCTACCACAAAGATTGGTCAGCTTTTGTTAGCTAAGCTGTGCTGCTCATTACTCGTTCTATAGTTTTGTGCATATAGTATGAATTTCAGCACTAAATTAATCACCATTATTTTTTAATCTCTAGTGCATTTCCTTTTTAGCTGTCTGTTCGTTTCGTTTTCATTCTTTATTTGGTAGATTTGGGTTCATATAAATGAGGTATATATAAGGTACATGTTACTGGTATCATTACTATGAATTTTGTTGGCTGCTGTAGCTTAGTGGTGCTGCCTGGTCATATCTTATAAGATATATTTTGTATGGTTGATCCTATGCTATCAGTAGGAATTTCCCTCCTCCCCTCTCACTTTCTGCTTCCAAGAAAAGCAACTCCACTCTATTAAGCATTTTCTTTGGATACTTATCCCTTAATTTTCAGTGCCATGTATCCCAATGATTCTGTGTCTTATTCTGAAATTCTATCTAAACTTGATAAAGCAATACCCTCTTTTAAAAAATCGGTGCGTCACTTGTTCCTATAATAGCTAGCATATTGGAGTTATATTCCAAAGTTCCCAGCCAAAAGAGACGAGGTAGTCTATTCAGGTTAAATTCCCATACATATAATTGTTTTGGTCCGTTGGCAAGCTGAAATGATCTCTGCATGTCCAAAGCAGCATACATTAAACTGCAACATTATATATCTAACTTTGAGCTCCAAGGAAAATACCCTGTTTTTTTTTTATATATATGAACAGGGCTACAGCTCTATAAATCTCAAAGTGGCTACCCTTGGAAAATCTCAAAATTCAGTTTTTAATCCAACAAATCTCAATCTCTGTAAATCCCAGCTAGGAAGTTTGTATACATTTTTGTGGGAATTACGTATAAACAGATTTCAGCATTGAGGTTCTGTAGTGGCCTCGTGATTGAATAGTGAATAGTATAATAATTGCAAAATTTTATGCTATGTATCTATGCATGGCTTGATTGTTACTAAAAATATTTTGAACAGTTGCTGGTTTAATGTCAGCTTGTTGGATATAATCTATACCTGAACAAATTTTAACCTCTTGATTAACTTGTGCAGGTGTGTGCCAACTTGATGGTGTAAGTGAATTAAGAGATCAGCCGAATGTAAAGCAATCTCTCATTGCATCTTATAACACTTTGTTAGCTCCGAAGGTGAAAGCTGCATGCATGGAGACTGGTAGTATTTCAGCAAAAGAGAACGGTTTCATTGGAAGCCATTCTTTCAAAGAACATAGAAGCAGCGACAGAATTAGCATTTCGTCTTGGTTCAACCAATTCAGCATTCTTCTTCAAAGAAGCCTCAAAGAACGAAAGCATGAGTCTTTCAACACTTTGAGAATCTCCCAAGTAATCATGGCTGCAGTTTTAGCTGGTCTGATGTGGTGGCACTCGGATTTTCGAGATATTCAAGATCGTCTGGGACTCCTCTTCTTCATGTCAATTTTTTGGGGGGTCTTCCCATCTTCTAACTCGGTGTTTGTTTTTCCTCAAGAAAGAGCAATCTTTGTGAAGGAAAGGGCCTCCGGTATGTACACTCTCTCTTCATATTTCATGTCTCGAATAGTCGGAGACTTGCCGATGGAGCTCATCCTCCCCACAATTTTTCTTTCTGTGACGTATTGGATGGCCGGATTGAAACCCGAACTGGGTGCTTTCCTTTTGACTCTGCTGGTTCTACTCGGCTACGTGCTCGTCTCTCAGGGCCTTGGCCTTGCTTTAGGTGCAGCAATAATGGATGCTAAACAAGCTTCAACTATAGTTACAATCACAATGCTAGCATTTGTGCTAACAGGAGGATTTTACGTGCATAAACTGCCACCATGCATGGCTTGGATCAAGTACATTTCTACAACATTCTACGTCTACAAGCTACTTATCAATGCTCAATATGGTGGAGGCAAGAATCTTTCATCTTTGCTGGGTTGCTCGCTACCTCATGGAAGTGATAGAGCAAGCTGTAAGTTCGTCGAACAAGATGTGGCAGGGCAAATTAGCCCAGCAATTAGTGTTTGTGCCCTGATATTCATGTTCGTGGGGTATAGGTTATTGGCTTACCTCGCATTAAGGCGTATAAAAGCTTAATAAGTTGTAGTTTTCTCAAAGGTTCTTCTTAATTACCTCAATGGCTCTAACTGTAATTCTCCCAAATATATATATCGATGATTTTGATTTCTTTTTGTTGTCTTCATGAATTATTATAACTACTCGAATCTTTCCCATTGAAGCAAGACTGAGGTTAGTTCTATCTCCATGCAATTTCATCAGTTTACTAAATGGTAAAAAGTGATTGCAAAATTAAAACCTTTCAATCAGATTAGGGTGAGATATAAACTAATAAACACTCTGAAAGAAATCAAATTAGCACACTAATCTCTTTTAATTAAGAATTAGAAAGAAATCAAAAAAATCAAGTTATTGCTAAGGTGATGAGCAGTGATGGATGGATAAGGATAACTAACACGTTGATAGTGTTTTCTTAATATCTTTTAATTTTAATTTATAAGGAAATGGTATATTTTAGCTGATTAGTTAAATTAAGTAATGAGCTCTTCTCGTCCATTAGGCAATGTATAATCGGAACCTTGTCGTCGTCTAAAATTGTAAAACAATAGACGACTTGACGTTTTTGTTTTTTTTCCTTACAGGTGGAAGGGACTTGAGGAGGCGAAGGAAGGCTTGATTTGCCTTTTGAACAGCTGCTGTCCTAAGTACACTTTCCAGCGAGTTCTAGAAGAGAGAAGAAACGGAAACAACTAAAAATCATCATCAACCTGAAAACAAGACCACAGCAGCATTTTGATTCAGTTATTGAAGCAGAAGTGAGATAAATATTACAAAACCAATTTAATCGATGGAGATGGAGAAACAATCACCGTCACCGTCGCCGCCGTCTCTGCAATCAGAATCGAGCTCGTTAAGAGAACTACAACGCGTCGGTACACTGGAAATCGCTAGACCTAAACCACCTGTCGGTTTTCTCTGCGGTTCTATCCCTGTTCCTACTGACAAATCTTTCCACGCCTTCAATTCCGCTCTCGTTCCTTCTTCTCGCCAAACGTAATAATTCTTATTTCTCTCTATTTTGTTATGTATTATGTATATAAAATAAATAATTACTTATGATTTTTTTTTTTTTAAAAAAAGATGTAGTGTTAGTGCACCGAGGTACCGGATGTTGCCGACGGAGACTGATTTGAATACGCTCCCTGTGGTTTCTAACTTGCCGGAGAAAGTTCTTCCGATTAGTGCTGCTGTACAGTCTAAGTTCAAAGGAGGTAAACTTTTATTTATTGCGTTTGTTATATTGATGATGGTGGAGACGTGTCTGTTTTTAATTTGTATACTGATTGAGTGTTTTCGACCTTGAGTTGTGACATTGATGAAATGAATGAATGGTGTGGCTTATGATTTAGGATTTTGTTGTTTCGAGAAAGATGCTAGAATTTGCATATGTTTGGTTAGAAAGACGAAAACGAATATCTTTTACTGGTGATATATCGAAGCTGTTATTGCGGGTGGCAATGTGATGATTGTAGTAAGTTTATGCATTGAGTTGGTAGAAAGTTATGTTGGATTGTCATGTTTTAGGATCTTTGAGGCACTTGTTGTTCTGGTTGAGCACTTTTTTTTAGTGATTTTACTTGTCGAGGTTAAGAGGGCAATTGAGACTGTTATTTTCTAGTATGGATGTGCTTTGAATAGTATGGATGCTTTATGTTATGTTTTGAATATGGAGGATTAGCTAGCCATAAGCCCTAGGAATATAATGGAGTTTCTATTATTATCTTAGTTAGCAGGGTATGTCCTATAATAGGAAGTTTCAGTTATCCAATGTGGACTGGAATTTGCTGTCTGCTTCAAACTTCCTTTAGTGTGTTGAATTGTTTTAGGACTTTAATGAAAAATTTTAGTTATTTTATCTGATTCTTCAACTTTTTTCATGCTAAATAGAAGTGCAAGTATAGGTTTTCAATTATTTCCTCATCTTTTTTTAAGCTGTAACTTTTGAACTTATAAGTTTGGATTTTAAACTTGGCAGAATTTCCTTGGGATGCTGATGCCATCTCATCAAATCTTACAAGGAAATGTGAAGCCCTTGCTGTATCTGGTTTGGTGGAGTATGGAGATGAAATAGACGTGATTGCTTCAGCTGACATTCTTAAGCAGATCTTTAAAATACCATATTCCAAGGCTCGATTATCAATTGCAGTACGCCGTATTGGACAGACTCTTGTTCTCAACAAAGGGTTTGTATCTTTATATTCACAGTTTTGTTAATTTTCTTGCAAATATTTCAACATCTTGAATATTGTTAAATGCAGACCCGATGCAGAGGAGGGAGAAAGGTTGGTCAGAAGACATAAAAATCAATCAAAAAAATGCACAGATCAATCTTTATTTTTGAATTTTGCTATGCACTCAGTTAGAATGGAGGCTTGTGATTGTCCGCCCACCCATCCTGCTTCATCGAAGGGGCAATCAAATTCATCTGTTCTTCCAGGGGGAGATGCATCCCAGTTTGTGGGGCAGAGTGATGATGTCACTAGAAATGAAGGATTCAACCATTGCTCAGAATATCCACATGTTAAACAGGATAACTTTTTTTGGGAGAGTAAAAAAAATAAAAGAAATAAGGGCCATCATCCTGTAAAGAAGTCTTCGCACCTTGGTGAGAAGCCCAGAAGCTCAATGCAAGAAACTGAAAAGCATAAAAGAGTCAGTAATGATGGATTTCTAAGGGTTTTATTTTGGCAATTTCACAATTTCCGCATGCTTTTAGGAAGTGACTTGCTTCTGTTCAGTAATGAAAAATACGTTGCTGTCAGCTTGCATTTATGGGATGTAACTCGACAGGTAATGAAAAAAAATAGTAACCCTGTCACTGTTTTATGATTTGCTGTCTACTAATTTTTTCTCTCCCTTTTTAACAGGTCACTCCGTTAACTTGGCTTGAAGCCTGGCTTGACAATGTCATGGCTAGTGTTCCTGAGCTGGCCATATGTTATCATCAAGATGGTGTTGTTCAGGGTTATGAGCTACTTAAAACAGATGATATATTTCTGTTAAAAGGCATCTCTGAAGATGGCACTCCTGCTTTCCATCCTCATGTCGTCCAACAAAATGGCCTTTCTGTTTTGAGGTTCCTTGAAGAAAACTGCAAGCAAGATCCTGGTGCTTACTGGGTACAAAAGTGATTTTGAAATACATTTTGACTTTATCTTTTTGAAGTTTTTTATATTTTAATTAAGACTTCCAGTTGATGCGGCCTTTTTAATCTGGATTGAAATTTTTACAGCTTTATAAAAGTGCTGGAGAAGACATGATTCAACTTTTTGATCTTTGTGTTATTCCCAAAACTCATTCCTCCAACGATTGTGATGATGGCACAAGCTCCCTGCCTTCTTTAATGCATAGAGGGAGAAGCGATTCCTTATTTTCTTTAGGAACTCTCCTTTATCGTATAGCTCACAGGCTTTCCCTTTCAATGGTATAAAATAAGTAGAACTTTTGTACTGCTACAACACTTAAGAAACTACAACAAGCTGTTTCGGTGTTTCTAATCCCTAATTTTTCTCATGCAGGCTCCTAATAATAGGGCCAAGTGTGCCAGATTCTTCCAACAATGTTTGGAATTTCTAGATGATCCGGACCATCTGGTATTTTATGTTTTCTTGAATATTGAGTAACATTTAGTTTGTGGGTTGTGGTGCTTTTTCTTGTTGGTTTTTTTTTTTTTTTTTTAAAAAAAAACTTATGATTGAGGACACAATGATTAAAACAATATGATATAAACAGGTAGTGCGCGCATCTGCTCATGAACAATTTGCAAGGCTCCTTTTGAATTATGATGAGGAGCTGGAATTGACGTTTGAATCACTCCCAGGAGAATGTGAAGTTACAGTTCCAGTTGACTCCTCAGACCCCTTGAGTAGATTCTCTGAATCAGTTGCTTATGAAAATGTCTCTTCAGTTGCAGAAGACAGATGGAGTGAGGAGGGAAAAGCTTTTCAGGAAGTAATATCAGAAGCCTCGGTAAAAATGACTTTGGAGTCAAATATTTCGACTCCAGGAAATTTGATAGCATTGGATGATACTGAATCAAAAGATTCAGGAGTTTTGCCTAGTTCCAGTAGTGACGAAATGGTTGCTGTGTGCAAAGTTTCCCCAACACCTCCCCATGCGGTGCAAACTGTGGCTGAGCCAGTCTCTTCTAAGTTAGCTGCAGTACATCATGTTTCTCAAGCTATCAAGTCGCTCAGATGGATGCACCAGCTGCAAAGTTCTGATTCAGAGTTGCTTGATGAAGGCAGTTATTTTGATGGGCCACCTTCCTCAATGAACTTTTCTGTTTGTGCATGTGGTGATGCTGATTGTATCGAAGTTTGCGACATCCGACAGTGGCTACCAACATCAAAAGTGGATGAAAAATTGTGGAAACTAGTTCTTCTTCTTGGAGAATCTTATTTGGCACTAGGGCAAGCTTATAAGGAGGATAAACAGCTGCATCAAGCTTTGAAGGTAGTAGAATTAGCATGTGCTGTATACGGATCAATGCCACAGTTCTTGGAAGACAGTAGGTTTATTTCCTCAATGGTTACTTATTCATCCTCAATAAAATGCAATGATGGAGATGAGAAGATGATATCGTGTGTTAGCAACAGAAAAGAAGTGAAATCCAGCTCCAATGACAGGTTTCTTGCTTATGAGCAGTTTTCTTCTACGTACCTCTTTTGGGCCAAGGCATGGACACTGGTTGGTGATGTTTATGTTGAGTTCCATTTCATGAAGGGTAAAGTGCTCTCAAATCAATCAGAGACAAAATCTTCTGCTAGAGAGTTGAGAATATCAACAGAGGTCGTGAAAGAAGTCCAGAGGCTGAAGAAGAAGCTGGGGCAGCATAATCAGAACTGCAGTTCATGCTCCTTGGTGAATTGCAGCTGCCAGAGTGATAGGGCAAGTAGCGGTAGCAGTGCAAGCAGTAGCAGTGGAGATAAACACTCTGTAGCTTATGGTAGAAAGCACAGTAAAAGATCCCATGCTAAGGGTGCCACCTACTCACTCATGGGAGATTCTGATGATGGCGGGGCACATCACAAAGAGAAAAGTAGGAAGAATTCTGGAGAATATCCTCAGCTTGGCAGAGGTGATAATGATACTGGAATAGAAGCTTCTGGTATTGCAGTTGATAAGCATGAGATTAATTCCTTGGCAGATGCTAATTCTGATGTATTAGAGGGTGGTTTGGAAACACTTGATGCAGGTTCCATTTTGCCTTCTCAAAGTGAAACTACTTCAAAAGAAAAACCTAAACCAATTAAAGGAGGGATATTTAAATATATTAGCAATCCTGCTGTCAGAGACGCAGAATACAATCTTTCTGCTGCTTTAAGTTGTTACCAAGAAGCTAGAAAGGCATTGAGTGGACTTCCTACTGGCTCAGCAGAACTTCAATCTGTAATTAAAAAGATAGGGTGGGTTTGTAACGAAATGGGTCGGAATAGGCTAGAAGGAAAAGAGTTGAACAAAGCTGAACTTGCATTTGCAGATGCCATAGATGCGTTCAGAGAAGTTTCTGACCATGCCAACATCATATTAATTAATTGTAATTTGGGCCATGGTAGACGAGCATTGGCTGAAGAGATGGTGTCCAAGATGGAAAATCTCAAATCACATCCAATCTTCCAGAATGCATACAAGGAAGCTCTGCAAACTGCAAAACTAGAATACAGTGAATCCCTCAGATATTATGGGGCAGCAAGAGCAGAACTAAATGCTATTGCGGAAGAGGATGATTCGGTGCCAACTGTCTTGAGAAATGAAGTTCAGACTCAGTTTGCTCATACATATTTGAGGCTTGGCATGCTTTTGGCTAAAGAAGATGTTACCACAAGAGTTTATGAAAATGGAGCATTGGAAGATATGCCTGTTGTTACTATTAGTCCGAATGAAAAAAGAGACAGGAAAGAAGTGAGGAAGCATGAGATTTCAGCTAATGATGCCATTAGGGAGGCATTGACTGTGTATGAATCTCTGGGTCAATTACGGAAACAAGAAGCTGCATATGCGTACTCTCAACTTGCTAGCTACCAGAGGGATTGCTGTTTGAAATTCTTGAATTTGGATCTAAAGAATACCACTTTAAATAAAAATGGAAACAACAATCTTCAGCGGGTGAAGCAATATGCATGCCTGGCTGAGAGGAACTGGCAAAAAGCAATGGACTTCTACAGTCCTAAGACACATCCTGCCATGCATTTGACTATTCTTATTGAGAGATCAGCTCTTTCATTGAGCCTCTCGAGCACCTTACACTCAAATGTGGTACGTTCTTTGACCATTTTTTGCTATATGAGATCCTAATATTCCCATCCTTACTTTCTGACGTGATGCATCCGAGTCTGAATTTCTCAAGAAAGAGCAAATATTGTGTGGCCTTTTTTCTTTAGGATGACATAGGTTTGAGTTTTTAAAGAAGTTCCATTAACAGCTAATAGAGAAGACAGATTTCGGTGATAAAGAGGGATCTGTTGACATGGTGTAATCTAGTATTTATTGATCAAGTAGACTGAATGTTGGGATAGGAATATAGAGGTGGATAGGACAAAGATGATTGTCTCAGCAAAAAGATCAAAACGTTTCCTACTCACTATCTTACTGCTGTTTCTTTTTGGTCTCTCTTGCCCACCTGAGCCATGACTGGTTATCAGTTTTAATCTCAGCAACTTTTTTAAAGATGAAAGGTAGCTCATCTATACCAGTGCAATGGCGACTTTTTGTGACTTTTATTCCTTTTTCCACTATCATTTTCATCAGAAGCCATGTATAGCCATCTTGTGATGAAGAGCTTCGGTATGTAGTGGTAATTTAGGAACCATTTCATTGCCCTGCAACCATGTTGTTTGAGCCTTTTTCATATCCTTTATTTTTATTTTTATTTTAATCTGTATGACTGCATTCTTATCACAGTTACTGGAGAGGCACTGATCAATTGCTTTTGTTCCAGATGCTAGAATCAGCTCTAGCTCGCATGCTTGAAGGACGTCACATATCAGATGCAATATCAGATTCTTTCGGGACTGATTATCCTGAGATAAATTCCAAATTCTGGGGTCAACTACAGATGCTCTTAAAGAAAATGCTGTCCTTGGCCCTCTCTGCAAATGCAAATAAGCCCGTCGCTTTTGCACAGCCAATTCCATCATCGAGCAAGTGCGGAGATGCTGGAAAACTCAGGGAGCTCTACAAAATGTCCTTGAAGTCTTCTAATTTAAGTCAATTACATGCTATGCACACCCTATGGACATCGTAGTTTGAAGCATCTGCATTCTAGTCTTAAATATTTGCTCCTCAAATTGCAAAGTGGCAGAGTGCCTGTATATAACAAGTTTCTGGCTGTGTGTTGTATAGTATCTTATACCTTAGCAGCCAATGAACACATTCAAGGATTTGAAATATAGTGTCTTCAATAGGATTCCAGAAGACCTGAATTGAAGAATTAGATATTGATAGGATTTCTTTTTCCCTTTGTTTTCTTAGTTTTCCTGCACCTAAACCTTATACTCTAAGACCCTAAACCCTAGACCTAGATATGTAGTAGTTGTTTAAGAATGTGCATAGAGAAAACTGGAGCCCTGTTTAGACTAATGTGAATGTATGAACGTCAAGCAACATGTAATTTTTTATTATTATTATTCACTCAAGCCTGGGCCAACATTAGTTCCAATCGAAAAATAAAAAAGAAATTAAACTTTCAACCCCTTGAATGTTCAAATGCCATTTGCTGAACTCATTTTTTGCTAGTGACTATCTACACTCATCTATTGTCTTAAAAGTTTTCACATGTCTCCTCCCATCTCAGCACCCTTTTAATTAGGCTCAAGTTCTAACATCAAAGTTTTTCTTGCTTTCTACAGATCACATAAGAAAGTTTTTTTTGCATATATTTAGATGAGTTCACATGTTATTGCAAACATAGTCTTTTTCACAATGCTTACACGTAGCTCTAAGAGTTTCAGAATCACTTTCAAGTTTTTAAAGATGATCCGAAATTTGTGATTTTTTTCTATGTATCAGCTGCATTTCTTTTCTTAGATCCAGAGGATGGAGGTTTTCACCATCAGTATCAGTGGTAGGACTTGGAACTAGTAAAGGATCTACACTTGCTATAGCCATTGTAAGATCTTCATTGTTTGCTTGAACTGAGGTAATGATTGCTACATTCCAATCCTCATGGTTTTTCATCTGAAAATCATAACAACAACAGATCAACAATCATAATTGATAACTGATAATAGCAATATTAAAACCAACTGTGAATTTCATTTTCAAAATATTACAAAAATAATCATATTATCTTCTTGATCTTATCTTGCAATTGAACGGTTCATGAGTTCAAGTAGTGTTGAGACTACCTATCGACTATCACGCTGAACTCGAAGGCTTCACAACTTTTCATCTATCGACTATCAAGTCCAGTGTTCATCTATCTGACAAATAATACGCAAGCATGCTCATGAATTAGGCACTCCATTTAATGAAAGTAACAAGATTTATTATCACAGTAGCAAGCATTTTGTACATTTTCTGCAGTTCGCACAGAATGTGACAATTGCCACTATGTCTCAAAGTATTACATCTACAACAATGTCAGAGTCTTGTGGCCAGAAAATCAATGGTGTTGGCATCTGTTTCTGTGGTTAAACCACAATGATAAATGGGATGCTATTGTAAAGCTTCAATTGGGTAACTTAAGAATAACATAATCCTCGCAACGCAGAAAAGGCCTAGCTTTCAGAATTTAGCTATTCCAATTTCTGTTGTTTCAAGTTCGTAGCTGCACAAACTGTTGCCTTCATTTAGCATCTGAGGTTGCATTTTCAACCCCCAAAGCATCAGCCAAATTAAAGTTCAGGTTGCTTCTCATGGTTCTGGTCCTCCCAACTCCTCCATCACCCTTTCTCATCATTGCAGCAAACTCCCCATAATCTATCCTCCCATCCTGTAAAAAGTGACATATTAACAACATTGAGTTTAGGACTTGGAACTTAAAAGATATTATGCTTGGCAAAAGTAGTGCCCGTTATATTATTCAATATGAAACACAGAATAAAACTCATTCCATTTCAGGCAAATGGAAGTGATCAAGACACCCTCATATCTTTTATATTTGTCTACATCAATATGGGCATTTGGCACCTACACCTTCAAAATAAACCAGGTTATGGCTAGCAAGAAGCAACAGATATAGGTCTGGATTCATCATCTCCTGGCATGAGGCTTCATCAGCAATAAACCAGTTGCAGCAAATAAGAATACCGTGATCCCAGTGCAGTGAAACAGACTGGAAAAACCAATACCAACCTTTGGAGAGAAAATGCAAGATTTTCCTACCACTTATCTAGATTTTGTTTTCCATTTATTATCTGTGCGTTCGTCTGGAAGAATCATCATGATCCAGAAAATCAATTTCCTCCTTGCTAATTAATAACTGCTTAAATCTCATATGTGCAAACAAAGCGCTGCTTCGACCAAACTTCAAGCCCACAAGCAAAACCTTACTTATACTGTGTGGCTAAAATTACCATCATTATACTTTTATCTGAATGCAAGAGATCATTTTAAGCCATTAAAGGCCCATATATGTTCATATGGAACTAATAAAGAAGAAGTTTTGGTGTGACAATAATGGCAATGATGATGAAGGTGATATATACTAAGTACTAGGATTAAATAGGAAAGTGAGATTATTAGATGTGGACCAAATATAAACATACAGACTCACATTGTCTTGATCAATTTCTTTGATTGTCTCATCCAGATGTACATCACCAAGACCAAAATCTTTGCAGGCCTGTTGAAGTTCATCAATCGTGATGTAGCCACTACCATCTTTGTCAAAATAGGAGAAAGCTGCGACCAAATTGTCCTCTCTCTCCATCTTATTTAAGTGCAAAGTAGCAGCAAGAAATTCACCATAGTCTATGGTTCCACTGTTGTCTATATCAGCCTGTAGAAGTTTTCGTGCATGGTTAGCAAAACATATCAGCAGTTATCCAGAAAATCTCGTTAGCAATACAAAAAAATCATGTTTAGACTGTTGGGCACAAAAGCAAAGAAGTAATAAAAAGTTTTTTTTTTTTTCTTTATCCAGTTTCTTGTAGGTGTTTACCGCATCCATCAAGTCCTTGATTTCAGTTTCTGTCATCTGAGAACCAACTCTCTTCAAACCGTGTTTAAGTTCTTCGAATGTTATTGTCCCACTATTGTCTGTGTCAATCATTTTAAACAACTCTTTCAAACCACCAATTTCTTCTTCAGAAAGCCTTTCTGCTATGACCTACAAAAAAAGAAATTCCCAGTACCAAGAATGAAAGCACCATTTATATAATTATCAGAAAATAGCTGTCTTATCGTAGAAAGCCAACAAAGAGAAATGGTTTTGACCACCAAGTTTCATAACAGCTTCTACAGAACACAACTAGAGATAAAAGAGAACAGTACTAGACCCAATATTTTATCATAGCATGCAGTTCCATTCTTAAGTCGAACAAAATGTCTAACTGGGTGAAAGTTCCCACTGTTGCATAGTTTCTTTGTGAACAAACATTCGTGTCCGTTAACAAAACAAGCTTTTGCCGCATATGATGATAATTTGCATATCTAAAGCTTTGCTCAGTGATAACACTATCAACATTGAAGGATATATTTTCTCTTTCCCGCTCCTTCCATTCCTTGCACATCACAGAAAGCTATTAATGGTTGAATTGTTCTAAGAATAGAAAGTATAAGTAGCATTGAGATAATCCCTTAAAGAGATTATAAATAATAAGCTTAAAAGAAATGGGCGTGGAGGACAATCGTTTCAGGATCCTAAGTTGTACTCCAAACCAATGCTGTTGAGTGCTGACAGAGATGCCCACTAGAGAGACCATCACTCAACTGCTTTAGCTGCCTTCCACTTAGTATGCTGAAACGATCAGGCTTCACCATTATTCAATATTAATGCAATCAAATCAAATGAGTGTGTGTGTTTTTTAACATGCTCTATTCGCTTAAAGAATGCGATACTAAGAAAAAACCACATATGGTGCCTTAAGCTCTGTGCATCCAATCCTCCAATCGAAGGTGCCACACGGGCATGAAGACATTGGGGAACCAGATAAACAGTGCCTAGCATAATGAAAGCTCTGTCCTCAGTAATGCTTGCTTTATCTGTCAAGTTTCTCAAACAATGCACAGGATGCCTGAGTTATCAATTGTCTATAAAAGTGACAGGAAAGATTTATCTTCTTTGGAAGATTTATCTTCTTTGGAAGATTTATCACATCACAACTCTATCAATGATTATAACTTTCTCCTGATCTCAGCATCTCAGTTGCTTATTATCTGGATATTACAAATTTTCATAATTTTGAAGTTTAAATAAAATTCTTCAACACTAGCAAGCCACTATACATAAAAATTCATTCAGTTTATCCTACTATTAAAACTTAATTTTAGTTGTTTGCCTCTTTTTCCCATGAATATTACTTAAAGCAGATGCTTTTCACTTTCTAAAAATTAACTGAATCATTAAGTTGATTATCAAATTCCTGTCATTAAATTTCCTATGCTTACAAAAGTGTATATGGAAAATGGTAACAGGAAAAGCAAGGATAAGACATACACGCAAAGCCATCTTTTTAAGTTTATTCATCGCTGAGAAATGCTTCAGACGTGACAATACTGCAGAATCAAGAGGTTTGTCTGGAGCAACTCTGTCATCTACAATCCATGGGTTACCTGATAATACAAACAATCGCTTTTATGTCTTGACCAAGATAAAAAAAACTTTAGCAAGGTTAGTAAATATCTGCATTCTTACTAGCTACATAAAGTCCAAAACTAATAATATCCCGATGCAAAAGAATGAAACCACTTACACAAGACTTCATGAGCAGTAATCCTTTGCTTCGGGTCCCTGTCAAGCATCTTTCTGATCAAATCTTTGGCACTTTCTGAGATATTTGGCCACGGATCAGATTCTAAATCTAGTTTTCCTTGTAAAATCTGTCTGAAGATTCCTGAATCGGTTTCTGCAAGTAGTAGGAAAAGTTAAATACACTTCGTTGCAAGACTAGAACTGCAGAGAATGAGAGAAAATACGAATTAGGATCGCTACCTGCCCAAAAAGGCGGAACCCCACTTAATAAGATGTAAAGGATAACACCCGCACTCCAGACATCTGCTTGAGGACCATAGTGCTTAAGCAAAACCTCTGGTGCAACATAATACGGACTCCCAACTACATCATAAAAATATTGTCCTGTAGGCAAAAGGAATAGGAGAGAAATTAGCAAACCATACATCTTTGATGAAGCACCTTTCAAAAACCAAGGAAACATTTATGCATACACGTCATTCCTAGCAACTTAAGTTTACCCAAAGAAGGTCATCAATGGTTAGAAAGAGCAGAGGAAAACAATGGGCAGAAATTTCTTTAAAAATTATAAATATTTATTCCAAGACAACAAAGAATGCAAGATTACCAATCACACACTAAGGTTCAAAATCAAAAGAAAAAAGAAAAAAGAAACCTCTCTATACAAGATAAGAGAGATCAAAACCACAATTTCTTCTTAAGAAACAACGCCACAAGAAGTAAAGAAAAAACAACCTGGCTTGTAAAAGACAGAAAGGCCAAAATCTGTAGTCTTGAGCTTGGCATCATCACCAGGTTTATCAAACAAGAAATTCTCAGGCTTAAGATCTCTATGCATAACCCCCAAACAATGACAATACTCAACCACCCCAATTATGTTTTTGGTCAATTTAGCAGCCTCTTTCTCGCTATAATGACCCTTTGCCACGATCCTATCAAAAAGCTCACCACCTGCACATAACTCCATAACCAAATGTACAAACATGGAATCTTCATAAGTATCCTTTATTTGCACCACATTTGGTTGCCCTGATAAATGGTGCATGATCTGAATCTCTCTATAAACATCCTCATAGTCTTCTCTACATAAAAGTTTCCTCTTTGAAATTGATTTGCAGGCATAAAGAGCGTTGCTTGCTTTATGGGTACATAGATACGTGATTCCAAATTGACCTTGTCCTAGTTTCTTGCCAAACAAATAATGGTCTCTAAGTCTTGGGGTTTGATGTGGCAAAACTGAAGTTGCGGGCTTTCTTGTTGTTGGTCGTGCTCTTGATGCTGGTGGTGCTGCTGAAGATGGTCGTTGTTGTGGTGGTGGTGCTCTGCTGGTTTCTTCATTCATTTTTTTGGAAAAGTTCGAACCTTTTTCGGTTTTTTTTGGTTTCTCTCAATTCTTGAGGAAAGGAATGAAGGGAAGGGACTGGTTGTTCTTGTTTGAGTTCGATATTATGGGAGCTGAAGTGGCATTCCAATTCAGGATGATTTTTTTTTTTTATTGCAAGATTTTTGGGGCTCAATTTTATTGGTGGAAACAATGAAACAAATAGTTTTTGCTAACAGGTCATCATATCACCGTTCATGGAAAGTAGATTATGTAGGACCTTACTCTACAATTATTATTTTTTTCTTTAAGTTTTAATTAATTTTAACTTTTATTTATGTAGTTATTGATCAAGTTGAACTGGGGTAAAATTTAACAAAATAATTTTAGTTTTTTTTAAAAAAAATTGTCTACAATCAAGTTGTTTTATTAAAAATAAAACGTAATTGAGATTGATCAAATAAATTCACAATCCAAGTTTTAAATTAGGTTTGAGTTCTTAAGACCCATTTGATAATTATGCTTATTTATTATGGAGTTACAATGGTAAAACAAATGGGAAGCAAAATATTTTAATTTTAGTTCAATCAAAACATCTTGATAGAGAAAATTCATTAAGAAAATGGGTTTTTTTTTTTTTTTTTTTATG
>Ga0307518_10001050_pt1 | contig 20676 bp, 27 predicted proteins | sample 25_EM_MG_FD_203889 | JGI IMG/M metagenome (GOLD analysis project Ga0307518, IMG submission 203889) | Populus trichocarpa ectomycorrhiza microbial communities from riparian zone in the Pacific Northwest, United States - 25_EM | ecosystem: Host-associated > Plants > Roots > Unclassified | place...
GTGACACAGCGTGACACGTGACAATCGCTGTCCTGATTATGCCTACTCGACCCCAAAAGTTTGCCTATTTGAGGGTCATTTTGGGGGGTCCGGGCGGCCGAACCTTATAGGGAGCTTCAGGGGGCCTAAATAAATACCAATATATAGTCCTCCGAGGTGAGAATACATCCTAGGCCCTGGCATACGTACTTCGTCTTCCAGAGCCGAGTACTGCGTTTCATTCCGGCTGTCGTGGCTGCTCGTATACCTATGATACATATTGCAGGCGTTACGTGACGTAGATGAGGGTGCGTCGTGTCGAGTTGACAATGGAGAGCGTGATGAAGGCACCAAGGAGGATGCCGGTGATGATGCAAGAGGCTGTTTCTACAAACGAAGGTGTTCGAGCTTTCTGAAGCTCTTCAAGCTCGGAGGGCCGGGGTTCAGACAGGGAGCTCTGCTCTTCCTGGTGGCTTTCCTTTGCATTAATCGTGGTCGGTGGAGTTTCCGGGGACGATGTTGGCTGTTCCTCAGGCACTGCCTGTGAAACATTTGTGTTGCTTTCCGCGACGTCTGGTGCGACACTGGTAGGAGGCAAAGGAGCGGAAAGGGTGGCTGTGATCGGCTTGGGGTTAGGGCAACAGTGCCCGCTAATAGAGGCTGGTGGTGAGGGGGGCAGTACCATTGTGTAGCTCCCGAATTCCGTTTCAGAGTCGGGGTATAGGCAGGACGCAATCTCTGCTTCCTCGTAATCCTGCACAACACGCTCGAGGCCCGTGACAACGTCTTGTAGCCTACGGACCTCCTCCGTGGTTTCCTTCTTCTGCTTCTCCCGCACTTCCTCTGCGACAGCCTGGACCAGGGATCTTGTCACAGACCACATCTCGACGTGGTCACGCGACCACCACTGCGCGGGCCATTGCGCGATGATAAATGCAAGTGTGCAGGTGATATCGGTTGCCATCGTAAAATCCCGTACGAGGACCCTTTGGAACCACGGTCGCAGGAAAGCCATTGCCAAGCGCACCGAGCCACCGGTCGCGTCTCGCAAGCGGTGTTCAGTAGGAAGCGCCAAAAAATGGTCGGACATGTCTTGGCAGAATTGCCGGAAACTGGGTTTCCGATCCATAGTGTCCCATGACAAGGCATCGAAAGGCGATGAAAGCTTCTTATCGGCATCCTGGCGCAAGAAATAGGAGGGGAGTTTGTCGATAAGAGAGAGGAGGGGAATGGAAGCTAGAACGGCCGGAGCTGGAATAGATCCGTGCACGAGTACATTCTGTGATTCGAGGGCATACCGGTACCACTTCCAGTAGTCCAAATGTCTCCTACGCAATCAGTTAATACTGTCAACACACGACCATACACAAAGCTTACTCTTTTGGGGACCCCTTTCTCAACAATTCCAACGCCGTTGCCGCTCGACCACCGAGCATTCTGGCGTCGATGACTGCGATTTCGATATCATGCTTAAGCCCAACTCGATAGCGGCGAGTGGCTTCCCAGATTGCCCAGATGAAGCTGAAGGTGGTCGAGACGAAGGGAGATTTGTGCCTTTGTGTCCAGTCCATGTGCAAGGCAACGTCTTGGTAGGAACTGGTGGAGGCAATGGTCTCCCCGGGACCAACAGCAGGGGACTTCAGCTGCTCTGCAGCCCGTGTAAAGCGTTCATTGTACCTGTGTCCGACGAAGTAAGGCTCAGGGGTGCTGAAGATCTGCGAGGGAGTCTTGGGGGTGTAGACTCGAAACAAGAAGGGGTTGTCTTGGATGAGATGGTCGAAGGAGTACTCTGAACCGAAGCCGTATTGGGGTAGATAGTTGCCATGGACGGGAGTGTGGGGACCGTGCGATGGACGAGCAGAGGGGCTTTGAAGGACGGCCATGGTGGTGTCGAGGAGACTCGGACAGCACCCAAGGCTTTTCTACTACTCGACCTCATGTTCTCCAGGCGTTATCGATGTGCCCAGTGCATACACGCGTCTCCAGAACGGACAACACGTGTATTCCGGACTCGCACAGCCTGGATAGCATGGAAGCGTCAGCCACGTTGGATTCAAGCTGCCACACCTATTCCATAGCCGTTCCGGTTGGAACGCAAGTTTGAAGTTAATTTTGAATTTTGAAGAGACTCTAAGGGTCGACTCCTTTAATCAGGTCTTCGTAACCTCTGAAGGTGAGCAGTCCCTTGCAGAACCAGGTAAACTTCAAACGTCGGTACCGAGTGTAATATGCTATGAAGTGAAGCTCCAAGCACGCCGTTGACACGAGTTGTCTTGCGTACTTCCCCAGGACTCCGTTGGCAATAATTGGAACGCACTCGTGACACGTGAGTGGATTTTCATCCCGTTGTAACTTGGTGGTGCACACGAAAGGCGCCGCGAAGCTAATCGGGGAAAGATTAGTATACCCCATCGCACAGTTCTCTGCTCAATCGACCGGAACTCATCCTCACCATGTCCCAGTTCTCGTGGATAACACGGACATTATACATATTGCGAGGAAGCCCTATTACGGTGCACTTCGAGATCCATACCTTCCATTATGTGAACCGTCATCATGGTGTCCCCGCTGCTACTCACGTATTTATCTCTCGTTCCTAAGGTGTTGAATCTAGGAGCACCCAAATAGGACCTTTGAGACTCGTTGATCTTGTGCCTGTCCATGGTGGCGTTTGTGCGGATATTCTGCAGTCGAACCAGTGTTTAAACATTGAAGAATTGCCTTCGCTTCACAGGGGTCATACCATGGAACAACAAAATACGGATATGCTGACCCTCTCGCGTCTGTTTCTAGGATCTCCGCACACGCAGTTGATAGCGGGCCAAAATACTTTGCCCATCCTCCTTTTTGCCGAACTTTGGACTCGTTATACCGGGCTGTCAAGCAGCAAAGTACAGTCCAATATTAGCATATGCCCGCTTCAAATCCGATGTGGTGAGTGGCTTCTATTAGAAGTGGGTTTCGCATGGGGACAGAATACACGTTCTCCTGATGTACTTGACTAATATCGGTGATTTCAGACCTCCAGCACGCGACACAGAATATATAATTATGTTCGTAGGTTGCCTGTGCGTCTCAGCGCAACCGAATGGCCACCCCACACTGCCAGCTTGTGCGTGCTCTAGTCAATGCCACGCCTCGCAGAGTGGCACCCCCCTCCAGGAGATCAGCCGCCACCTTGCCCTCAGTAGAACTTGGGGGCGATGAAACCGCTGGGCTTTCACCTCCAAAAATCTTTGACGTGTTCGATGCCCCTGTTAGGCCTGGGGAGTCGAGCAAACAGCTTGGGCGGTTACAGGCGGGGGCGGGGTCACTCACTGCATTTGCATCACCAACGACCCAGCGCAGACAAAAAAGCAGTTATCATGAGATTTGGCAAAGTCACACAACCCTTCCGCCTCCCATCATTTTCGATGGCCCCGCCCGACCGCCGCATATCCCACCTCGCATCCTTGAGAAGCATCGCCAATCACGCCAGAGGGTTTTCTCCGTTTCTGCGAAGAAAATGTCTACTGCGGCTTTCTCGTCAGAATCCGAGATACTCTACGAGATTTTTGACGGTCCTTGTCGTATTACTCGTTACCAGTACCATTCGAAACCTCATGATGTACGTCTATTTCTCATTTTCCATGCATCCCCACCACTTGGCTCACATGCTGCAATAACAGCGATCATCTTCCCACCCATACGTTGGCATCACTCTGTGCATATCAGGCGCCGTTTTCTGGCTGGCGTCCCAAGAACAATTATCTCGTTAACAATAGATCGACATTCGATCTACGCAGCCTAGCCTTTTCCATGCGAGCTTCCCCTGATTAGACAATGCTATGGCCCCGTGCCATTCTTTACTTTCTCGATAGCCCGCATGACACATTCCACATTTATTTGTATCGATAGAATCAGAAGGGATAAAATATTTATGATAGCTTCAGACGGTCTGTGTGGAGGATATAATGCTCAGTGCGTATAGAAAGCTGCAGCCAACCAGGAATGCGGAAATACGTTTATGTTCCAGATGGCAACGAGGGAAGGGACTCCTGTTATTAGTAGATGAAGAATACATACAGGAGAGGTCATTCGAATTTCGACCAGTCCTGTGTGCTGCTTACATATATATCCGCTGGTCTCTTGCACCTGACAGAGCTCTCTCATTTCCCTACGACCGTCTACGCGAATGCAGAAGGTGTCCTACAACTCTTCCGAATGGGCCTGAGGTCGGGTGGGCCGGGTGTGGGGGCAACCGAGCCGGGGGGAATTATTATACCAGATTCCGTGTTCGACGGTGAAGCTGGGCAAAGATGAAGCCCCTGAAACAGATACCCCCTTTTACCCATTCGGGTTACTGTGTCGTAAACTCTTTCCCCTCATGAAGGACGCACAAGTGTGTGCATGGCCGTACTATCCAGCAAGTGTCAAAGGTTACTAACTTGGGAGTCGACAAGCCGCCTCGGGAGGACCCGTTTCTGTTCTTCGCCTTATCTTGATGGAATGTCTTCACAGGTTTGTCCCATCATGTCTGCTGTCACCCCCTGGTTAGGCTGACAAAATACTCCGAAAAGTGAGTCCTCGTCGGCCCCGTGGTCAAGTTGTGCCAAACGTCAGGGGCTGGCAGAACTGAACTAATAGTGGCACCTATCATGACGTTGTTTGCTTTGCCTGTGCTTCGCATCTTCCTTGCTACCACCACGCTGCCACCTCTCATCGCTTGGCCCCAACAGCACTCCCACCTTACTAACCAGAATGCCTTCAAGTCTCCAACTGATCCTGTACAAGTCTTTATACTATCCCAGCATTCTCACTTGGGACATCGTTCTTTCACTGCTCAACCTGGTGTGGTTCAAGCGGCCTCTTGGCAAGGTGGTTCCTGAGGGTCATCCAGGCTATGGTGGTCATTGGCCCGAGTATAGGCCACCCCAAGCAGGAGATAGCCGTTGCTCTTGTCCTGCATTGAACACCATGGCCAACCATGGTAAGCACACAGTTTGATCACCATCGATGCTATCATACTTATTCGGCATCTTGTGTAGGAATCATCTCTCGCAGCGGTCGTGGAATCAAATTTACCGACCTCACTCGCCAAATCCGTACAACATACAATTTCTCGCCTTCTTTCTGTTCGTTTGTGCCTCATTATGCAGCTTTCATGTTGCATAAGAACTATGGCAAGGATACCCTCGACCTTGCAGAGCTTGATCTGCACAATGGCATTGAACACGATGCTTCCCTCACTCGTTAGTCTCTCTTTTGCATCTCGCCCTCAAGTTACCTAAATCTTCCATTGTTACCCACTAATAGGACTGGATTCGGCCCTTGAACCAGATCAATCCAAGATCCATCAGCCGTTCATCCAGGAGCTGTTTACTTTCGCCTCGGGTAAAGACTCCGAAGGCCGCCCCTTACTCACAATCAAGGATATGTCAAGGATCTCTGGCAAGCGTCGTGTAGAAGCTCGAAAAACTAATGCAGATTTTACACTCAGTGTCCCTCATAAAATATTTGGAAGTACCAAGTGAGGGCATCATTATGGAATCGTTTGTTTCCGAGACTAAACAGTACCAGTTCGGCCACCCTTCTTACCGCTTTCGGAGGGCGCGTCAATGACCTGGCGGCCTTCCTTGTCGAGGAGCGTCTACCGGAAGGATGGGAGCCACGCATTCGGTATCCCCACGGCTTGACTATTCTCGAGTTCAATCAGACCATCTTCCCACTGGAGAGGGGCATTCGTGAGTCTGACTGGGAGAACCGTGCCGATAATTGCAATGCGAGCAGTGCTTCACACTGAGCGTTCTGCTGACGAAACATCATGAGCGGCATGATGTGCATGATACCTGTGTTTTAGTACAACGATACTTCACGAGGCGTGTTTTGGACTTCCACCCTTTAGTTTACTTCATCTCCATTGACCCTATGTCGTGCTTTCTTGTACACCCAGCTGTGGTAAGATTTATCTGCTTTGTTTAGCTGTTTTCGTGTATTTCATATAGTATGCTAACACAAATATACCTCTGCCTATGTGGGTTTCTGGTTGTTCTTTGCTTATGTATAAATCAGATATGTCGAAGCTCTTGCAGGCCGTGGGTAATACTTCGGTCGTCATCAGTTGAGTCATTTCCTGGGCCCTGTTTCGGACTCAAAGATGTCCTTTGTTGCTGGCTCTGTCGCAGGAGCACTGATATCTGGCGGGGTGAGTTAGTATCACTAACAGGACTCTGGGTGGGCCTCAGTCGTTGTGCATGTCTCTAGGTTTACTATGGATTCTCCAACCTAATGCAGACAAGGTACGTCCTGACCTCGAGTCTCGTGGTCCGTACTGCCGAAACTCAGTACTTTCTCCATCCTAGAACTGCCCAACATCGTAGCGAGTTTGTGCTCTATGCATGTGGTCGTCCTCGTCCACCCCACTAACGTGCGCTCCGTTATTAGCCTCCACAACCTCTCTGAACGCCTGATCACTGCATCCACTGTCGTGCCATCTCCATCCCCCGCGTCCACACGGATCGCCCGCAAACCTTTCCTTACCCTGATTCAGTCCAGGTGGAACGAAGAACTTGCTTCCGCATTCTCCGCGGTAGCGAGATGGGAACGACATGCATCGGAATGGGGTCGGAAGATGCTCTACGGAGAACACTCGTGACAACACACCTCCGAACTTAAGTGCTTGGTCAAGTCGGGTACATGGAAGAGCTACCTTTTTGGATACTAGATGGCTTAGCTAGGAGTCAACATGTGCTATTCTAAACTGTAATGCTAGCCATGAACAAGAGAGAATGATGTTCGAGTCGAGGCAATGGACGAGAAATTCAAGGATCAAACCATTCTAATGCATTACTGGAGCAATCCAAAAGAAAAAAACATTGTTAGCAATGAGCACATAGCAGAATGCAGACTCAAAGTTCAAGTGCTCACCATCCATGTGTCAGCCAGCCCTACCAATAGTCAAACCATTGGTAGAAGTAGACGTTCCCAGGCCATCAGTTGGTTTGCTACTCAATTTTTTCGCATGCATAAGAGCAATGCATTGTTCGCGGTAGTGCACGTAGGATTGATATCCAATAGCATCAACGATATCTTGTTTGTTCGTATTCTAGAAAGTGCTCCAGAACACCCTGTTATCCACAATGAAGTTGGAACAAAAGTCTACCCCAATTCATGACCAGGACATCACAGGTCAGTGGCCGCAAGGTACGACTAGTCTGAACAGAAGCATTGAACATTGTCAAAAATTGGTTCAAATCAATAAGTTCGGAAATACGTACTCGTTTGTAGAACTGTTTGGTGAAGTCCTCATACGAAGGGATTGGCTCGTCAGGCATGTTTGATGGGATATGCTTTTCAGTGTCTGTGGGTCATCGACTCATCTTATACGAATGAGTCGGTCTTCAATGGTCTTCCAGAGTTGGCCATTTTTTGGAAGCGTGTCTGGGGCGTAAGCTTCGAACTTCTGACAATTGATCGCAGACATCGTGGCTGTGCATGACCTCACGAAGACTTACGTAGTCAAGATTTGTAAGTAGGTGCGTTCACTGCTAATACATGCCCGGTTACCTATTTCTATATATCCGTGCGCTTAATCCTGTGATCCAAAACCAATCTGCCTGACGTCTAACGCCCATAGCCATATTGATACTGGCTACCGTGTCCCTGTTGAGGAGGAGGAACGGAGAATGGCGAATTCGGGGTATATGGTTGATATGAAGATTGCGAAGGGGGAGGTGGGGGAGGGAAAGTTGACTGTCTTTGGGATGGCGGTGGAGGCGGGGGTGCGGAGGGTTGCGTACTTGGAGGACTGGGTACACGAGATGAACTGAAGACCCCTAGGCTAGCATACGGATCCTGGGCGGCCACGTAAGAGTTTCGCGTGGGTTGCGGAGGTGGGGGCGGGAAGTTGTATGATAAGGGACGTTGAGGCTGTGGCGGTGGCGGTGGCGGACTTGAATAGGAAGACGGTCGTGAGGCCTGCAGAGATGGAGGAGGTGGTGGAGTTCCTCGCTTATTGCCCAGCAGGTTCATAGAGGTAAACGATGGTTCCAACGTGGCAAGAGAACGCGGAGGTGGTGGGAGTGGTGGTTTACTATCAACAGGGGGAAAAGGTGGCTTCGGTGCAGATAACGTTAACTGCACCTCCGCCTGACCAATAAGTTTCTTGCGCTCAGCACGGCGCTCAGCTACGAAAGACTTGACGTTCCGAGTAAGAGAGGAACTTAACTCCGTCAGCTGATTGTAAAACTGCAGTCCTTTCCTGTATGAATGTCAGCGTCTGATATGGATATTTCGAGCGGATGCCGACGCACGTTATACCGTCACGGACGTCCGTGTACCCGTCACGAGCTCGCGAGAAACGGCGCACAGCGTCCTTCTTCCTCTTTTCTTGCTCTTCCCATTTTTTCGCCCCTGGCCCACGCCCAGCAAGATCTCGGAGGTTCTTCCATAAGTTCTGCATTTCTTGCAATGCTACCTGCTGATGATGGACAGTAGCGGCAAGTCGTTGCTGGAATGGTTTGAACTTCTCTAGTTCAGCTGCAAATAACGCAGGCTCAACCCCAGTATTGCGACGGTTGAGTAGAAGGAGATGGGAAACATCATCGGCTTGGACCTTAAACAATATGAACAAATTACGACGAAACATCGTGAACGAATGTTTACCTTCTCTTTCAGGTCCTTGAGCACTTCATTTCTTTCATAAGATATCTTCTTCACCCTGCCCAGACGTTCTTCTATTTCGTTTGTGAATTTCCCGATCTTGACACGTTCCTGTTCGTCGTGACCAACATCTAAGTCCAGAAGACTCTGCAAAGGGGCCCCTGGCTGAGCACAAGCACGAAACACTTCCTCTATGTCAGGCGACAGCAAGAGTAAAATGTCCCCCTTGACAGAATCCCAGAGCGTTGCCACCTGTTGATCTGAGGAAGCAGCCGCATCCAGGGCCACCATATGAGACTTGAGATCCTGCCTCAAAGACTTGTTGAGACCTGCAGATGGTTCTTGCGTCCATAAGTGATCGTATTTAATTCGCATGGCCTCGCATTCATGCGACTCCGCCTCCAGTTCTCTCGAAACGCTCTCGAGTTCGGACCTGACTCCCCCTTTGAGGCGTGCCAACTCCTGTAAGAGAGATTCGACACCTTCTCGGCCTTCGATGACTCCAATGTCCTCTATCCACCTTCGCACATCCAGTGGAATCGCATTATCTTCCGCGTCACCATCTGCGATCACTCTGAACCGTTCAAGACCACCCTGGATACCCATGGCCTCCAGCGCGCTTCGAGCCTCCACCTCGGCACTTTCCGCGTTCTCCACTTCCTTCCGAACAAGTTTTGCCTTCTCCTCTGAATACACGCTAGCGCTTTCGTGAACGCTTAGTGGGATTAACCTCAGGAAGATGTCGGGACCTATGACTTTCTGGACGTCTGGCGAGCCATACACTTCCTGAATCGAAATCGGAGTCGCGACAATTGCTTTCTCGATGTGCGGAAGTACATCAGCGGATGGAACGACGGCATTATATATGAGGTCATTTTCTCGTTGCGCCTCGTTCTTGCGCTCTGTACAGAGCTGCAAATGGGATTTAGTGCGTTCAAGAATCGAAGATCCTGCATCGGCGGGTAGTGTTGATGAGACGTGCGAAAAGGCTGCGGAGAAGGACGAGGCGGAGCGGTGAGCCTCCTTTGCAAGCGACTCAGCAAGAACAAAGCGTGCGAGAGCATCGCCGTGATTGCCCGCCTTGTTGTCGGCTTGGGCGCGGTAGAACTGCGCAAGTGAAGGGAACAGCTTCGACTTGATCTAGACAGGAATAAGTTTACACAACTTAATGACTCCAGTAAGTACAGACCTGTATAAGCGTCACCCAGTTGCGGTCGAAAATGCCCTTTCCCTGGAAATCTTTCACCTCCTCATTTAAAGAAATGTACATCGATGCAGCTTGAGAAGAGATCTTGGCCACGAGTGCATGGACCTTCTTTTCTTCGATACATTTTTCCAAGAAGACTTCTGTACCCTGCGCGAGAATGACGCCGACCAGGAACTTGATCACCTCGCGACTAAGATCGGTCGAAGGCGCATGAAGAAAGTTTTCGTTTATGTACGTGAGCATACCTGCACATGCGCGAAAGTAATAGAACGATAGTTTAGTGCCCTCCGCCTCAAATCTGTTCTGAGAAGCAGCAATGGCTGACTGGGTTGCTGCAATTTGGAAGAGTATTGATGCTTTCTCGTAAGCTATGGATGTTTGTGTCGTCATTTTGTTCGTGAAGGCATCATTCCAAGAGAAATTGGCACGCATTTCTGGGAAACGCAGCTCGAGAAGCTCTAGCTGTCCGAAATACTTGTACAGCAGATCGCGGCCTTCCATCTGGATCAGTGAGATGATCCAAACGACCGCGAGCGAAGGACTCACCAGTTGTATCGCTTCCAGCGCCTTTGACTGCATCCTGGCGACATCGCTGCAAGGCCTGACACTCCTGGATGTAGCTATCTGGACTCTCCCCATATGACTTGGCGATGAGATGACGTATGGGCGTTGTCCAGTCCACTTCGTCCGTTGTCTTCTTCGGAATCGATATCATGGGCGATTGGTGCGACATAATCGCTGCAGCTGTAGAAAATATTCGTTGCAAACTTGCCTCGATGCGCTTTTGTGGTCAGTGAACAAGCTGCGCATTTACGAGTTCCCCCTCAGTCCGCTGTAATCCGGCAATGACATGTTTATCTCTATTTGTTTCGGGCACTTGAGTAACATCCATGTCCAAGCCGACGTCCAGCGAAAATATTGTCCATCAAAAGGCAAGTAGAGGGATATTCCTTTGTTACCTTAACTGACAAGCGGGACAGTACGACCGGTGTGGTAAGTTGTTGTATTCACCGTTGCTTATTCTGCAATAACCCTGTCCTAGTGGCCGACCTGTTGGTTAAAGCGTGTGTCACCTCCGCACGATTTCCGATTTTCTGCTGACATTTCCATAGCGGCGTGGGTTTTGGTGTTGGTGTAGTAGCATCGGTCATTTTCTTCCGAAGTGCGTGGTTGTGCATCGACGGTGTTCGACCCTGTTGGCTCATCGCATTTACCCATCAGGACGCACATGGCCCATAGCATTGTCGACGGGATTTGGAATGGGTGCAGCGTATGCAGACTGCGACCGCCTGTTCAATCCCGCACGTGTACCGGGGACCCGTATCGTAGCGCAAACGGAGGAGAGCAAGTGAACTATCTGAACCTCGTGCCAATAAGATGATAGGTGGAGGGTACCAAATTACACTCGTCCACTTGAACGAGTATTTAGAACACTGTCCGTCTTCCACACATGACATAGAACATCGACACGGTGCAGATTACGCCTCTCGTGATGCAGTCTCTCCGACTTTTCCTGTAACTCCCTCGGCTAGCAATTCACGCTCTTTGGACCCTTCATCCCCACTAGGTCTTGGGATAGTTCTCTGGGGCTTTCCCAGTGCAAGGCGTTCATACAGAACGACTACACAAATTGATGAGGACCAAGTCAGCTTGAGTAGACTTATCCAGTGACAGCGCAGACCTACGTGCGGTTGCTCCCATGATGGGCACCGTTACTATTATTGTTCGGAGCCTACGGGCTTGAGGGTGTAGCTTTGGTGCCATTATTATAGTCGTCCCTCGTTTGTCCCCTCAAATCAACGCGTGCTTCGAACGAGTACGAGTTAAGAACTACTTACTTCAGATGATATACTAGTTGGTGGCTGCTGCTTCTGCACGTGATCACCTTTGTCATTTTCTTGCTCGATGGCCGCTTCGATTCATGGACAGAAGAAGCACAACACCTACATTCCAATGTCAAGTGGCGACTTTCCTGCGCAAATGTTTATCTATGGCGGACCTGAAAGACTATGTCGCTGCACGCGCGCTGCTTGCACCAAGCACATGATGATACTTCCTTACAGCTGTATGTCAACACCATTATAGCTCCGTACGTCTGTAGGAAAACATCCCTGTAAGTAACTTTAAGACGCATGTGGTTTTGCTGATGCCAGTGCGATCGGAGCCAGCGTCTCGTGGACTCGTACAGCGACGCGCTGGCTCCGTTCGCACTCGATACTGAAGATACTTTAGCGGGCGAGTGACTAGTCTGCCCTCATGCAACCCATCACCGTAGAGGAGGTCCGCATGGCCCACAAGTCCATCACATGCAACAAGATGGACCAGGTTTCTGTTCACGAGCTTGCTACTATCATTCGACAAGGCGCTAGCTTGGTCCAACGTACTGTCATCAGTGTTCAGGCCGTGCCACATCTAGTACTCAGAGTACGCAATCCTCGTCATCTTCTGCCGTAGTTGTGCCACTGTCCTCTGTGCCCATCGCCCATCCAGCACCTGCCATCGTCGTTCCTGGGAAACTACTGCCATGAGTCACACCAGCGCATCCACCACCAACCAGACAGCAAGCTCCTACTGCACACTTTCCACTCGTCAGCCGCCGCGGGCTGGGTTCGTCATTCCGAACCTGCTGCTCGAGCTGTCGGATGGCACCAAGCGTCACAGAAGGGATTCCTGGCGGGACATCGTCACCCGCTGGCCTGTTGGTGATCCAGAACCCACCTTGACGTCCCGCTGAAGACTACTGGTACCAGGGCCGCAACTGTCCCCCGGTTGCCTCCAAGTATGGCAGCGCGCAACGGTCGCACTCGAACATTGAGGTGTGAGTATGTGTCGATCCGCCCGCCGCCGTCCTCCCTGCCGGCACTGCTGCTCGCTTCGCTTCGCTCGAGCCTCAAGAATCAATGACTATCATAGGCTAGTACACCCTTCAAGTTCATGGCACCCCATTTCCTGGTCGGTTTCGTCATCTGGTCGCCCCCTTCTCGGCTCGTTTTCTTTCTTTTTCTGCTCTCTGCTTTCAGCATTCGCATCTCTGTGTGTCCTCTATCTCTCGTTCTGCTTTCCGACCTCCTGCCTTCGATCGGACATGGTGCTCACACCTGCCATCCATCGCGTCTACCATAGTCATTACGACTACATACTATGTACCAGTACTAACCACACCTAATTTTTCGACGGCCTGCTCATTCTTTTTCCTTTGTTTTTATCCTACCTGATAACACTCGAAATTTCTTTTGCGTGTCCGTTTGTTCACTCGCCCCCTTCGACAGTCACATTCGCACCGCCGTGCGTGGCTCGCACCCACTCTACGTAAATTCTTCGAGAATACGTGATCTTTGGACAGACTAATGCTTGTGTATATCGAGCAATGCACCCGAGATTTCAGGGATAGTTCGATACGAAGTATGGATCTATCTACATACTATCATGTATGAAATCAAGGACACCACAAGACATCGCTATCTCGGCGTCGGGTCAGTCCCAGGCGCTGTATCGGCCACAACGTAGTAGCTAAAGAACATAACCTTGAATGTCAATGCGAGCGCTGCGTGTAGTGCACCGATCACAATGATGAGAAGACGCGTGGCTTTAGCGTCGGCCTATAAGCGGGGGCCCCGTCAGTCGTCAGTGGATAAAAGAAAAACTCAGGGATTGGACTCGAACTGTACTCACGCTCGCCAGGATTGGGTAGACATGCGCCACGAGGAAATAGCCCGACACTCCGAACGCAACTCCAACAAGGGCCCAGCGAACAATCCAGTTGGGTATCACGCACAATATCTGCGAGATAAAACGGACGGGTTTCAGTCGGCAAGAGGCCACTTGAAACGATCGTACTTACCGAAACTGGAATCCATACGAACAACCCGTATCCCCATATGCCGAGCGCGTCTACGATGCCCCACTCTCCAACACCCATGTAACGCAAGACAAGCCAGAGCCCAATTGGTAAACCGAACGCATAGGCGTATACTGTGGCTGTGGCGAGGCCCAACAAGGCGAAATCATAGTCGTATTCTGCGCCAGGTGCAGATAGGTAACTGGCGATACTAGCGGCCAAAGAGGATGACATGAAAAGCGCAAGGATGAGCGTCGTTGGGACCCAGAATGACCCATACAGATCCAGGCCCCCTGAGAAGGTAGATCGGTAGGACGGCGAGAAGGGGAGTAAAGTATGATAGCAACGTTGTAGCACGGTGATTGTGTCAATATCAAAGTAGGGCTGGTAAAACTCGATGGACCAGAATCCTGCAGAGCCTTTCTTGCCAGAACCATCCATCATGTACCCTGCAAACGTGTGTTAACAAACGATACTTCTTCAACAACGGAGGCATACCTCTGTCGAGATTTTGCGATGTAGACTGGGCCCTGCCACCCCCTGCATTCGTACCGAGGAAAGCTGCGATTGATACATTCTCAGTTCGTTTCACGGAGGATGTGAAGGCACGTACATTTGAATTCGAGACCATCTGGTCCTTCTTCTAGACGCTAAATGCATCATCGGTATTCAAGCGTAAATGCTGAAAACATGACTGCAAGACGCACTTCATCTGCCTCAACTGCGACGTATGCCATGATTTCAAGCTCGTAAAGCTATGGACCACTAGTTGTCGACGTCCAAGGTTGGGGGTTGAAAGAAATACGACCCCTGACACTCTACTAAGCACTATGTCGTCAATTTGCAATTGCAGCTCAGAAAGTCAGGGATATTGTACACAACATGTACGATCGTAACAGTATCATGATAGAAGGACGCTAGCCATAGAGTAAGACATGACAGGAATAGGTGTCCAAGAACACAGGATCAGTCATTGTACATCGTAAGATGGGTCAGTATTGATGGGAGATGCTCAATTTTCCGAGACGCGAGCATCAAGTGTTTGCATTTGGTTTAGATTCCCGTATGCCCCACTCCACGGGTATGACAGTTCCGTTGAAGGCGAGCATCGTCAATCCGTGAGGTTGACGGACGCGTGACTCCCATCCTTCAGGAAGGCGCTCCTCAAAGAGAACTGTGCGCAAGTCATCTACTCGGCCTCCAAAGATCTTCAACATGGTGGATGAACTATAGATACATTTCAGCACCAGTGAGATGGTACCATCGCGAAACTGCTTACTTGGCACTGCCAAAGACTTTGTGGAAAAAACTGAGTGAATATTCCTTGTTGTTTTCCCTGCATTCTGAACGACGCTTCCCGAGGATCTTGGACATGTCACTGATCGTTAGCAGCGCACGGCCTTCTTTATCCTTTCCCGTCGCAAAGGAGAGGAGTTCCTCGACGAATGGAGTATGTATCTCCCCTTGCTTCTGCTGGAATGCGGCATCCATCCCTAGGAACACGATCATAGTATGAAACGAGTCGATAATCATAAACGACGTTACGAACGAGTAAGCGATGCATCGTGTTCAATGCCATTATGTAAATCGAGTTCCTCGAGGTCGAGCGTATCTTTGGAGTAACTCTTGTTCAACATGAAGGCAGCGTAATGGGGCACGAAAGAGCAGAAAGAGGGCGCGAAATTGTACGTCGTGCAGACTTTTTCACTGAGGTCAGTGAATTTGATCCCGCGGCCGCTACGGCTGATTATTCCTGATAGTTTCAAACAGACGATCAGCGGGCGATATCCATATGGCAGCCAACTACATGCTTACCATGATTGGCCATGGCGTTCAACGCAGGACAAGAGCAGCGGCTGTCTCCCTCCTGAGGAGGTCTGTACTCTGGCCAATACCCACCATAGCCTGGATGGCCCTCTGGAGTTACCCTCCCCACTGGGCGATTGAACCGCACGAGGTTTAGTAGCGCAAGAGTAGTATCCCAAGTAAATATTCCAGAGTATAGGAAAAGCTTGTATATGGGGGTAGTCAGACCCATCTCAAGTCGTCCAAGCTAGAGGGAGGAGAGAGATCGTGGGGGGAGGTGGAGGGGAAGCATGAGGCAGGTGGAAATATAAGTACTTTACCATTCCGGAAGCGAACAAAAACCGAACAAATAGGATATCAAGACGTTTTTTTTTTTTGGGTAGGTGCACAAGCTAAAAAGGCAGCTCTGGTCAAATCAGCCCCTTTGAAGCGCGCGGGGGTTGGGGGAAGAAAAGCATATAGCATAGATAGAACATATCCCCATATCGCACACCATCATGGTACTAGTGTGGGACTCCACCGGAGGCTGGCGCGGTGTAATACCCACTAAAACCCCTGACTCCCAGATCCAGTTATCTGGAAGATTTAGGGGAATTCAAAGCTGGTTTTCGCGAGCGGTTTTGGACGTGGTTTTGGCAATCGGTTTAAATGGCGAGTTTTGTGGACGCGAAAACCGCTTGACACCCCCAGTTTTCGCTGGCTTTGGAACAGTCGTCCGAAGGCTGTTTCAATTCTCACCGTGCTAGCGCAGTATGTACGACAGTGAGATTTCATTCAGTAACTACCAATGGCCTCAACCGGGAAGGGGGGAAGGGTGGAGTGAGGGAGGTGGTAATGGGGGGAGAGGGGGGGAGGGCAGAGTGCCACAACTTCCTGGTTTACCCAAGAGTTTGATATGTCAGTGGCGGATCCGGTTAAGTGGGACCCACACACAACCGAAAAGCGCCTACATAGCATGCAAATGGCAACCTTTCACCAGCCTGGTGGGCAGTGCTGCTGGGAGTGCAGGTGGCGTCGAGAAGCGAATAATGTCCTGGACAACGATGAGTAATAGGTCGGCTGTGGACCGGTCAAAAGTGATCGCAAACTCTCAGACCACTTGGACTCCACTTGTGCCGAAACAGCGAAATAGGACCTTGCTGGTATACCATGTTCGATCAATCGATACGCCACCAAGGTCAATGTGAAACTTTACGTGCTGCGAGTATTCTAACATAGATAACGAAGACAAAGAACTGATAGTAATAACACGACAGAGCTAGGTCATGAACTAACATACAACTTGACCAATTTTTCTTTCAAGCATCTGACCAGATTAAATCCGGAGGGTTCTGACACCCCCCAGACATCTTCAGAATCCTGCTGCCTGAGGATGACCTCAATACCCTTGTGTGTCCCGTCAAGGGGGATCGCATGGTCGCCCGTCTCTGTTGGGTGTATGGGGCCCAGGTAGTTAATCGGCACTTGGGCGTTAGTCCCAACACGACCTGGGTCGAGGTGATGGAATGTGACGAGCGTATCGTTCGCAGACTGGAATACTGTCCCCACGTAGCCTTTGGCACCGTCCAGCTCGCCCTCGCGCCAGACACCCAAGGTACCAACAATCTCCATCATGACTTTCTTGTTGCGAATCTCTGGCTCAAGGAGCCACATTGGTGCTAAAACAAGTCTTAAGCATTCAAGCATCATTAACTTGCAGAACACCCACATGGATCGTCCTCGTCCACGCCAAACATGGCAGGTGTCGGGGCTGAATGCATACCACTAGGTCGGTCCGAACCTGCAATTCCGAGAGGGGCTGGTGTAGGTGCGCTGTTCCAACTTGCACCTGGCGTCTGCGCAGAAGAGAAACCTGGCGTTGGGGCAGCGTAAGGTGTAGGTGCAGCCTATATCCAACCGTGAGGAAACCGTCGAAAATTGTCCTTGGTTTGTACATACCCAAGTTTCCGTCTCGGCTGGCCGTGCAGGAGATGCATTCCCCCATCCTCCTCCTCCCCAACTAGGACGCGGTGTCCTACTGCCATCATTGGGACTCCAAGCCGATCCACCATCGTTTGAGCCGTATGGATTTGGCGTCCGCGAGGAGGCATTCCATGTCGGCGTTTTTCCACCATCCGCGTAAGGATTGGGTGTGCGAGAAGCGGCGTTCCAAGCAGGCGTTTTGCCACTATCAGTGGCATATGGGTTGGGTGTTCTCGAACCTGCGTTCCATGCTGGTGTCTTCCCATCGCCGCTCGCATATGGATTGGGTGTTCGTCCACCACCCCAACCAGGAGTGCGGCCACCACTTGCCTGAGCATACGGGTTGGGTGTGCGCGCGGGAACTCTGGATTGCCCTTGGCCTGCATAATTGGGATTGTATGGTCTGTCGAGGGGAATCAGAGAACCATCCGGTCTTGACAAAGGCGTCAGTCGAAACCGCACATCCAATAACTGTCAAACCTACAACTTGCGGCGCAACTTCTTCTTGTCGATCGTAATAACCTTGTTCCCGATGTGCAACTCTACGCGAGCAGCGGGTCCGTTGGTGTCTCTGATGACACCAATGTAACCTTTTTGAGGACCTTGAACAATAGCTACAGTTGCACCTATGTCTCGGTCTCGAGGGCCACGGGTCATGGCGGACCCAACCATGCCTCCTGTAGGTGCCCCGCCAGTCGCATGCGGATTCATCTTCGTGAGGTCAGTTCCAGGTTTGACGACATTGCCCTTAGGAGCTAGTGAAGCCAGCGAACGACAACGTGTAACGAAAACACCTCCATTCTCCGCAACATCACGATTGTGAAGGAATGCAAAAAATGACTGGTGGATATGAAGCACTCGTCCTTTGCGGCACTGGAGTGAGAAATTAGTTCTATGATGCTTTTATGAACGCAAATACAAACCTCCCCCTCGATTTCGCGAACATTGTCATTCACACGAAGCTCATGACCCTCCGAGTCGGTTGCGATCGCACGGTTCGAGTCCCGGCGCATCGAGATCTGATGGGGTTGTACGAGCCGAACTTGACCATTCTGGTCGAGTACTCTGAAGGAATCTCGTTCGGTTTTGAAGATAACACCAACGGTTTGTAGGCTGATCGCGTGATAGACACAATGTCAGATCCGTGACCAGCATTGATCTGTGAGTGTACTTACTCGAGTTGCACGAGATCATGTAGTTCGTAGTTGCCAACGACATTCGTCCCGGTGCCTACTTCTGCAGCTTCTCGGAGATCCTTCGAGAAGACAGATACCTGGAATTTGCGAATGTAAACAACAAATAAGGGCATAGAGTGGGGTGGCCGACCTCCTGCATAGTCATGTCGGACACGAAGGTCACGACATTGTCTGACACGGAAACCACCAAACCAGTTTCATCTGCGTTTTGACCAGTCATCACCTTTACGTGGTCTCCAGGCTTGAATCGTTTGCGAACGCTACGTGCGGGGACGTCAATCTTCTGGCCATCGATATCTATGCCGACTGCCGTAATAGTAACGACGTCTTGACTGATGGAGTCAACGACACCGTGTACACCTGACTGTTCTCCCTCAAAGACCTCGACGTGGTCTCCTGGTTGGAGTACCGCGATGGCCGCTTTCCGGGATGCCTCCGCAATGATCGAAAGGTCAACAGTGTTTTCGCCTTCGGCGCCGTCTTGACCTCGTGTAAATCGCGTGATCTCATCCAAAGTCGGATTCACGTTGTCCAGCTGCAGTGCAGATAGCTTGAAGTCCTTCTCAATAAAGCCATCTTTGTAGGTATCATTCTGGAAAACGTAGACCTGGTTACGTTTTGACACCTGCTTTCGACCATAGACCTTGACGACCTCCTCGTAGTTGAAGAACCGCTGGGGTGGACGCATGCTCGAAGTCCCAGTGGTCGCCTTTTTGCGTTTCCGGCCATCAGCACTGGCATCGTCCCTTGGGTTCAAGTCGATGCGTGGAATGAACTTGAGCCCAACGTCTTCGCCGTTTTCGGTGATGTCCATGACCTGTGCGAGATCACCCTGGTATTTTCCGCGCTTAATCCGAACCCAACTTCCTGGAGTGACAGTCAAATCTTGCTTCTTTATTTGCAACAGGCTGGCCATCTCCTCAATAGGGACTAGAGTAATCCCTCTGCTGGGATAAACGCCCACCAGGCCTTTGCATGCTTGGTTAACCTGTTGGGCACTGCGAGCTTCGACGTAGATCATGCCCGGCAGCGAATCTCGTTGGAAGGCAGACAATATTTGCAGGGGTTGAGCAGTGTACTCTAGATCAATTGCTTTGCGCATGAGACTGAAAACAATGTCTTTTTCACGACCGGGCTAAACATAAGAATTTCCGTCAATACTGAGGCACCACGGCGCACAAGTCACTTCACCTTGACACGGATTTGCCATAGACTCGCGTCGTGTACGGAAGGCATGAGGAGTCGTTGGGGAACTTCATTCATATCCCCTGTATACCGCACTGTGGCACGCCCATAGCGCTCATGGAGATTTTGGGCAATTTTTGCGAGGTCCTGATCATCCAGCTCTCGTTCCCTATCCAGACGGGCATTGACGGCAGCTCTCCGGTTCATGTCATAGTCATCTAGGCCCGTGTCGGCGATGAACTCGTCTGTGAAATAAGATCAGTTACTGCCGGGTGGCTAACTAGTATTTTGCACACCTCTACCGGCCTCTTCCTCTTCCTCCTCTTCCTCCTCCTCAGTATCAACCTCGGCCTCTACATCGAGAAAGCGGTTCACTGCAGAACGCTTATGCCGATGCTACCACTGTGTTTGAGACAATCGGGGAAGAAAGAACAAAGGTCCCTTACCTTTGCCCGCTTCTTACCACGATGGTCTTCTCCCTCTTCGTCTTCCTCCTCCTCCTCCTCCTCGTCATCCAGTGCATCATAAATGGATCCCCTGTACTTCCGCTTCTGCTCAGTCTGAGCTTCCTCCTCCTCTTCCTCGGGTTGAACAGGATCGGATTCCTGTTCGTTGAAGGCGTAGTCGTCATCGAGTCCTGACATGATGGTGAGTGCGGGGATTGCAATGAATTTCTACTACTAGTGAAGTGACATTGCTGAGTCAGACAAATTAGGTGGCGGTGCACATCTATACCAGGCCCCCTGAAGCTCCCTATGAGGTTCGGCCGGAAATTTGCCTATTTGAGGGCCGGAAAATGCAATATTGCTGTCCGGACTTTGCCTACTTGAGGCCCCGCAGGGCGGATTTTTACTGTATTGCTG
>Ga0307518_10001051_pt1 | contig 20674 bp, 13 predicted proteins | sample 25_EM_MG_FD_203889 | JGI IMG/M metagenome (GOLD analysis project Ga0307518, IMG submission 203889) | Populus trichocarpa ectomycorrhiza microbial communities from riparian zone in the Pacific Northwest, United States - 25_EM | ecosystem: Host-associated > Plants > Roots > Unclassified | place...
ATTATTTTATCTTGTTTCTTAGGATGCAAATTGCAATCACGTAATCAAGAAATTTACTAAAATCATATAGAATGATCAACACATTCCAGTTTGCTAGAATCTTTAATTTAATAATCAGTTCATGGTCCAATATAATAAGGTGTATGATTGGGCGGGGAAAAAAATAATATATAGATGTTCTTATAATCCATGATAGAATTTTACACGAAAAAAAAATTCTATGTTGCCGGCTGGCGGCCAGCTTGGACCGAATATACTAATTTGAATAATTAAGATTACTTGTTTTACAAGTGGCTATAGCTAGCTATATATTATTTAGAGAATGATGAAGAACTATATTTTCTTGTACGAGTACTGTGTTTTAGAAAGAGACTTGGCAACGTAGGAATTTATGGCATCAGCTAACGATACCGACGACGACACCTTCAAATTGAACTGCAACTTGCACCAGGATTTGACCCTAATTCTCCAGCCTCAGAATGAAAGTAAGCATATGATTATATATAACACTACAAGTTACCCAGGAAAATAAAATTTAGTAATGATGGGATTATGATTAGATTTCACACAAGAGATGCAATAATATATGTACTTTGCAAGGAAATGCTAAAGGCTGGTTTGCAGCTGCACGTTGCTTCTAATGATTAGCTTCTTGCGGGTTGGTTATTTCACAAGAACATGAATTTCTCACGAATTTCTCAATTTTGGTGTAAATGATCTGTATCTCTTATTGGTGCTGCATATAGTTCAAAGATACCATCGATCTAGCTCGAAGACCAAAAAGAAAAAAGTCTAGAAACTAGGAAGGCAATTTCTGGCATTAATTAGCCATGGTGCAACAATCTTCAAACAAACCGTAATTGCAAGGAGGATTTGACCCTTAGTCTCTGGCCTCAGAATACTCAAGTATATACAAGAAAATGGAATATTAATGGAGTACTAATTATGCTCTTAACATCATTAATTTTGGCACTAGCTAGATAAACAGAGCTTTCGGTATATATATTTTTGTGGTACCACACAATGGAACTTGAATGCAATAGAAATATTGAAACCTCAAGGGTTCCCTTCGAATGAATCTAAAGAAGCTTTATTTGATTAGAATCTAACTAACTTCAAGTGATTCCATACTATTCCTTGATGCTTTCATTTTATTCGAGAAAAAAATAATTAATTAATAATCAAGCAAAAAGAAAGTTTGGTTGGCGTTTTTGAAAGTCTATTCTCTATTATAAAATTTGTGTGATACTCTCGATCAGAAACTATATACTAAAGACTGCTGGCGAGTTTGCCCTTGACTGGGACAAGAAGATAATGAACATGATCTGCTACTAATTACTGACATAAGCATAGCCTTTTCGATTTCTTTGTCGACTCTCCCTTGGATCAAAGAACATACATATTCCATGAAGACTGCATCACACGGTAATGTGATCGGTCCGTCGCCTGGCAGGCCAAATTCTTCCTCAGACATTACCAAGAGTTTTCTAACAATGTTGTTGTTAAGGTATGAAATAGGAAACATGAAACGTCTTTGATCAGCTGTGTAGACAACAAAATGGCCCTTATCCGCCACTGTTGGCATGTTGCTACTGCTAGTACTTGCATTACTATGGTTTCTTTGTAATGAAATTCTTTTCCTCTTTAGGGCAGCTAGACTTTGCCACTTCCTTGCCATCTTGATAAGTTTCACGGGGGTGATCATTTTGCTTTGAGTTAGTGAAGATCTAGAGGAGAAGAAGAGGAGATTCAGTAATTCTTGGTGATTATTGAAATGGGATTTTTGAGTTGAGAAGGAAATGGCAATGCACTCGTTATATAGACCCACCCCACAGAGACATTGCTTTACTTGTATGTTTTCTCGTGTAGGGAACTGGTGGGCCATAACCATGTGCAGCATGGAAGAGATGGGAGATTGAGTGGCGTGGACATGTTTGATTCAAATGGATAACAAACCAAGTTTTGTGCCAAGTAGATTGAAGGCATGAGGGGTCTCAAGCGGGTGGATCATAAAGGCATGAATCCATGAGAGCCACAAGAAACAAGAAATACAGACCAAATTGCTAGAATATATCTCTTATGCCTTAAAATCTATATATCCATGTTAAGGATATCCATAAGAATGAAGAAGTTTGGCAACTAGGGCGAGTAAATGATTTGGCAGATTTTGGTGCGTGGAAGACATAGTTACAGCATGTTGGTCCCAACATGTCGAAGGTGAACTGCCAAACAAGTAAAATATGTGGTTCAAAATTGTGTTTTAAGGTTGTGAATCTAACATCCTATGTCACAGCCTTATGATCCATCAATTAGGAGATTAATGGAATCTAAAAATTACAACTGATCGGTACAAGTTTGGTGAATATGCTATGTTGGTTTCAACAGAACTAAAGATATTCTCAATTAAATTGTGCCTTCACAAGAGCACATGGTTTGGTGTACCATCAGATCTATTATTATAGGTTAATTTACCCATCCATTAGAATAAAACTTATCTTCTTTGAATTGTTGTTTCATAAAGGAGATGTGTAAATCATTTCAAGCTTAAATCTTATTTATTTTTATATTTTAAAAGCGTTTTTTAAAAATTTTGATTTTATTTTTTATTTTTTATTTTTTATTTACTTGAAATTAATTTTTTTTAGTGTTTTCAGATCGTTTTGATGTCAAAATTAATTTTTAAAAATAAAAAAAATATTATTTTGATGCATTTTCGAGCAAAAAAAACTTTTAAAAATAACTGCTATCACACTTTCAAACACACTATAAATTTAAAAAGATTGTTAAAAAAGGCTTAGTTATGTTAATAAAAACTAATCTAAAGTTATTGTATTCCTTACATGAAATACGTAATGATCAACAAGTCCAAATCTATCAAGAAGTCTAATGAATTAAATAAGTTGTTCGATAAAAATGAATATAAACCTTCTATTAAATTGTTGGATTAGGCTGAGATTAGACTAATGTATTTTACAGACCTGGTTTCTACAGTGGATGCAATAACCAACTAAATAGCTTGTTGCTTTCATACTTAAATTAATCCCAGAAGTTATTGTTTAGAATTTTTTTTATTTTTCTTATTATCTTTTCTTTATTTTTAATTAGGTCTCATATTTTTATTTGATTGAAGTTTTATTAATTACGTAAGTTTAATCTACTACTTAAACAAGTTTTTTGTATGTTATTTTAGAACAATTAAGATTATTTTTTAAAAATTAATCAAATAAGAGAATTTCTCTATAATTTAATTATAATTTGTAGAAGTATGAGAAACCTAACTTTCTATCCATCTCGCTTTAATCTACGTTAATATAAAGGGGAAAAACACTCGGGAACCTGGAAATCCCTAAAAAGATTGCCGGGTTTTGGTCGGGTCGGGTTCATTTATCGTATTTGCTATGGTGTTCTAAATACATGAACGTGAATAGACATCCATTGATGGGCCTACGTATTGTAATCCTTGGGCCTTTTGCCTTCACTATTTCTATTTAACCATTCTGATTGGCCAAAACCGACATGTCGTTTGAATGGTTCAGGTAGCCCCTGCTCTTCAAAATGGCAGGTCCATTTGGAGCATTTTCTTGCCCAGTGACAGAGAATATTGGATTTGGATGGAAAATCTTGAAAAAAATTGAAACTAGGCAACCAAGCATGGAGAAACTTGATGGGAATTCTGATGAAGTAGTATATTAATATTAACTACAACTATGTCTTTGGTCATGTACAAAAATTCAGCAAACCAGTAATTGCTGGCTACTTTGTTCTTGGAGTAGAGAATGAAAAGACAATGAGCATCTACCACTACTACTTATGTCTATATGCAATGCTTTCTCCATATCTTTATCAACATTTCGTTGCATCAAGGAGGCTGCATATTTCATGAACATTGCATCACATAGCAACGTTATAGGACCAGTTCTCGGCAAGCCAAACTCTTCCTCAGACATTGCCAGGAGTTCTCTAAAGATGTTATTGTTAAGATACGAAATGGGGAACTCGAAGCGCCTTTGATCGACGGTGTAGACGACAAAATGGCCTTTATTTGCCACTGGTAACCTGTCATTGTTGTCTGTGTTTTCATCTTCACCGCTTCTTGGTATTGAAATTCTTTTCCTCTCCGGGGCAGCTAGTTTTTTCCACTTTTTTGTGAACTTAACGAGTCTCATGAGATTGATCATTGTGATGGTATCTTGAGACTGGTGAAGTTGGAGAAGGAGGAGGCTATCAATTCAGTTATTGAAACACTGAAATTCAAATCTTGAGCTGAGGAGAAAGCGATGATGTTGGCTAGTTATTTATCCTCTAGGAAAGGCAGACACTTTACCTGCAAGTGGCCCAGCTTGTGTGAAGGATCATGCTTAGAACATGCTTGGTTTAGGTAAGCAATCAATGCAATATGTGTCAAGCAGTTCAATGGCATAACGGGTATGCAAGCTGGTTGATCATAAATGCTCTAGTGCTTGAGAACCACAGAGAACAAATTGATCAAATTGCTGAAATGAATCTTCTTATTTAGGCATATGCTTTGCAAGACATAAGCATGCTGGTCCCCCGCTTTGGACGAACTACCAAACAGGAAATTTGTGGTTGAAACAAGCCTACCTTAATAGGCTGTCACCCTTAGAGGTCCATTTATCAGGTTCCATTTTCAGGAGGTTGTGTAATGTTTTCAATCTCCCGTTCAATTTCACATTGCCTTTGTCTCTAACAATTGAAAAGCAGAGTCTAAAGTTGAATTGCTTAACTTTTTTTCTTACCTTATCATGTTTTGATGTTTCTTGATTAATTCCTTGCAGTGGAAATAATCCATCAAACAAAAACAGAATAAACAAAATCCTTTAGTTGAATTACTGCACAGCAGTTAGCACCGTTCTGTTAACAGCAGAATATTCTGTCATCAGTAGCAATACCACACCACTTCGGAATTCAATTTCAAAGTTTTCCTGACACAAACCGGGCCGAATTCGGAATTCTATCTCAGTATTTTTTGACACAAACCGGGCCGAATCTCTATTCCACAACAATTCTTTACAATCCACTAATTTAGCCCAGAATTATGTGCAGGTTAGAAGCTTGGATTTATTGTTACTTTTTCCATGTGACAATAAAAAATAAAAAAAGAAGGAAAATGTAAAGAACAGAATTATGAGTGCCCGGATTGAGATTTTCAGTCAACAGTAATTTCTTGGACAAAAAATATTAAAGAATAATATAAATCATTTTTTTTGAGTCTCATCTAACATCTAAAGCTTTGGGATGGGACGTAATGGTCTCGAGTTCGTCACTCACTCATATAGTATTGAAGGAAGTGCTGAAATGGCATGGAAAAAGATTCTTAGTTGTTTGATTCTTGCACTTGTCATGAATAAAGAAAAATAGAAGGAACGGCCAAGTGCCAGAAATAGCATTTTATTTTATTCCAAGTGAATATTTTTCAAGTGATTAAGTGAAAGAACAGTTCAACTTTGTAGACTACATCTAGTAATTACTCTCAACTAAGATGTATTTCATTTTAACTAAGATGTATCTGGGGCCTGTCAAAACGAGGTATTCCAGATTAATTTACGGGAGACTTTTAACGCTTTTGAGAGATGACGAGTACCATTTTCCATGGAAAAACAACCAAACATGACAAAAGATCTTGAATTTCATTAATGTATTGAAGTGTATACTAACATTAAAATGTATTTCAGAAGCTACAAACTGACAATTGTTGATTTCTAACTTCATGACGAAGATACAAAGATGATGAGCATTGACTGCTGGCTATGGTCATCAGCAATGCTTTCTCTACATCTTTAGCCACATTCTGCTGGATCAAGGTGATTGTGTATTCCATGATGACAGCATCACATGCTAATGTGAGAGGTGCATTGCCTGTTAATCCGTACTCTTCTTCTGCTAGATTGAATAGCTCTCTAACAATTTCATTGTTAAGGTAATCCAAGGGAAGCACAAAGCGTTTATTATCAGTAGTGTACACAACAAAGTGGCCCTTCTCTGCTGTTGATGATGTGCTGCAATCTTCTGAATCTTTACCACTAACAGTTCCTGGAAATTCAATCCTTTTTCTCCTAATGGCAGCCAGTTTCTGCATTTTCTTGCCAATTTGATGAGCTTCTTAGCACTGATCATCTTGAAACTGATTATACTAAGGAAGGGGATGTTTAGATCTTAGAATATGGAAATGTTAATCTTTTGATGGATACAAGGAAATGGAAGTGAACGCATTATATATACAGAAGACCAGAAAAAATTCCATAATGTACACTTTCACAAATCAGGCAGACATGCAAGGCAAAACCATGTGAGAAGTGGGCTATGTGGGGTTGTTATGGGAGGCGGACTTGTTTGCCAATGTGGAGCATGGAAGGTATGCATATATGTACGTTTTCGATCAAGTGGTTTAACATTGAAATAGGTCCCATTTTTTTGTCTCATGATGCTCTTCATTGACGGTCAGATTTTCAGGTGAGAGATGAAGAAGGCAACCTGTCCCAACGACAAAAAATCATTCATACTGTACATTGGCTACGAATATTATGTGTCGTTTGATTATTAGACAGGATTGCAGATTTCTGTATGAAATAGAACATGGGTTGCATCACACAGGGTGTCATTAATTTGTGGTGATCATTAAATTTTCTCATTTATTCACTAGCTCCTTTCTTGCCTGTTCATCTTTATTTTATTTTTTCTGTTGCATTTTATCAGTGAGACAGGATAAGCTGGCACCTATCTTCTAACTGTGCACCATGTTTTCTGTTGTTGATTCTGCTACTGGTAGTCAAAATCATCCAGCAAACAAAAAGACCATCTTCACTTCACATATTCTAGTCATTAGCAAACCAGAAGTCAAATTGACAATGGCTGATTTCTAACATCTTGATGAAAATTCAAAGAACCATCTTGATGAACAAATTCTGTTTGGTGATGAATGAAAAAAAAAGAAGACCATGATCACTTAACAAATTCTAGTCATCGCCAAACGGAAATTCAAATCTACAAAATCTCCTCACAGTCCATAATTTACATCAAAATCTTAAAAGTTATTCACTGGGCCAACTCTTCTGCACCTGCAAGAAAAAAATTCAGGGGAAAGAGTCTTTTGGGATTTATGATGCAGAATGCTAAGAACACTAACACATTCATCAAAAAAAGATTTTAAGAAAATTATTACAAAAAGAAATTTAGTCCCCTTATAGACACCACTAGTCTTGAGGTAGTTTCTTCAACAGGAAGTAACAAATTTTGGATTTAAAAAGAAGCAACTGGTTTAATGAATGGGAAGGGCTAGAAAGAGCTTTGTAGTCTCTGTAGATTGAAGTTTCAATTTCAGAAACTTGAATTTTTCCATTATTCAGACCTTAAATGCTATATTTTCTGGTTGTTTCATTCTAATTGTTGTTGAGGTACTTAACCAGGACAATTTTAGATTTCACTTTAAACTAAGATTGATCTGGGGGCTATGTTATCAAAGGGATGTTTCAAGAATTGTTTTTGATGAAAGAGAAACCAAACATGAAAAGAATTCTTGTATTTCATTAATGTATCAATGTGTATATTAACTTTGTATGGTATTTCAGAAGCTACAAATTGACAATTGTTGATTTCTGACTTCTTGATGAGGATACAAAGTTGATGAGCATCGATCGCTAGCTAAGGTAATCAGCAATGCTTTCTCAACATCTTTAGCCACATTCTTCTTGATCATGGTGATTGCATATTCCATGAAGGCAGCATCACATGGCATGGTGAGAGGTCCATTGCTTGTCAATCCAAACTCTTCTTCTGCTAGATTGAATAGCTCTTTAACAATTTCATTGTTTAGGTAATCCAAGGGAAGCACAAAACGTTTTTCGTCAGTGGTGTACACCACAAAGTGACCCTTCTCTGCTGTTGATGATGTGCTGCAGTCATCCGAATCAAGACTGCTAATTGTTTGCGGAAACGTGAGCCTTTTTCTACTAATGGCAGCCAGTTTCTGCCATTCTCTTGCCAATTTGATGAGCTTCTTGGCACTGATCATCTTGAGGCTGATGAAAATAAGAAAGGAGATGTTTAGATCTTGTAATATTGAAATCTTAATCTTGCTTTGGATAGAGAGAAACGGAAGTGGGTTGATTATTTATACACAAGGCCAGAGACAATTCCATCATAAATACTTTCAACAGTCCAGGCAGTCAAGCAAAGCAAAACCACGTGACGGGTGGGTTTATGTGGGGTTGCAGGGGAGGTGAACATGTTTCCCTATTCCCCTTGAATAACAGCACATCAAGTTTGAGCATGGAAGGTATGCATATATCTATGTTTATGGCCAAGTGGTTTAACAGTAAAATAGGACCAGATTTGATGTCTCATGATCCTAGCTTCCATCAAACTTTGTGATCCACAAAAATTAATCCGAAGCACGTTCAAGACACAGGCATGTTGGACCCATTCAGGAGGAACTACCAAACAGGAAATATGTGGTTCAACCAAGCCTACTTTAATGGGTTTACAGACACACTAATCCATTTATCAGATTGCCTTGTCCGTGTACTGTTGAGAATCTCACATTACTTTGTCTCCTATAACTAAAAAGCAAAGTCTAAGTGAAAAAAGTGATCGACTGGTCGCCAGACTTTCAGGTAAGAGATGAAGAGAATTTGTCCCAAAGGCATAAAATCATTCATACTGTACCTTGACTACGGATATTATGTGCCAGTTGAGTACTTGACAGGACTGCAGATTTCTGTATAGAACATGGGATGCATCAAATGGGGTGTCATTTGTACTGATAATTAAATATAATCATGATAATCATGTATTTACCTTTTCTCATTCCTATTTATCTATTTTTTTTCGTGTTGCATTTATCAGTCAGACAGGATTGGCTGGCTCCTGTCTTCTCACTGCGCACCATGTTTTCTGTTTGATGATCCAGCTACTGGTAGTCAAAATAATCCAGCAACAAAAAACCATCATCACTTCACAAATTATATTCATCATCAAACCAAAGTTAAATAGACAAAACTTCCTTACAGTCACAGTCCATAATTTTTTTCAAAATCTTCTGCATTTTAAAAAGCTGCGGTTAAGATTTAAGAATGCCTTTTCTGTGTAACCATTAAGTATCGATTCACAAATGCCATCTCTTATTAACCTTTAAGATAAAATTTTGGGGAGAAGAACTTGTTAAAATTTATGATGTAGAATTCCAATAACTGCATTACTTTCTTTACAAAAAAGAAAAAGAAAATCTTTGAAACGAAATTAGGTCTGCGTAGAGAGATCACCTGTCAGTGATGTAGTTGCTTTTACAGGAAGTAATATGTTTTGGATTTAAATTCTTGAATATTAACTATGGAAGAACATATAAACATAAGCAAAAATTCTGGAATTTAATTAACTTATTAATGTGTATATTAACTTTGTAATGTATTTCAAAAGCTAAGAATTGACAACTGTTGATTTGTTACATCTCGATGAAAATTCAAAGATGATGAGCATCGATTGCTAGCTAAGGTAATCAGCAATGCTTTCTCTACATCTTTAGCCACATTCTTCTTGATCATGGTGATTGCATATTCCATGAAGGCAGCATCACATGGCAAGGTGAGGGGTCCATTGCTTGTCAATCCAAACTCTTCTTCTGCTAGATTGAATAGCTCTTTAACAATTTCATTGTTAAGGTAATCCAAGGGAAGCACAAAACGTTTTTTGTCAGTGGTGTACACCAAAAAGTGACCCTTCTCTGCTGTTGATGATGTGCTGCAGTCATCCGAATCAAGACTGCTAATTGTTTGCGGAAACGTTAGCCTTTTTCTACTAATGGCAGCCAGTTTCTGCCATTTTCTTGCCAATTTGACGAGCTTCTTGGCACTGATCATCTTGAGGCTGATGAAACTAAGAAAGGAGATGTTTAGATCTTGTAATATTGAAATCTTAATCCTGCTTTGGATAGAGGGAAACGGAAGTGGGTTGATTATATATACACAAGGCCAGAGACAATTCCATTACCGACACTTCCAACCCACTTCGATACATGCAAAGCAAAACCATGTGAGAGGTTGGTTTTGTGGGGTTGTTTGGGAGGTGGACATGTTGGCCTATGTAGGGACATGGAAGGATGCAGACATGCATGTTTTCAGTCAAGCGGTTTTACAGTAAAAAAGGTCCAAAATTGGTGTCGCTTGATCTAGCCGAATCAAAACTTAATTTGTGATCCACAAGAAGGCAGATACATGGATAAGCCTACATGTGCATGTGAATCTGTTCCTGATGGTTTTGTGAGAGCAGCAATTATATGCTTTGGAAGACAAGGACTATTGGCCCAACATGTCCATTAACTGTCTAACAAGTAGTAGCCACAGGTTCCTACTTGGATGAGAATTGTGCTTTCTGAAGAATGATTATATACCTTATCCAGAAATTTACAACTGGTTGTACATTTTCCACAAGGAACTCTTACTCTCCTATGCCTGACCTTTTCCTTTTACCTTTCTTGTTTGTTTTTGTCTTTGAAGCTCAGAGTTTAGACAAAGTTTCCAAGATAAGCATGTCGCACAAGCATATCCGTGATCTGAAGAAGCAGATATTGAGCAGTACTGCCCAGTGGTAATGGAATTGATCACAACTTTCTCAAAATCTTTGGCTATGCCTCGTCGGATGAGTGCTAAAATGTAGTCCATGTATGCTGAATCACATGGAAACCTTATAGGCATGTCACTTGATACTCCAAACTCCTCTTCAGACATCTTGAAGAGTTCGCGAAGGATTTCATTGCTAAGATACTCTAATGGTATAGCAAAACGCTTCCAATCTGCAGTGTAGACAACAAAATGCCCTTTTTTAGCAACAAATGATGGGTTGCCATTCTTAAGATCCATCTTGCTAGTGATTCTTAACAAGAAATTCTTTTAATCCTAACTAAACCTATCTTCTGTCACTTGCTAGCAATTCTGATGAGCTTTTTCAGACTAATCATGCTGTCTTTCTCTTGACTAACAACTAGATAACTTATATATGCACAGGATTTACTTGAGACAATCCTTCCTGCATAGGATTCCTTTTCTGGGAATTCAATGTAGAAGAATGTACTTATGTTGGAATATCCCTGAAGGATATCAGATATTTTATTCAAGCAGATAATCTACCAAAATATTATGTCCTTTGGCAGGGTCTGGTTACTATGAAGACCATAAACATACAGATCACAAAAGGCCAATAACATGAAAGTCTGCAAGATATGGAAATCGGCCTGTAGCCATCAAGATAAAAATAATTCATCAGGTTTCTAGTCTGCTTATGATTATCCATTTCTACCCGTCAAATTCATGTACAAAAACCGCAATTATTTATTTAATCTTGTAATGCTCAGTCTTATTTAGACTAGTTCTATTGTCTGCAAGGTAACTGGGCAGCATAAACAGGGTATTTTACTCAATTAGGTTCTGTTTTTTTGCTTGCGTTGGGTAGGTCACATCATGTATTGCTCAAAATGGAAAATGAGGTTTTGTTCATTGTTTTGTATATTCATCAGAAGCCCTTTGCTGGCACAGGCTTCCAGCTTGTGACATTGTTTTAGTACTAACCTCAAATCAGCAAGAGTAACTGCTGAAATTCAAGAAAGGTCATTTTGCGGCATCCGATCGGTCAGGACATTCAAAGGACTGCTGGCCTAACTTAGGAATTTGCTGCTGGCCTAACAATTTATAGGAAGACAATTTCAAGTATCACCTATTTATTGTATCAAACCCAAATTTTCAAAACTAAATGGAGGAGCCCATCATTCTGTGCCCACTTCCAGATACTGTGAATGTAGATTTCAAATGGGCTCTTAGTGGGCCCGTTTGGTTTTTGTGGACTACCCAATAACTCTTGGCCCACGTAATCTCCTGCCTATCCGTGTGTTTCACGATCTTGAAAATCAAATCTGTACGGTAGCCTCTATGTTTCTTTTATTTGAACCCTTTTCCATTTCTTTTAACTCTTAAATCCCGAACCGTAGGAAAAAAAGAGAGAGAATTAATTATTAATTATTAATTATTCTCACTAGTTTATCTAAACTAATTAATTAATCCCTATAAGTATAAAAATAATTGAGTAATCGTTGACCAATGTTGACTATCCTTAATTTAGTAAGAAAAAATTCAAAGTGACTTCTTTTCAAATAAATTTTTTTCAACTTGTTTACTTATCTTCTTTTTTTTATTATTTCTTACAAAATAAAGAAAAATTTAGAATGTTCGTGAAGTTTATGGGATGATTTTCTTAAGTCAAAATAACTTTCAAGGACTAAATTCACAATTTATAAAATTACAAGTACTAATTATTACTTCTGTAAATTATAGGGACTAGTTAAATCACTAATTCGGAAAAAAAAAATCTAAGAAAATTGTGTGCCAAACATGTGGACACCTTAAAATGGCTTATCCTTCCCACGTATAAAAACGGCCATTTGAAAAAATAAGGCAAAAAGAAAAGGCAAATTCCCTTCACTTGACCTCCTCACAGAGAGACACAGACATGGGTGGCCTGAAACTGCCACCACAAACTCTACACGGTATCCATGGCGGGAGGAGACCTCTCACTGCTCCATCTTCAAAACCCTCCTTCACAATTCAACCAAATTACAGCTCTTCCATTTCCACTGGTAAAAGCTCCTTCTTACTTCCTTAAGTTCTTTGTTTTTTCAATGTTTTTGTTATTCAAGTCTCTGGTTTAGTTAAAAAAGATTCAAAATTTGATCACTTTAGACTTAAAAAGAATTAACTTTGCACTTTTAGTTTATTCATAAGCATTTAAAACTGCCATGGTCTGTTTCTTGCTTGATTAACATTCTATGGCATTGCATAATTGAGCAAAGATGGTGTTTGATATTGGGTTTTTCTTGAAATCTCAAATTGGGTCTTAACGTTTTTGATAAATTAATTGATTGGTAATTCAAAAGGAACCTGCTTATGCATATTCTACTTGTCATTATATTTAGTGGCATCATTTGGTCTTTAGATATATTATTTGTGTGGGGAATTTTGCAGGTTTTACTACAAGAAATGTTGCCCTTTTTTCACCCAGTATATTTCCGTGTGGATATTTCATTTTGGGAGGAGCCAGGGAAAGGCGGTTTGGTGCAAGGAATACACAAGGTTGATGTAATTAATGGTGTGAAATTTGAGATATGAGTTTGTAGAGTGAACTATGAGGTTCAATTTTTGAAGAATATAGTATTTATCATGTTTCTTTTCAGCGTCAGTACAGCCGGTGACTGAGGAATTGGTGGAGGATAAGACTAAGGAAAACCCTGTAAGTGGGGATGCTATACGTCGTCGTTTCCTTGAGTTTTATGCTTCCCGTAGCCATAAGGTTCTTCCGAGTGCTTCTCTTGTGCCAGATGATCCCACTGTTCTTCTGACTATCGCAGGAATGCTTCAGTTCAAGCCTATATTCCTCGGGAAGGTTAGTGACAAACTATTTTGATTCTGATAGTTTGGAACCTGGTGTAGTGTGTTATTGGACACTGACTATGAAAGAACAATCGCTGAACTTGTTTTAATTCATTTGTCTACGTAGCATGTGTGTTAAGTTTAGCTAAGTCTAATTAACTTTTTGCTTCCATGGGTTAAAATTTTTGAGCTTATGATGGTTCTAGTGCTTCTGTCTAGGCTCCCAGACAAGTGCCTCGAGCTACAACTGCACAAAAGTGTATTCGTACAAATGATGTGGAGAATGTTGGCCGAACAACTCGACATCATACATTCTTTGAGATGCTTGGAAACTTCAGTTTTGGAGATTACTTCAAGAAAGAAGCTATTAAATGGGCATGGGAGCTTTCGACCAAGGAGTATGCATGGATATAATAAAACTTTTGCTCATCCATTCTTAATTTGAAAGACTAAAGAGAAACGTATTAAATTTATTTCATTTGTTCTGGCAGATTTGGACTGCCAGCTGACAGGTTATGGGTTAGTGTTTATGAAGATGACGATGAAGCTTTTGAAATATGGCATGATGAGGTAAACTGCATGGGAATTTTTCAATTGCAACACATTAGATCGTATGTTCACTTCCCCTGTAACTAGCTCCTGTGTTTTATGCAAAGCTATCCAACCTTTGCAGTTATAACAAGTTGTTTTCCACAAAAAATTTATTATGTATTAAAAAAACTTTGCATCAGGTGGGTGTTCCTGTTGAACGTATAAAGAGAATGGGTGAAGAAGACAATTTTTGGACCAGTGGTGCCACTGGACCTTGTGGTCCATGCTCCGAGCTTTATTATGATTTCCATCCTGAAAGGGGATATAAGAATACAGTAAGTATTATGATTCCTTTCCTTTCCTTTCCCTTTTTTATTTCAAGGAGGAGGGGGGAGAGGGTTTGAAAGTTTCTGCCCGTAGAATTTCTCATGCTACTGCTTTTATCTTTTTTTGTTTGTTCTGGATGATTAATTGCAGGATCTTGGAGATGATAGTAGGTTTATAGAGTTCTACAACCTGGTTTTCATGCAATACAATAAAATGGATGATGGATCACTTGAACCCTTAAAACAAAAGAATATAGATACAGGTCTTGGCCTGGAGCGTTTGGCTCGCATCCTTCAAAAGGTACTCATAAGTTTTGCCACCATCATAAACTAGCAAGTTAACTATCTTTCTTTTGCATATTTAGAAATAATAAAAGAAAGAAGAAAAGGGAAAGGAAAGAAATTTTGATATCTCCATTGAGGTTTCTTTAACTAGTGGGCATCATTTCATCGATGCATATATCCATAACAACATTTGTATTGCGTATCTGCTTCATAATTAATCTTTCTTCAAGTCTTATTTTGCTGCAGGTTCCAAACAATTATGAGACTGACTTGATTTATCCAATTATAGAGAAGGCCGCAGAATTGGCAAATATATCATATGCTCTAGCCGATGATCGAACAAAAATGAACCTTAAAGTACATTGATGCTTAACTTACCTACTACATGTCAAGTATTTCATTTCAACAAAGTCTTCTTTTTAACAAACGTGCACCTGAAGTTCTTCATTTTTTTCAGATTATAGGAGATCATTTGCGTGCAATTGTATATCTTATATCAGATGGAGTGCTTCCATCAAATATTGGTAGAGGCTATGTGGTTCGTCGGCTTATCAGAAGAGCTGTTCGTACTGGCAGATTGCTTGGTGTAAAGGGGGGTGGAGAGGATGGAGTGTTTTTACCAGCCATTGCAGAAAAAGTAATAGAATTGAGCCCCCATATTGATCCAGATGTAAAGGCTAGAGGACATAGCATTCTTGATGAGTTGCAAAGGGAGGAACTTCGTTTTGTGCAGACATTAGAGAGAGGAGAAAAGCTGCTTGACCAAATGCTTGCAGAAGCACTATTAAATGCTCAAAAAAGTGAAACCCTACCTTGCTTATCTGGGAAAGATGTATTTCTACTGTATGACACTTTTGGGTTTCCAGTGGAGATAACCACAGAAGTTGCTGAAGAACAAGGTGTCAAGATAGATATGGATGGTTTTGAAGTTGAGATGGAAAACCAAAGGCGTCAATCTCAGGCTGCACACAATGTTGTTAAACTTGCAGTTGAAAATGGAGGGGATCTTGCTGAAAATGTTCATGATACTGAATTTCTAGGATATGACACACTTTCTGCAAGAGCAGTAGTTGAAAGCCTCTTGTTAAATGGGAAATCAGTGATACAGGTTTCTGAAGGAAGTGAAGTAGAAGTTTTGCTGAACAAGACACCATTTTATGCTGAATCTGGTGGTCAGATTGGGGACCATGGATTTCTATATGTTACACAAGATCAAAGCAAACAGACAGCTGTTGTGGAAATTAAAGATGTTCAAAAATCTCTAGGTAGTGTATTTGTTCATAAGGGTACTATTAGAGAAGGAGTTCTAGAAGTTGGAAGAGAAGTGGAAGCTGCAGTAGATGCAAAATTGAGGCAGCGGGCTAAGGTGCTTAACCATGGTTTACCTCTTATTCTGCCTAAATAGATGCTCACTGCATGAGCTTGGTTAAAATTCAAATGGACATCTATAGATGCTTACCTTCAAGCAGAACCTTTTTTTAAAAAAAAAACTGAAGTATGCCAAATGCAGTGCTAATATGCAATGATATGATAGTTTTATGCAACCTACTTTCTACCTTGAAAGCCTTCTATCTTATTGTTCGAGTGATATCTTGCAGGTTCACCATACTGCTACTCATTTGCTACAATCTGCACTCAAGAAAGTTATTGGCCAAGAAACATCACAAGCTGGTTCACTGGTTGCTTTTGATCGTCTCAGATTTGATTTCAACTTCCATCGACCACTTCATGACAGTGAACTGGAGGAAATTGAAAACTTGATAAATGGATGGATTGGGGATGGAACACTTCTTCAGACTAAGGTGATGTCACTTACTGATGCAAAAGAAGCTGGGGCCATTGCAATGTTTGGAGAAAAGTATGGGGAGCAGGTACAAGTGTATTTTATCGTATCTTCTTCTCATAGAGTTTTCAAGTATTTGCGCCATACCTACAATTGAATAGTGATACTAACCAACCATATCAAGCACCAAAGGAAACAAGTTCCCAAGTTTATATATCTCTACATATGCTGATGTGTTGTAGGTGAGAGTCGTAGAAGTTCCTGGTGTGTCCATGGAACTTTGTGGTGGAACCCATGTGAGCAACACTTCTGAAATACGTGCCTTCAAGATCATATCTGAACAGGGCATTGCATCTGGAATCAGACGTATAGAAGCTGTGGCTGGTGAAGCTTTCATTGAATACATTAATGCAAGAGATTCCCAGATGAAACTCTTATGCTCCACTCTCAAAGTATGTTTTTGTTTCAGTCCTCTTATTGGATGTGTATATTTTTTCCATCTAATCTACATCATTCCAGATCTCTGTCTGCCTGTGTGTGTATTATCTAAGGAGAACCATTCTGCATTTGGCATATTTGTATATGTAAATCTGCAAGTAAATAAATGGATATATTGGGGATGGATTGGTTTGTTAAATATGTGGTTTTGATTCCAAGCTGAAGATAGTTTTTTATGTTTATTTATTGCTGCATTTGAAGGTGAAAGCAGAAGAGGTGACAACGAGGGTGGATAATCTCTTAGAGGAGTTAAGGACGGTAAGAAACGAAGTTTCTGCTTTGCGTGCAAAAGCAGCAGTGTACAAAGCATCAATGATTGCTAGCAAGGCATTCTCAGTGGGAACTTCGAAAACAATCAGGTAAAGGGTGCTTCTTGAGTGCTTACATGTACATGCTCATAATACTTATTGTGTCTAAACTCTTGCTTCTCAAAATATGCCTAATTTTCATATCACCCACCAAATTGCGTGCGCTTTCCACTTGAAGAGTTAAATTGACCTTTTCTTTTTTCATCTTACATAGTTTTTCCTAGTAATAGTAGACATTTCCTAGTTTGATAAACAAAAAGGCTTAACTTAAGAAAATGAATCTCAACCATTTAATGGTTTAAATATGCACATGATTTTTGAAGAAACTCCAATCCTGAGGGAGCAGAACTGGCATCATCTGTATCAATGATTTGAGTGTTAGTTCTGCAGACTCGTAAAATGTAGTTGTTTCACTTGGCTCTGTCGCTTCAGTGTGATGGTTGGTTCCTCGTCTTTGAAATTGTTAGCTGTAATGTAATGTAATTGCAAACATGCTAAACACTTTCACCATGTTTTGGGACAAAAGAATGACTGGTTGTTTTGATTATGTTCAGGGTACTAGTCGAGTCCATGGATGATTTTGATGCTGATGCACTCAAGAGTGCAGCTGAATATCTAATGGATACACTGCAAGACCCAGCAGCTATAATTTTGGGCTCCTGTCCAGATGAAGGTAAGGTGAGTTTGGTTGCCGCATTCACTCCAGGAGTAGTTGATATAGGTATTCAGGCAGGGAAATTTATAGGACCTATAGCGAAGTTGTGTGGCGGAGGAGGTGGTGGCAGGCCTAATTTTGCTCAGGCAGGAGGGAGGAAGCCTGAGAACTTGACAAATGCCCTGGAAAAAGCTCGGACAGATCTTATTTTGATTCTAACTGAGAAGGCAAACTGAATAGCTCATATTCTCCTTTGTCCTTGGAAGTTTCCATTGGGAAATTCTTTCTTTTGTATACTCCAGCTCAATTGCTTGGTCACAACTGCTAGGCTAGGCATACTTCCATATATTAACACAAGCAAACAACAACGAAATAGTTAGTGAAATTGCCTCTTCCTCTCCTCCTCCCTGCGTGTGTAGATATGGTGTCTGAAAAAAGAAAGATAGGAAACGGGGAAGAGATATGTAAAATATTATTCACTCCAGGCAGATGTGGCCTTTTTAGCATAACCAACTTTGACACTTTCAACACCATTTTTTCTCCAGAGCATGGTGAGCTACATGAATTTTTCGGCAGGTTGCTTTTAAATGGAGACTGGAATCTTACAATACTCTTTAAACATGGAATGGCAATACAGTTATTCTTACACTCCAAGGAAATACTGTTGCTGACGCAATTTATGAAGATCCTTAGAGAAATCAGCCTACAAGAGAGGACACAGATTTGCTTGAGCTAAAGATAACTGTTGTCCCTTAGAACCATAGCCATCACAGTGAAAAGACTGGCTAAACATTGAGTACTCGTTTGCTTTCTTTTTGGAACTGCTTGGTTAAAAGTTAAAACTGACAGAACAGCTACTGTCAGGGGATGGAAGATGCCATTAAAGGCTTAATATGAAATTTAGAGATAAATTTTCTCCGAGAAAATAACTACTAGAATGAAAAATTGGAAAAAATATTTTTAAGACATTTAATTTTAATGAGAAATAGCATTTAAAAAAATTGGCCAACTGAAATAGTCCCCTACAAAATCAAAGATAAAAGTATTCTAGTCTATGGTTATTTTATTTTTAATCTTCACAATTATCTACCAAAATCCAGATTTCTATGTCTATCATATTCATGGCGTCTATCAACAGCTGGATCCAGCATCCTTAAATTGATGGTGTCTGATTTTAGTGGTGTACGCTAGGAATTTGGGGTGGCTATTTCACCCAAACTGATAGATACTCCTCTAAAACGACATGAATGTGTAAAAAAAAAAATCAAGAGCAAAAATTCATGGTTTTAGGTTGAGTATACACACTAGTCTCCGAACTTGATCTCAATCCGAAATAAATAACTTTAAAATTTGAAAAAAATATATTTATATTAAGCTAGTTATATACTAAATATTTTTAAATTATATTATTTGAGTTTAAGTTTAAGTTATAAATACTCGATGAATATCCAAAACTCAAGTATAAAAAAATTATATTTAGTTAAATTCAACAGTTATTTTAGATTTAAATTCAGTATGGATATAACAAAACTCGATATTTGAATATGAATATTTAACCTAGATGGATGCCAAATGTCCCTTAGCTACTAGCACCACCCTTATCTTCGAACACAAAGGAACTTTGACTTTGAGTAGAGAGAAGAGAGATCCAAGGGCAAAAGTCAGAAGAAATGGTAGGCTGTGGATCCATAAAGAAACCTTAGTCTGATATCAAATCCAATGTCCTGATTACTTGCTTCGATCACATAAATGAGAGAGAGATCGGTCCTCCTGCTCTCAGTGAAAAAAATCTATCCACCGCAGAATATGGATATTTCCATGTAAAACGACTCGACATTTGCAAATGCACATGATAAATTTCTTATTTAAGTGAAGATTTTTATTTTTATTTTTATTTTTTTGATGGATTTGGATATGATTTTTTCTTTTATTTTTATATTTATTTCTTTTTTCGAAGTGAATGTGTTAAGTAAGTACAAGTAATTACTCATTAAATATCTTAGAATTGATTGTACATTCCCTGTGATTATCATATATACCATCTTCTAGGGAGTTCAACCTGGCAAAAATCTTGCGTGACGAGTGGGACTTGCGCAAGCACAGATTGTTCTTATCTTCCCACTCTTTATTCAGCAATGATCGCCTTCGCCAAGCTTTTATCCTCCAAAATTATTCTTTTTTCTTTTATTTTTGGGACCGTACACGTAAGCACCTTTAGTGAGGCTCACAAAGTGGCAAAATTATTGTTAAAACATCAAATTAATTATCCATAAATCAATCTCTTGTTATCTTTGATTGTGCATTATTGTCATAGAAAGATTTCACTATCAGCAGACACATATAATTGATACGTCCCAGTCCAACTAAGGGATATTGTTTTCCACCAGTGCACATCCTTGTGCAAAAAGATACTATATATATATATATATAAGTTATATTTATGTATCAAGTTATTTTAAATTAATTTTTTATATATCAAAATTAATTAAGTTTTTTTTTCCTGATTTTGTGTGTAATTAGTAATGTGGGACAGAATGCTTTTCAAAAAAAGTTTTTCAATTGAAAATATGTTAAAATGATTTACTTTTTAGATTTTTTTTATTTTTAACATTAGTAGATCAAAACCATCGAAAAAACCTCAAAAAATCAAATTAATTTACATAAAAAATACTTTAAAAAACTGGTTAAACCACATTACCAATAAATTAAGTGTCAAACATGTCATATGGACACGTCATCTAAGTTAAGTGTCAAACATACATATCAAAAAATAAATTATATAGAATTATACAGCATTTCAGAAACTTCCAAAATATTCTTCAAAACCAATAAAAAATCAAATAATACTTACTACAATATGA
>Ga0307518_10001052_pt1 | contig 20669 bp, 22 predicted proteins | sample 25_EM_MG_FD_203889 | JGI IMG/M metagenome (GOLD analysis project Ga0307518, IMG submission 203889) | Populus trichocarpa ectomycorrhiza microbial communities from riparian zone in the Pacific Northwest, United States - 25_EM | ecosystem: Host-associated > Plants > Roots > Unclassified | place...
ACATGTGTCCTGTGCAAGGCTATCCATGAGGCTGTATGCTGTATGAGGCAGTGAACACAGCTGCCATCCTGTGGTAAGGCTATGCTAATGACATCAAGGGATACAGCATGCACAGCACAAGGCTGTGGTCCAGACAGGTCTACAGATAAGACAGTATCTAACCGCAGATTAGATAAGATAAAAAGTTAGACCGTTACACTGAATCAGATTTGAGTAAGTTATCTCTTGCCATCTTGATAGCCCCTGCTCCCAAACTGAACAAAAAGTGCTCTGGACATTCAATTGGTTCAAGTTGCAAATCCAACTCCAACAACGAGCAAAAATCTGTTACAGGTGAAAGTGGTGTTAGCCTCACACAAAATACAGCGTGTGTCAGAAAGTTGCAATGGGCAGAGGTGCAATCTTGGTCGTGGGCTTGCGCACAAATGGGGTAGGATGGAAGGGAAGCTGTATACTGTCAAGGTGAGCCCTGCACGTTTGTGCATATCCCCCCCCTTTCCCCAGATACTACACCATGGGTCCAAGTATGCTTATCACTCTTCCTCGTCCCTTAGGAGTTCTGGAAGCATTGCAAGAACGAATCTGAAAAAGAATACATCAAGAAGCTTATGGCAGAATTCTGCATCTCCACATTGCATCATGCCAATGTCATCAAGACTGTTGATGTTGTCCAGGACAAGAACAAGGCATGGTGTGAGGGGGACCTATAGGGGGTGATCAAGAAAGGGGACATGTCACTGAGTGAAGTCAAGTGCTGTTTCAAGTAAATATTGACAGGAGTGTCATATTTGCATGGTCAAGGTTTCATGCTGGTGAACTTATTCTTTGGCCCGGCATAGGGTCATCTCAAGGTTTGCCTTCTTTCCCCTTCTCTCACCAATGATCAGCTGAATGATTGATTGATGGCTTATGTGTGGACCTGCAATTATGGCATTTTGACAGCGTACTGTCTCTTGTCACAATTGATGTAGTTAAAGAAGCCTTAGCTTGCCATGACACCATATTCATTACTACATATTTATGATGTCTCATAATTCCATACTTGTTGACATGCTACCTCAAGTACCAAGCATGTTTTGTGCTGATGTAGTTGGCACTTCCTGAGTACCTACTGGCCCCAACCTGCACTTGTCCCCTGTCTAATTTACATTCACACCAAATTTAAGGACAAAAACAATTCAACATAGGCATGAATTTTGTACACATTATTGCAATGAAATGAGAGAGCATGAATAAAGTAGTATACAATGGAAGGCACATGCAAATGGAAGTGAAGGCACTCCTAGTAACTATGACAGTCATTTTCCTACTACATCATGTGGATAGTTGCACCTTACCCATTGGGAACCATGAACCATCTTGCTCAAGTCAAGCTTGGTACGTTTCCCTAAAACATATAATGTACTGGGTAAATATAATAATGGTCTTGGCATATATGATGGGACCCATAGAAGCAGGTGACCTTCTGGGCTAGAAATCCATCCACCACTCTGCAACCCCATTAAAGCCCTAATGTGCGGTGTGTTAAAATCAGTTTTGTGAGTATACACATTGGAATCCAGCAAGGCATGAGATGGATTTGGAGAATAGCAGAGTGGGAAAAGGGTCTGTGTAGGAATGTGATAGGAGAACAGACTGCCCACATCATGATCTGGGGGACAATCCCACATATGTATAGTATTGTCATGTGAGCCAGACACAACTCTCTTCCCATCTGGTGAGAATGCCACTGAGGTTACAAAGTTAGTGTGCCCTGTGAGAGGGCTACCAAGTGGCAGTCCAGTCTCAGCATCCCACAAACATATGGTGCTGTCATCAGAACCTGATGCAATCCTCTTTCCATCTGGTGAGAATGCCACTGAGGTTACAAAGTCAGTGTGCCCTGTGAGAGGGCTACCCAGCTGCAGTCCAGTCTCAGCATCCCACAAACATATGGTCTTGTCAAATGAACCTGATGCAATCCTCTTTCCATCTGGTGAGAATGGCACTGAGGTTACCCTGTGAGAGTGCCCTGTGAGAGGGCTACCCAGCTGCAGTTGAGTCTCAGCATCCCACAAACATATGGTCCTGTCATAAGAACATGATGCAATCCTCTTTCCATCTGGTGAGAATGCCACTGAGGTTACTCCCTGAGTGTGCCCTGTGAGAGGGCTACCCAACTGCAGTCCAGTCTCAGCATCCCACAAACATATGGTCTTGTCAGAAGGATTTGATGCAATCCTCTTTCCATCTGGTGAGAATGCCACTGAGGTTACAAAGTCAGTGTGCCCTGTGAGAGGGCTACCCAGCTGCAGTCCAGTCTCAGCATCCCACAAACATATGGTGCTGTCATGTGAACCTGATGCAATCCTCTTTCCATCTGGTGAGAATGCCACTGAGGTTACTCCTCCAGTGTGCCCTGTGAGAGGGCTGCCCAGCTGCAGTCCAGTCTCAGCATCCCACAAACATATGGTCTTGTCCCATGAACCTGATGCAATCCTCTTTCCATCTGCTGAGAATGTAACAGAGGTGAAGAGATATCCTCTAATTGTCAGCTGAAGGTTTGGCCAGTGTAGGTCTCCTCCATCAACAATTTGGGCCAAATTTGAGTACTTGGGTGAGAACTCTCTATAAATGATGGATTTTACTGGAGAGAATGGCAGAGCTGAGATATACAGGTGTGGGGTGCTTTCCATGATGGCACCACCAAATGCACGGACAAACTTGATGGCATCTCTTGCTATTGCTGACACCTGTTTAAAGGTATCATCCTTCTAAACACTTTCATTAGCAGTGTTGGTTGGGATCAGATTCATAATAAACATACCTCCAGCCATAAAGCTATAGTTGCCAGGTGTGAAGGCACAATATTGAGCACCTTCAATAAGCTGAGTGCTTCAATCCAGAAGAGCAATTTGTCCCTCAACAGCAACTCCATTTCTCGTGCCAAGTTCCTCCCAAACTGGACCTCCTGAACATGAACAGCCCAGAGTCGACAGGCATAAGACAAGTGGGCAGGGATATATTTATGAACTCGCCAGTCCAGGTCAGTGACCTTGGAGTTTGGTAGGTACGAGGTTTCCAATTGACAGATATTGAAACACAGCCCAGTTTTCATGACTCGAACACAAGCCCATGTAAGCTGACAATGAATGTCTTCCATTTTGATGGCAAACTCCATGCTCCGCACAGGGTCGGCCAAGAAATCGTAGAATGATGCATGTAATGCACGGACTGGGGTGGATACATCAGCAATGCCACTCAGCAGGGCACCCATGGGGTCGAGTATCACCTCGACCTCAGAAATATCATTGTCAGGGAAGTTGCGCCGCATCGCATTCAACGACTCCATTGGGAGAGGCTCCTGGGTCCACAGTATTTGTCGCATCACAGAGTGGAATCGCGCCCGTGCCTTCGGGTCGTCCTCGATGATGTCTCTCAGAATGGTAAGGTACATCTCATCCAAAAGTCCTTTTCCTGCTCCAGGCGACCCAGAGACCAGGGATTCGTATCGCTCCATGGGTGTGAACCCACCCTTCCGTAATTTGATGAACTCGCAAGCCAACCGAGCCCACTCGAATAACCCATCCGCCAGGTGTACGAGCCGTGAGATTTGTTGGCCAGTGAAACGATCCATCAGTTTTCTTCCTAGCTGAGCAGAAACGTACAGATGAATATCACGGTCAACACTCGCGATAGACATGTCGTCCATGGATCTGCATGTAATGTGTGGAACGTCCTGCAAGGCCTCGGTGATATCGGGTAAAGGGCGGGATGTAATGAGAATACGAATGCTGGACGGGAGCTCAGTAACCTGTGCGGAAGCTAGAACGCCGAGAATTTCTTTCCGGGAGGCCTCGACACCGCTCTCATCGAGTGCGTCAATCACGATGACCACCCGTTCAACCAAAGGCGTTGCAGCTTTGGAAATGGGACCCAAAATGAACTTCTCCCAGTGTTGCTCCACATCGCGCGTGGTGGATAGCGCCTTATCACCTGCAATGACCTCGGCTAGAATCCGCTTGAAAGTCGGGTCACGATCTGCAAGATCACATGCGATGGTGGTGAATATCTTTTTGTGGTGATGTTCCGCCTGTTGATCGCAGGTGAAGCAGAAACACGACCCAAGGGCTCCATGAGATTTGAACCAGCTGGCGATTGTATGGGCGATGGCTGACTTCCCCCTGCCTGCCTGGCCATAGAGCCACAATACCTGAGGAGTATCAGGCTCTGAATTATTGATCCAGTCCACAATGTCCCCCAGGATATCAACCCTCATGCCTTCCAAACAGACCTTCTTGGCGACAAATGTAGCATTCCCCACATAGGCGAGCTGGCCAAGGGTGGCCTCTTGATCTGCATGGAAATTGCTTAGGACAAGTCACAACCGTGTGGAACCATCCTTACCCATCTTTGAGAGTTTATTCTCAATTTCATCGATACCATTCTGGACATGACCAATAGCATCTTCCACGCAACCGACGCCATTTAGGACATGCCGGACCTCTTGTTGTATGTCTTTGACACCAATGTGCACGTGCTCCACATCCTTGCGAATGTCACCGACGACGTCGCAAATGTTCCCAACATTGGCTGAGATATTGTCAGCCTTGTCATCGAGCTCGTGAACGGTCGCCCAGATATCCCGAGATATAAGGTCCCGACACTGCTGCGTCAAAACATCCAACGCGTGGCCATAGGTAGCAATCACAGTGTTGGTTTCATCCCCAACATGCTTCGCTGTTCTTACCCCTTCATGAAGAGACATCAGCTGAACACTGAAACTCAAGTGTGAGTATGACATACAAAAGCTTTTGATTTTAGAATATTTCTGGATGAAGTTGACACATTTGGGCATCAGTTCAGAAATTTTCGACAGAGGTTCCTTTATCTGGGTGACCTTTTCGAGGGTACGAGGTTCGATGAGGAAAGTATAGACATGGCTGATCTTTTCTAAGAGATCGCGGACTGACTGATCCATCGTGTCTTGTTTAATGATAGTCTGTCCACATATTACATATAGTGCAATCTCGTATAACTTTGGGACGTACCTGAGCAGCCCATGATAGTGCACATAGAGCTAGTTTTGCATATGGGTGGATCTAAGCGCAGTTTAGTGATGTGTGCACCAAATGAAGGGGGACGCACATTAGAAATTCTCTGGACAACAGAACCGAAGACTTTAATGGGTTGAAGGCATGAATTCACGTTATCGAACTGATCCACAACAGATTGGGATGTATTCACGGCATCGGACACCTTGTTCATGCTGCCCGGCATATTTTTCATCTGCGACACGTCTTTTTGCGCAACTTCGAGACCGCTGACTAGGTTCCTCGCATCATCAGTAGGAGGAACCTGAGGGCGGATGAGACCCCTGTGAACCTGGACCCAATATTGTTTCTACTCCTTACCTGGAAAGGATGAGGTATAGAATCCTGTACTTCAGAAGCTTGTTGTGCAGAAGACAAAGCCGTGTTGGTGATAGTATTTGTGGCAATATTGTCAAGATCATCCTGTCATCGATGAAGCCAAATAAGATCGGTGCTTAATACTCGATGATATGCATGTTGGCTCACATTTTGAACCTCCGAGGGAGGCGCGATTGTCGATATCTCATCTGCTGAGATGGGAACACACTCCACGGGAGTAGCACCAAGGTTGGTTGCGATGTTGGCATTGACGACCTTAGTTTTGTATTACCACAGAGATCAGAACACGATGCAGGATAACATACACCTTGACTCTGCATGAGCGCAATATCTGCTACGGATGTGCCGGGGATGGGCACTGTTGCCTGCGGACGGAATTGCGCAATTACAAGGTTGATTGTCTCGCACAAACCCAATGCGCCGATGCACTTACCAAATTGATTGTATCTGGTTGCTCGACGAAAGTGTTCCTTGAGGGCTTGCGAGAGAGGCTGAACAACTGTATTGCGGGGCAATTCAGTACAAGTACAGGCACCTTGTAATACAACTGAAGTGCATACCTTGCGACCAGCATCCAAAAGCCTGCCTGCACGAGAGGTGTTCCCAGAAGATCCCTGCTGTCTCTTCGGTTAGTTTGAAAAGAGATGGAAGTGCGAATCCAAAGCACCAGATTCTGATTTTTTCCGAGAGAAGAGTGGTTTTTATTTCTATCTTTTGGCATGATTTCAGTGGTGTTCTTTGAGGACGAATGAGTAGTTTCAAAGACGATGAGTGTGGACTGAGGGTGTGTGAGCCACAGCAGGCCACAGCACTGTTTCACAAGACCGTCCCCGGGGCTGTGCCAGTACATGTGTCTTGTGCACGTTTCCTTGAAACCTTGCGATGGATGGAATCGAAACACATCCACTGCTTCTTTACAGCGATATGACTCCCTTAGTATGCTTTCTCCTGACCTGTTGCTCCGCACGCACTGAACAGATGTTGCTTCTCCCATCCCAGCAGACCTAAACCCCTCTCCCCATATACCTCTCCACACCACTGAAACCACAAGCGCGTGATATGTATTATTGTTTTGAGAGAAAATTTGTCTTGATGGTACGAGTTGAGAATAGATTATAATAGACGATACCTGTGTTCGAACAACCAACAGATGCGCATGATTACTGCATGTCTATAATATTGGCAGTCCCTCGATATAAGCTTCTCCAGCTATTTCAGAACAGGGTAAATTTTTGTTCCAATAGCCATCAGCTCTAAAACGATACTCCGAGTATCAGGTTATATACTCTTAGTAGAACAATCCCATAAGATTCTGATGTCTCGACATTACCTTACAAATGACTGAGTAACTCATCTCACCGTGATAATCATGTGTGGCATATATCACACTCCAGTGGCAAATTACTTTTGGTTGTGGTTTTCCCGAGGGAAGGTTGTGCAGGCTATATTGGTTTCGTGAACTGTTATCCCGATGAAAAGCATACAATGAATTGTGACTACTAATAATAGCTATCGTCCTCGTCCCCTTCCGAATCGTCGCAGGCATTTCCTGGGTCCAAATCCTCCCCAGTGTCGTCGTTCTCGTCATCACTGCACCCAGCCTCCGAGTCAGAGCGCTCCCTGTCCTCATCCACGGTGTCGGGCTCCTCACTTTCTCTGCAAGCTTCAACATCAACTTCATTGTCCTCAGCAGTGCTTAGTGCTGGTACTTGACCCAAGTTGACTGCATCGTGGCCCACACCTATACCTGCAAAACGAGCAAACATGTCACGGTCCGCAAAACTTTGAGGACCATCAATTTCTTTACTGTATAACCATAAATGCGAGTAGCTTACATATTCACATAGAACGCTCTCCAATTGTCGACTTCTCCTGGGCGCCTGGAAAGTGATGGCCCACGAGGCATTAAGAGATCAGTACGGCCATCAGCAAATGCAGGTATGATGTGACAACCCCGGATAACCAGGGAGGGGTCCAAGAAACCAAATGCATCATTACTGTCTGGGACGAAGCCGATCTTCGGAAGACGGGCCTGTTTGAAGCCCCATCGATGGTCTGGATCCACTCCAAACCACCGCACCCAGAGGACTTCCATACCTCGCTTTGGCTGACTTATGCCTCCCGGACAGAAGTGAACCTGGATGTGAAACGCACGCACAACCTGTGCATACCAGAATCGATGCGCAGCGGGGTTAATTTCCCTCGACAGAGTCATGACGACACTGCTGTTGGAGCCAGGTCGTATCACATCTTGATCACGGCGAATATCGTAGGTAGTGTAATTAACCCGGAAGATCTTTGACTCAACTATCGATGGTTTGTTAAGCGAAGACCGTTCCGATCCTCAGGTGAGAAGGATCGTTCATCCCCATCATAGTCCAGTCCAAGCAGCCGTGAAAGCAGATGATTTTTAAGTTTCTGCACAAAATCTGGCTACCGACCCCATCTCAGAAGCGAAGTTCAGGAAAGTAGTGGAAGTCCATACCTTCATAGCAGGATCATCACGGTACTTTCCAATGAGGTCTACTAAGCTGAATGTATTGTCGCGTCGTGGAATATCCGTCATGACATGGTGGATCTCTGGATCATCATCGCTTGGATCGGCATCACTAATTTCAGAGTTCAGGGCTTCGCGCTGCCGCCTGAGGACTGTATGCCGCCGCTCCTGTGTAGTGAACTGGCTGACCACGTTTTTCTTGTTTGATTGCCCATAAAACCTCTTGATGATTCGATGGGCAAGTTCACCCTACATTTCATATGAATGTCAGCTATGTAGTACAAGCAACGCAGAGGGTACACACTCACGACTTGGGTGGTGTATGAATCTGTCGTCCCAAACATCCTTATGGTTCCAACGTAGTCGCCCAACGCATGGAACTTGTAGGTATTGATGTTGAACGTCTTACACTGAGGTCCTGAACGTGACGGCTTCGTTCGCTGGCCAGACTGGAGTTCAGCTACTTCCCGCCTTTGTCGCCGAGCAGCTTCATTGGGTAGTTCAACAGTTTGAAAGGCTACACATGTGCAGCTCTGAAACTTTCGGATTTGGTCAGAAAGTTGTCGCAAAGACTGCCCCAGTAATTCGAGGGATGTCTCAGTGTGAAGGCGCAGCTTTGCCAGAGCGTGCCATTCGCACAGGCGGAAGAGGAGTACTTGAACAATTTTATCATGTTTTTGTGGTAGCAGGCCTTCAAATGCGGGCATTGCACACTAGACATTGTGTGGATAAGTTCATGTGGCAGCAGAAATAAGTGGTTGCAACAGATACCTGGAGCATGTCTTCAAAATGTCGGGCAGCACACTGCGTGGTGTCAGCAATGTTCGACGGAAATTGACAGATGGCGGAAAGCCCAAAAGAAGGAATATTGGCGAATCTAAGAGATGTGTGAAGACATTAGTAGTTATGGGTTACGGAGCTCACAAATTATGCTCACCGTTCATTCAGAGTATTCACAAGGTTGGGGTTGATCGCATGAATGAGGCGTATGAGGTGTCTGAGGACTGTCTTGGCCACTCCAAGCTCAAACTCGTGTAGTAGGTCTACCACGAGCACAGGGAATATATTGAAACCAAATTGTCCAAGACACTCAGAAAAAGAGTTCTAGAGAAACAACCAATTGAGCGACAGGACAGAGATTGGTAATGCAAAAAGAGCGCACCATGGTTGGTAAGAGTGACTCCACCCTCAAGAGACGTTCCACTGCCACTCCTTTCAATGGCATGCCCAGCTGGTAGATAGCTCGCCTTGCCTCACCAATTTTGTCCCGTAAGTATGTCCACGCCAAGGTCAGTCTGGCTGACAGGTCGGTCAAAAGCCCAAGTCGGTGAAAGTTTGATTTTGGGATTAAACACTGTGGGCATGGGCAGATCCCTTTGTCCCGTAAAGTGGCCAGGATGATCCTGTAATATTGCGTTAGTTTGCACTGGGATATCTGAGTCCATCAAGGTTCCAATACTTACTTCTCCGGGTAGTCGGCAGAGTAGGTAAATATGCGAGGGTAAACTCGCCTCATTACCCCATCAAAGCATTTTACTACAATCCCATTCCTATATGCATCAATGAATTCGTTGTCCAACAATATTCTCCAGATGGCGTGAATGAGTTCGCGTTTGCAGTGAGTGAAAAGGTCAGCGTTGTTCTTCTTTGTTGAAAAGCTTGAGATGAAGCCACGGATTGACTCTGGAAGCTACATTACAAAGAACGTAAGTTACACGACTATAGACGTGAAGAATTGGCTTACCTGCGGAATGAAAGCAATCGGATGACAGGGTCCGACATCTGGTTTGGCTCGGAGATACTTGGATAAATTTCTGAAGAAAAGATATATTGGCCAGGCAGATGCATGGCCAAACTGTGCAAGGTGTGTTGCATCCGACCAAAACATCATGCCCGCAATTACCCTTTCTAGTTGGCAGTCGTCTTCTCGCCTTTGTTTCATAATCTCATCATGAGCTTGAATCCACGCATCTGATGTGTAAAGTTCGTCATAAATGCGCTGTTCGCATCCAGTGAGCGGCGATCTCCATATGCGCTTGAAGGGAGTGAAATGAAATAGCTTAGACAATGCCTCTGCAAAAACCGCCCGAACCACAGAAGTCAGCGGCCGATATCTCAGTCCCTCGACACGGAAAGCCTTTCCATTTCCTTCTGGATTCTTCCTGGTTGGAACACTGATTTCGACATCAGTGGTTTTCCATTGGTCAGTGCCAAATGGGTCGTCCTCAGGAAGTGCCCTCTCTGCAGCGTCTAAACGTGATGTCTCTGTATGGGCATTGAACCCATCCAGTTCAAGGATATTGAAATCCTCTGCTTGGATAACCTCGCGCACAAGACGATTCACTTCCACAGAAGACTTTTGAGCGCTTCCTGTTAATCTCCAGTTCATCAGCCGCCAGATTGACATGTTGGCCCAAGGCCAGGGTGGCGCATGGTTGTCTCTGAGTAGACTCGGACCTTCCTGCCTCGCTGATGGATCATGGCCGACTTGTTCAAGTGTTGAGCGAGTGAAATTGGACAAGTCCTTAGCAGAGAGGAAAGCATCTGGGTCATGAGATGGGCGGTGGCGATACTCGCGAGCGATACCAAAGCGATTAAAATGAGTACGGAAAGAATCAAATATGTGGAGAATGACCCGTCTTATCATAGATGGCGGCTCAGTAGCCATGGGGAGAACAGGTACTGGAGGAGTGGGTAGGATGTCACGGAACCTGGCAGGCAAGTGACGTGAACGAGGAGGAAGTATCTCATCTGATGGGGTTGGCCCTATGATTGAGCTGGAGGCGGGAGAGCTAGTGCTTGCAGAAGTAGCTTCAGTAGTCTCCATGTACTGCGCTTGCGAATCAGATAACATTACTTGACTGCAACAACGGTTGACACTCACCTCGCGACCATGACTTGGATTGGCTGAAGCATGACAATCCAGATCTAATCTTAGACGCTTCCTAGGTGGTTCTTCATTTGCCACAGGCTGGATACTTGAGCTTTTGGCACGAGAACGGAGCTGGTGTTGGTAGGATGGACAGGAATTACGGTGCTGAGTCAGGTACCGTTGGACTGTAAAGATACAATCACAATGAGTTGAACACTTGAAGGTTGTTGTCATCAGGAGCCATGAACAAAGGAATATGATGGTAGCGAGGCCTATGGACTTCATGGAAAGCGACAAGCTCAAGTCGCAGCAGGCTAGCGGCATTCTGTTGTTAAAAAGGCACAGGCCACGGGCCGAAGGGCAACAAGGTCATCGACGAGATCCGTGTCACTGCCGTCAGCCTATCATCCCACCTGGCTCAGTGACAGTTGTGATGCCGTATGCTGTTTATCCAGGTGGACACGCTGGGCCGCATCTACAATCCGTAGCCGATCAAGGGTGAGCCAAAGACATAGTCCCCGTTTGGTTAAGCTTTGTCGTAAACCTCGTCCCCAACCAATCAGAGCGCTTCCTGGGTATTCAAGGACTCAGCAAGTGTGTAGCATGATTCAATGATTTTGCTGATCTGAGGCTGGGGAGGGATCGCTATCGACATGTTCATAAATGGCCTGTTCTTCAACATGTCCGGCAAGTGCGTTTTGGTTGAAGAAATGGTTCCAATCACCAAAGGCGTTCTCGGGGCCTTGGGCCTGACTATATCATCGTATGGGATGTTGACGTTCAAATCTGCGTGGTGGTCGTGTTAATGGGCCCAAAATGTTGATCATATTCCTGTGTAGTCTCCAGAATTTATGTGATACTACGACCGTGTTAAATTAAGCTCTTGGCAGCAATGGGACACATTACCTAGATGATCTTCTTGTCCTACATACTAGCCAGGAAAATGTGCTGCTGCTTGTCGTCGTCGGGATGAAACCGGACAACATATGGTGTGACCATTACTAAACCGTTGCAGACACTGGTCCGCCTCGGTGTCCCACAGTTTCATTTGGCGGTCGTACCCACGCGACAAGAATCTCCTCCCATCATTGGAGAAGGTAACATCCTTGATGGCCTGGACGTGGTCATGGAACGTGTGCAAACAGTTAGTATGGTTATGCGTGTCCTAGAGCTAAATCAACGATGTGTTCATTAATAACACGGAAGGATAGACAACAGCCAATGCGGTGCATACCTTGATCTTAGTGCCCATAGATCCGCTGAGCAGGAGGTGGCCTATGTCGGGGAAGAGTCGTATGACAGACACGCCTTGGGTATGGCCCGTCTATGTATGAACGCAAACCTTTGTAATAAAGGTCTCCTCTGAGCCGGCCTCGTTTGCAAGATGAGGTGCCTCCGCGAGGGGGAGGATGCATGTAGGTGCGGCCCTGATAGTCTGTCATGGTATTGCCATGGAAGACGGATATTTCCTGCCCCACAGCCCCACGTTTTGGCTTGGCTTTTTTGCGGGACACGGAGGGTTCTGGCTCCTCTTCCTCCTCTTCCTGGGTCTGACCTTCTGGTAGTTCTTCTATGCCGTCTAGGAATCCCGCCTGGTGTTCCCCGTCCCAAGCGGCCCATGGACCAACACAGGCGTCTTCTCCATCAACGACATCAAGGTCCCCTTGTTTTTCCGTTTCCGTTTGAGCTCCTTCTTCTGGGTTCTGCTGGCTCTGAAGGCACTGATGGTAGTGAACCCGTTTTCGCGGGCCTTATCCAAGGAGCCGACGGGTGCGAAAGCATTTGGGTCAACGGATGGATTGGCAGAGTAACTGAGAATGGCGTGAGTAAGGTGCTGTGCCTTGAAGGCATAGTCGGACATGGCCTGTTCTTCAACGTGTCCGGCAAGTGCGTTTTGGTTGAGGAAACAGTTCCGATCACCAAAGGTGTTCTTGGGGCCTTGAAGAGGCCCGACTATGTCAGCGTAGGGGATGTTGACATTCATCTGCGTGTCCGTGGGCGGTGTGACGAGCGAGGTCTGATGGAGGGGGTCCTGTTGTGGATGAGATTTGGGTTAGCTTGGTTGCGGTTACACGTACCTCTGCAAGGACATGAGGTGCGGCATCTGGGACGATGTTCTGCCCAGGCACGTCTGTGTGGACTTTTTTGGCGACGGGGAGGTCAGATATGCCAAAGGTGTCTGTATCGTGTCTCCGTCCTCATGGTAGGACATGAACGAGGGACATGTGTGGTTGACGGTGGACTTAACACAAAGTGCTGGAGAAAGAGAGTTCGAGGAGCGATTTGATCGCGAGACGAAGGTTTGCGTATTTCCCGCTGTCATGGTGTATTAAGCATGTTAACGTGGAGTGCATCTACGATGTACGCACCTGAGATAAAGTATGGAAACTTGACCGTGGAGCCAGACGAGGATGGCGGCAGCCCCGGGCAAGCGAACAGGTGGGTGATGAACTTGGCGCATAGGTGTAATGTGTGCTCGTGGGCGTATAATGGGACGGGTTGCCGGAAAACAGACGCTGTTGATTGGGGCTTATGATGCGTGTTGGAAGGAGTAAAGACAATAGAAGAATACGAGTGCTTACCGGCTAGAGATAAGGTATCCGGGGATGAGAGGCATTGTATATGGTATGAAAGGGAGACGCTGGATGGGGGATCAACAATCTTGACCGAGTCTGTGATTGCCATCCAGCGGGAAGGGAGCGATAAACTGATTGAGTGACCGGAGGGGAAGCACGGTATTAATGGCCCATGCTGCTTGGTATATCAGTATACCGCTGACAAGACATCATGAATGGGAACTCACCAATATGACCAAGATTGCTGCCAGTGACAATGCGCGAGGAGTAGCGGTAAGGACTAAGGAGGGAGGGCTGAACTTCAGCCGCTGAAGGCTCAGAAAGCGCGTGAGCGAATAATAACCAACCACACATTACTAATAGTAAGTACCCCGTGCCCTTATTCCCACCACACTCATGGGATTTCCATCGTCTTCCCAACTTCGGGGCCCACCATACTTTTGTTTTTGCATCGAGCTCCTTTGGTTTCACTAACATTCCGTGTAGGCTTGACATTGCAACATTAGATTTACTATGTAGTACAGGTTTGTTCAGCGGCTACTTCATCAAAGCAGGCAACCCCATGTCAACAGGACTCTCAAACGGATCGGCTGGTACATTTTATTTAGCAAGGTACTGCACTGTAAAGGACTGCCAACTGACATACCTTCCACTTCCTCCCGCCACTTAACCAGGTTCTCAGCGTATCCCCAAAACCCACCGTGGATCGAGTAGTAGTACAAATATTGGGCAGAGCAAAAGCAGACTATGCGGCGGTCTTTTAACCCTCCTCTCCGGAGACACTCTACCAGGGCGTTGTGTTTCTCGGATTCGCTCCTCCATAACACCACTACTTTGAGGTTGGTAGACTTCATAATTTCGTGGAGCAAGTTAATATCTGACCGAGACGCGTTCCAAGGAACCGAGAGATGTGTCAGTTGGATTAACCTTGGGAGCCCAATAGGGATACCCTCCCAACAAGCCCAGGCATTGGTGAGGTGGAGATGGGTGATGCGGTGGACAATTTGTAAGTTGGGCAGGTATGAACGCCGGTCATGGAAGATCGCTGATAAATCCGCTGACAGGGAGGTCAAAGGGAGAGCCTCGAGCGGCTCAATGACGGGGTTCTTTGTGAGTATGTGATGGCACACAACGCGTAGAGTAAGATCTGTAATGCCTTTACAGAGGTTCAGGATTTTTGCGGCATTGTTGTTTCGTACTGCCACCCCCATATGGAGTGTTCTAACTGCAGAGGCCGCAAACTGCGGGCGGTGCTCCAAGGAAGCAATGAAGCATCGTGCTGCCGCATCACTGTGAAGGATGACCGAGTGGTAAACAATCTTTTGCACCCTAATAAAAACCCCATCAGCTTCGCAGTAGAGGTCCATGTAGAACTCACCAGACTAGAACCCGGCGAGCAACAAGTAGGTAGCGGTGGGGGCGAGCATGTTCCGCAGCTGCAATAAGGAAAATCTCGTGCTCAAGCTCATTAGGAAGGCGACTGAACACTGGCATCGGGATGAACTTTCGGGGATTGCTTACAGTGAGTCCAAATATTCTTCTTATTAATGTGCCCTGATTCGGGTCCTGCAGCCAAGGTTTTGCATCACAAAGATACTCATACAGTGGTGGAGTTTTTTTTTTTTTCCAGTGGATTCAGAATGACAGCACGATTGGAAACTTTCAATAGGCTGTCAGGGAGAGCGGACCGTTGATGGGCGAAAATCGGTATGTTTTCCCAATCCAAATCCTTTAACTCTGTTAAGAATGATGACCCTTTGCCGGGGACTTTGAGTAGCGTTATGGATCGAGTCCCATCAACAATAAACCCATTCTTTTGGTCATTTCTAACCACATAAAGGTGACATCGCAGCTTCCACCTTGACCAGACACGAACTTTGACTCCTTTTTCAGATTGCCGCCATCCAAATCTCCGAGCTAGAGCCACAGGTGTGAACTGAACGATCAGTGTGCTTAGTTCAGTCCAGGCATGACGCTTATGGTGGACCAAGGCTGGCTCTTGCACATCCTCATGCACGGTGCGTATAACATATCATCTTTCCTTGCTAACAAATTCTCATCACTCCACAGTGCTTCACTAACACCCCAACTTATTCTAGCAAAGTACGTATCCCCTCCATTCCATTCCTCTCCTTGACTAACCTAAAAACATGTGTTTCAGGGTTTGATCGGAAATTTGAGTATTATTAGTCAAGGATGGATCCACACCTCTCTCTCGACGGATCTGATCCGGACGTGGTTAATAAGGTAAACCCGCTGTCTTGACTGATCTCCAGCATCTGCGGTCGTTCCATATTCTCTATCTTCAATGGTGCATGCAGGAGTTGACCAGGACACCTCTGGGCATGAAGCCAGCTATCAACAGCAGATCGCTAGCTTAGAATCTGAACTGGCAGCCCTCCATCAAGCAGACTCTGATCGCGAAACGTGAGTTTTACAGTCTCATAACAGACTTTGAAAGCTAAATTTCTGCTGTAGCGTCACTCAGCGCTATCGCAAGCTTGGTCGAATGATACGAAGGGTGGTAACACTTGTAGACAACGTCAGTGATCTGATCTCCGAGGCTGATCGCCGCCGCCATCCAGTGGATCACAGCACCCACGGGGAAACACTTACTAGTTCTGATGAGTAGGTCATTTGTGTTTAAAAATGATGACACTACCAGTTTATTTCGTAAACAGAGAGAATCGGTTATATAAATGCTATCAAGAGCTGTTACGCTGGATCCCACAGCTCCGTCCAGTATTTGCTCAGAGTAGTGGTATTCACTTGGACAAGATCTTCAAAGCGGTGGGGCCAAAGTTAGATCAGTTTTTGCAGTCGGCTAATGATCATTGCAGCTTCTTGTTGGTGCAGACGGTGCCCGCGGTGATGATGCCTCGCGCCTGAAAACCGCTGTTGTTGGTTGGCTCATGGGCATGACACCACCTCCTGAGCCAGCACTACTTCCATATGACAAATCTGGGAGAGGGTTCTATAACGACGCTACCGGCAGGCTCCTATGTCCAGTTGACTACGACTGGGACAATCCTCGGTAAGGGACTCAGTACCACACGTAACCGCACGTTGCTAACTTCCGCATGGTTTGGTCTCAGGCACAGGCAAAATATCCGGGATTTCCATCCTGACTTCCTCGTTACTGCCAATTCATGGCCATTGTTTCTTTATGCGAACAGCAAGTACAATCCCAACTTTCCAAATCACGGCCTTTTTAAGGGGGAGCTCCTCATTAAAGTAGGTTCAGCCTGTCTCGTTGCTCACAACTATAGTAATGACTTTGCAGGCATTCAGGTACATCTTCACCTCACCGTCGTCTGCTGAATTCACGGCAGACGATTTGAATTCCGAGTTCCTCCTAGGACAACCCAAGAGGCATCGTCGCCGTGAGCGACGCACGCGTGCCAATGTAGCTTCTCTTCTCGGCATGAAGACTGTAGCGCCACATGCAATTGCATATATTGCTGTACAGGTGAGCATTTTTTCACTGTTGCCGAATGTGTACCACTCATAAACCAATCTGCCAGCTCCACTTTGCGTTAGTGAGTTGTGGCTCATGGCGCATCAATGATGTGTTCTTCGACTACCATCAATTTTACAATAACATTGTCACCTTCTTCGAGGACGTTGCAGATACAGAGGCAGAAGAATTTATCAAGGAGTTGGTTTTGTGGTGGAATCGGTGAGTAACTACAGAATTCATCGCAGAAAAGGCTCATTCGACTCAACAGGGAAGTGTTTGGCCCAGCGAGCATGATCACTTACATCCCCCAAGCTGCCGAGAATATGTCAGTGGCAGCCTCATTCAAGAAACGCTGGACGGCCAATATCAGCAGCAATGGTTCCCGACTGCCATGATAGTAATTGTACGATTAGGCTTTAAGTTCACTGGGCTGTATGACTAGTAGCTTCCGTTCGAAATGAAAGATTGTCTTCGTTCCATTCGTGCAGTGTCCACAAATAGTGTAAAAGCTATGCAGCGCCACTGTGTGGTATCAATATGGGCACGATGATGAGCACTCGTGACTCTCATCGTGACAATGATCTCGGGAAACTCGAGTAAGCATGTTTGTTGCTCATCATTGACAGAAAGAAGGGACTGTCATAGCGGAAACTCCAGAATTACATGCAGTTTTCGAATCAATCTCAGTGGTGTTAAGGCACCAGCAGCTAAAACGTTTAAAAACGGTAGAACTTGCATCATGTAGTGATTCCAGAGGCATGAAAATTTAAATTTAGCTCGTTTCCTAACTACATTTACGAGACAGTTGTTCCAGTGGATAGCCATGATGCTGACCATGGCATACCACGAGGAACAGCGACCATCATTTCCGTGATTAATAGGTTGCATCCTGCATACTGGAGTCCATGAGGTCTATATTGATGGCCTTGGTTGCTGCAACTTAGCATATTAGCGGGAGTACTGAATATACGACAGCTAGACACATCTGTCGAGAGTATATAATGGAACATCGGGATGATATTATTTCGGAGGAAATTGCCGCCGGACAGTGTCGTGACTAATGCATCTTTATGAGATAGTAGATAAAACAGACCTACCGTTTTAAACTCCTCATAGTCTAATACCGAGACAGGTTAGGATTATTATAATTCCAGTTATTCGACACAATATAAGGGGTATATAAACCTGTGTCACAAATCTGTTAAAACCGTGGTGCAACCATACTTGCGCAGCATTGACGCGTATCCTCGCTTCCGTTAGGTCAGACCACCTTTTTAACAACAAACTTCCTGTCTGGTGAACGTGTCTCACTCTCCACTTTTTCTTTCGGATGTCAGTGTAAAGGTCATACTCGTTGGTTCTGCTTCAGGAGTACCCGTTTTGCATTGGCTGTGAGAGTAGCAGTGATTGCAATTGAGTAAAGGCTTGGACAATGTACCTCTTTCATTTTCTACTTATGTATTTGCAACAACTTCGCCCTATAACATGTATTATCCTCCTAAGTGTATTTCTGTCCCTGTCGCTTCTCTGTTGGCGGTCTCTGGGCCCATTATTTATGCCATTCCATACTGCCTTCCCCCAGGTCTCTACTAATTCAAACTTGCGCGGCCCGAATGCTGCATCGACACCTGCATCGCATCTACCAGGTCGAGCCACCTTTTCAACGGTCCACGGCGAACGCGTCTCCGTTGTATGTGCAGCTTTCTCCATCTCCACTTCTGCTTTTGAATGCCAATATAGCTCTAGTACTCCTTGCTTCCTGCTCCAGGATCGTGTTCATGTTAGCGGTTGCTGGCACCCGTGTTTGCGTTGGTTGCAAGGTTGACAGTATGGATGATCCGAGATAGAACTTGGACCATCTACCTGTGTCTTCCGCAAGCTCGATTAGGTTGTAGGCGTGAAGTGTGGTGGATAGTGAGGTGAGCAGGCACGAGAAAAACTGATGTTTCGGAGGTTTCAACTTTGTTGACACCATTCTTACAGTCCCTCATGATTCGAGCCCACTGCGGCCGCGTTGAGCTCATTCATTGCATTATCAATGCGCTCAACTTTGCTCATTGCTCGGTGGGTAAGTGGAAATTATTCTATTATTCGACCTATTAATTATATCTACCGCGTAGCTTGACAGCTGGGCCGATCTGCTGTCACATGCAGTGAACTACCTCGCCTCTGGAACGAAACCGACCGTACCCCCTACCCAACCCTCTCACTTGACCACTGCAATTCTCACGTCTCTCCTGGTATCCTGTGCGACACATTGGATCACTTGAAAGTGGATCGTCGGGAAATACCTAGCAAAGGAAGAAGTGCGGGGAGGCGTCAATTGGTGCGAGAATCTGGAATGGGACCCACACAGGTCGGACATACGAAGCTGAGCTCCATCGCTTCTCTGATCAATATTTAACGATCCTTTCACTGTGGACTAGCATCGACGACTCAACACTTTACCACATCCTCACACGGTTTCATATCGCCGCTGCAGTGGGATGTTCCACTGGTCCCATACGTCCCAGCCAGTGACTCACATCACACATCCCAGCGTTCCGAACAGAACTCGTGCCATGTTCTGCAGCGAATAGATACGGCCTAACTCTAGATTTGATGCATACATTCACACCTGCGTGATTCTTACCCACGCATCATGCTGACGGATGTAGAGGTTCCTAACACCTAGTATCATTGTCTCACTGCAGCTACCTCGATGATACCACAGGAGTTTGTGTACGAAACGGGACGTCTGCATGGTGGTATCCCATCTTCGTCCAAATCATGCGGCTTACCTCAGTGCATGTGCGGGTCCTCTCGTATATTCGGTGTATCCGACATGATATCTGGCGGTGCGAGAACTGCAAGGTTGACAAGTTAGGCACTCACGCGATCTGTGTGCGCTTGATACAGCGAGAGCTGTACAGATAAGAGATGAATCACTGAGGGACTGAGCTCTTTGACCATACGTGCAAGTTCAGCGAGTAGCAACTTACCAAACCAGCATCGCGGGAAGAGGAGGACAGCAATGATGTGGATGTGTGCAGTTTCTTGGTGTGGTTTTTTCTGGAGTATGGCGTAGAGCTAGAGACGGAGTGTGCCTTTGATGATGTGCGAGTGTGCGTCTTTGAGCAGGTGGAATGTGCATGCCTTGGCGTATGCCGCGTAGAGTGTGTCCGACGTCTGCGCGACGCGCCACGGCATTTCTCGAAAATGGAGACAATAGTAGACGATCCCCCACGCCCAGATATCGACTAAACGGGCGGCGTGGGGTGGATCGTACACACTAATGTGAATGAAAAAAATATCAGGATGAAGGAATCCGAGGTGTGACATTTCCTGATCGTTGGTGAGAAAGTGGGAAATAAGGCACACCTCGAGATGACGCTGCGTGTCAAAGAATAAGTTCTCCGGTTTGATATCCCTATGTGCGACGCCTTGACTGTGCAAGCACTCGACTTCGCTCAGTGACACAGGCCCCTTCTTGATCGCCGCAATATTATAGGTCTCCGCCAGGGCAAAATTCCATGACTTCGCACCAGGCCATGTTCTCGTCCTGGACAAGGTCAACGGTCTCGACGACATTGGCATGATGCAATGTGGAGGAGATGCAGAATTCTGCCGTAAGCTTCTTGACGTGTTCTTTTTCAACTTCGTTCTTGCGACGCTTCCGGAACTCCTAAGGGATGAGGAAGAGTGGTAAGCATACTTGGACCCATGGAGAAAAGGGGGGAATAGTAGCTATGGTGCTGTTCACTTAGGCGCCACTAGTTTTGTACAGTGGCCAAATGGACGCAGAGTCAATGTAATAGTAACCCTAACCCTATGCTATGTACTCCTAACCCTGAAGAGTCTAGTGGCCGACCAA
>Ga0307518_10001053_pt1 | contig 20666 bp, 19 predicted proteins | sample 25_EM_MG_FD_203889 | JGI IMG/M metagenome (GOLD analysis project Ga0307518, IMG submission 203889) | Populus trichocarpa ectomycorrhiza microbial communities from riparian zone in the Pacific Northwest, United States - 25_EM | ecosystem: Host-associated > Plants > Roots > Unclassified | place...
ACCTCGGACGGGAAGATGTCCAGCACATGGTCGAAGACGCGCTTGAAAAAGTCCACAGTGGACTTCTCCGTGTTCAGCAATGACGTGCTGATGCCCCAGCTCGTCCAGACCTCCCACGGTTCGGCGGTTTCCGGCCCGAGTTCGGGATAGGCGGCGATCGCGGCTCGGGCGTGGCCGGGGATGTCGACCTCCGGGACGACCGTCACCGAACGCGCGGCGGCGTACGCGACGATCTCACGGAGGTCGTCGGCCGAGTAGAACCCGCCGTGCGGCCGTCCGTCACGCTCCGGCCCGTCGTGCCGTCCGACCATCGACGACTTCCGCCAGCCGCCGACCTCGGTCAGCTTGGGGAACTCGGGGATCTCGATCCGCCAGCCCTGGTCGTCGGTCAGATGCAGATTGAGCACGTTGAGCTTGTGCGCGGCGATCAGGTCGACGAACCGCAGCACTTCGGCCTTGGTACGGAAATGCCTTGCCACGTCCAGCAGGCAGCCGCGCCAGCCGAACCGCGGATGGTCGGTCACCACGCCGCACGGGATCGTGTCCTGTCCACTGTGGATGGAGGCCGCCCGGAACGCGTCCGGCCCGATGAGCTGCCGCAGCGTCTGACGGCCGTAGAACTCGCCCGCCGCGTCGGCCGCGTGCAGGGTCACGCCGGACGGGTCGATCTCCAGCCGGTAGCCCTCGGCCGGCAACGCGGCGTCGCGGCGGACGTCCACTTCGGACGGTACGGAACACGTCCCCGGCAAGGGTTCCACCGAGACGGGGCGGGGGAGCAGAGTTTCGAAGCCAGGCATGTCAACCCTTCACCGCGCCGCCCATGACGGACACGAGTCGTCGTTGCACGAGGATGAAGAACACCAGCACCGGGATGGTCATCAGGGTCGAGCCCGCCATCACCGCGCCCCAGTCGGTGTCCTCCGGTTTGAAGAACACCAGGATCGCCAGCGGGAGCGTCTGGTTCTCGGTGTTGGAGATGATGAACGTCTTCGCGAACAGGAAGTCGTTCCACGCGTGGATGAACGCCAGCACGCTGATCGCCACCAGCCCGGGCGCCACGAGCGGGAAGAGGATCTGCCAGGTGAACCGCATGCGGCTCGCCCCGTCGATCTTCGACGCCTCTTCCAGTTCCTGCGGCACCGCGGCGACGAAACCGCGCAGCATCCAGATCGCGAACGGCAGGCTGAACGCCAGGTGCACCAGGATCAGCGAGCCGAGATGGTTGGTGCCGAACGCCGGCGCGACGTCGCCGACCGACCGCATCAGGAAGAACAGCGGGATGGTCAGTGCCTCGACCGGCACCATCTGCGCCACCAGCACCATCACCAGCAGCACGGTCCGGCCCTTGAAGTTGAACCGCGTCAGCGCGACCGCCGAAAGGAACGAGAGCAGCAGCGACAACGCCACCACCACGACGGCCACGATCACGCTGTTCAGGAAGAACATCGCGAAACCCTCACCGCTGAGCACCCGTTCGAAATGCTCCAGTGTCGGCGTGAGCGTCCAAGGTCGGGGGTTCTCCGCCTGGATCTGCCCGGTGGGCTTGAACGCCGAAAGCACCATCCAGTACACGGGGAACGCGACCATCCCCGCGATCACCACGCAGACGATCTCGGCGATCAGCCTGCCCGGTTTGCGCACTCGGCGGCCTGTGGTCACACCCATCCGGCGCTCCTGCGTTGCGACCGGACGTACAACCCGGTGATGGACAGCAGCAGCAAGGTCATCACGACTCCGAGCGCCGCGCCGAGACCGTATTCCTGTCCGGCGAAGGCCTGTTGATAGGCGAAGACGTTGAGCACGAGGTTGCGCCCGGCCACGCCGCCGCCGTTGGTCATCACGTAGATCTGGGTGAAGATCTTGAAGTCCCAGATGATCGACTGGATCGTGGCGATGGTCAGCAGCGGCCGCACCATCGGCAGCGTGATCGACCACGTGGTGCGCCAGGTCGACGCGCCGTCGAGGTACGCGGCCTCGATGACCTCTTCCGGCACGCCCTTGAGCCCCGCGTACATCGTCACCATGACAAACGGGAACGAGCACCAGATGACCTCGGCGGCCACCAGGCCGAACGTGCTGTACGTGTCGAAGGTCCAGGAGTGGTTCGCCATCCCGGTGAACCCGAGACCGGACAGCACCTCGTTGACCAGACCGAAGTCCGCGTCGAACAGGAACAGCCAGACATACGAGCCCGCCATGGCCGGTGTCGCCCACGCCGCCAGCGCCGCCAGGAACAGCGGGACGCGCGCCCAGGCGCGGACCCGGGTCGCCAGCACGGCGAGCCCGGTCCCGAGGGCGAGACTGCCGACGACGCAGACCGCGGTGAACCCGAGGGTCTTGGCCAGCACCTCCCAGAACTGGAGGTTCTCCAGCAGTTCGACGTAGTTGCCGAAACCGAGGAACACCAGCGGCGCGTTGCCGACCGCCTGCGGCTGGCCGTAGTCGTAGAACGAGATCAGGACGAGCTGGTAGATCGGGTACACCAGCATCGCGAGCAGCAGGATGCCACCGGGAGCCAGGTAGAGCAGGGCGGCCCGCCCGTCCCGGCGACGGCGGGGCGACCGCCGGGCCGGGACGGCCGGAGCCGTGGTGCGGGGGATTTCCTTGGTGACCACTAACCGAACGCCTTGTTCATCTCGGCGGCCGCGGCGGTCAGCGCGGCGGCGGGATCCTTGCCGCCGGTCGCGATCTGCTGGATCGCGGTGGGCAGCACGTTCTGCGCGTCGATCTTCGACCACGCCGCGGTGGCGGGGACGAACTTCGTGCCGGCGGTGAGCGTGTCGACGAACGGCTTGACCGACGGGTCGCTCGCGGCGAGCTTCTGCTGGACACTGCCGAGCGTGGGCAGGTTGCCCATCGCCACGTACATCTTCTCCTGGTACTTGGCGCCACCGAGCAGCTCGGTGAACTCGACCGCGAGGCTCTTGCGCTTGGTCGCGTTGAACACGCCGAGCAGGTTGCCGCCCGCGAACGCCGGGGCGATCTTGCCCGCCTCGGTACCCGGGAGCGGGATGATCGCGTACTTGCCCTTGACCTGACCGGCCTCGACGGCCTTGCGGTTGAAGTCACCGCCGATCGACATCCCCGCCTTGCCACCGGCGAACGCCGTGATGCTCTGCGTCCCGGTGAGGTTGGCGCACTGTTCGGGCGGGCAGATGTCCGCCTTGAGCAGGTTGGCGTACGCGGTCACGCCCGCCTTGGCCTGCTCGGAGTCCATAGTGGACTTCCACTTGCCGCCGTCCTGCTTGGCGATCTCGCCGCCGTGGGCCCACAGGAAGGGCAGCATCGCGTAGGTGTACTTGCCACCGACGGAGATGCCGTACAGCTCCGGCTTCTTGGCGCGGATCGTCTTCGCGGTCTCGGTCAGTTCCGCCAGCGTCGTGGGCGGCTTCAGGCCGAGTTCGGCGAAGAGGTCCGTCCGGTAGTACAAGGCGCGGATACCGGTGAACCAAGGGAGCCCGTAGGTCTTGCCGCCGGACTTCGCGGTCTCCAGGACCGCGGGCAGGATGTCGGCGCCTTCCTTCCACGACGACAGGTCGCCGGTCAGGTCGGCCAGCGCGCCCGTGGCGGCGTAGCTGGAGACGTCGGTGTTGCCGAACTCGGCGACGTCCGGCGCGCTGGCCGGGTCGTTGAAGGCGCCGGAGAACTTGTCGGCACGGCCTTCCACCGGGATCCACTGGACGTCGACCTCGACGCCCGAATGCGCCGCCTTGAACTCGGCGATCGCCTCCTTGACGGCGGCTTCCTTGGGCGCGCGGTTGGCCTCGTCGAACAGCCAGACGCGGACCGTGCCGGTCTTTTCGTCACCGCCGCCCGCGGCCGGGGTGTTCTGGGCGGGCGCGCAGGCCGCGACGAGGCCCACCGCCGCGAGGCCCGCGATGAGGACGCGAGTTCTCATGGGATTTTCTCCTTATGCGAAAAAGACGGAATTGACTTGGGGGAGCGCCAGTTTCCCGGCGACGGCCCCCGGAAGCCCGGTGCCGGGATCGCGCGGAAGCCAGCTGAGCGTGCCGGACTTGTCGCACGAGACGTAGAACCAGCGCTCGGTCGGGTCGAGGGTGAGGTGCCGGGGGTAGATGCCGCCGACGGCCGTGTTGCGCAGCAGTTTCAAGGACTTCCCGTCGTCGCCGACGCCGAACGACGCGATCGTGTCCGAGCCGCGCACGGACGCGTAGACGAACCGGCCGTCCTTCGACGTGGTGATCTCGGCCGGGTACTGCGAGCCGGGCGTGATCGGCGGAACGGCCGGGACGACCTGTCCGGCGGTCAGTTTCCCGGTGGCCGGGTCCCACGCCGCGACGGTGACCTGGGCTCGTAGCTCGCCGAGGATGTACGCGTATTTGCCGTTCGGGTGGAACGTCAGATGCCGCGGTCCGGCGCCCGACGGGAGCTTCAGCTGCTGGTTCAGCTTGAGTTTGCCGGTGGCGACGTCGAGTTTGTAGACGTAGACCGAATCCGCGCCGAGGTCGACCGCGAGGACCCATTGGCCGGTGGGGTCGTTGACCACCTGATGCGCGTGCGCGTCCCGCTCGGCGCCCTTGTGCTGCGCCAGATCGACGACGTCGCCGAGTTTCCCGCCCGCGAGGATCGGGAGGACGACGACGCTGCCGCTGCTGTAGTTCGCGGCCAGCACGTACTTCTGGCTCGAGTGGACGCTCAGATGGGTCGGGTGCTGTCCCTTGGCCGATTTTTTGTTGAGCAGCGTGGGTTTGGTCGGGTCGGCGAGGCTGAACGCGGAGATCTGGCCGTTCTCGTCCTCACTGGTCACGTAGAGCGTCTTGCGGTCGGCGCTGATGTCGAACCAGGAAGCGTTGCTCACGCCTGGAATCGTCCGGTCGACGACCACGGCGTTCGTGGCCGCGTCCCGGTGAGCGACATCGAGCCCGTGCCCGGAACTGGTGTAGCTGCTGACGTAGATGGCCCCGGTTCCCTTCGGTCCGCAGGTTTGTTCGGAGGCGTTCGCGAGGTGGGAACCGAGAACGGTGGTGAGTCCAGCCGCTCCGACGGCGCCGAGGAAGGTGCGTCGATCCAGTCCGGTCATCGTGATCTCTCCCAGTCGTCAGGTGGTTTAAACCACTGCCATGAGCAATGCTGCCACGCCGAAACCGGAAACGGAAAGGACGGTTTCCAATACGGTCCAGGTTTTCAGGGTCTGCGGCACGGTCATGTTGAAGTACCGCGAGATGATCCAGAAACCGCCGTCGTTCACGTGGGAGGCGATGATCGAGCCCGCCGAGATCGCGACGACCAGCAGCGCGAGCTGCATTTGCGAGTAGCCCAGCGTCGCCACTGTCGGCGCGACGATGCCGCTCGTGGTCACGATCGCGACCGTCGCCGAACCCTGTGCGATGCGCATACCGCAACTGATGACGTACGCGGCGAGGATGACCGGGAGGCCGGCGTTGTCCAGCGATCCCGCGACGGCCTTGCCGATACCGGTGGCGGACAGCACGGCGCCGAAGAACGCGCCCGCGCCGACCACCAGCAGGATCATCGCGACCGGGCGCAGCGACTTCGCCGAAAGCTCGCTCAAATCCTTGCCCGTCAAGCCGCGGCGCAGCCCCAGCAGCCAGGACGCGAGCAGCACCGAGACCGTCAGCGCGACCGCCGGGGTACCGATGAACGCGGCGACACCGGCGGCCGCGGAGGCCTTGGGAAGCCAGATGCTGCCGAACGTCCCGGCGAGGATCAGCACCAACGGGACCGCGATGATCCCCAGCACCAGCCCGAGCGACGGCGGGTTCGTCTCCTTTTCGCCTTCTTCCTCCGCGACCAGGAATTCCGCGGGAACGGGCACGTCGATCCGCTTGCCGATCCAGGTCGAATACAGCACACCGCCGACGAGGAACGCGGGAATACCGCAGACCAGGCCCATCAGGATGATCCAGCCGAGTTCCACGTGCAGCAGACCGGCCGCGGCCACCGGGCCGGGGTGCGGCGGGAGGAACGCGTGGGTGATGGAAAGCCCGGCGAGCAAAGGCAACGCGTACAGCACAAGCGAACGCCCGCCCTGTTTCGCGGCGACGTACACCAGTGGTGCCAGCACGAAGATGCCGATGTCGAAGAAGACCGGGATGCCGAAGACGAAGCCCGCGAGGCCCATCGCCAGCGGGGCCCGCTTCTCGCCGATGGCGCGCAGCAACGCGCCGGTGAGCACCTTCGCCCCGCCCGAACGCTCCAAAATGGACCCGAGGATCGTGCCGAGCCCGATGATCGCGGCGATATGGCCGAGGATCCCGCCGAAACCCTTTTCCAGCAGGGAATCCGAGGCCTTCTGCGCGGAGCCGACGATCTGGACGACCGGCAGGCCCGCGGCCAGCGCGGTCAGCAGGCCGACCACGATCAGCGCGATGAAGGGCTCGAGCTTGACCTTGATGATGAGGAACAACAACACCGCGATCGAGACGGCGGCGAGGGTCAGGAGACCTCCCGTCGAATGTTGGAGCCAGTCGATCATCGGGCACTCCCGGGGTTCCGCAGTGAATGGCCGGCGAGGGCACCGGTCGGTTGACCATCGTCGATGGCGGCGACACCGTTGACGAAGACATAGGGGATACCGGCGGCCTGCTGCCGCGGCTCGTCGAACGTGGCGGTGTCGGCGACGGTTTCCGGATCGAACAGCACGAGATCCGCCGCGTATCCGGCGCGGACGAGACCCCGGTCGGTCAGGCGCAGGCGCTGTGCCGCGCGGCCGGTGAGGTGGGCGACGCATTCGGCGAGTTCGAGGACGCCGAGTTCGCGCACGTAGCGCGCGAGGTAACGCGGGAACGTGCCCCAGGCGCGGGGATGCGGCCGCGCGCCGACGAGCAGCCCGTCGCTGCCGCCGGTGTGCGTGCGGTGGCGCATGATCGCCTGGACGTTCTCCTCGTGCCCGACGTGCATCAGGCAGGACGTCCCGAGCTTCTCCGAGAGCAGGACGTCGAAGTACAGCTCCGCGGCCGGTTTCCCGGCCCGCTGTGCCGAAGCGGCGACGGAATGCCCGACGAGGTGGGAGTTCTCGTCGCGGCGGACACCGTTGATCTCGATGGCCTCCCAGTCGATCGGCACCCCGTGGGCGCCGTCGGAACCGGTTTCCTCGATCTCGGCGCGGATGCGCTCGCGGGTGTCCACATCGGACAATCGAGCCAGCGTGGCGTCGAGTCCACCTTCGGTCGCCCAGCTGGGCAGCAGCGCGGAAAGGTAGGTGGCGCCGGGAAGGTAGGGATAGGTGTCCAGCGTGATGTCGCAACCGTCGTCGAGCGCCTGGTCGAGCAGCTCCAGCAGATTCGACGCCTTGCCCTTGTTCACCGAGAAGTTCATCGTGGCGTGCGCGAGGTGCAGCGGGCAGCCCGACCGGCGGGAGACGTCGACCATCTCCCCGAACGCCTCCAGCGCGCCCTTGCCGTAACTGCGGTGGTGCGGACTGTAGAAGCCGCCGTTCTCCCCGACGACCCGGCACAGTTCGACCAGTTCTTCGGTCGTCGCGTACATGCCCGGTGTGTAGGTGAGCCCGGACGACATGCCCATCGCGCCCTCGGACAGCCCGGTCGCGATGAGTTCCTTCATCGCGTTCATCTCGGCTTCGGTGGCGGGCCGGTCTTCCCAGCCGACGGTGAGCATGCGGACGGTGCCCTGCGGCACCAGGTAGGCCGCGTTGACCGCGACCCCCGCGTCGAGCCGATCGAGGTACTCGCCGACGGACCGCCAGTTCCAGTCGAAACCGGCCGGATCGTCGTTCCATCCGGCCAGCTGCTGGCGCAACGCGGCGAGGACCTCGTCGTTCACGGGCGCGTAGGAGAGCCCGTCCTGCCCGAGCACCTCGGTCGTGACGCCCTGGGAGAGCTTCGCGAGGTGGTCCGGATTGGCGAGCAGCTGGAGGTCGGAATGCGAATGCATGTCGATGAACCCGGGCGCGAGCACGAGTCCTTCGGCGTCGATGGTGCGGCGGCCCGCGAGCGAGCCGGGTTCGGCGACACTGGCGATACGGCCGTCGGAGATGCCCACGTCATGCCTGGTGAGCGGATCCCCGGTGCCGTCGGCGACCAGTGCCGAGCGGACGACGATGTCCATGGTGATTCTTCCTCTGCGGCGGTGGAGGACGGATCAGAAATCAGAAATGGGTGCGGACGAAATCGAGCACGGTCTCGCCGTCGGGGCCGACGACCGGGATCAGGGGCCATTTGTCGAAGACGGTGCAGGGATGGGACAGCCCGAGGGCGATCCAGTCCCCGACCTCGACCGGTGACGACGCGGGCAGGGTGAGAAAGGCGTGCTGGTCGTTCATCTTCTGGATGGAATGACCTTCGAGCGCGGACGGTGGCCCGTCGCCCTTGCGGATGAGGCGCGGCTCGGGCATGCCCTCGTCGAACGAGGCGTCCCGTTTGCCGATGGTGAGCAGCGCGAGTTCGTCCGTCGGCTTCGACGTGACCTGTGCCCAGGCGCGCAGCGCGGAACGGAACGACGCGACGCCGCCGATGCGCGGATGTTCGCCCAGTGGCGAGATCACGCGGTAGAAGCCGTCGTCGTGGGTGACGTAGGCGCCGCTGCGCAGGATCGGCAGGACGTCCAGGCCGCCCCAGTCCTTGGTGAGCTCGTCGGCGACGCGGTCGAAGTACGCGCTGCCGCCGCCGGTCACGATGATCTGCCCGGCGTCGTCGAGCAGACCCTTGGCGTGGAAGGCGAAGACGAGTTCGCGCAGACCGTCCACATAGGAGCTGATCAGCTGGAGCGACTTTTCGTCGGTGTGGTGGGAAAGCGCGCCTTCGTAGCCGCCGGATCCACGCAGCCGCAGAGCGGGGCTCGCGTGCGCGGCCTCGGCGACGGCGAGCGCGGTCTCGGTGTCGCGGACACCGGTGCGGCCGCCCTCGGCGCCGAGTTCGACGAGCACGTCCACCTTGCGTCGGGCCCCGCGCAGGGCCTCGGTCATCAGCTCGACACCGCGGACCGAGTCGACCCAGCAGACGAACTCGAAGTCGTCGTCGGCGTCCAGCTCGGCGGCCAGCCACTTCAGACCGGACGGATCGAGCAGCTGGTTCGCCAGCAGGATGCGGGAAACGCCGAACGCGCGGTAGATCCGAAGGTGTCCGGCGTTCGCGCAGGTGATGCCCCACGAGCCGTGCTTCAGCTGCCGCTCGAACAGCTGCGGCGCCATCGTCGTCTTGCCGTGCGGCGCCAGCGCGACCCCGCGCTCGGCGCACCAGGCCGCCATCGTGCGGAGGTTGTGCTCGACGGCCTCTTCGTCGAGCACCACGAACGGGCCGAGGAAGCCGTCTTCGAACAGCTTCGCGCCGCGGGCGGCGGCTTCGCCGATCGTGAGACCGGACAGCGAGGGCGCGACCGAGCGGAAGCGCCAGTCGACGCGCTCCTCCCGGACGGCCGCGACCGCGGCGGAATCGATGGTGCCGGCTTGGAACATGAGGTTCACCTCGGTTGCGTATGTTGCAACGGACGTTGCGCATATTGCGTGGGATAGGTGTAGCATCCGGTCCGCTGGAGGTCAACGGCGTGACGATGAGGAGACGCGGAAGTGACAGGTGAGCTTCGGCCGCCCGGGAATCTTTTGATCTTTTGGGGTCGCGCCCTTTCGGCCGGAGGCCCCGTCATCGCGATGGCAGGGCGCTTGCCGAACGCGAGGCGATGCGATTCCGTGACGTGCGCCCTGGCAGCGGGATGGCGGTCGGCGCGATGAAGAGCACTGACGTTTTGTGCATCGGGGAGTCGATGGCCTTGTTCGTGCCGGCCGAACCCGGGCCGCCCGACGAGGTACGCAAGTGGGTGCGAAGCATCGGAGGGGCCGAATCGAACGTCGCCTGCCATCTCCCCGCGCTGGGTTTCGCCAGCGCGTGGGTGAGTGCCGTCGGCGACGATCCGTTCGGCCGCGCGTTGGTGCGCGAAATCGGCGCGGCGGGGGTGGACGTCAGCGCGGTCGTGGTCGACCCGACGCGCCCGACCGGGCTCTACATCAAGGAGAGCGGCGCGGACGGCAGCCCCGTCCGCTACTACCGCAAGGGCTCCGCCGCGTCCGGAATGGACGCGGGATTGCTGGGGAAACTCGATCTCGACGGTGTCCGCGTGATCCATCTGTCCGGGATCACGCCCGCGCTGTCGGACGGCTGCCTCGACCTGGTGCGGGCGCTGATGGAACGGCCGCGTGGCGACACGCTGGTGTCGTTCGACGTGAACTTCCGGCCCGCGCTCTGGACCGAGCGCGACCCGTCGGTGCTGGCCGGGCTGGCCTCGCGCGCCGACATCGTGCTGGCGGGCGAGGACGAGGCCGAGCGCGTGTGGGGGACCGGTGACCCGGCACGGCTGCGCGCGGCGGTACCGGGGCCGAAGACGCTGGTCGTCAAGCATGGAGCACGCGGGGTGACGTTGGTCGAGGGCGACGGGGCACCGCTGTTCTCGCCCGCGCTCCAGGTCGACGTCGTGGAACCGGTCGGCGCCGGTGACGCCTTCGCGGCCGGATTCCTCGCCGCCACCCTGCGCGGCGACGACCCCGCGACCCGGCTGCGCCGTGGTCATCTGCAGGCCGCGGCCACCCTGCTGACCCACGACGACGTCGGCACGCCGCTGCCCGGCCACGTCGTCGAAGCGCTCCTCGGGGCGGATGAGGCAGCATGGGCGTCGGCCAAGCTGACGGACAAGGGAGTGGTGGGCGGATGAGCCAGAGCCTGGACAGGGCGCTCACGCTGCTGAGCGGGCTCGCCCGCGAGCCGAAGACGCTCGACCAGCTCGCCGAGGAGATCGGCGTGCACAAGTCGACCGTGCTGCGGCTGCTGCGCACCCTGGAGGCACACCACTTCGTGCGCCGCGAAGGGCAGCGGTACTACCGGCTAGGCAGTGCGCTCTTCGACCTCGCGCAGCAGGCGCTGGAAGACCGCGACGTCCGCCGCACCGCGCAATCCGCGCTCGCCGGGCTCAACGCGCGTACCGGGCACACCGTGCACCTCGCGTCCTATGAGGACGGAGAGGTCGTCTACATCGACAAGTTCGAGGGCAGGCATTCGGTGCGGATGTACTCCCGCATCGGGAAACGCGCGCCGCTGCACTGCACCGCCGTCGGCAAGGTGCTGGTCGCCGCGATGACGCCGGAGAAGCAGGCGGACGTGGTGTCGAGGATCGACTTCTTCGTCCGCACACCGAACACGATCACCACGCCCGAGGCCTACGAGAAGGAGCTCGCGCTCGTCGCCGACCGTGGCTACGCGGTGGACAACGCCGAACACGAGGACTTCATCCACTGCGTCGCCGCGCCCGTTCGCGGCCCGGGCGGCGTGGTACTCGCCGCCGCGTCGGTGTCGGTGCCGAAGGTGCTGCTCGACTACGACGGCCTGATGGCGCTCGTGCCGGAGCTGATCGCCGCCACCGAAGAAGCTTCCGTCCACAGTGGATGGACGGGGAACCGAAAGGGGAAGTTGGAATGAGCAAGACCGCGATCAGCACGGAGAACGCGCCGAAGCCGGTGGCCGCGTTCTCGCAGGCGGTCCGCAAGGGCAACATCCTGCAGGTGGCCGGCCAGGTCGCCTTCGACCCGGCCACCGGCGCCATCGTCGGCGAGACCGTCGGCGAGCAGACCGAGCAGACCTTCAAGAACATCGAGGCGGTGCTCGAGGCCGCCGGTTCGAGCCTGGCCGACGCGATGATGGTGCGCGTCTACCTGACCGACGTCGACCACTTCGGCGCGTTCAACGAGGTCTACAACAAGCTGATCGGCGAGGCGCCGCACCCGGCCCGCACCACCGTGTACGTCGGCCTGCCCGCCGGCCTGCTGGTGGAGATCGACGTCCTGGCCGTGACGGACTGACCCCCGCACCTCGTGAGTGGCAAGGACGGTTCTAACCGTCCTTGCCACTCACGAGGTCACAGCACGCTCGTGTACCCGTTCAGCGCGGGCTGCCCGCCCAAGTGTGCGAAGAGCACGTTCGAGTCCCGCGAGATCTCGCCGCGGGAAACGAGGTCGATCAGCCCCGCCATGGACTTGCCCTCGTACACCGGGTCGGTGAGCACGCCCTCCAGCCGTGCCAGCGTCCGGATCGCGTCCAAAGTGGACTCGTCCGGGATGCCGTAGATCCCGGCGTGGTAGCGCTCGTCCAGTTCGACGTCGCGGATCTCGCCCGCGCCGATCAGCTCCGCGGTCGCCCGCGCGATACGGGTGATCTGGTCACGCGTCTCCGCCGGTTTCGCCGAGCCGTCGATGCCGAGGATCCGCCGCGGCTTCCCGGAAAGCGCGGCCCCGGCGACCATCCCCGCCTGCGTGCTGCCGGTGACCGAACAGACGACCACCGTGTCGAAGAAGACGCCGAGCTCGGCCTCCTGCGCTTCGAGCTCGACGATCCAGTTCGCGAAGCCGAGCCCGCCGAGGCGGTGATCCGAACCGCCGGCCGGGATCGCGTACGGCTTCCCGCCGTCGGCCTCGATCTCCTTGACCGCGTTCTCCCAGCTCTCCTTGAAGCCGACGCCGAACCCGGCCTCGACCATCCGGATGTCCGCGCCGAGGATGCGCGAGAGCTGGATGTTGCCGACCTTGTCGTACATCGGGTCGGTCCAGTCGACCCAGCTCTCCTGCACCAGCACGGCCTTGAGCCCGGCCCTCGCGGCCGCCGCGGCGACCTGGCGGGTGTGGTTCGACTGCACGCCGCCGATCGAGATCAGCGTGTCCGCGCCCTGGGCCAGCGCGTCGGCGACCAGGTACTCGAGCTTCCGCGTCTTGTTGCCGCCGAACGCGATCCCGGAGTTGACGTCCTCGCGTTTCGCCCAGACCTTCGCGCCGCCGAGACGGGTGGTGAGCCGTTCGAGCGGGTGAACGGGGGAGGGGCCGAACAGCAGCGGGTAACGGGGGAAGTCGGCGAGGGTCATGGCGTCTCCAGGAGGTCTTCGAGTTCGGTCCAGATGGTGGCGGTGATCGCGCAGGCCGCGTCGACGTCGCCCGCTTCGATGGCGTCGGCCAGCTCCGCGTGACGCTGGACCGACCGATGGGCGGGCAGGGAACCGAAGCGGGCGTATTCGAGGCGTCGCAGCAGCGGGGTGTACCGGGCCAGCGTCGCGGCGATCGCCCGGTTGCGCGCGGCGGCCACCGGGACGTCGTGGAGTTCGTCGTCGGCGGCGATCGCGGCCGCGATGTCCCCGGCGGCGATCGCGTCGGCGAACCGGGTGTTGGCCGCGCGCATCGCGGCGACCTCCGCCGGCCCCATCCGCGGCGCGCCCGCCCGGACGGCGAAGTCGTGCAGCGCGCGCACGAGCTGCAGAGCGTCACGGACGTCGTCGGGGACGAACCCCGCCACGCGCGTGTAGCTCTGTGGCTTGGACTCGACGAGACCGTCCTCGATCAGCCGCAGCAACGCCTGCCGCACCGGCGCCCGGGAAAGCCCCAGCTGTTCGGCGAGGTCGCCGTCGCGCAGGTTCGTGCCCGGCGGCAGCGTCCCGTCGATGATCGCCCGCCGGATGTTCTCGTACGCCTCGTCCCTGAGGAGGGACCGTGGCACCTTCGCTAACCCACTCACATCTGAAATGTTAGTCGACGACGAGGCGGAAGTACATGAAGGCCCCCTTCCTGTACCTAGGCGCAAGGAAGGGGGCCTTCATGTACTTCGGAGGGCTAGTAGACCGGTCCCGTGTACTTCTCGCCTGGGCCCTGCCCGGGCGAGTCCGGCACGGCCGAAGCCTCGCGGAACGCCTTCTGCAGCGACTGCAGGCCGTCGCGCAACGGGCCGGCGTGCAGGCCGAGGTACTCTGCCGAAGCGGTGACCAGCCCGGCGAGGGCGGTGATCAGGCGACGGGCCTCGTCGAGGTCGCGGTGCGGTGAGCTGGCCGGGTCCTCGTCCGCGAGACCGAGACGTTCGGCGCCGGCGGAGAGCAGCATGACGGCCGCCCTGCTGATCACCTCGACGCTCGGGATGTCCTCCAGGTCGCGGACGTCCGGGGAATACGGGGGTTGCTGAACGGGTTCATCTGACACGTCTGGTACCCTTCCACGAGCGACCAGCCTCCGAGCGATCGGGGGCGGCAAGTGGAGCCCCGCTCCCACCCGTGTCACCGCCGCAACATCAGGTGTCCGGGTCCGGTCTCGCCGAAGACGATTTCGGGCGTCGGAGGCGGTGCGTTCGGTTCTGGAGACTGAACGCGATCGGAATGAGTGGGCCTCGCGTACCTCACGGTACCGGGGCCTTCGGCATGTGGGCACCAGGTCGAAACGGTAGAAGAATTTACCTCGGACCAAGGAGGCCCCATCAGCTCCGAGACACGCATCAATGACCGAATCCGGGTTCCGGAGGTCCGCCTCGTCGGACCGGCCGGTGAACAGGTCGGCATCGTCCGGATCGAAGATGCGCTGCGGCTGGCACAGGAGAACGATCTCGATCTCGTCGAGGTCGCTCCGCAGGCACGCCCGCCCGTATGCAAGCTCATGGACTTCGGCAAGTTCAAGTACGAGAGCGCGCAGAAGGCCCGCGAGTCCCGCCGCAACCAGCAGCTCACCGTCATCAAAGAGCAGAAGCTGCGGCCGAAGATCGACCAGCACGACTACGAGACCAAGAAGGGTCACGTGTCGCGCTTCCTGGCGGCAGGCAACAAGGTCAAGGTCACGATCATGTTCCGCGGTCGCGAGCAGTCCCGGCCGGAACTCGGTTTCCGGCTGCTGCAGAAGCTCGCCGACGAGGTGACCGAGCTCGGGTTCGTCGAGTCGTCGCCGAAGCAGGACGGTCGCAACATGATCATGGTGTTGGCCCCGCACAAGAACGTGAAGCCGCAGAAGGCCGCGAAGGCAGCCAAGGACGAGTCGTCCGAGCCGCCCGCCGACGCGTAGCGCCGACCAGCACATGTCAGCGGCACACCGGGCGACACCGGTGTGCCGCCGCACGAAAGAGGACAACGTAATGCCGAAGATGAAGACGCACAGCGGGACGTCCAAGCGTGTCCGCGTCACGGGCTCGGGCAAGCTGCGCCGCCAGAAGGCCGGCCGTCGCCACCTGATGGAGAAGAAGTCCAACAGGCTCACCCGTCGCCTCGAAGGCACGACCGAGATCGCCAAGAACGACGTCGGCCGCGTCAAGCGCCTTCTCGGCCGCTGACACCCTTGCACTTGTAAACCCCGGGCGCGCTCGCCGCGCCCCCAGATCGACAGGATGGACCAGTGGCACGCGTCAAGAGGGCGGTCAACGCCCAGAAGAAGCGTCGCGCGACTCTCGAACTCGCCAGCGGCTACCGCGGTCAGCGTTCGCGGCTGTACCGCAAGGCGAAGGAGCAGACGCTTCACTCGCTGAACTACGCCTACCGGGACCGTCGTGCCCGCAAGGGTGACTTCCGCCAGCTGTGGATCACCCGCATCAACGCCGCGGCCCGCGCCAACGGCGTGACCTACAACCGGTTCATCCAGGGCCTCAAGGCCGCGGGTGTCGAGGTCGACCGCAAGATCCTCGCGGACCTCGCCGTCAACGACGCCGCCGCGTTCACCGCGCTGGCCGAGCTGGCGAAGGCGAACGTGAACACCGAAGAGAAGAAGTCGGCCTGACCGGCGACAGCGCTCTTCCGCGACCCGGGGCTGCTCCGTTCACCGAACGGACGCCCCGGGTCGTTGCTGCGCGCAAGCTCACCCGCCGGGCCGAGCGCGAGAAGACCGGCCGGTTCCTCGCCGAGGGTGCGAACGCCGTCGAGGCGGCACTCGAAAACGGCGGCACGGTGTACGAGCTGTTCGTGACCGAACGCGCCGCCGCGCAGCACGAGCGGCTGCTCGCCGTCGCGCGTGAGGCGGGCGTCCCTGTCTCGCCGATCACCGATCGCGCCGCCGACGGGTTGTCCGAGACCGTGACGCCGCAAGGCATCGTCGCGGTCTGCGCGCTCGTCGACCGTCCACAAGAGACCGTCCTGAAGCCGGGCGCGAAGCTCGTCGTCGTCCTCGTCGACGTCGCCGACCCCGGTAACGCGGGCACCGTCATCCGGGTCGCGGACGCCGCCGGCGCCGACGCGGTCGTCCTCGCCGGGGACAGCGTCGACCCGCACAACGGCAAATGCGTCCGCGCGGCCGCGGGCAGCCTGTTCCACCCCGCCATCACCCGGATCCGGGACGTCGACGCGGCCTTGAAGGCCTGCTCCGCCGCCGGACTCCGCACCCTCGGCGCGCACGGTTACGCCGACACCGAACTCGATCAGGTGACCTTCGACGAGCCGACCGCGTGGGTGTTCGGCAACGAGGCGCACGGCCTGCCGCGAGAGGTCCTGGAAACGGTCGACCTCGCGGTCAAGATCCCGATGTACGGCCGGGCGGAGAGCCTGAACCTCGCGACGGCCGCCGCCGTCTGCGTGTACACAAATGCGATGGCTTCGCGGACCGCGACCACGTAGAGTCGCGGGCAGCACGCCGTCGCACCACGACACCAAGGGAGCTCTCATGGAACGCAGTGTTCGTTCCAGCACCTTGTTTACGGCGTAGAGCGCGTTTTCGCACTCCCGAGTGACGGTGTGCCCAGCCCGAGGGTGATCGGGGGCCGCCGTTCGCTGTCCCATAGAATTCAGCAGCTGCTAAACCCATGTGTGCGCTCGCGTGCACCGGACCAGTCCCAGCGGACGCCGAGGAGTTATGTCCGAAGCCAACGACAAGCAGGACCCCCAGGCGGGGGCGCTCGCGCCGGAAACGTTGACGGCCGCCGTCAAACAGGCCGAGACGGATTTCGCGGCCGCGGCGGATCTCGACGCGCTGGCCGCGGTCAAGCCCGCCCACCTCGGGGACCAGTCTCCGCTGCTGCTCGCCCGCCGTGAGATCGGCGCCCTGCCGAAGCAGGAGAAGGCCGAGGCGGGCAAGCGGGTCAACGAAGCACGCCAGACCATCCAGGCCGCCTTCGACGCCCGCCGCGCCGTGCTCCAGGCGGAACGTGACGAAAAGGTGCTTCGCGAGGAGGCCGTCGACGTCACGCTCCCATGGGACCGCGTGCCCCGCGGCGCCCGGCACCCGATCGCGACCCTCTCGGAGCGGATCGCCGACGCGTTCGTCGCGATGGGCTACGAGGTCGCCGACGGGCCGGAGCTCGAAGCCGAGTGGTTCAACTTCGACGCGCTGAACTTCGGCAAGGACCACCCCGCGCGCCAGCTGCAGGACACGTTCTACCTCGGCGAGGAGGACTCCGGCCTGGTGCTGCGGACGCACACCTCGCCGGTGCAGGCCCGCACGCTGCTGCACCGCGACCTGCCCGTGTACGTCGTCTGCCCCGGCCGCACCTACCGGACCGACGAACTCGACGCCACGCACACCCCGGTGTTCTCCCAGGTCGAAGGGCTCGCGGTGGACAAGGGCCTGACGATGGCGCACCTCAAGGGCACCCTCGACGCCTTCGCCCGCGCGATGTTCGGCGGTAACTCGAAGACCCGTCTGCGTCCGCACTTCTTCCCGTTCACCGAGCCGTCGGCCGAGGTCGACGTCTGGTTCGAGGAGAAGAAGGGCGGCCCCGGCTGGGTCGAATGGGGCGGCTGCGGCATGGTCAACCCCAACGTCTTGCGTGCCTGTGGCGTCGACCCCGAGGTCTACTCGGGCTTCGCCTTCGGCATGGGTATCGAGCGCACCCTGCAGTTCCGCAATGGGATTCCGGACATGCGCGACATGGTGGAGGGCGACATCAGGTTCACCCTGCCCTTCGGAACGGAGGCCTGAGTGAAGGTCCCAGCCAGCTGGCTGATCGAACACCTCGACGTCGACGAGGAGGTCACGGCCCAGGATCTGGCCGACGCCTTCGTGCGTATCGGCATCGAGGTCGACGACGTCCGGAAGCTCGAACCGGTCACGGGTCCGCTCGTGGTCGGCCGCGTCGCCGAGATCGAGGAGCTCACCGAGTTCAAGAAGCCCGTCCGGTTCTGCCGGGTCGACGTCGGCGAGTCGGAGGACGAGGACGCCGACAAGCCGGACGAGAACCTCGACGACGACGAGGACGACGACGAGGGTCCCTTCGAGGACGACGGCCCCACGGGGATCAAGACCCGCGGGATCATCTGCGGTGCCACGAACTTCGCCGAGGGCGACCTGGTCGTCGTCGCGCTGCCCGGCACCGTGCTGCCCGGCGGTTTCGAGATCGGTTCGCGCAAGACCTACGGCCGCCTCAGCGACGGCATGATCTGCTCCGCGAGCGAACTCGGCATCGGCGACGACCACTCCGGCATCCTGGTGCTGCCGCCGAGCACGGCCAGCCCCGGCGAGGACGCGAACAAGCTGCTCGGCCTCGAAGACACCGTCCTCGAGGTCACGCCGACCCCGGACCGCGGGTACACGCTGTCGGTGCGCGGCCTGGCCCGCGAGCTGTCCAACGCGCTCGACGTCCCGTTCGGCGACCCGGCGTCCATCGAGGTCCCCGAGGCCGAGAGCGACGTCTGGCCGGTGCACCTCGAAGACACCGAGGGCTGCAAGCGGTTCGTCCTGCGCCGGGTCAAGAACCTCGACGCGACCGCGCCGACGCCGTGGTGGATGCGCCGCCGCCTGATGCTCGCCGGTATCCGGTCGATCTCCCTCGCCGTCGACGTGACCAACTACGTCATGCTCGAACTCGGGCATCCGCTGCACGCGTTCGCGACCGGTTCGGTCAAGGGCGATCTGGTGGTGCGCAAGGCGAAGCCGGGCGAGAAACTGACCACTTTGGACGATGTCGAGCGCACGCTCGACGCGGACGACGTGGTGATCGCCGACGACAGCGGGGTCATCTCGCTGGCGGGGACGATGGGTGGCGCGTCGACCGAGATCACGCCGGAGAGCACCGACGTGCTGCTCGAAGCGGCGCACTGGGACCCGTCGTCGATCAGCCGGACGGCCCGCCGTCACAAGCTGTTCTCCGAGGCGGCCAAGCGGTTCGAGCGCTACACCGACCCGCAGTTGTGCGCGGTGGCCGTCGAATTCGCCGCGCGCCTGCTGCGTCAGTACGGCGAGGGCTCGATCCTGCCCGGCCGCACCGACGAGGGCGGCGTCGAGCCGAACCCGCCGGTGACCATGCCGATCAGCCTGCCCGACCAGGTGGCCGGGGTGCGCTACGAGCGCGGTGTGACGGTCAAGCGGCTTTCGCAGATCGGGTGCAAGGTCAACGTGGGCACGTCGGAGGACGGCACCGCGTTGGTGACCGCGGTCCCGCCGAGCTGGCGTGGCGACCTCGTGCAGCCCGCCGACCTGGTCGAGGAGGTGCTCCGGCTGGAGGGCTACGACAGCATCCCTTCAGTGCTGCCCGACGCCCCGGCCGGCCGCGGGCTCACCGACACGCAGCGTCGTCGCCGTTCGGTCGCGCGTGCGCTGGCGGAGAACGGCTACGTCGAGGTGCTGCCCTTCCCGTTCATCTCGGACTCGGTCTGGGACTCGTTCGGGCTGCCCGAGGACGACGTCCGCCGCATCACCGTGAAGGTCCGCAACCCGCTGGAGGCGGACAAGGACCGGATGGCGAGCACCTTGCTGCCCGGGCTGCTGGAGACGTTGCAGCGCAACATTTCCCGTGGCTTCAAGGATGTCTCGCTGTTCCACATCGGACAGGTCGTGCTGCCCGGGCCGAACCCGATCCCGATGCCTTCGCTCGGGGTCGACCGGCGGCCGACCGACGAGGAACTCGCGGTACTGGAGGCGGCCGTGCCGCCGCAGCCGCTGCACGTCGCCGTCGTGCTCGCGGGTCAGCGCGCTCGCGCCGGCTGGTGGGGCGAGGGCGAGCAGGCGAACTGGGCCGACGCGGTCCAGGCCGCCCGGCTGGTGGCGCAGGCCGCCGGTGTCGAGCTGACCACGGCCGCGGCGGATCAGCCGCCGTGGCACCCCGGCCGCTGCGCGCAGCTGCGGGTGGGGCAGTGGCCCGTCGGTTACGCCGGTGAGCTGCACCCGAAGGTCGTCGAGGCGCTCGGGCTGCCGCCGCGCACCGTCGCGATGGAGCTCGACCTGGACGCGATCCCGATCCCGGACGACCGTCCGGCGCCGCGGATCTCGGCGTATCCGCCGGTGTTGCTCGACGTCGCCCTCGTCGCCGAGGCGGAGTTGCCCTCGGCGGACCTGGCCGAGGCGCTGCGCGAAGGCGCGGGCGAACTGCTCGAGGACATCACGCTGTTCGACTCCTACCAGGGCGAGCAGGTGGGCGAGGGCAAGCGTTCGGTGGCGTACAAGCTGCGGTTCCGTGCCGCGGATCGCACGCTGACCGTCGACGAGGCCACCAAGGCCCGCGACGCCGCCGTCGCGGTCGCCGGCGAACGCTTCGGCGCGAGCCTGCGGGCCTGACCGTGTAGTCCCGTGAAGGCCCCGTTTCCCTCGACTCAGCCGAGGGAAACGGGGCCTTCACGCGCTTCGGATGTGGCAAAGTGAGGACTTGTGTCACGTCCAGACGGCCGGTCCAGTATCCAAGACATCGCCCGTGCGCGGCTGAGCGACGGTTTCGTCGGCAGGGTCGGGGAACGCCAGGACTTCCGGGACAATCTGGGGTTGTCCGGCGATGACCGGCGCCGCCGGTACCTGTACTCGGTGCACGGTCTCGCCGGGGTCGGCAAGTCCTTCCTCCTCGACCAGCTTCGCGGTATCGCCGAAGAAGCCCGCGCCGCCGTCGGGCTCGCGGACGACCGGCAACAGGACCTGCCCGCGACCTTGGTCAAACTGGCGAAGGACCTCGCACGCGGCGGGTACGAGATGCGCCGCTTCGAGAAGCGCTACGAGTCCTATCTCAAGGCGAGGGAACGGCTTCACAGCGACCCGCAGGCTCCCGCCG
>Ga0307518_10001054_pt1 | contig 20665 bp, 13 predicted proteins | sample 25_EM_MG_FD_203889 | JGI IMG/M metagenome (GOLD analysis project Ga0307518, IMG submission 203889) | Populus trichocarpa ectomycorrhiza microbial communities from riparian zone in the Pacific Northwest, United States - 25_EM | ecosystem: Host-associated > Plants > Roots > Unclassified | place...
CTTTCACTGAGAGAGTATTTTAGATTTTGTGATATATATATATATATATATATATATATATATATATATATATATATATATCAGGAAATCCTCGACAATCTTTCAACACTTTTATAAATGTACAAGATTTACAGCTCTTGTTAAAATTACATCCACATTAACTATTTATAAGTTTTTTTATTCCCCGATAAATTCTCTTCCCGTCATTTTATTCATCATATTATCATCCTTGCATCATGATTTTCATTCATAATCTAATTTAATTCATCACTATACGATTTATTCTTTACAACTTTAAAATTGATTGATCTCATTCAAACACTTTCATACAGTATTTCATTTTCACATCAAGATTACTTCATAACTCTTTCCATTTCATGAATATATTCGATTTATATTAGTATTATTATTTGAAAACTCATGAAATTTTTCCCACAATTATTTCCTCAACACTTATAAATCATATGATCATTTCCTCTCTCATCCACCTTTAATACATATCGTAATTCATTACATAATGTCTAATTCACATCATTATTTGATTCACAATATATTTTATTCATGTCATTTTTGTACTTCCCTGACATTTATTACATCTATGTTATATATCTTACTTCAGTCCATATAACAACCTTGTTATATTGAGAGATTTCCACAATTCATTATTCATTCCACTTATTTTATGTTCATTTCTATTATTTATAATTTATCATATAACCTTTCATTACTTTTATACTTGCAATAAGTGCTCAAATCATTTTTCTTTTCCATTAAACTTTGTTGGTATGGCTAATTTAATACCCAAACATTAACTTGTCAACACAGTCAAACTCATATACACCTTGTTCCATTACATGTTATTATTGTCAATTAGTTAGCCAAATAACTTATTAATCACTTTATATGACAACCGCAACCATTTGGATACAATTCGTATGTATCTACTACTAGGCACGATGTTGCGAGGTACCTACAAATCTATTTAATACTAAATACAATAAGTTTTATATACAATGATTATTTACTATTATCTCTTCTATATATTGACCACATCAATTACTAAACAATTAATTTCTTATTTTACCCTTAACCTTACAAATCAATACAATTAGCATAATTTGAGAACATACCAATGTCCTCTCTAGCCCAAACCAGACATTTGTTCCATTACCAAATTAACTAGTTTCTTCAATTGCTCATTAATCAAGGCGTTAGTCCCATTAACTATGGTAACTAGTACTACCGCCCATTACCGGGTAATTAGTTTCACACATATTAATATGAAAATAAGAACATATCACATTTAAAGTATTTTCCATTACTTGACATAATGAATTTGTTGAATAAGGTATCAAGGTGTCAAACACCTTTTCCACAACAATATACATTCATCTGTCGGCTATCTCACATGTCAGTTATTTTAGAGTTCTCATCACATATATTCTTTTTTTCTTCGACATTAATTTATGTTGTGGTGGTCTAACACGAATTACATGTGATTTTCACCATTTCAATAGGTAATAGATCATATATCGAATCCCGCCAATGCGGTCGATAATAATTTTTGCATAGAAATTCCACTGTTACGGTCAAAAGTAATACATATAAGGTTTTTCTGTTGCTGCAGTAAATCACATCTTATAATGTATTACACATTATCACCTATACAATTAATTACAAATTACATATCAATTTTTACCTTGAAAGCATACACCTTCCATTAACAATAACAATAACAGTACGCTATACAATTTAATTTCCATTGTAATTCTAACAATGATAAAAGCATGTATAAATAATGGCAAGGGAGGGTCAATCCCGTACCTTAACTCTTGTTATCCAAGCTCTTGAAAAGTAAGGTTTCTTTCTAAATGTTTCTCCTAAAACTCCCAACCAAACAACTATTATTACTCATACCATAAATTAAATTGAATCACTAGCATATTCATTCTATGCATCTCATAATCATTCAAATTAGTCTCCTTGCATGTCTTTCAACACAATCCAAGTATTATTATTAATGTAACATAACAACACTTTTTAAAATAACACAAATACCACATCAATCTAAAGTAACCATTTTATTCTTAACTGAACATGTTTTCAACCAACACTCTATTATACCATTTGTTCCTCACAAATTCATAACAATGCATTCAAACATATTTCAATCAAATCAATTTCATAATAACTTTTAATTGTCTATTTTATTTAAATCATTGTAACCATGTTGAGAAACATCAATCCTTAATTTGCATACACATATTTATTCTTGGAGAGCCCTCCCTCAAATTGTTTTCTTTAGTTAAATATAACATACCCCATCCTATAGGTTCTCCTTTTAAATTTCTTCACACTTACATAATATCACCTTTTTTCCGACCTATTTATGTTATAATTTTCATCACTTCTATATAAATGACTTATATCAACATATTTACTACAATTCATATTTTCAGGAATAAAGTTCTAACTTCCGCTAATTTCTGCAAATCATTTCATTTTACTTTTGTTCTTTAAAACCTCAATTCCATTTCCAATCTACCATCTATTATCCATATATTTATCACAACTTTCACTTATACTTCCAATTCCAAAACATGATAATCCACTTTTCAATATACGTATAATTCAATTTATTCTTTTTAACTCATAATAACTCTCTTAACATTTAACTTAATCATAATTCATTTCACTTCATCTTTACTTGTTAAATTTCTTTAACTCAACCTATGGCCAACCCCAAAACTTCCATTTTCTCTTGAAATATTTTCGTAAATCTTCATGGTTTAAACTAGATTCTTCATCATTTATACCATGTAATCACAACTAAAATTAACTATGTATTTAATTCAATTATTTATTAACAAATCTGTATTCTCACTAACCTAAAAATTCCATTATCATTTTGATTAAATAACTGGCACAAACTAGCCCGCTAACTCAAAGGATTGTGAGAATCAAAAAACATTACCACATGATCCTCGAGAGTAACCAATTGGGCTAATTACAAGGCCAAGGGCCAAAAATATTAAAGAGATATTGATTGGGTTTATTCAAGATATTTGGGCTAAGACAAGTGTTCAGATTTCAATAAAGGATGAGCATACTTTAATTAATGTAATCAAACAAGGAGATGGTAATAGGACTTAAATAAAATTTGGAATAATAAAGGGGGAGGCAACAAACACTAGATTTTCTTGAGTTGTAAAGTCTTTATAGAGCCAAACATAAGGCTGACAACCTCTTTTTTCAACATTATTGCATGCATGCTTGCATTGAGTTTTGTGCTTTCATATTTTAATTATTATAAAACTTAATTTATTGTATTTGTGGTCTTATGTTCAGATAATTAAGTTTTAGGTTTTTGGTACTATAAATACCCTTTTGAAAGGGAGTGTAAGGGTTACAAACCTTGTTATATAAATTATATGTGTTTGAGAGAATTCTCACACTTTGGTTTTTGAATGAACTGAAAATTGACTTATCGAAGAATAATTGTCTTTGTGGCGTCACTCCTTATACTTCTCATTCGTGATTCATTATAATCATTGGACAAGGGGTTTAATTCCAATAGTTTTGGTGCCTTGATTTAGGTAATCGTGGTGTCGAGCTTCTATCTCAAATATGATTTTTAGCTTTCCTGGGTCTATATATCAATCTTTGTTATGGGTTACGTGACCACATGATCATGAGGTATGTATTATTTGGTATCAAAGCTTGGCTCTAGAAATCAGGTTATATCCTTTCAATTTATCGTTATTTTAGTTTCCACGTCAAATGTCATTATGTTCATCAAAATTGATTGTTTGCGGCAGCTAGCATAAAAAAATATTTCTATCAAAGTTTAGCTACTGTCAAGTCAATTAAAAAAAAGTAATAAAAGAATAAAGATGTTGAAAAGTGCAAGTTTCAATTTTGGTCGTCTATAACCATTACAAAAGAAACTGATCCAAAACTCTTTGAAAACACATGATAACTAATATACCTAGGTTTTTGGGTACTGTAATGTCATATATAAAGCTTGAGTTCATTTGGATATCTTTTTGTTTTGGTTTCAATTCTGATTGCGAAATCGTTAACTTTTGTGTCAGTTTGTGTTAACAACATTATTCTTAGTTTACCATTGTCAGTTTCAGTTGAAATTAGTTTTCTATCATATTCTTGGGTTTATTGAGCCATATTACATTAGTTTTCTTTCCTACACATTTTGTTTTGTGTCTTCGTATTCTGATTGTGTAAATTGCGTATTAGGTCAATTTTGCGTCAACATATAAGTTCATGCTTGCTACTGTTGAAATTGACCTAATCAATGTACTAATATTATATTTGGGGTGTTTGGGTCATGAAAATTCATTTTCATTGAATTCGTAACTATTTTAATTCGTGTCTTTATAATCATTCATATTCCGTACGAATTTGTTTGTTACTCACGAAACTGTAATAGTAGTTTTTTATTTGCTTGTTTCTGTACATTTATTTCTTCTTGAGTCATTACATATATTTGGATTGTGCTACTAAGATGTTCTTTTAGTTTTGTTGAATACTAAGATGTTCTTTTAGTTTTATTGAATTCTTTTAATTCTAAAAGAACTAAAAGGGTGAGATGAATGGAAAAAGATGAAGCAAGCATATTATAGTGAAAAACCTTATTACTATGAAACATGAGAGGCATGAGGGTATATTTTTACTTGTCACTAACCAAATTTTACAGATTCAAAGATGTCTAATAGGAGCAATACAACATCACCTATGTAAGGTAACAATCAGGCTTTGAATCAACAACTAGAGAGGCTGGCTTTTATGTTGAGAGATGTACAAGATAGGTTAGAGAGATTGGAGAGATGTGATAATGAAAATGATGGGCTATGAAATACGGCTTGCATAAAGGGTAGCAATGTTAGGATATCTGAAAGACATATTAATGCTAATTTTAATGATTTTATTGATGATAATGCAAATGTAGGAGATGATGAATTTAACAATATAGCTGTGGGACATGGAGATAGATTTTGGCAGCCTAGAAACAGATAAGGTGATTGATTTCGGTAGAGTGGTCAATTCAGACAAAGGGTTAATTTCCGTGACTATGGAAACCATGACGATGTGGATGGTAACTTGGACTCTATTAAACTTAAAATTCATAGTTTTTAAGGTAAAAGACCCAGAGGCATATTTGGAGTGTGAAAAGAAGGTGAATTGAATTTTGTATTGCCATAGTTATTCTGAACAGATAAAGGTGAAACTTGTGCTAATTGAATTTATTGATTACATGATTATTTAGTGGGATCAAGTTATGACTTTTAGGATGAGGAATAGAGAGAGATTTATTGGTACATGGGATGATTTGAAGGCTTTGATGAGAAAGTGATTTGTTCCTAATCATTATTATAGGAGCTTTATCAGAAACTACAAGGTTTGAGTCAAGGTTCTAAGTCTATGGAGGATTACCATAAAGAGATGGAGATAATAATGATTCGAGATATTGCTTATATAGTAGAGTTAAAAGGAAGATGGAGATACAACTTAAAAGGAAGGGAAGCACACGTCAGGTGTTTAATTTGGGTTTTTCGTCATCATGAAGGTCAAATTTAAGGAGAGATGTGCCAGCCTAAGCCAAACCTTTTATGAGTACTCATGTCAAACTGCTTAAAGCCAAGAAAAAGATCACTATAGGTTCCGAAGGTAAATCTAAAATTCAACCTACTTGTAACCGTAATATTAAGTGTTTTAGGTGTTTGAAGGTTAAATACATTGCTTTTCAATGTCCAAACAAAAAATGATGATTTTAAGAGATCACAATGAGATTAAATTCGAAAGTGACAAATAAAAAGATGATGAGATGCCACCACTTAAGGATTATAGTGAATAGGAGGTAGCATACCTGGTTAAGGGTGAAGCTTTGGTTATTAGACATGTGTTTAACATTTAGATTAAGAAAGATAATATAGAGCAATAAAAGGAGAACATCTTTCATACACGATATCATATAACAATGTATATAGTATGATCATTGATGGTGGTAATTGTGCTAATATTTCGAGTATTACTCTTGTTAGGAAGTTGAACTTGAATATTATTAAAAATCATAAGCCCTATAGATTGCAATGGTTGAATGATTATAGTGAAGTCAAGTGATTAGTACTTAAAAGTGCATTGTTATTAAGGCTTTATATCATCATTTTATACTTTTAGTATCATTAAATTCCCTAACTTAAGCATGTTTTTATAATAACAAGTTGGATAATATAGATAGCTTTAATTTATGGTAAATGCTCATTTTAAATGCAGGCATATTTCACAATTCAAAAGATTGATTAATGTAATTAACTATTGAAAGTGAAAAGACGAAGAAAGGGCTAAGGTTAAAGAAGAGATATTGGATCAAACTGGAATACTATTCAGTCATTAGATCATATCTGGAGTTATGGACATTGAATTGATGTTTGGTTTATTATTCTGGAAAGTTAAGTCATAGGCCTGAAACTTTCATAAAGAGTGGAAGACCCAAATCTGCCGTTTGCAAATTCAAAGCTTGGCCATAAAAGAGAAGTCAAAATTTGTCCTACAATCCAACCTAAACACTGCTCAGAAGTTTACCCATAGCTAGAGTTATAAAAGGCCAAATGACATAAAATTTGGTGGGTAGAAAGATAAGACAATTTCCAACAACTTTCATGGAACCACCTTCTCCAATTCGGATGTTAGAAATGACGTTTCATCCATACAAGAGCTCGAGGGCTATCCACAACGTCCACCAGAAGCACTACTCAATATTGTAGCCATATCTTGAGCTGTAGTGATCTAAATGCTCTGAAATGTTGTGGGTGGAAAGATAAGTTCCAACGATGTTCATCAAAAACACCTTATCAAATTCTAATTGAATCAATGTCATTTCATCCAGCCAAAATGCTTGAGTGTTGTTGTCCATCAAGTCCACTAAATCAATAGTTGGCCACTGCATCAACAATCAATTACTAAATGAATATTTTTGAATTTTAGCCTATAAGAGAAGGCATTTTGCATTCATTTAGGCATCTTGGTTTTCAGATGAAGATTATTTTCTTACTTTCTCTTTTTGTAATGTTCAAGTTTTCTTTCATGTTTTATTTTCATTAATATCTTGTTCATGCTTTTCATTTTCTTTACTATTCTTAGTTTACTTATATCATAATTATGTTCTTATCTTGTTTATTTATGTTTTTCTTCTTCATTATGTTTAACTAAGTTAATTATGTCAAGGTGAAAAGGTTTCACTAATGATGTTAGAATATGTATAATATAAACTCAACATGGACTTTAATGTTTATATCCAAGAAAGTTTGTTATTAATATGTCTTATCTTTTTATCTTATTAATTCTTAATACCTTTCTTGTTAAATGATTAATCTAGATTTGTGTTTTATAATACTTGGTACAATAAATGCTTGATCCTTCATAGTCTTCGGCCGACATTGTTGTTATGAGAGGAACTTGATTTGTTGTTAACATAAGTTAGCATCATGAATTCTTGACAATATTTAAAAGTATGGTGTTACTAAAATAAGATAATTAATATGATCATGTTAAAAATCTATAATGAACTATTAAGGATAAATCATCCGATTGGAACCTCCTTTGTGTGTGGTTTCCAGTTGAGTGATAAAAAGAGTTTATACTATACTTATTTCTAATACCATTAGTGGATCCTCTAACCTTGACACCTGTTTTTATCATTGTTTAATCCTTACATTAATCTCACATCTTAAAGATCTCTTTAACTCTTTGTTAAAAAATATATGTTATTTATAATTTATATAGTTGACCTCCCTATGGTTTGACCCTGGTCTTGCCGGGTTGTTTATTACTTTGACACTCCTGCACTTGGGATAAGACATCAACTCTTTGATCGTGTCATCAAGGTGACAAGGCAAGTCTTGGTTTCATTTTTTATAGAAAGATATTCTGATGAGGTGTTGTGTGCATGTAAGTCACTTATTATTGGGTCGTTTGTGAAAATTTGATAAAAAGACAACGCATGATGGGTTTAAAAATAAGAATTATTTTGTAAAAAATGGAAAATCTATGACTTTTATACCATTATCACTAAAACATGTTTACGAAGACCAATTGAAATTGAAAAGCGACAATGAGGGCAATGGGAGTGAAAAATCAGATCAGGTCGTAAATTGTGAGAAGGGAGAAAATTCTATAAGGCATGAGAGGAGAGAAAAGTTAGATTCATATAAGAGAGAAAACAAGAGGGATTTGACTAAAAATATAGAGAACAATAGAGGAAAGAATAAAAAAAAAAAGAGAAAAGAAAATATTAAGGGAAAAACATAGAAACAAATAAGCTTTTATTCGAAAAAGAGTGAGATTAAGAGGTTTTTTTATTTATTTATTCTAACCAGCCTATGTTTGTACTTTTGTACATAAAGGATGATTTTAATACTAACAAACTTGATCCTTCAACTCTTAATGTTGTTCTTTCTTTGTTACATGAATTTAAATATGTGTTTCCAAAAGATGTATTTAGTGGTGTGTTACCGATAAGTGGTATCGAACATCAAAATGATCTCGTATCAGGAGTTGCAATTCCTAACAGACTAGCCTACCGAAATAATCTTGAGAAAACAAAGGAACTCCAAAGGCAAGTTGAGGAATTGACATCTAAAGGGTACATAAGAGAAAGCATGAGTCTACGTGTTGTTTCAGTGTTATTAGTGCCAAAAAAGAATGGGTTTTGGAGGATGTGTGTTGATTGTCAAGCTATCAACAACATTATGGTGAAGAATCAACATCTCATTCCTAGGCTATATGATATGTTAGACGAATTACATGGCTCTCATGTGTTTACAAAAATTGGTTTGAAAAATGGATATCATCATATTAGGATGAAATAAGGTAACAAATAAAAAACTGTTTTTAAGACTAAATATAATTTGTATGAAAGGTCAGTCATGCCATTTGGTTTTATTAGTACAATAAGTACCTTTATGAGATTAATGATTCATGTCACACCCATACATCACGGCGACCGATTAAAAATTCATCTTGATATGGAAAACGAACAGATATCTGGCATCCTGTTCTTTTTAGTGGAAAAGGTCTTGTTCAAGGAGTCGCCACCTAGTATTATGGTTACTAGGAACCCTAATTGGTCAATTGTTCCAGGCGACTTACCCGATAGGAAGAAGCAACGCGAAGGATTTCGCGAGTGGTCTCATTTTTCCAGGTGACCTGCCCGATGAAGAATAAAACACCAAAAGAGTTTCGCGAGTCGTCTAATTGTTCCAGGCGACCTACCCAATAGGAAGAAGCAACGCGAAGGATTTCGCGAGTGGTCTCATTTTTCCTGGTGACCTGCCCAATGAAGAATAAAACGTGAAAAGGATTTCACGAGTGGTCTAATTGTTCCAGGCGACCTGCCCGATAGGAAGAAGGAACGCGAAGGATTTCGCGGGTGGTATCATTTTTCCAGGTGACCTGCCCGATGAAGAATAAAATACGAAAAGGATTTCGGAGTGGTCTAATTGTTTCAGGCAACCTACCCGATAGGAAGAAGAAACGCAAAAAGAATTTCGCAAGTGGTCTTATTTTTCAGGCGACCTGCCCGATGGTGAAAACTATAGAGAGAAATTTCATCATCGTTTTTTTTAATTTTTTTAAAAAAGTGGTCTCATTGTAATGGGTGACCTACCCAGGAAAAGGAAAGGAAAGGGTCTCATTGTAATGGGTGACCTGCCCAATAAAGGGTCGGGTGACCTACCCAAGAAAGAAAAGAAACGTCTTAAATGGACGTCATGATGGGGCTCAAAGGCGCACTTGAAAAGGAGGTGAGGGCTCGGAGGCGCACTCAAAAGGAGGTAGGGTTAGGAAATGTGCTACCTTGAATGCTCGAAGACTCAAAGGCGCACTCGAAAAGAGGTGAGGGCTCGGAGGTGCACTCGAAAGGAGGTAGGGTTAGAAAATGCACTACCTTGGATGGTCGAAGGCTCGAAGGTACTCTTGAAAGAAGGTAGGGTTAGGAAACGCACTACTTTAGGGATGGGAAATGAAAGGTGGTGAAAAAATACAGAGATTTGTTTTTTGCGGCCTAATTCTCATGAGCGGCCCGCCTAGGTTAAAAGTTCTCAAAAGTGAAAAATTTCCAAAAGTAATTTCAATCTTAGCCATTTCAAGGCGGCCTTCCATTTGATGGATCTCGTCAGAGATTTCTCTTGTGAACTTTGCAAAACTCATTGTCCAATGTCTCAAAGGTTAGATGATAAGCATGCATCTTTACCTGATTTGAAATATAGGCCCTCATTTCTTCTTAATCTTCTTGTTGCTTGACTGATGAGGACTTTTTATCTCAGATTTAGGTCATCTTTGTCGTTTAACTTCTAGCCCACTTGAATTGGCCCATGTAAGTCTTTTCCCATATTTGTTTACACAACTCAGCCTTCATGGTGCCCATCGTGGCCTACTTGCTTGCTAAAGATTTTCTGTCTCGTCATATAATTTGAGAGGATCATTCATTAAACACTCGGTGTCACTTATTGGAAGGATCAAGCTGCCTTTTATAAACCACGATGCTCTCTTGTCTTGTTGTAGGAAATGTTCCTCTCTTTTTTTTCTAGAAGGGATCGATTTTCCTTCTAAACACAATGTTGCCCCCTTGTATTGGTCATTACCTCTAAGTGTGTTCTGTGAACGACTCAGACAAATAATAGTTTTAAGTGGCCATTCTCTCATTTCTCTCCTTTTCAGTTTGGGTGAAGGAATATCTGTTCAGAAGGAAACTTGAAATCTTGATCTTGCATTTTGAAAACAAAAATTGTTTCGATGTGAGTTTAAAACAATTTGCTTTTGAAACCTTGCAACTCCTTGATTATTTTTCTTGGAAAAGAGATTATTTGCTCTTGTGTTTGGCGATATTGTCTTTAGTGAAAGTATGTCATGAGGTGACTTTTTGTTTTTATGGGTTTCAAAATGAAGGGCTCGAGAAAAAGCTCGAGGTTTTGTTTGAGAAAAATTATCTCTTTTTGAACACTCATTTTATCGGCATGAATAATAATGAGTAGCTTGTTCTCGATGTTATGACTCCTATGAAAAAGTACTCTTTGCATTTTGAGAGCATTGTTTATTGTTCCAGGTTGCTTGCTTGCTTGATTAGAAGAGACTTTTATAGGTATATAATATAGGCTATGGTTTTTGGCTATGAAAGAAAAGGATTCATAAGGCTCAAAGAGTGTTTCAAGGTTTCAAAGATTGAGGATCACTATTAGCAGTTCGACTCTTTGTGTCATTCATATTTTCTTTTACCGCTCTTCTTTGATTTGCTTTTTCATTGTTTTGCTAGGGCATACTCATTTTATCTTGGTTATCACTCTTTCTTGTGATTTGGGCATGCCCCCTAGCATTTATGTTTCTTGGGCTCTTTTGCCTTTCTGGCTTTCTCATGGCTTTTTTTTCAATTAAAATTCTCACTTGCCCCCAGTGTGGGGTGTGATCCTAGTAGGGATTTTTTATGAAAGAAAAATTATTCAGGATCAAAGAGGGACCACAAGGGATATACTTTTTTTAGAATGTGAAAGGAATAACAAAGATGGTCTTTCCTCATTTCAAATGCAAGCAGTTAAGATCAATAAACTTTGGCCTCGTCCAATGTGATGGTTTGGTCTTTGCAAAGAGATGCACTTCATGAGTCTATGAGCAAAGAGTTCACCACATACCATTATTCATACATTTAAAACAACATGGCTCAAGAGTCATGGTGTGAGGATGACAGTTCATTTTCTATTCGTGCATTTTAGTTCAGAGTTTAGTCACCTCAATGAAGGAGTTGCTTGATTCATGTGTCATTCTACAAGTAGAATGTCAAAAATATCATTTTAAATAAACATCAAATTATATTTGAAATCAAAATGCAAGTTTAATTTTTAAAATTCCAATGGGGAAACTGATTTTGGTAAAAGAGATGAATTGAGTCTATGAGATCACGCGAGGCTTCAAAAGTGTATTTGTGAGTGATTAGAAGGAATCCCTTTCAAGATATATTGGCTATAAATCAAAGGAAAAGACACAATTGAAGGACAAACTCATTATTTCATTGAAATCCTAAAAAAGCAACAAAGACCTTATACTAGCAAGGTGACATATAAAAGGGCTAAACACTTAGCGATCATCGATTGGAATTTCTGGAATATTCCAACCGTCCCTCTCTTATGAATTTCTCAACAAGGGCACCTTTCCAATAGTCAGTTAGGGTCACATATAGACCAGTCTTGGCCTAGTGACACTATAGCTTCGTCTTCGAGATAAGTGATCTCTAGACGTCTTTGTTTTGGTAGCTCTTTCTCTCGCCTTTGTAATCACCTTCAATATTATGAACCTCGGTTTCTTTCTTTTCTCTAGTGAAACATTTCTCCTCGGTCGAGTCAGCAATCCTTCCTAAGTGGATAGCTTATTCAATCCTCTCAGCTATAGCAACCAGGTCAGAAAAATGTTGTGCAGAACTTCCAACCAGGTATTCAAAGTACGGGGCCTTGAAAGTGCTGACAAACAAGTTAATCATCTCCTTTTACAATAAAAGAGGATTAACCTATGCGGTAGTCTCACGCCACCTTTGAGTGTATTCTCTTATGGACTCCTTGTTGTCCTTTTCCATAGCTTGCAAGCTTAACCTATCAGGGCCCACATCCATATTGAACTTATATTGCCTAATGAAGGCATCAACTAAGTCCTTCCACTTTTTTATCTTAGTATTGTCCAACCGTATATACCAAATAAGGGCAACATCACTCAAACTGTCTTAGAAGAAGTGAATCAACAATTTCTCGTCATAGACTACCTCAACCATTTTGTTGTAGTATGCCTTGAGATGAGTTACAGGGCATTGAGTTCCTGTATATTTGACGAATCCTAGCAACCTAAACTTTTTAGGAATGACTACGTTAGGTACCAAACACATCTCGACAGCTTTTATATGGTCATGTAGGCTAGTTCCCTCGAATGCCCTCAGCCTTTGTTCTAGGGCGGCCTATTTGTCCAGGCCATCTTCTTTTACCATCTTGTTCTTTTGAGATTCCTTTATTGTAAGGTCAATGGTAGATGACATTCTTATAGGATATGCTGGTTGAGAAAATTAGGAATACATAGCCTGTTGAGACACCTCATTTGTCCCTAAATTCTGTGGATTTACGAGCATAGGTTCAGGCTAAGCTGTAAATTTTACTTCTTTAGGTTTAGTCTCAAGGCCTGTTCGAGTAGGCTGGTAAACCTTACGACTTCTTCTCTAAGACTTTTCATCTCTTTTCGGTGTTGGGCTTCCAATTGGGACTTTCTTCGTTTTCCATTTGTCTTTTTTGCAGTCGAGTGTTATAAGTGTTTTTCAATGGGGGACCTATATTTCACTTGTAATACAGTATTATGATAGTTTATAAGTGTATGTTCAAACATGCATGAAAATGAACGCAACATATTGGATATGGATTTGTTTTTTTTAGGGGTGACCTAACGATCGTTATTCTTTGGATGTGTGGTCAGATCCGAATCCGATATTCATTGCAATGCCGAGAAGAGATCTGTTTAGCCTTTTATCATCTAAGCTTTCATTCACATTCTTGGTGTCTTTTATTTTACATCTAATGTCTTAGCGTAGCGGTATCTCACCGACATCCAGTCTAAGGCATTCTCCCTCGGTCATTTGTAAAGATTCAAACTCGAGTCCATACTCAACAGTTGTTATCTTAGAAATAGCGGTCATTACATCACCCAAAAGCACGTTTAGCTTATCTCAGTGAATTTACACAGGGATTAACCTAAAGGATAGGTTCTAGTCATTAAATGCATCAAGGTAGATTTGCTATCTAGTCTCAACAGTCTTTCGCATGCTCAGTGATCGCCCTCGAAAGTTTAATATGAGGTTTACAAGTAGCATGAAGAGAGAGGCCCTGAGTAATATCAGTTCGGCATATCGACCACTGTCGAGCAAACAATCATGCGAGAGTTGGTTAGTTTCGCGAGCCTTACTCGGGCTAAAGCCATTGGGGTGTCGTTACTCCTCCACTTATCTTAAAATTGATACCACACGTATTTAAAAATGAGATAAGTGATGTGTGAAGACCTTAGATCCATATCCAATATATATGCATGATAAACATGAAAAACTATGCATGCTAAAACAGTAAAAAAGAGCAAAAAATAAAACTTGGTAAACATAAAATAACAAAAATAAAGAAAAAAAACTATACGAAAAATATTGTTTAGCAATAAAAAGACAAATAGCAAAGCTTAATCCTAAGAGGTCCCCAGCGGAGTCGCCATTTTGTCACACCCGGACATCGCGGCGACCAATTAAAAATTCATCTTGATATGGAAAAAGAATAGATATCTAGCATCCTGTTCTTTTTGGTGGAAAAAGACTTGTTCAAGGAGTCGCCACCTAGTATTATGGTCACTAGAAACCCTAACTAGTCAATAGAGATTTTATGGTACGGGACTGGTTACGCAAAAGGAAAGATGTTATCACCCCTTAAACGTCCTACCTAAGGCAAGCTGCATTGCTGGTTTTGTTAAAAATTGCTAAGAAATTTGTTCTCTTTTTCCTTTTTTATTCTTCATTTCATGTTCTTGACTCTAGCGTCAGTGAACAATTCCTACGAATATTTCCAACTATAGCATTGGTAAATATCGCACAAATCCAAAAAAATACGATACTACTGACTCTGGTGTCAATGAATATTTTTGCAAAAAAATGAATTTGATGAAAAACTTTTCTATGCCATTTTTTCTTGTTTATCCTTTATTATTATTTGCCCCTTTTAGATGGAAATAAAAAAAAAACATTACACAACAGATTTGTATTTAAAAATAATAGGCCACAGATTGAGCATATAGCTAAAAAAAATACAAAACGCGAAGAAAAAACATAAATCAAAGTGCGAGGGACCCATAAATAAATCAACAAAGATCCCCAAATATTTTTAGAATTTTCTAATATTGAAAAGGGGCTCGTTTGGCCAAATATCAAACTAAAATGGGCATAAAAATTATGATCAAGGCATAAGGGTGTGTTTTGCCAAACACACCCTTAATAAACATAATTTGGGTCGGCTGGGCCTAAAGCCCAGATCCGGCCCACTCTCTTTTTTTTTTGGTTAGGTCTAGCCCAACCAACATGGGCTGGGTTGGACCTAACTGGCCCGGTCCGGTTAATGGTTCAAACCAGTAACCGGCCCAGGAAGCAGGCACACGTGAATCAACTTACGTGTGCACTACACAGTACGAAGGTAATTAATTACCTTCGCACTGTTCTGAAGAGCTCAAATTTAAAACAGAGTAAGAGAAGAAAGTCTTACCTGGCGAAGACGAACACGAAGGTAATGGTCCTAGCACCAGGCGGAGAATGTTCTCCTCTTCCTCCTCCTTTCAGTCACTCTGCTCTAGTGTGTTTCGTTTGTATTATGGGTTCTCTCCATCGTTTTTGGGTTTTTTCTTTTTCTCGGTTTTTTTCTCTGTTTTTCTCTCATTGTTTTCTCGCCTCTGTTCGTTTTCTCTTTTCTTTTTCTGCTGTTTTTCCTCCCTGCCTTACTCTGTCGACTGCTGGGTATTTATAGGAACCAATCCTCCTCTCCCTCGGCCTAACCTCTCTCCTCCTGATAAGCACAGCTGAGGGAGACGGTTCCTGCTAGGACTCGGACGCGAAGCCTAATCCTTATCTCACCGAGTTGTGATTATCATGAAGATAAAGATTGCTTTTCTATGTTTTGATAGGACTAGGATGCTGGTGCTTCACACTTTCATTTCCTTCTTTGCAGGCGGACGTTCGGTGCTTTGAAGATGAAGATGACAAACAGCGCCTGATTGAAACGACGCTGTTTTCGGGCTGGAAATGGTTATTTCCAATCTGGTCCTTGAAGTTTCTAAATCCTTGTATTCAAACCCCTGGTCTTTTAATTTCAAATTTTAACCCCCTTTATCATTAAATTAAAAAAAACAAAAAGGGTTCAAATTTGGGTTACAACAAATCATGTGCTGCGTTTATTCATAAGTAAATTCACAGTTGTCTATTTTGATGATATTTTGATCTATAGTAAGAGTTTGGATGAGCATGTTGAACATTTACAAAATGTGTGTGAGGTTTTATGTATGAAGTCATTATATGCTAATCTGATACAATTTACTTTTTGCATGAAAAAAATTATGTTTCTTGGTTATATTATTAGTGCAAGAGGTTTTAAAATGGGTGAGGGAAAGGTTAAGGTTATTCAAGAATGTCTTGCACTTAAGTCGATCATAGAGGTAAGAACTTTCCATTTTTGGCTAGTTTCTATAGAAAGTTTGTTAAGGATTTTAGAACACTTGTTGCACCACTCACTAACATTGTCAAAAAGTCAGTTACTTTTAAATGGGGGTATTGAACAAGATAATGTATTTAACTTGTTGAAAGAAAAAATTTGCTCAACACCTTTATTAGCTTTACCTAACTTTACAAAAGCTTTTAAGATTGAATGAGATGCCTCATGAATAGGTATTGAAGGTGTTTTAATACATGATAAATAACTTATTGCTTATTTCAGGAAAAGTTCAATGGTAAAGTGTTGAACTACCCTACTTATGATAAGAAGCTTTATACTTTGGTGAGAGCTTTGGAGACGTGGCAGCATTACTTGTGGCTAAAAGAACCCATGATTCATTCGAATCATGAATCCTTAAAGCATTTGAAAGGACAAGATAAGCTGAATCGAAGGCATATAAAGTGAGTGGAATTCATTAAAATATTCCCATATATGATTAGATATAAGCAAGGTAAGGAAAATATAGTTTCCAATGCACTAGTACAAAGTTATGTTCTTTTATCTACTTTGAATGCTAAGTTGTTGTTAGGATTTAAGAATATAAAGGAATTGTATGTGAATGATGGTGATTTTGCTAATGTATTTCATGCATATAAAAATTAAGCTTTTGCAAAGTTCTAAAGGCTTGATGGATATTTGTTTAAAGAAAATAAACTTTGTGTGCCTAATATTTTTATGCATGAATTACTTATTCGTGAAGCTCATGAGGTGGCTTAATGGGTTATTTTGGTGTCTCTAAGACTTTGGATGTATTGTATGAACACTTTTATTAGCCTAAATAAGACATGATGTGCAAAGAGTGTGTGATTAGATGCAATATATGTAGAAAAGATAAGTCTAGGGTCTTACCGTATGGTTTGTATACTCCTTTACATGTACCTAAAAAACCTTGTGTATATATTTTCATGGACTTTGTTTTAGGTTTATCTAGGTTGAAAAGAGGAAGGGACTCTATCTTTTGTGATTGTTGATAAGTTTTTTAAGATGATGCATTTCATAGCATATCATAAAACTGATGATGCAACCAATATTGTTTACTTAGTCTTTAAAGAGATAGTCGACTTCATGAGGTTTCTAGGAGCATAGTTTCATATCGTGATGTGAAGTTTCTTAGCTACTTTTAAAAGGTCTTGTGGGAAAAATTGGGAACTAAGTTGTTGTTTTTTATTACTTGTCAAATGAAAGTAGTCAATAGGACTTTAACTACCCTTCCACGTACTATCATTCAAAAGAACCTTAAGAATTGAGAAGATTGCTGACCATTCATTGAGTTTGCTTATAATTGTAATATGCATTATATTACTGATTTTTCATCATTAGAGATTGTTTATGGCTTTAACCCATTAACTCTATTAGGTTTTATTCATTTACCTGTTGATGAAAGGGTTAGTCTTGATGGTAATAAAAAGTCTCAAATGGTGAAGGCACTTTATGAGAGTGTAAGGCAGCATATCAAAAAGAAGAGTGACTAATATGCATCTAAGGAAAATAAAAGGCATAAATGCATTGTTTACCAACCAAGTGATTGGGTTTGGGTGCATATGCACAGGGAGAGGTTTTCGGCTTATAGGAAATCAAAATTGCAATAGCTAGGAGATGGGCCTTTCCAAATACTTGAGAAGATCAATGATAATGTCTCCAAAGTAGATCTACTAGGTGAGTATGGTGTCACCGCTACTTTCAATGTTTCTGATCTCTCTTTGTTTGATGTAGGTGACAATTCAAGGTTGAATTCTTTTAAGGAGAGAGGGGATGATGCAAGCCATCCCGCTAACACAAAGGATGGTGAGAATCAACAAGCATTATCACATGAATCCTCTAGAGTTACCAATTGGGCTAATTACAAGATCAATGACTAAGAAGATTAAAAAGACATTTATTAGGATTTGTGATTAAATTGATGATCAAGAGCGTATATAATTATGACCATTGATGTGTGATTAAATTGATGTTGACACCTGAGATGTTTAAAATATAAAGAAAACTCTACCAAAATTTCATTAGAAATTTAATATACACTATGAGATGATAATATAAAAAAATCCCTATCTTTTATTATCCTTGAGATTGAGTTTATGTCCAAAAAGTTGGTACATTATTAGAGATATTACAATGCATATTAAGGGTAAAATAATTTTTTTTTGTATTTTATTTTATCTTATCAACATCAACCGAACATGATAAAGTGAGAATAACTCTTTCTTGTACACCACTATCGAACTTCTTTGTCTCCTGTTCTATTTGTTTACTATATTTTCACTATCTTTATCTCTTTTATCTCGAGATAGTAACCAAACACACCTTAGCAGACTCAGTTTTCGTATCCTAAAATTAAATCAAAGACTAATATGAACGTAAACAAGGTATTTAATTTGAAATGTAATGATGTAATTTCAAGAATTATGCAATTAACTTAGTTTAATATTTTGTATGGGATGTTTTGGATGTTTATTGTATGCAATAAACTAATTAGGATTATGAAGTATCAATTGCTAAATTATTAGCTTAAATACATTTTCAAACCTTATACTAAAAGAGACTTGTCTGTGAAATAATATAATTATGTAGTATTAATCTTGCATGTTATAATTGTCTAATAAAATAATAAGATCATATTTGATTTGATCCTGGAGAGTGAAATGAATTAAAAGTATAGAAAGTTGGACTAATAAATTTCTAGATGTATGTATGGATGATGAAAAGGTCTAAAATGTTTAGATCATTGCATATACGTGTATAATTGTGACCATTGATGTGTGTTTAATTAATGTCTGACACTTGGAATGTTTTAAATATAATGAAAACTCAACCAAAATTTCAGTAGAAATTTAATATACATTATGTGATGATGATAATAAAAAAAAAACAATTCTTGTCTTTTATCATCCTTTAGATTGAGTTTATGTCCAAAATGTTGGCACACTATTGGGGATATTACAATGCATATTAGGGGTAAAATAATTTTTTTCATATTTTATTTTATCTTATCCACATCAACCAAACATGATAAAGAGAGAGTAACTCTTTCTAGTATACCACTATCGATTTTCTTTGTCTCTCTTGTTATGTTTGTCTACTCTATTTTCATTGTCTTCGTGTCTTTTATCTCGAGATAGCAACCAAACTCACCTTAGTGGACTTAATTTTCATATCCTAAAATTAAATCAAAGACTAATCTGATCATAAACAAGGTATTCATCTGAAATGTAATGATGTAATTTCAAGAATTATGCAATTAACTTAGTTTAATATTTTGAATGAGATGTTTTGGATGTTTATTGTATGCAATAAACTAATTAGGATTATGAAGTATCAATTGCTAAATTATTAGCTTAAATACATTTTGAAACCTTATGCTAAAAGAGACTTGTCTATGAAATAATATAATTATGTAATATTGATCTTGCTGTTATAATTATCTAGTAAAATAAATAAGATCATATTTGATTTGATCCTGGAGAGTGAAATGAATTAAAAATATAGAAAGTTGGACGGATAAATTTCTAGATGTATGTATGGATGATGGAAAGGTCTAAAATGTTTAGACCATTGCATATACGTGTATAATTGTGACCATTGATGTGTGATTATATTGATGTCGACACTTGAAATGTCTACTCTATTTTCATTGTTTATGTCTCTTTTATCTCGAGACAGTTAACAAACACACCTTAACGGACTTAGTTTTTGTATTCTAAAATTAAATTAAAGACTAATATGATCATAAACAAGGTATTCAATCTGAAATCTTATATTTAGCCTCTTTTTTATATATACTACATATAGGTTTAGAATCTGGTTGGGATTTTGTAGTGATAAGAGTCGTTTATGTATGCATTCCAAGGAGCTCATATTTAAGTACAAAGATTTCAATGTGAAATACCAAGTGGGTTCCATATCCAAGAGCAAGATCGTGCTTTCTTACATAGTGATCCCATGAAAAAGTTTAGACTCCTACTAGGGGTGAGCAAAAAAAACAAATAAACTGAGAAAACCAAAAAAAAATTAACCGATAAAATCGAACCGAGAAAAAAAACCAATTAAACCAATTAGAATATTTAGAAAAAATTCTGGTTCGGTTCGGTTTTGGTTTTGTAATGCAGAAACTGGTTAACCCAAACCAAACTGAACCGCTTCAACCAACATTTAAACCCACTATAAAAGGAAACCCTAAAACTAAACTTCATAGTTCACAATCCTTTAGCTCTCAGCCACCCCCCCCCTCTCCCAAATGTCTTTCAATTCTTCACAATTCACAATTATTCTCTAATTCTCTCATTATTCTTTAATTCTCTGGTAGATGTTACGCTCCTTGGCAATCAGTCTCCACCCCTGACCCC
>Ga0307518_10001055_pt1 | contig 20645 bp, 27 predicted proteins | sample 25_EM_MG_FD_203889 | JGI IMG/M metagenome (GOLD analysis project Ga0307518, IMG submission 203889) | Populus trichocarpa ectomycorrhiza microbial communities from riparian zone in the Pacific Northwest, United States - 25_EM | ecosystem: Host-associated > Plants > Roots > Unclassified | place...
ACTGAGTTGTTTCGCGTCATCTCAGATCTTCGTGGGACGCAAGTGAAGTGCATCCACCACCGTAGCTCTTTTGTTATCAGTGATATTGCCAATCGCCAGAGTGACGATCCCCCAGCCCTGGGCACATTGCGATCGCAGAGCAAACGTGCGACAAATTGTTCCAGTGTTTCGACAGGATGAGGAATTTCGGCTTGCCAATGGGAGCGTCTTCGTTGTGGTTCCGCCTATGATATAATATGTCGTTCCCTCCCTACTTTCACCTAACTTTCACCGCATCCTAAGTTACAACCATGAGCGGACGCCTCACTACGGGTACGTTGAGTCGACCTACTACTGCACTCGAACTCTTACTCAAGAACACTGATCGGCGTTACCTTATCAGAGTACCCTGCTTACCAGAAGCTCCAGGAGATCTACAGCAGGGAGCATGCCAGGCTCGTGCTCAAGGACCTGTTCGCTCAGGATCCCAACCGCTTTTCGAAGTTCTCCGCCCAATATGTCGACGCCACCGATCCTAGCACGACCTTCCTCCTGGACTACTCCAAGAACTTGATCACCGAGCCTATCCTGGGCACACTTCTTGCCCTAGCGCGGGAGGCAGGGGTCGAGACGTATCGCGACAAGATGTTTTCTGGAGAGCACATTAACACCACAGAGGATCGGGCAGTATTGCACGTTGCGCTCCGTAATTTCGACGAGTTCAAGATCGAGGAATCGGGCGTCAACGAAGTTGCAGACGTGCTGAACCACATGAGGGAATTCTCGGAGTCTGTCAGGAGCGGTGCATGGAAGGGATACACGGGCAAGACGATCGATACTATCGTCAATATCGGCATCGGCGGCTCAGATCTTGGGCCGGTGATGGTGACCGAGGCGCTGAAGCCGTATGCGAAGCGAGGCCTCAATGTACGCTTCGTATCCAATATCGATGGTACACATCTCGCGGAGGTTCTCCGTTTGTGTGACCCGGAGCGCACGCTGTTCATCATCGCCAGCAAGACGTTCACCACGCAGGAGACGATCACCAACGCCGAGTCGGCCAGGGAGTGGTTCCTGTCCAGCGCGAGAGATCAAGCGCACGTTGCTAAGCACTTTGTCGCCCTCAGCACGAACACAAAGGCTGTCACGACATTCGGCATTGACACGGCCAACATGTTCCAGTTCTGGGACTGGGTTGGCGGGAGGTACAGCCTATGGAGTGCAATTGGGCTCTCTATCGCACTCTACATCGGTTACGACAGTTTCGAGCAGCTGTTGCGCGGTGCACATGGGATGGACAAGCACTTCAAAGAGACGCCTCTCGACCGCAACCTCCCTGTCCTTCTGGGTATTATTGGTCTCTGGTACAATAACTTCTACGGTGCCCAGACTCATGTCCTCCTTCCTTACGACCAGTATCTCCACAAGTTTGCGGATTACTTCCAGCAGGGGGATATGGAATCTAACGGCAAATCCGTCACCAAGAATGGGCAACGCGTCAACTACCAGACTGGGGTGCGTAGTTCCTTCGTTGCTCTGTGACAAGACGTTCATTTCAATCATTTTCTCAGCCCATCATCTGGGGTGCAGCGGGTACGAACGGACAGCATTCGTTCTATCAGCTTCTCCACCAGGGCACGAAGCTTATCCCCGCAGACTTTCTCGCCCCATGCACGTCGCACAACCCGATCGGCAACTCTAAGCACCACCGTATTCTCCTATCCAACTACTTTGCGCAACCCGAGGCACTCGCGTTCGGAAAGACCGAGGAAGAGGTGCGTAAGGAGCTTGGCCCTGGAGCGAATGAGGCGCTCGTGAAGAGCAAGGTGTTCGAGGGGAACAGGCCTAGTAACAGTATCATGTTCCCTCTGTTGACCCCCCGAACACTCGGTGCGCTTATTGCGTTATACGAGCACAAGATCTTTACCCAGGGTGTCATCTGTGGTATCAATTCGTTTGGTTCGTCAGCCACATTTGTGTTTTAAGGGCTACTTGACTGAGCCGCGGCTTGTTCGAAACCAGATCAAATGGGCGTTGAACTAGGAAAGGTGCTTGCGAAGAACATCTTGGCACAATTGAGCAGGCCTGAGGATGTGAAGGGCCATGACAGCTCCGTACGTCTTCTTTTCACAAGTCGACAGTGCTGATGCAAACTTTCTCATTCCAGACGACTGGTCTCATCCACTACTACCAACAACACAGGAGGGAGTGAAGTGTTATCTGATCGGCAACAGCTATCATCCTAGATCACTGTTCTTGTATTGTTTGCTGCATCAATTGGTATTACAGTCGCATCCCTCCTAATCGATCTATGATATATCCGATAATCCTTGATGCATGAATGCCGGAGTTGTTGTACAGCATAGTGTAGTATTTGAAGTCATTGCCCCTGTTTGTCTGAAACCGAACGCGTCATCCTCGAATTCTTCCTCTGCGGAGAGAGGAGTGTCTGGCTCAGGAAGAACAGTGCACCCTACTCTTCAGGAGCATTGCGCGCAAGGAACGCAAAGACAATTCAGGTCGTGTCCATCAATATGAGTCCTGCTAGTGGAACAGCATGTAATTCTCCAAGCAACACAGCCGGTAAAACTCGTTGGCATTTAAGCTGCTGGCTATGATTAACCTACGATGCTGCAGGTTCTTCCAAGAAGCGTGTCGTATCGGAATTAGAGGAGACCGAGACGCATTCGGAGGCGGATGGTACGATGAACCCATCAAAAGTCAAGAAAAGTGAGACCATTTAAATTCACGCGTCTCTCTGCGCTACGCAGCCAGTCAATTGATAGATCGTCAACTCAGTCCATCCTTTCTTCACCAAGCACACTCAGGCGACTGCAGCATCCTCGTCGCAGTTCCAGTGGTTGACGCCATCTCTCGGTCCAAAACGCACATGTCTACATGGAATCAATCTTTCTCCTCTTTATCGCCCAAAGGTTGCAGCTCTTGATCTCGACGGCACTGTCATAAAATGGAACAAAAACCGCGGAAAGAGTGCGGAATGGGAATGGTGGAGGAAAGTTGTGCCGTCGAAGATGCTCGCTCTTCACCAGGACGGGTGGGTTGGCCAGATGTGCACGGATGATGAGCTGTCCCTTGACACGCCTTAGGTACTCTGTTGTGCTAATATCCAACCAAGCACTGAAGGCTGATCGGCTGATGGAATGGAAAAAGAAGATACCCCTGATATCTGCCGCTGTAGGTGCTCACTTAGTTGTTGCTGTACCGTTATCTCTGACCGACGTGGTGAACAGTTGCCCGATGTTCCGTTCCGTATCCTTGCAGCCTGCGCGAAGGATGGGCATCGTAAACCTATGCCCGGGATGTGGAGTGAACTCGAGCGTATCTTCAAAGAGCACGAAGTGGAAATTGGTAGGTTTAAGGCTCGTTCTAGGATCTGTCAGTCGATGTTACATTTATCTCAGACAAGGGAAGTTCTTTTTTTGTCGGAGATGCTGCTGGTCGTCCGAACGACTTCGCATCGACTGACAGGAAGTGGGCCCTTAACGTTGGAATACCTTTCTACACACCGGAGGTGCTTCAAGTTCTGTATCCGAGGATTGCACCTGTACCCTAACATGTTACAGGAATATTTCCTTGACCTCCCGCCTGCCTCATACAAGTTGCCTGGATTTCACGTATCAAGCCTACCTGCAGGTTGATTGTCCTGCTTCGACACTCTTCACAAGTCTGACTCACTTTATAGTGGAGCTAATTACTCCCTCTAATGCAGCGATCTTACTGGACTCGTCCGAACAAGAGCTCGTAATATTCATCGGTTATCCTTGTTTGGGAAAATCGTCCTTCTATCACAAACATTTCTCTCCAGTGGACTACACACATATCAATCAAGACACACTAGGTTCTAGACCCAAATGCGTGAAGGCTGCGGAGGGGGCCCTCAAGGCCGGCAAGAGTGTCGTTGTAGGTATGTATACCTTCTCTCCGTCTTACTCCTTGTGGATAGAGCGCGTACAGATAACACCAATCGAGACGTTGCCACCCGTAAGTACTACCTAGATCTTGCCAAGCAATACAAGGTTCGTGCGAGGTGGGTCAAGCCTTGTGTTCATCCACCATTTTCCAATTGCTTGGATAGGTGTTTCTTCTTTACCGGGTCTATGGATCTCGCATGGCACAATAACCTGTACCGTGCATACATCAAGCCTGCGTCTGATTCACAGGTACGCTGTCCACGGCATGCTGAAGAGTCCTACTTAAGATCTTGCTTAGCCTCGAAGGGATGTACTGCCTTATCTGGCCTTCATAGGTTTTCGAGACAACTACGAAGAGCCCCAGGTCAGCGAAGGGTTTTCGGATGTGATCAAGGTTAATTGGGTTTTTGAGGGTGATGAAGCTGCACGCAGCCAGTGGAGTATGTGGCTACAGATCGATGGGAAGTAGTGCATTCCAGGACACGTAGCAGTCCTGCTCCCGTACTGCCGTTGGACAGGGCGCACTTCATGTGTTCGGTCCATATACAGTTCACGAAATTGGTGGCTAAGCATAGAGGACTCGAGAGTAACTGCTTGGTTTCTAATTTATGTACTACATGTTTGTCCCCTTGTCTTCTTTCCTACACACGACACACGATGTGAAAGGCCCTCTGTCATGAGTTTGAATCAAGTGCTGCAGCACACGCGTCCTGGGGCGCCCAGAGGGCTGTGGTATTATCGATTACTGCACGCGTGCAAGGGTCCCGTACGACTATTGGTATATATGCATACCAATATGCAATTTTAATGCTCCTCCTGCCGGAGGCCACTAAGGTCCTTTGTTGCCCTAAAGGAGGGTTCAGAAATGTGTTGTCAAAGTGGGGCCATGAACATACTCCACTGGTGTACCGAGCACATCGATAGCATCGATTCGTGTTTCATCCTCGTCATCATGGTTAGACTCGACGAAAATCTATGGGAGTAACAAAGGTTTGCCAAGAAAAGTGACCGAAGGTCGTGCAACGCACATGGAGACTATTCACACTCTGGAAACGCACAAACCGCAGAGCGATCTGCTTCTCCTCGGTGATATCCGCAGTGCTCAGTTCTAAGACCTGGGTAAATTTGCTGTCTGCTATTCCTTCCACATCATCGAAGTCGATAGAAGGCTTGTTTACCAGGAGCTTGATGATTTTTGGCCCATTACCTGGGACTTTGGACTGGACGACGAGCTTGCGGATACGGACGGCTTGATTGAACTATGGGCTCATCAATGCAAGTCAATCTCGGAAGAGCATGCGACGTACATGGATATTGATCAAGAGTTGTCCATCGGCGTCACTCGCCAGATAGGTCGACGACTCAGGTAGGTTAATTTTCTTCGAAGCAACAATGGATTTGAAGTCGTGGTCCGGCTGCTCATTGAGACAGTTGACCTGGGACATATCCAAGTGCTCCAGCAGAGAAACCTAGGGATTAAATCATTTATCAGCGTGATCGACACTCGCAAATGCGAGTAGCATCAACCTCATCAGGCTTGGTTGCCGCGGCCATTGTGGTTGTGTGGTGAAAGTGCGCTGGGGGCAACCAAGGGGCAACGTACTTGTAGTTGATTAGGCCTGTTAGGGGTGATCTACACCGGTATAACTTTGCAAAAAAGGTAAAAACATCGATAGCAGACGAGGTATCAAAAGTATTACGAGGACCAAAGCGTCCACCATTACTCAAGAAATTTAAGACCTAGCAAATTACACACTCGTCCTTAGCCTGCTGGCGAGTCGGGCGTCCGACGTTGGATCGTTTGTTGCCCATGCGCTTCATCTCCGTAAGCCGGGCCATGGCACGCTTGTTTCCCTGGGCTACGAGTAGGGGTGGAGTCAGTAACACATGCAGCAAGGAAAGGAAGGGCGGAACACAACCTGCTGCACGCATGTACCATCGTTTCGCAAACTCAATGTCCTGCTTGATACCAATGCCAACCTCCGCATAGTAACCTACAGCATACTCTGCCTTGTTCAAACCCTTGTTCGCAGCCTTCCGTGCCCACAGGTACGCCTCTGAATCGCTCTGCCTCAGGACCCCTTCACTTCCCGTAAGATACCATCCACTCAAGGCAAGCTCGGCCTCAGAAAACCCTTTCTCTGCTGCCCTTGTGTACCAAGCTATCGAGCGTCTCGGGTCAACTGGGCAAGTGAGGACGCCATATTCATAGCATTGTCCAAGCTTATACTGAGACTGGGCATAGCCGAGATGCGCCGCTTGGGTTAACAGCGCTTTCGCATACGCCGGGTCGTGGAGGACAAGTCCCGAGTTTGGCATTTCGTGCAACAGGGCCAACTCATGCAGCGCATGAGGATTTTCTTCGTCCGCCTGCTCGGCTGCTCGTTTTAACCAATTGATGGCTTCGCGAGGATTCTTTTCTACTCCTAGCGTTCCGAGCAGGAGAATCATGCCCAGCTTGTACATGGCAGCGGTATCTCCCAGCGAAGCAGCCTTTCTGTAAAAAGCGGCCGCCCGCGGTGGTTCCCGTCTTGTCCCTGCACCAATCTCGTTACAAACAGCGACGCGGTACGATGCTGCAGCATGGTTCTGTTTAGCTGCCTGCAGGTACAAGGTGTATGCCCGCTCGTGGTCGACAGGGAGGCCAAGCATGCCTGTGCCATGGCAGTTTGCTAAGAAGAACTGTGCTTCATCGTACGGCTCACTCTGGGTGGCCAGTCTGCGGATGGTCTTGAGTGCCTCCTGGATGAGAAAATCACGGTATTTTTTCACGGCTCGTTGGTCCCTCGCATCCGTACCAATCTTTTTGGCCGCCTCTATTAAGTACTTGGCGTACTTGAAGTGAGCCTCGGGGTCTGGGTCTCCCTTGATGCGTTGACGATACTCGTCGATGTATTCCTTGGTAAACGGAGGGGAGTTTACATCCACAGCCTTGGACTGCTTTGTATGGATATCGACAGACGCATTTCGCTGGAGAGACTGACTGGGTGTTCTGAGTTCGAATTCAGTCTCTTCAACTCCAAGGCCCTGAGGAAGTGACGGAGTGGGCCCGTAAGGCGCCCCACTAGGACCACCGGGACCAGGAGGGCCCGGATGATAGGGTCCCGGACCAGGCGGGTGGACGTATGGCGCAGATTGACTCGTAGGGATGGGAGCTTGAGCAGGATACGCTTGGTAGGGATAATACCCGCTTTGACTCGTGTGCGACTGTGGTGGTGGGCCCATGCCTAATACATCTGACGCAGCGGCATAAAGAGCATCGTATTCCCCTTGACGAGGTGGTGCTGCATGACCGTAGTTTGGACCCATCTGCGGGCCATGCCAAGTATTCTGGTACTGAGTAGGATAGCTTGGGGGGTGTGAAAGTGTAGACGAAGATTCTGACGGAGGATATCCACTAGATGGACCAGAACCTTGATCATTGTAAGCATATGTGCTGCCGACGTCTGTTTCTACGGCTGGGCGCGATCGGCCGGCCAGATCGCCGTAACCATCGCTGTTCCGCTTCGGCTGATAGGCAACGCCCATGTCGTCAACAGGATGTTGCAGGTATGAATCACCAGGTCTTCGCGCCCCTGGCGGAAGAGTCGCATTTGGGGCTGGTGGTAGTGATGGATGCCGTGATGGATAAGGTGCACGGTATCCTGGGTTTTGCAGTGACATCGAAGTGCTGGGCCGGGGAATAAGATCAGAACCGAAGGAGGGAGTGCTGGTGCCGCGCGAGGCGGGGTCATGTAAACGCATGGCGTTCATGCTATTCGCAAGGGAGGCAGCAGTGCCGTGGGATGTCAGTGGCGAAATGGACTCGAGTTCCTCGTATGCTGGCGGGGGGTGGGAAGGCAGGGATGCAGCAGAATGATTTGGGTGACGAGCCAGTGTGCTTGCTGAGGATGGAGAAATTGCTCAGTGGGGTTGTTAGCTGGGCAGTCCTACGCAACAAAGACCTACATGACCCGCCATAGAAATTGTCGTTACCACCACTAAGCCTGTTTGCACCGTCTGAGGGTCCTTCTTCCGGTTGGTCGTATGCCAGAGCAGACATAGTAGCACTTGAGAGGGCACCGAGGTTAGGTGGAAGCATCAGCTACAGTCGTGGTGATCCTGTCGGGCGCAGACGTCGCGGGCACAGTGAGAGTAATGTTGACGAGCACGGTGAAGGTGTTCAGCGAGTGCCCTGATTGTGTTGCATCACAGCCTAATCGTGGACGGTTCAGACCAGTTTCCCACAGCGAACACGTTGAGACGAGAGTAATACACATGAAATAAACAAGTGGGATACTACACCACGACGCCGTCGACGTTGACATCCTCTGGCTCCTCCTCCTCCTGTCTCAAACGATCAATGTGATCGCTGTCAACATCCATCTTGCCAGGCGACGATGTTTCCTCCATAGTCACATCGGCATCAGCGACCACTGCATTAACTGGACGACCGTCCCAAACCCATTTCTCGAAGACCCTCTCGATGCGTTGCCTCTCCAGCCCACCATCTACGCTCCTGATCTTCACGATGACAGCTCGCTTTTGGAACACGGACGCCGTCTGATTATTAGCATCGTTGTCCAGCGGCTCATTACCCCAATCAGACCACCGCTGATGCCATCCCTCCTCGGACGGATACGGGGCCGTGACTCTCAGCGAATCTTCTTCGCTCGGTAGATCCAGGACCACATCCCATTCAGTGGGTTGAAAATTCTTGAATAGCACAGGGACTCCCCGGGATTCTAATGGAGACCGTTTCCGTTTGACGCCGTGTCCGTTGACCATCGTTTTCTTGGCTGGTCGTCCGAAGTCCTCATCATCACTAGTAGTACCTCCAGCTAGCCGGATTCTCCATCGCAACTCTCTAGCAACCGCCGCGGGATCCTTGACGCGGTCGTTGGGAACCTGATCCTTGGCATCGCGCTTTGCGGGCTCAGAACCCCTCTCCATGGTACGGACTTCAGAAATCAGAAACCCGGACAGGGCTTCCAGAGATTCTAATACCTGCGGGGAGAACTCTTCTTTTGCCTTTAAATCCCGCAGGTACTTCTCACCGACATACCAACATAGCCTGTAAGTTGTCGTTAGATGTGTAATACATCAGGGATGAACCACCTTTACTTGGTGAATAAGGGAAACCGGAACTTCTTAGGTACATGCGTCGTCTTTTCGATCTCCAGGACTTTTAGTTCTGATAAACAGTGTAAGAAAACATGCGAAAGGGCTTGGGAGGAGACCGCACGGGTAGCAATGTTATATGAGTGCAAAAAGTTGCCTCCAAACACTAAAGAGTCGACAGGAGTGTGCTAAAATACCATGTTCATTAATATTCCAGTGAACGAAGATCATCCACTCACTACGGCATGAATCCAGCCAGTGGGAATAATCATTGTATTCCCAGTATTCAACGTAACTTTAACCACTTCATCAACCATATCGCCCAACCACACATTAGATTGCAGCTCCGTCCCAGACCAACGCTCGTAAGCGGCGAGGTTGGCTGGTGTTGGCCGGATGAAATAAAAAACCTGCGACGTGGTTAACCAACTGGAGGAAAATGGTGCTTGAGATCCAACCTTGCTTCCGCGAAGGATGTGGTAATATACCGAAGAGCCTGCAAAGTCGATGTGCCAGTCCTTCGGCACCTTAGCAATTTGCGTCATATGTAAGAGGGGAGAATGGCTCACTGTCCACGCAGAGGCGACGCCCATTAAACAATAGAGTTGAACTTTGGGATATGAGTGACCTTTCCCTTTCCGTGTACTTGGCCAAAATTTCTCCACCCAATCCAGTTCTCGTACCAGACGTGGAGGTAGAACCTGGTCTCCCAGCGGAGTACCTGAGATCTCGAGTGAGATAACATTCCTAATCTTGTCCCTCGCAGAAGGCTCTTGGTCGTAGTAGTCTGCCCACTTTCCAAGTGTCCATCCTGGAGAATTCGATTGCGAAGCAACGTCTGTTACTTGTACGTAAATACGCCAATTTGTGCATACATAAATGGAATGCGTCAGCGCACCTATGACCTCCACAGGTGTCTCGCGACCAACAATATTGGCAACATCAGAGATAGTGCAATTTGGATCTGGCATCTTCATCCCCAACCCTTCGGGACTCTCGATGACTATAGGTTCGTGCATGGCGCTCTCGTCACTCTCGAGCCATTCTATACCGACGTCCGCGCCCTCCATTCGCTTGAACTCGTCGGGTTTTATCGGCTTTGATTGGATGACGCGCAACCATCTGGTGGGGTCGGATTCCACGCCGGAGTTGAGATTCGCATAGTCGAGCTGTGTTCGTTTGCGTGCTGACTTACGCGCTGGGGGCTTGAGCGTGATCGTTCGGGAAGGCTTCTCGAGCACACACGGCTTGCAGTACCTGCATCAACGACCCCAACCATTGATTATGTCTGTTCCACATTAATGCTGTACTCGGCACACTTGCCATTTGTCTATTGCGTCAGGGTCTCCGCCGTTTCCTGCACACACCCAATGATACCATGTCTTACATGCATCGCATCTTATCCAATTATCTTTGGTGCTTGGTTCAGCGTTGGGGTCCTGTTGATTTTTGCAGTCCGGACATGTGTCTTCTTCTAATCGTGTGAGGTCTTGCACAGGCTCTGGGGCAGGAAGCTCGTCGTCCTGTACAGGTGTAAGGGACGACCTAGTCGAAATTGGGGAAGGTTGGGCTGGCTCTGAGACCTTTGGCTGTGGGTTTGACCTAGTGACTCTGCGTTTGCTGCGAGCCATTTGGATTGCGTCCACCAAGTAGTGGTGGGCTAGAAAAACAACCAAATATGTGATTACGTAATACATGTCCTCCCTATTAGTATGCAATAGTATGTAGCACTATCGGAGGTTCCTTCAATTGTGATACTAACCATTGATTGAGCAAACGCAAGGTCCTTCCTTCCGATTCGTTGAAGGCCTGCCCTGTTGGTCGAAGATGGCATTTACCAACCATAGTAGCTCTGAGTCTCTGCATTCTTGTCAAACCAGACGGCTGTACTTTGTTTTCGCAATCTTTATCTGTGCAGGTAACCGACTTTACAGAGATATCTTGATCCAAATGGTATAGCACTTGCTCAGCATATGCGACGAGGGCAGAGGGGGGATGGTTTGTAGGGGTCGATCCAGATGATTCTCTCGAAATGCTAACAACAATATTGTACAGGTTGGTTCGCCGAGATCGATGGATTACATCCCAGGAAACACACTGCTCGCACTCAGGAGGGGGAGGATGTGCTGAAGTGATGGAAATAAGATAATTCTACATATCACAGTCGACACCAAACTGAACACGAGGTAAATGTTAGTTTTGTTTCTCTATGAAGCTGGGTTTCTACCATGTCTATTCAGTCACTGCTTCTCGCTAAGCGCGGCGACACCTGGGAGTACCTGCGTATACCCTCAGTACATCGTAGGGGGGGATGAGCCTAAATATCAAACTTACCTTGCCCTCAAGGAGCTCCAAGCTTGCACCACCACCAGTGCTGACGTGGCTGAGCTTGTCCTCTGCACCGTACAGTGCAGCAACCGTTGCAGTGTCCCCACCACCAATGATCACCGTTGCCCCCTTTTGGGCTGCTTCGATATTGGCATCGAGTAAGGCCTTTGAGCCGCCGGCAAATGCAGGGAACTCGAATACTCCCGGAGGACTGTAAGGCATCAGCCAATATTACTACCGAGCATGTTCAAGACATACCCGTTCCACAAGATAGTCCTCGCTTCCAGGACAGTTGCACGGTACAGGTCGCGACTAATCGGGCCAGCATCTAGACCCATCCAACCCTCAGAAATGCCCTGTTCGAGGGTAGCGTGGCCAGTCTGTCTGCCTGTGAGAACATGTACCCACACAGAACGCTAAGAACCATATACCTTGGCATCTTTGTCGAACTTGTCCGCAGTAATGAAGTCAACCGGGAAGACGAGCTTGACATTGTTCTTCTTCGCCTTTTCAACGAGAGCATGTACTTTTTCCGAGCCGGCTTGGTCGAACAAGGAGTTGCCGATCTTGTTTCGATCCAGGGTAAGTGCCTGACGGGCGTGGAAATGCGGAGACGCTTACTGATGCATTGTTCAGTACCTTGGCGAACGTGAACGCCATTCCTCCACAAATGATGAGGGAGTTAACCTTGTATGGGTTAGTATGGATAACTTGTGTGGCGCAATCATTGGAAATCCTACTTTGTCCAGCATATTCTCGATAAGCTGGATTTTGTCCGACACCTTAGCCCCACCCAGGATAGCTAGGAATGGGCGCTCAGGGTTCTCGAGTACCTTTGCAAAGTACTCGAGTTCTTTCTTGACGAGGAATCCAGCGGCCCTTTGTGGAAGTTGAACACCAACCATACTGGAGTGGGCTCGGTGGGCAGTGCCAAAAGCGTCGTTCACGTAGACATCGCCCAGTCTGATGAGGCCCGCTCTGAATTGTGCAACCTTGGCTGGGTCTGCCTTTACCTTCGACCCATCCTTGTTTTTGACGGAGCCTTCCTCTTCGATGTGGAAGCGGAGGTTCTCAAGAAGGATGACGGACCCAGCGGGTGCCGATTTAACAGCGATCTCAATTTCCGGGCCCACACAATCCGGGAGGAAGGTAACAGGCTTTCGTAGGTGTATATCAAGCTCAGCTGCGACGGGCTTGAGGGAGTATTTTTCGACGACTTTGCCATCAGGGCGACCAAGGTGGGACATGAGTACGACAGTTGCTGCGCCTACAAGGGTCCGTTAGAACGAGGTAGTTTTTCTGGGATGTCATGGCTCAGACCATTGTCTAGCGCGTATCTGATAGTCGGAAGAGCTGCTACGATGCGCTGTATGCGATACTGAGAACAGGATGTTTCCTAGCAGGAGGCACATACAGCGGGGTTGGTGATTTTTCCGTCCTGCATGGGGACGTTAAAGTCGACGCGGATGAGCACATGCTTGTCCTTGAGGACGAGGTCAGTGATCGAGAGCTTATTCGCGAGCGACATGGCTTTGGGAAGGGAACGAGGAAAGGATGTCGGCTTTGATCTTATCCAAACAGATAAGGTCGTGATTTCCCACGCTCCGGAACGACACGCGCCCCACAGAGCTGACGCCGTCGAACGAGAGCCATGACGGACACGCCCGCCTCCAACTCTCTCGGACTCAACTTCGACGCCCTCCAAATCAGCGACCCTACCGATCCAGTGCAGAGTGAAGACCAAGCACCACCACCAGCAGAAGAAGAACCCGCCCAGGAACAGCCCACTCCATCCAAAGAACAGAAACCCGACAAAAAGAAGCCCTATGTAAACCCAGAACGCGTCAAGACTGGCGGCGCCCAGCGAGTATGTGCTCGCTCACCATGTGGGGCTCCCGTTGACGCCTTCAATAGGAAAAAATGAGCGAGGATGACCTCGCGAAGCGTATGCAGTACATGAAGGAGCAGAACGAGAAGATCAAGCAGAGAAGGCTTGTAAGCAATCCGATCAAATACTCATTCGCGCGAAGATGGCTCATTGTCGCCAGGACGTCAAAGCGGACGAAGAGGCATTCAAGAAGACACAGGAAGAAGAGCGTGTAAAGCAGGCCCATGCACGCAAGGTGCAGGAGAATGTCGACCGTACGCGAGAACAGAATGCTCGGAGGAAGATGGACAAGATGCAAAGCCGGGAATGGGACTCGGGTAAACCGGCAAGTGACTGGAAGTCCAATAAAGTTGGCCAGTCAGAGGATGGCGAGCCCACCCAGCCATCAGAGAACAGAGGTGGAGCACCAAGAGGCGGTCGTGGGCCTCACAGAGGTCGTGGGCGAGGTCGCGGTCGAGGAGGTGTCCGTGGCAGCCAAAGACAGGCCGAACAAGCCCCCCCAGCAGATGGAGTCCCCTCCACAGACAGTGCAGCACTTCCGCAGGCGGCTGAAAACGCTACTCCGCCTGCTTCATGACTTTCTCGTCTGTCTTGACGATGCTTTGATACATATGTACAGGTTCACTTGATCCCCTTGCAGTGCTAATAATTCCATGCCATGTACTTGTACACTTCTGTCACTTTTGCAAAGATACATCGATTTGATTAGTAAGCTACCTCTTGCTGTTCTCTGCATTGTGACATGGGTCGCGGAATTCTACTCACTGCCAATCTGCCCCAGCTGCAGAACCTCATAAAACGCGATCCCAATGGCTACAAGGAAGAATTCCTCCAGCAATGGAACCACTTTAACAGCATACGTGAAATATTTCAGATAAACCCCGACGAGCAGGCCCACCACTTCCGGGAACTGGTCTCGTTCATATCACAAGTAAGTCCGACTAGTTGTTTAAGTCAAACAAGATGTACGATGCATACACATTGTTTAGGTTGCCCAGTGTTATCCAAAAGAGACGGCAGACTTTCCCTCGCAGCTTTCGACGCTGCTACTTGAAAATTATGGGTCACTCACGTCAGATACCCGCAAGACACTCGTCCAGAACTTGGTCATGTTGCGAAACAAGAACGTGATCACCTCCATTCAGTGAGGGGATTCATATGGTTTTCTGGATATGTTCTAATGATCCTTTTAGACTCCTCAGGTCACTCTTCCCCCTGCTCCCCCGGACAACATCGTCAAGTTTGCGTCTATTCATACGCAAGACTATCCTATCGGACATCCGGACCGCCAATCTCCGAACTAAAAACCACAAACTGAACCGTGCAGTACAAGCCATGCTATTTGGAATGGTGGAACGCGGCATGGATGCAGAAGTACTTGGTGATAAGGGCAAGGTTCGCGCCACTGCGGGTCCTTCCGTCGAAAGTACCTCCAAGGGTGACGATGCTATGTGGGCCGTCATTTTAACGAAAGAGCTGTGGAGGAAGGGTATTTGGTACGTTTCGTTCCTTTGCTTTGTTATGTGGAAATGGATGGTTCCTTAGGACAGACGCAAAATCTGTTTCAATCGTTGCCCTTGGTTGTTTCCACCCTGTGATGAAGGTGCAGAACGCGTCAATACATTTTTTCCTTGGGAGTGACGACGACAAAGAGGATAGTGATGACGAAGGGGATGAGGTAAGTATTCTTTTGTGAGTGTTTCTCTCATTCATCTTGTCGAGATTAGGATGTCGATGTCAAAGGACTCCACCACCGTCGCGAAATCAACAAGAAGACGCGCAGCGGTGACAAAAAACTCCAAAAGCAGCTAAAAGCAGCCAAAAAGGTTTTCTGTCATTTACCCAGACACGTTTCCTTGCTGATCACGATACAGAAAAGGCAGTCGAAAAATGAGCCCACTACACCCAACTTCCCTGCATTACAGCTCCTTAATGACCCGCAGACGTTTTCGGAAAAGCTCTTCGATGCCCTTAGTCATTATGACAAGCGTTTCTCTCTCGACCACAAGATACTCATAATGCAACTACTGTCCAGAGTGGTAGGCTCGCACAAGCTATGCGTTCTTGGGTTCTACACATATATCGTGAAATACCTCACATATCACCAACTCCGTATACCAGCTATACTAGTAGCTCTCGCTCAATCTGTGCATGACCTGACGCCACCCGACGTCTTGACACCCGTCGTGCGTAAGATTGCTCAGGAATTTGTGCACCCTGGGGTAGGGAGCGAAGTCATTGCTGCTGGGATTAACGCTATACGCGAGGTGTGCCGACGCCAGCCGTGGTCGATGGAAGAGGACTTGTTGGGGGATCTGGTCGAATACAGAAAGAGCAGAGACAAGGCGGTTACAGCATCCGCACGGGGTCTCATGCAACTCTATCGTGAAGTAAATCCTGGCATGCTCAAGCGCCGCGAGAGAGTATGTAAATACACGTTTTCTGGTGCTCATGTCATTGATGACGCGGGTATCAGGGCAAGGACGCCAGCATGGGGATTAGCTCAGGTCGCCAACCACTGCCCTACGGCCACTCAACCGGTGCAGCAGTCGATATCGAAGGGCTTGTTGTATGTTCCTCTGCGTCCACGAATGATAGCTGCTCAATACTTCTTCATAGCTGCTAGAGAGTCATTTGAAAAAACTTCGTGAAGAGGAAACAGGGATAGCTGGTGACTCTGAAAACGAGGATGAGGATGAAGCCGCTTGGCAGGGTTGGGACGTGGAGACAGACTCTGAATCGGATTCTGAATCTCAAGGCTGGATAGACGTTGAATCTGACGGCGAAGGTCTGGAGGTATCGGATAGCGAGGACGAAGCACCTACCAGGGAGCCCACAACTACACAACAAGAAGGCCAGGAAGAACAGGACCGAGTGTCGACCTTGGCAACTACAAAGGTATTTTGCACATCATGGGTGTTTCCATCGACTTCCGTCTAATATCGTTTAGATTTTAACACCAGCAGACTTCGCATTGCTCAGCGATTTGCGCATACAAGCTGCTACTAAAGCCGTCGAACAAGGTGGGGGCTCTCGGGCCAAGCGCAAACTAGCTGCCCTCGAGGCCAACAAAAAGGCAGTTGAGGCAGACCACTCATCCAATACCTTCATTTCTGAGAACGATATCCTCGGACCACGGAAGAAAGTCAAGGCGGACTACGCTGAACGGATAGCATCGATTGAGAAAGGTCGCGAAGGCAGAGAAAAGTTTGGCTCATTGAAGGGGAAGAAAAAGAAGGGTGCACCGAGCAGTTCCACGAACCGGGAGAAAGCGCGCAACAAACCAGTGATGATGATCTTGAGCAGCAAAGCCGTCAAGGGAAAAAAGAAAGCATCTCTAAGGGAAAAGCAGCAGAAGCTGAGAGCACACATCGAGAGAGCGAAAAGGACACATCATTGATCCCACATGTTGTAAGCAGTACTTGGTCTGTTTACGCTGGGTGGTTCAGGGGAACACACCGTCTCTGATCCGCTGTGCCATGTCATACCCAGCCGCGAAATGAGATAGCCTGGCATCTACAGCATAGCCCTGGTATGCGTTCAGTGAATTGCTTTTTGGCGTGCACAGTCCATATTCTTACCTGCTCGTTGTACTCTGGGTAAAGATTTAGACTCAGGAGAAGGGGAGTAGGACCTGAGTAACGAGGTGTGAAGTATACGTACCTTTCAATGCAGCGTTAAGTTTGTCGAGGGAAATGACGCGCTTCTCAATATGCTCGCCTTCGTCCGGCCTGGACGCAGGTGTCTCGAGCTTGTCATCCATTGGCACACTTAACACCACTAACTTCATGTTTGCATTGGTCATTCCTACACATCCAGTGTGACTCGCTGCACAAACTGTGGCCTGTTCGACCGTGGACAATCGCGACCTACCGGGATCAGAAACGGTGACGGGAGAGGATTCTGCGACCTTCTCAGCCTTGTATCCGGTCTCCTCTTCCAGCTCGCGGATGGCGGCTTGTTCAGCCGTTTCCTCGGCATCAATCAAACCTGGAGCAAATCAGTGGAATTCATGCAGTAGGTAACATCCACCGACCCGCGGGGAGTTCTTTATAAATACAATGAACGTTGAACGGGGGGCATACATAAACGACGATTTAGGACGCACCTACGACAACCTTGTCTATCGGCGGTCGGTATTGTTCGACGACGACTGTCGATAATGGGAACGCGTTTGTCCTGGAGCGCAGGATCGCGAGAATAGCCACAGCTGGAAAGAAAGTCTGCATCAGCGTCGGGTGTGAGACACCGAACAATCACACAGACCGTCTGTACCAGATTTACCCCGCGTCTTGCGTTCTGCGCATTCCCAAGTGCGCTGTGATAGAAGGTTGCATGTGTGGCACAGGAAAAGATCATCCAACCAAACCTGTTTACCGTCCTGGTCGGTATAGTTTATTTTCTTCAGTCCAATCCATCTGCCAGACAGATTATGTTGGCTTGAGGAAAACGTAAGGGCCGTAAGTACCTTGCATCATAATTTTCCAGTGGGGAGGTTGAAAGAACTTTTGGTTCCAGTGGCATCTTGGAGGAAACACAGCGGCGCTCTCTAACGAGCGTGGTAGTGAAGGTAGACAACAACTTTGGGCCAATGGACATGTGGGTTTCTGTGTAAGTCCGCCCCTATCCAGTGTATCCGGACTACATGAACACACTATCTAGCAACGATGAATAGGGCTACGAATCATTCCGAGCAGTCGAGTAATGAACCTCTGAACAGTCTCGCAGTCTATTTGCAGCTTGTTCTGCAGTGAGATCACGTTGTGGTTCACCCATAACCTCGAAACTAAAGACGCGTGAGTGGAAATCAAACTTGTACCAAGCCATACACACCCAGCCATGAATTTGCGCACGCTTGCGCTCCGTAACAAAGGTGGCTCGAAGTGGACATGGAAGTGTGCTATGTCGTCTTCGTCCTCTTCGATCACCCCATCTACTTTCCGAGGAGGGAGTGGTCGCTGGTGAATACCCATCGCGTAGGCAAAAGAACATTCAAATAGATTGTCGTATCGAATGCTAACCCTTCTCATGATGTCGGCGAAAGCGATTTTTTCTTCCTCAGTGAAATGAACCATGGAGGGGATATGTCTTCTGTGCGGCGAGACTGTAAAGAAGTGGATATAGTAGACGATGGAAACAAACCGCCATTGCCAGCCAATGCCACTTACTCATGACTTCGAATGGCCAGTATGCCCACCAGGGAACTAATGCAACAAAGTGGTCGTTCGTGACCACGATGCGCTCTGGTTCTAACGCGCTCAACTCGTGGTGAATATATTCACATAGCAGACAGGGGTGGTTGTTGGGACCCTTTGGTGCGTCAGTGCTTACCGACGTATCCGCGGCGTAGTTCCGTAGATTGATGAGTTCCTTGGTTGGCAGCGTCGGAACTGTTGTTAGGGTCCAAACTTGGCTGTGTGGGTGAGGATTCGAACAGCCCATCATGGCTCCTTTGTTCTGTAACCAGTTTTCAACGTTGACATGTACTTGTGCATATGAAAGTACCTCGAATATCTGAACATACTCGATGCCAGATTGAGCTCCTCGGCGTGCGTAGACATGTGTCCATTCCTCGATGACCTTCACTACATCATCCAAACTGAGTGTGGGAAAGGAAAGGTCGTGTCGCGGGTGGAAACACACTACATCGCATGCACCTTGTACCGGTTCAGCGATGAGTAGAGGGTGGACAACTGAAGGAGCAGCGGGACCTGGGGGTGGTAATATTGCGGGATAGTCGTTCTCAAACACCATAGTGTGTTCGTAATCATCGTTCTTTTCCCCACCTGCACGGGTGTTGCCTGGACACAGATAACACGACGGATCGTACCGAGGGGCATCAGACAGTGCTGCAGGTTCGGACTGGCCTAACCAGGGTCGTTTGGTACGATGTGGAGAAACCAATATGTATACATTCGTCAGAGGATTGTCTATGACTAGTCAGTGAGAATCCTGCTCAACCACATAGGACGTACATCGTCTGTGGGGATGAGTGGCTGGATTGAAATCCATCTTGTTCAAACGACACAGGCGACGAGTTGGATCCGGTCGACCCGCCCGGCCCGCCGAGTTTGTACCACCGAGAATTCAAAGTCCGCGCATTTGAGCTGATATGATGGTCACCATCAAATAGCCCCAAGAAATTTGCATTCGCGCCTCGAGTGTAGGGAGAGTTAGATCTGGAATTGTACATTCAATTCCGCTGTGCATGTCTCCTTTGGTCCGCCGAGGACACACTAACCGTTCAAGTACCTTGACGGTATGGAATGCATGTTTCCCCGTCAGGTACGTCTGAACAGCTTTGGAAGGTAAGCCTACCTGTTTGTTGTGGTATATAAATAAAGAAGTTCTCCGTCTAGCTCTCTACCTCGCGGTGTTTGACGACTTGTCGCACAATGCACGTCTCCTTTGGTTCGCCAAGGAGTGACTGGCGACCGCCCAAGTACCTTGACGGTATGGAATCCATGTTTCCCTGTCAAGTTTCCACAGGTGGAAACGTGTTCCTGCGACTGAACAGATTTTGCAGGTGAGCCTCCTTTGATGTGGCCTTGAGGGGCTGCGAATATTGTTTCAAGTAACTACATGTCTGGAACGACCAGGATCTTCTGAACAAAGTAAGTCGGCAGTATAACTCCCAGATGCACATACAGGAGCTTGGAATACAAGAGGACTCGTACTCAGCACCCAGACACCAAACTAGCCAATGACATGAACATTCGACCGCAGTTTTGATATTGACTTGATTGAAATTCTTTAGGGATTCTTGTGAGCTATATCTGTTATTCTCTGTGGGTGTCAAGACCGGTTCTTCACTGATCTGATCTCTACGAGGGGTCTGGGGGTCAGGGGTTGGCCTAGCAGTAAGACCGAGGTGCTACGTAGCGTAGTCGCGCTTCCTGAATGATAGGAAGGCCGACCGAGGTTTATACGGAGTGTCCGAGGGTAAACGGTCAACGACCGAGTACTTGTACGAGGGCAGAGACGGAGAGCAAGAAGGGAGAACAGATAGGAAGTATCTTATTCGATATTCGAACTGAAACTACAACAGACCGAGTATCTAGGTTTTTATACTAAGTAGAACGGATGAGGCGATGTACGGGGAGTCGGGATTACCGACGAACGACGAGCGCAGTCGCGCTGCGCGCTGAGTAAGTACGGTAAGTGCGATAACCGGGTTACCGATGAGTATCGTATTAGTAATGGAACGGGACGGGAACGTATAGTGACCGGAAACAAGAAAGGAAACATATTAGGTAATCGTACAGGAAGACAGATCGGACAACGCGCTCACCGATCGGTGGCGCTACAAGACAGATAGAGAGAAACGGAAAAGGGAGTACATACAATAAACAGACGGCGAACGCGTGGACGCGATCGGACAATAGGGTACAGGGTGATCGGATGTCACGGTCGTGACA
>Ga0307518_10001056_pt1 | contig 20644 bp, 12 predicted proteins | sample 25_EM_MG_FD_203889 | JGI IMG/M metagenome (GOLD analysis project Ga0307518, IMG submission 203889) | Populus trichocarpa ectomycorrhiza microbial communities from riparian zone in the Pacific Northwest, United States - 25_EM | ecosystem: Host-associated > Plants > Roots > Unclassified | place...
GAGATAATAAGTGTGGTAGGTCTTTTAAGAAATTTTTTATATATCTATAAGTGTAGGATGATTATTACCTCAGATATGGATAATTCATGTAATTATAAGTGTAGGAAGATTATTATCTCAGATATGTAACATCTCGTCAGGCCCATATAGTTTTGGGTTCAGCTGATGGTTGAACCTAAATTTATTAGATTTAGCATGTCACCAACCCCCAAATATATTGGGTTCGGCTGATCACTGAACCCAAGTGTTTTGGATCTGGCATAATATCAGGCTTATATTCTCTGCAGTGGCGGAGGGAGGGGGGGCTGGCAGTGGTTGGGGCCCCTGCAAGAAAATGCCCCTCCCTTGTAAATATTTATAATTTTAATAAAAATAACTGAATTTTTTTCTTTGCCCCCTCTAATTTATAATTTGGCCCCCCCTAACTATTTTTTCTTGCTCTGCCCCTACTAGGACATGATAAATAATTTGTAAATGGATGGGAATGATTGGTCATATGATCGGTTACACCTGAATTAATCATTCAAGAAGCAAAATTTGAACAACAAAATAGAGCACGAGGATGACTACTTATTTGAGCCAGTAAAACACTAGGAATAACAGATAATTAATTCAACTTTATAAGTTTTAGAATTTCTTCCATATACTTTTTACTAAAAAGGCTTGGATTTTACTATATATATATATATATATATATATATATAGAGAGAGAGAGAGAGAGAGAGAGAGAGAGAAAGTTTATATCTTCATCCATGGAGTTCACAAGCTACGTCATAACCTTGGATTTTCCAACATCCTAGGTACCATATGTTAGGTTTTATACCTTTATGTTGCCAGTCAGATAACTTATTTTCCCTCGCCCTTGAATATACATATGCATATATTAAAATCAACATAAGAAGTTATTGCCATTAAGATGGATTATGGTGATTTAGACTGAGTGTGGCTCATTACTAGAGGTATGGGTAGCAATGGATTTTGTTTCAAACACACTGAACAAGAGTGGCAAAGGGATGAGAACAAAAAATATAGGGTTTTAGAAAAAGTCAATGATCAAATTCCTACTCCGATACCATGAAGACAAAGTATTATCTAGAAATCAATATATTGACTTGAATCAAAATAGTCTCTATAAAGTTCATATTTAAAGAAGAATACAAGGTATGAAATTAAGAACCAGATCAAATCATTATCCTAATTAAAAGTGACTTATAATTTATAGGAGTTGACTAATACTATCAAATTTATAGACAACATGATATAGAATCTTTTATTTGACAATAGTTATCTTTTTGAAAAAAGAAAAAGAAAAAAAAATGTTTATTTTCTTTTTTCAACAAACAATCCATAGGACTGTTGGTTAAATAATATTGCATAATTTTTTTAATCTCCTTACTTTCTTTTCAGAATTTAGATATGAGATATTTTTAAAATATAGAATGAAACTTCCTTTTGGAAACAAAAAATAAGGTGATAGTAATGGCACTGATAGAAAGATTGTATGATTCTTAAGCTGTAACTACTAATACTTAGAGCATAGAGAGATATACACAAAAGAAAGAGAAAATCACATACAAACTAACAAAAAATGATAAGAATATTTTTATTTTTCAAAAGTTATTTTTCTAATTCCTCCTTTTATATATATTCAAAATTTAAGAAGAAAAGATATTCTTATTACTTTTGGTAAGTTAGAGTATGACTCTCTCTTTCTTGTGTTTACCTCTCTTATATATTATAAGTATTAGTAGTTATAACTTGAGTACTGTAGAATTCATCGGTATTGAGAAGTCAACTAACAAAAAAAGCAATTTGGTTAGATATTATGTAATCACATAATTAAATGAATTAGTATAGTATTGAGAGTATCTAATAATTCCTCAACTAATGATGCAATTAAAAAAATAGCAATTTGGATTGGGTCTAAATGGTTGGAAGACCTAGCCATGTCCACACATTTTTTTCTCTTCATGTCTAATGCATTGCATAAGAATTTTTCTCTCATGAGTTGTAATAATGACCAAAAATCAACTCACAAGTTTTATGAGGATTCAATGGCCACAAAACCAAATAAAGAGATCCAATGGCTAAAAAAGAATAAAGAATAATGAGTTTGCACAAAAGACAAGTGAAGAGAGAGAAGAAGGAAAAGAAAAAAAAATAAAGAAAGAAAGGATGGGATGTCGGGGTCACACACAAGCTCTAATGATAATACCTCTAGTACCAATGGCTAAGATGGCCAACCTTTCCACATGCTAGCCATGTTGCTCCTTTAGTAGTATAGATAAACCAAACAAATGGGTTTTTCTTGCTTTCTCTCTCCTTTTTCATTTTCTTTTCTTCCTTACCCAGTAATCTCATACACACATCTCTATACATTTTAAGTTTTCAAGTCTCGCATATAAACTTTCCATGTTTACATAATTTTTTCTATGTAATGCAGGCAATGCTTTTCTAGACAATGGTTATTTCTTGATACTATAAATGCCAACATCTTCACCAATTGTGTCTTTTTAGACTGTTGTTATTTATTGGTACTATAATTGTCAACATCTTCACCAATAGAAAACATAACATAGCAACCCTCGACTTTCTAGAAAAATATTTTCACTAATATCTCCATCAATAGTAAGCATGTCATATAATCCCATGACTCAATTAAAAAAAAAAAATTCATGAACTAAGTTTAAGAACTAACTAGATGTATAAATACCCCAGTCACATGTAAGAATAAACAAGTCTTAGACTCGATGCATAAATTTAAAAGACAAAAATAGTCTTGCACGAGAATTATCTTCTCTCTATCTATCACTTCATTTTGTTTTATTTTCCTTGTATTATTTTCACAGAGTGTATGTATCCACAACGAATTTATTTTTCAAGAACAACCCAAATCTTCATAAGATAATCATGAAAAGTTCATATCTAATCTAAGGTTATTTTCACGATCTCATGATCACATAAATTATCACTCTTAGCCATTATAGCTTATGGATATGAATGAACTGACTAGAACCAAATAATCCAAGACTATGGCATCCCAGTTTGAGGCTGGCCTCATCTTAAACCCTTAAAATAGTTTTACTGGATTTTGATTCAAGCCCACTTAGATTTTGACAAAATCCAAGTGGAGCTCAGCCCATTGACAACTCTATAGTAGATTGGTAGGTGGCCTTTGTTGTCAAGAGTTTTTTTTTTTTTTTTTTTTATCGACGGAAAAGTAAATATCTATCAAAGAAAAAAAAAACAACTTTGCTCTGTGCACATTGTTTACAATAGAGATACAAAAATCCACATGTTATTTTCCAGAGCAAAGTAGTTTCATGTGATGAGATATATGAGGACAAAATCTCATCCACGAGTGGAGTCACCTCAACCTTACATTTCTCTTACAATATCCACTTAAAAATCCAACAAGTTGAAAAGAAAGAAAGATGGTCACATGCTTTCTTTTATCTGTTTTTTTCCTTAATATCTGGATATATAGGATTCATTTTCTAAGTAAACAAAGGATATAAAACCTAGCAAACGGAGGGGGAAAAGCAGCATATAGTTCATGGCTCTTCACGCAAGCATGAATATGAGCACCATGTCGACTACTAGAGCTGGAGTATTATGTTCAAACCATGTAGCTTGCTCAAAAGAGAAGTTGAAATTGCCCACAGGCAGGGGGTTAAGGAGGTCTTCTTCTTTGTCATTTCCATCTTCTTTCTCTTCTTCATATGCTTCAGTCAAAATTCATAAATCCACCATTGTATGCAAAGCTCAAGAAGCTGTCGGTGTAGGTAAGCCCCTCTCCCTCCCTCACAATAGCTTTTTTTTATAAAAAAAAAAAAAACAACAACTTTTGTTCATTTTTGCTTGCGCTTGTGCACTGAATGTTCTTGGGATTAATTTTTTTTTCTACAGTGCAAGTGGTGACAGATTCAAGCTGGGATAGCCTGGTTATTGGCTGTGAAATCCCAGTTCTAGTTGAATTCTGGGCACCATGGTGCGGACCATGCCGAATGATAACACCGGTGATTGATGAATTGGCAGCAGAATACGCAGGAAAGATTGCTTGTTTCAAAGTGAACACCGATGATTGCCCAAACATTGCATCACAATATGCGATTAGAAGCATTCCCACAGTGCTAATGTTCAAGAATGGAGAGAAGAAGGAAGGTGTTATAGGTGCAGTTCCAAAGGCTACCTTGGCTGCTGCCATTGAAAAATATGTTGAAGCTTGAAGAGAATAAAGAGCAGCAGCAAACATCATTTAGAAATCATTAGTTACAATTGTCATTGCCTTGTATTTGTCATGTCAATGTTGTCCCAAGTTTTTATATCATGATAGTCTAGTTTGATAAAAACATGTATCTGCTGAACCGCAATTGCTGCGTGTCTCGCAATTCTGAGCTTGAGCTAAAATGCATCCATGAAAATTGGTCGATCATTGCTTACCCAAAAAACCAAGGCGATTGCAAAAACCATCCTTAACCATTTATATGTAACTAAGAACAATATCTTGAACTAACGAGGATTCCCAGTGATTCGGGTGCGAAGAAATCCCGAAGCAGCAGTGATAAGGTATTGCAGAATTTTACATTAGCTTAGAGAAAGATATGGAACAAATGGAACTCATTATCAAAGCAGAATATTTCTTGATTCTTTCTGAAAACATAAAATTCTAATCCATCTCTGGCTAATTAAGAAAATATTGCCTCCCCATCACCATCAGCTGAAATTGCCTATTGGCAGAAGTTCTATATTTGTACAATATGCAGCTGCTGCCAGTCAAAGGAAACAAAATTTTCTCATGATTCAGCAGAAAGGATAAAATGGCCACGTCTCAAGCCCCTTGTATCACCACCTGAATGGTATCGTACTACGTCTGAACTATCACCATGAAAGTATCAGTAAAATTAACTACTCTTCAGGGAGATTTCTAATCAAATTGGTTATCAAGAAATCTATTTACTGCTCCAAGACGCAACTGATAAGCCAGTGCCTGTTGTTGATGATTCATACCAGCATCATGATCCATCACTGGCATGGCAAACCTACCAGACAAAGTGCTGGAGACATTCCCCATGGCAGCTGTGAATCTGCTAGTAGAGGCAGAGATATGATTTTGACCATTCAAACTCCCAAATCCTCCATCCATAGTACCTGACTTCTTGTTTCCCATCACATTGCCCTCCAGGCAAGGGCCACTGGTGAACACATTTTGTGTTGACCGTGTGACCCTATTTATGTCCTTTATATCATTTCCTTCATAATCAACACTGACCATACCACTTGCCCCACTGAACTGTGAAGAAATCATCATTTCTTGTATAATTTTCTCAACAGATCTCTGAAATTCATTTGGGTCAACCTCATTTGACTGAGATGACTGCTCCATTGGTGTTTGAACAGGTGAATGTGCTGAACTGACATGGTTGATTGCAGTTGATGCAGCTAACATATTGTGAGAACTTTGAGGATTATTAGATGATGATGGTGTTAAACAAGAGAAGGGAGAGGAGGGATTGAGCTGAGCTAGTGTCAGAGTGGTTGAAGAGACAGCAGATGGAATCTGAACAAATGTCCCAGTATATGGACTGCCGGGACTAGTCATCTGATTTTCAATCCGTGAATTCACGGAATTCTGATGAAAAATCCTGGCAACAGTAATGGCAGAGGAAGAGGTGGAGCTTGTGCCGAGGGAATTGTTTGCACTTGCAACACCATTGCTTGTGGAAGGATGCATGACACTTACCTGTACAGAATGAAGATCATCATTCGATGTAGGTTTAGTATGCTGCTTTTTCTCAGGTGGTTGCTGATCAGAACTGTGCAGCCCAGAAAAAGGCCTAGTTCTGCGGGGGAACTGAGCCAAACTCTCTGGAAAACAAACAAGATGTTATTATGTGAAATAAAAACTTAAATAACCACGAGTCAAAACTCAAAAGATTCAAATTTAGCCTGCGTTCTAGGAAACTCTGATGCGTTTGGGACAAATAGGAGAAGTTTGTTTTGTCACATATAGGTTGTCAAGTAATATATTAATCCATTCTCACCAATATATAACCTTTGAAGTTATTCCACCCTTTTAGCAGAATACTTGGGAATCCTCAACGAACCTAGCAGCAGCTAGCAAGGTGTCATTGCAATCTATTTGTCAGTTTGGTGTTTGTAAAAGCTACTAGCTTTTACTTTAAGGAAGCTCTATGCAAGGATGTATTTTTTTTTTTTTTATTTTGGAAAGAAAGCTTCTGCATATCATCGACAAGCTTACTTGGGTGGTGAGATGAATGATTATTGGATACTCAACGCACCCTCCCTAGAAAATTTCAATTTGTAGGTTTCTTTTCATGTCCTTTTTGATTAAGCATAGATGTGAAAGTTTAGAGAAAGTTTCAATCAGCACAAAAGCATGAGAAAATTAAAGAGAAATAAAAGATAAGAACATCAAACTGTTGCAGCTTATGGCAATCTGTGCTGATAAGAATTGATTGATAGTTATATTTGCAATAAATCAGAACAGGTCAAAAAGAACATATACCAAATGTTGGAAGTTTCTTTAAGTTTACCTATTGGTCCCTTGCCAGCCTCTTGAGCAGTATAGTCAATCAAGTCTTTCATGCAATTAACCACCTCTGATATCTGCAGTTTGTTTAACCAAACATGAAGGGAAAAAAAGACAAAAAGAAAGAAAAAATCAAGATATGATCAGTCCAACATTCTCCAAAACAAGCAGAATGCATATATCACATTTCAAATATAATGCAATCTGAACAAAAATGGAGAAGCATATTTCGTCTTAAGTGCATGTGCTTTGTTAGCGCTGGATATAGATCTTAAATCCAAAATCCCAAGGGTAAGGTCAATTGGTAGGTAAAATTGGTAAGCACTGTTACTACAAAGATCAAAACATCAAATCAGGCAGGCAGGAATGAAGGGCTGGGAGACTACAAAGATCAAAACATCAAATCAGGCAGGCAGGAATGAAGGGCTGGGAGAGGATATCATGCATCAATGGCATCTAAAAAGCCTAAAACGAAAAATGCATGGGAGCAACTACCGAGCAAGTTTAAACTACATTCAAATGAATTCACATGAGAAACTAGTTGACTCAAGTAAAATATTATGCCTTGGCCATTTCCAGAACATATCAAACAGTGCACTAGTAACCAAGGAAAAAGAGATGACCCTATTTGGGTCGAATAATCAAGCATGGTTAATAGGAAATCAGAAAATTGCAATAAATGGTACCTGGAGACAACGCACATATCTCTTTGTGTATCCTAAATCATTAACTAAAGGTATCTCCAAGGCTTTTGCTAGTTGACAAGCAGATGCAAGAAACCTGGAAATTTCACATAAATAAATATAAGCCAAACAAAGGCCGCCTGATGTGAATAAAAGTTCCACCAAGTTTACCAATCATCATATGTATCAAATTGAGAATCTAACAATCAATAGAACAAGTTAGCCATCTAAAAATTATCTATATTGAGTTGAATATTCATCGAGTAGCCCCACATATAAAAATTTAAATGTAACTTTTCTATGACATGCCAGACACATCTTAAATGCATTAGATTGCAATCCTTGTTTGTTTCCACTTTATCAGTCATAATAATGTCAAAGGCCAAGTTGTTTGATGCTAACATTGACATCATGATGAAGGTGAATAGCGGAGTGAGAATCAATCCCTATTTGAGAGTCAAAGAATTAAATTAGCATATTGCAATAGTTTTACTCAAAATAACTTTAATTGCATTTTCCTTCAGTTATTCATAGGAGGGTGGGCACCAAATTGATATGCCATATAAATCCAATAACATAAAATGCAAAACTGTCCTGGCTGAGTAGGATGGAAAAGGAACTTTATTCACATCGCAGATCTAATGGTTAAGGGTAGTGCTTTGCTGACTTAGTTTCCAAGCTACATCATCAAGGTTGCTTGTTGAATGCCCAAAGATCCACATGACACAAATTATGTAAATAAGTGGAGCATGTCCATTATAAAGAATACAAGATCTTTCAGATCATGTGATGAGATGGGGGAGCTTCATGTTACCTCTCAGGTTCAGTAATTTTCATCATTCAGCAAAGTAAAGTGCAACAAAATACAACAAGCTTTCAACTATGAAATTTTCCAAGAGTGGCAAGAAAAAACCACCACCAACTTATGACCGCAATCAAATGAATTTCACAGCAAAAGAACTCACATGTTACAGTTACTTTCTAAATCAGGTGAAGATGAGTTCGATGAAGCATTTTGAGCAGAAGCTTGGTATTTCTGTGCTGCAGCTCCAAGCTGGTTTACCTACAAGATAGGAATTTGATCTATAAAAAGTTGCACAAGAATTTGACAAAACCTCCACCTTACCACCTCAGTAGCACCATTGGACAAGAAAGAATAAATCATGTACGGAAAAAAAAATTATCCACGTGAAAAAATACACACACATGAAAGTGGAAGTCTTCAGAGCAGAATTTAACCAAGTGATTCTGATTTTGGAAAATATTCATAGCCGTGACTCAGAAAATAATTGACCTCTGATGACAAGTATTGCAGTAATTAGATCAGCCCAGCATTGGAAGCATCTCAAATATCATAAAGGGAAATTTCATCCACATCTTCTACAAGCTGATGAAACTTGATATATTGACCATCATTAGGCACTTCCAATTAAGTATCGAGGAAAAGCATGAAGAGAATCATTTCATCAAGGATGGAGACCAATTCCCTAGACAAGGAGGCCAAGCATCTCAGGAATTTATTTAAGACCCCTCCCTTCACCAATCCCATTAGGAGCCATCCCCTAGATGGCTTATTATGTAGATACGTAAGTATAAGGTTTCACTGCTGGATTAATTTGCAAATTTATGCGTGTTCTACCTTCCTAGATTAGTTTAGCTTGCTGCTTATATGAAGGAGGAAATTTCCCACCTACTTTCACGCAATCTCTAAATTCATAAGAACTTAAAATCTGAATATGGAAAGAAAAAGGACCATTCACCGATAGATTCTGAGAATTGAATAGAACATACACTAAGCATGATAAACTAATTCAATGACTCCACGAAAGGCTGCAGCAAGATTCCCACACACGAGAAAACATAATTTATAATACAGACTAGAAGCATTAAATTAGCAACCTGAGGTGTTATCAACCTTCGCGGAATAAGTTCCTCATGACGGCATGCACAAAACTCCCAAGAGCAAATCTAGAGAATGTGGAAGAAGTAAGATAGTTAGGGAATCAATGACAATTAATAATAAAAGTATATAGATCTAAATATTCCCCAGAAGCCCATTTATCAACCAACAAACCTTCAGATCTGGAGAGAAAATGATGCGAAGTTGACCATTATGTACTACACGAAGGTGCTCAAAAACACTCTCTTGTATTGCTTTTTCATAGTCAAGTACAATCTGGCCACTTGCATTCTGATATTCACGAGGTATATCAACATAAAGAATCTCTTCCAAAGTGCCACTTTCATATTTGATTTTGAACAGCCTGGGAAGAACCTCTACAGTTGTTTCTGAAAGTGCAGAAACAAGATTTGAAGAATGAGTACTGCACATGACATCAAATGTTATTTCGGAAAGGGAAAAGAGAATGGTGATGCAATTTCTTCACTTTATATAAATTATTATCTTTGGATCTTTAAAGTTTGTTGAAGACTTCGTTTTTTTCATCAAATGTTGATCAACTTCACACCTGCATCATTTAATCAAAAGAAAGCGAGAAACTCTAAACTTTGATTTTCTTTGTGCAACTGATATCATCACATTTGAAAAAAAAAATCTGCGCCTTCTCTTCGCAAACCTACTTCCCCTCAAAACTGATCCATGTCCAACAAGGTTAAGTTTTAAACATTTAAATAGATTGCAATAAATGTCTCACGAATTCAGAGAGAGGACCTGTTTCAGTTGTTCTTTCAGCTTTGAAAAGATCAAGCATCCACAAAGGGCAAGTTTTTGAAATCCTGATACAGGAAAAATTAGAGACCTTAAAAATTTGCATTCATAATTACAGAGCATCACATATTAATCAGCAACATTTTGAGTTTTGATCCACAATTTGCAAAATATAGTAGGAAGATTGTATAACATGTAGACAAAGATATGATAAATGGCACATTTTTCTTAATATAATACAGCACAAAATTTCACTGTAACTCATAACAAATTGATGGTAAATAACAGAAAAGCTCAGGCTATAAAAATAGCATACCAAAACCACGACCAGGTTTGTGATTGCATATCTCACAGTGCCACAAATCCTGCAACATTGCCATTAAATTTCAAATGTTTTCTCACATCAAGTTCACAAGTTCCATATGATTACTCAAGAACTTCACAGTCAACCCTATGGTTTTCACTCCAAGTTGGTCATGACTGCATTGAAGTCTACAAAGATTCAAATAAAAACAGCTGCACACATAAGCTAGTGTTTGCTTAAGAGGTAGCATTACACATAGCACAGGATAGAATTTAAGCTCAAAAGTTGTGCATTTTACCGATTATCTTTCTCATAAATGCAATTATTCATCACCTCTCTTACATAAAATTGAACAAGGTAACCATTGTAGAAGTATTGAAGCTAAAGCACAGATAAGGTGGTAGACCGAAGATATTTTGTTACTTTAACCCACATCCCTTCAGAAAAATCTCCTTCTGTCAATTAGTATTCGTCAATATAACAGCATACCTGAGGGAAAATGCCATTTGTTTGGCGGCTATTTCCATATAATGAGACGCACAATCTTTTCCTGGCACTGGTTGTAAAAAACTCAGCCACAAATTTCGTCCAGAAATCAATATTGTTATCCTACATAAAGATCAGTAACTACAAACACACAAGTAAAATGCCAAAAACTGACAAAACACATTTTCTCCAGGAATCAAACAATTTTACCTGAGGTCTATGCTGCTGCTGATACATGTATTGAGTCAAACGCCTAGCACCTGTTCCAGGTTCATACAGTGGTCTTGCAACAGATCTAACTGGCAGATTTTGCTGTTAAAACTGTTGCATTTGGGGCTGTTGATGAGGAAATGCCCTCAAAGGTTGCTGCTGCTGTTGCTGCAAGTAATTCATCTGTGCAGCAGTAGCCTGAGTAGACTGCCTGGACATGTGGAGGAGCTGCTGCTGTCGTAACTTCGACTGAACAGAAAGTTGATTTTCAACTTTAACAGGTCCAATGCCTCTTCCAATCTGGTTCTGTTGTGGTTCTAGTTTCACTGAACCCAGACTCTGCAAGGACTGCAACCTACGCTGGGGACCAATCTGTTCATTGAATACCTGTGGCTCCAATTTTACAGGTCCCATCGCCCCTAAACTACCTCGAATGGAATGGAATTGCTTCTGCCCATGCGATAACATGAGTGGCTCAAATTGTTGAACTTGAGGTTGGTGATTACCAGAAGAGTTGGCAATTTGCTTGCTTTGAACTTTCCCGGATGAACCAGAACTCACCATATTAAAACCATCAGATGATGAGCTGAAACCCACATCATTTGCTACCATAGAAATGGGATTAGACTCCAAACCAGAAAGTCCAGAGCTCGAGCCACCATTCCCAAAACTCTGATTGATAAGAGAAGACATACTTGGAAAGTCCCCAACCAAATTCATGTTATACTGACCTAGCTGCATGGAACCACCTCCTTGAGACCCCAAAATAGCAGAATTTGATCTCAAAAGCACAGGTTAAACAAAGAGGAACCGCCAATTGGAGTCTGTGGCCTAGTTGGTATCATTTTTTGGCCTAAACCCGGAAAACTACAACCTCACTTCATTACACAAAATGACATGAATTTTCACTACAGGCATGAATCTTGACCGACACCCTTTTGCGCAAATTAGCTTATCTAAACAACCCAACAAAGAAAAACACAAAAATTCAGCATCTTAACCTTTTTGAAGCCAATCATAGTACATTAACCACAATCAAAAGAGAATGCAGCAGTTTTTCCACAGACAATAAGACATAGTCAAGGAATTGCAGGAAATCTTTGACAAAACTGAACCTCAGATTGTTACATAAAACAGAAGAAAGCATTAAAAAAGAAACCCATTTTTCTTTTTCATTCCTTTTTTTTTCTCAGGAACCAAACAGACTACAAAATGTACAAAAGAAAGTAGTAAATGAAGGTGACGGTAGAAGCCAGCTAGCAGCAAAGAGAGAGTATTTGAGTGTCAACATTCGTAGAGAGTGAGTGAAAAGGCTGGGTGGCAGTGTTGGTTAGAGTCGTTGATTTTTTTTTATCTTTTTTAATTAATTCAGAAAGGGAAACGAAAAGAAATATCCTCAAGAACATAAAATTATTACACTGACTGGATGTACCTCAACCAAAACAACGTATATTTCATAGTGATATAGTTTGTTTCTTATATATATATATATATAGAAAGAGAATAAAAACATATTTATTTAAAGAAATAAATATAAAAATATTAAATAAATCTATTTCTATGTAATTTTTTTCCTTCAAAACAAACAAAAGGGATAAAACAACATATTTTTTTATTTTAATTTAAGATAGTAATTAAAAGCTATTATAGATAATCTTTAACTGTCAAAATATAAAAACTTTCTTTAAATACTTGTCTTAGGATTTAAATATAAAAAATCAAGAAATAAAATATATATCTTTAACTATTAAGTCAACCCCTTAAGATTTTGAGAAAAAAAATCTTTTACAGATTGAGTTTATTGGATAAAAAGATAAATTTATAAGACGATTGATTTGATTTACTTGAATATATAATAAATTTTTATTTTTTAATTTATAATCTCATGAACCAAGTTCATTGTTCTTTTTTTCTCCCTTTTTTTGTACGAAAGGCCAGAGATTAGCGGAAAAACTGGGAATCCAGCTCCGCATGGAGCAGTCTCACATCTGAACTCCAAGCCATCTCTAGACCCAATTTGTCAACCCATAACTCTGCCTTCAACGCCTCACCGCTTCCTCCGCCTTCAAGTCCTCGCAGCTTCCTCCGCCAGCTTCCAAACCTGTTACTAACCTGCCATTAAAGTCTCTGATCAGGCCCCCAGCACCAACATTTCCCTTGCTCGCCCCATCTTTGTCAAGTTTTTTCCAACAGTCATGAGGAGGCGTCCAATTAATCAATTTTTTTGAATGTAACTGGACATGGGGAGACGCGCCAAAAGACCTCCAAGCCGCCTTCATGGTTCAAATGAGTGTTGGCTCTGGGATGAGATACCCTATCGTCATGCCAACTCCACTTGTTTCATGCCAAGACCCCAAATACTGCGTCTCAATCCTCCAAACCATGAAGGCTTGGCTGCGGAACAGTCTCAGCAGTCAGCAGTATCAGAGCATAAAATACAGCTAACATTAGCAGTTAACTTTCTATGAAATCTTTGCCCATTTGTAAGAAAACCATTATGGACTGCCAACCAAAGAAACGTCTTAATGCGCTGTGGCCCTCTCCACTTCCAAACTAAATCCCATACCTTGTCCTTAGGGTTCCAAAATTGATTCCCACTCTCCAAGCAAGAGCAAGCTGATTTAAGAGAGAATTTCTGTCACCATGTGACCAAAAAAAGCAGATGACGATGACCATTGTCAGGGGAGAGGGGGCAAATGGATACAATTGCATTGACAATTCACTGGCCAAACATCTCCTGGCAGCATGATGGTAAAATTATCCACCCAGATATCTAACCAAAATCTCACTTTTTGCCCATTTCCCACTACCCAAAACCTACTCTTCATCACAAATTCCCGCGCTAGTCTCACATGCCAACACGAGTGATACTCCACCTGAATTTTTAATCTACTTGGTCACTTATCTGATATTAATTTTAGAATTTCAAGGAATTAATCAAAATACATATAAATTAAATCAGACATCCACAATTAATAGAGAGAAACCCTCATACCCTTCATAAAAGTACTTGGCTTTGATAATTTTAACCCATAATGCCTCTTTGCTTGTCACAACACCCCAAGCTAACTTCATTGAGATTCCGCACTCCTATGTTCCTCGGCTGGCAAATAGTTTTCCATTCGGATTTTTCTACTTTGTTTAGAATCACCCCAAATAAATTCCCTGCCAAGGTTTATCAATCATCTCACAAACCTCCTTAGGTATCTAATATCGTAGTGGTCTGCGTAGTAAACATAGGAAGTGAAGCTAAAACTGAATTACTAAAAGTAAGACCAGCAAAGGATAATTGTTTAGTTCTTCTTGAGGCTAATCTTCGGTTCACTCTATCCACGATATCTCCACAAGTACTTTTAGTGACCCTTCTCTGGGATTAAAGGAACTCCAGGGTATCTTCCCAAGATTATGAGTCCATTGAAAACCCATACATCTACTAAGCTCCAGCCCTGTTCTCCTAGGAACACTTTTACTTTTAGAGACCATTTCCAGCCACCTTAAAAGGTTCCCCGTTAACTCTTTTCAACGGCTTTTAAGACAAGATGGGCTAATCTTCCAATGCGAAGAACAAAAATACAAGGTGAGAGAGGGTCCCCATGACGAATTTCTCTCGATGGAACAAAACTCTCGGTAGTATCCCCCTTCCACAAAAGCTTCCTGGAAGATTTTGTTATGCACTTCATTATAACACCAACCAAACTGCCAGGAAGCCCTGCTAGGTATAAGGTTTCATGAATAAAGCTCCACCGAAGTCTGTCGTATGCTTTCTCTAGCAAGTTCATTGTTCATATAGCAATTCCTTGGAAGGAACATTGGCCAAGCAAAGGGCATGCATGGGAAGAGGGTGCTTTCATCATTACGTCCTAGAAGATAATTCTTGGATTTCATTATAATTTTGGTGGATATTTTTAAGTTTTAATGTTTTTATAACATAATATCATGAATTTTCTTACACGTTTTATTTATTTAATTTATTTTAACATGCATATGGATATATCTCTGAAGTTAAGAGTAATAATTAGTAGTTAACAGAACCAAGGGAGTCGTAAGATTTAAACGAGTTGCCACTGCAAAGAAGGATGCTCTGGCCCCAACTTGTAATGGGGCATTTAACTTGAATTGCTGAGAGAGGAAGGAAGCTTTTGAATCCGTGAACTCCTTTCAACTTTAAGCATTCACCGTTACTGGATAGAGGCTTTTCAGAAAATATACATGAAGAAAAGATCGCGATTTTCATTTCTTCATTATTGTCATTGCCGCTAAACAACAATCATCATTCTATTACTATAGCATTATAATCATCATTGCCGCTAAACAACAATCATCATTATAGTCTTGAATCTATTACTATACCATTATAATCTTGAATGCTGCCATCATAACTACCACCATCATTTTTATCATAAATATTATAATTTTATAGAAAAATATATTCCTTCAAATAACTCATGTTTTCCTCATGAAAATATTTTTCACAAAATAATTTATAGTGGATGAAGCTAAAAATAAATTTAGCAAAAAAAATAAAATATCTTGTCACTTAATGCTCTAACCACTACTACAACGATTCTACATAAAGATATACATTATTCAGTTCCTAATTTTCAGAACCCCTCAGCATACACGACCACAAAGGTTACAGGGGTAGGCAATGACAAGAGACACCTATTACCTGGATTCAATTGCATGAGTTTCTGACCCTCTCAGAAATGAACGACGCCACCAGATCTGGAAGGCTTTGCTGAGATTGGGACATTCAGTACCATGCTTGGAGAAATACCCAAACCATTCTGTGAACAACATATACTGCTGCTTCATAGGAAGTGTAAGGAGTGTCTGACCCATGGCTTCTTCTAATGCTTTCATGTCCAACCCTTTTTTACATCTCTGTAACCAACCGAAGTCCAGTAGCATTGGGCCAAACCATGCCTGGAGAAGCGCTGCTCTTGCTTCTGAGCGGCAATGCAATTTTCTTGTTCCCATTGCAATAAATAAAATTGCAGAAACCCGGCTGAGCTCGTATCTAACCATCGGAGATGTACTCTCATGCATTTTTAGCAAGTCCACTTGATCTGCCCACATTCCCACAAACTCCTCACCAATCTGACGATCAAGGAGGATTTCCAGCAGCCAAATGATGTTATCAACCTGTCTGGAGATGCGTCCAATCAAGGGCTTACTTGTTTCCTTTTTCACCACTGTCCCTTGGGGTATGATATCAGAAGCTTCCTCCATGAGGCTGACTATCAAACCTAAACAGGAATGACAAACATCATAAAGATCCTCCTTGGTGAGATCATGTTGGTCCTTCTCATATACTGAACTTTTGCAAAGGAGGCCCTTAACTAATGACTTCAGTTCATTTCTTGCGTTGGCATCGGCACAAGTAGTAATAGACCAAACAAGCTGCCTAGCTAGATTTTGTTGAGAATCTTCTGAACTAAGCAAGTGGAGTCTAGCCAAAATATCTCGAGTTGTGGTCTCATCAAATTTAAACACTGTAAATAGATTCCTAAGTTTGTCCTCTTCTTCCTCCGTCCAAGGAACAGCCTCAAGGTATTTCAAACAAGACAAAACACCTTTAGTAAACATGATGCCAGCTGATACCTGCAATAGTTTCAAAAGATCTTGTTAGATCAATAAGCAAATGGATAAAGACAAAGGGACTGTCAGTAAAACACATCCTCATTTGAGTTCTTCAATATGTGGCTGCAACAGACAAAATCTTTCTATGTTATGGTAATTAATGTGAGCAATCATTTTTCTAATGCCAGGCTGTGTAATAATCTAGAAAAGGGGAGAGCACAGTACAAGAAGTTGAAGATCATCATAATGGGTGTTCGCTACAACTAGACACTTTGATCATTGACACAACGTCGATAGCCATTAAACTACAAGATGTGAATCTTGTTGATAACCTTTTGCTATTTTATTCAAATCTAGCAGCCCCAATGACATTGAGCCGATGCTCAAATACATCACCCATTTTAAGATATCCCACCTAGCATAATCTATGAATTCAACTCCTAAATAATAATGCCTCCAAAATAGGTTAAAAATAAAAATGCATCAACTGATCTTTCTTTGATCTCTTTATATGAGAAATGTTTTCACAGAAGTGGTTCTAAAGACAACACTTCTGTTATAAAAATGATGAGCAGAAACAATTTTGTTGGTGTATGACATTGTGGTTGCAATGACAAAAAAACTCGGGTTTTCTTTTCCAATCAAATTGGAAAAGTTTCATATTGATGCTTTTCCAATTAGGATGAAAAGTTTGTGACTGCTCCTATAATACCAAACACACACTTCAAGAATCCTCAGAAATGATTACAGACTCAATTTCCATCTAGTATATCTATATGGAAGAATATGAAGAAGGGATTAGGTAGGGTCCCTTGCAAAAAGTTACATGTCTATAAGCATACATGCATGTGTGTGTTGTGTCTTAGTGAGGAATGAGTAATTGTCAACTCTATTATACTGTATCTCAATCTCTGATAAATTAGGATCAGTTGCACAAATCATTTTCTTCCAACTCATAGCATGATGCTTAAAAACAGATTGTCTACAAAATATTTAAAGCCAAGAAAAAAAATTCACCAACTTGATTATGTAACATTATTTACAAATTCTTTTCTATTCAAAAGTATAAGATAAAAGACATGTTCCAAGGCACCATGAATTATAAGTCAATTGCAAAGTAGACAGTCAATAAGGCCCTCTCCCCCGTTTACTCTTTAACACATCCAGTAATCGATAATGAATGATAAAACAAAATGTACTTGAACAAGAGACAAGGTATGTTTGAGAAATTATTTTGCTATGTCACATGCCTTGCAGTTCATACAGACAACTAAATCTATAACCCAGCCCACAATTCTATCCCCATAATATCATGAGCTATTTCTCAGAACTCATAATGCGCTTGTTGCAAAGCCTGCCCAAAATGTTCATTGATTCCTTGAGAACAATTCTATGCAGTGAAAAAAATTGAGGAGCACTTAGCTCACTGTTTATCTTAACCATCTATTCAAGATTATCAGGTATTCCAGAAACCACACAAAGGAAACTGTTAACAGTTGCAATCAATGTGATTGTTCAATCTCAATTGCCCGTGCATGACACGGGCATGCACCTGGGAATCCCACCAGTTCATATACTCAAGTCATGCACAAACAACGACAACGATGTCACAACTGCTCAAAACCCTTATCCAACTGCCACCTTAACCTATCCATTACTCTAAATTAAAATCGGATAGTACTATTCTAGCTCTTGTAGAGCAATGGTATTGCATCGATACAAAGCAGGATTAAGATATAAGCCTGCGAGGAATGCTTTGAACATTTGCAATTGATGTAACAGTCCAATCTCAACCATCCGTGCATGACATACACAAGTGTCTCCATAGCATCCTTACGCTTGACCACAAGCACATGTCATGTACAAATAACTGAGGTTAAACAGTCATAGCACAACTATTCACAGCAATTCCTGTAACTACACAAACTTAAGTGATCCAAAGCCCCTAAATCAAAAAAACATTAAAAAAATTTCTCCTCCAGCGTTAATAGAGACAGTACCCAACTAAAATCTTCAAATTAAAAAGAAAAGAAAAGGAAGCAGCAGCAACTAACCTCGAGTATGCCAATGGCTCTATAAGCCCCAATCTTGAGTAACCTTTTAGCAATATCCTCTTCAAACATCAACTCAATTGTGTCCCTAAAAATTCCCAAATTCTCCACATCAGGCACTTCAATTCTACAAATCTTTCTTGACAAATTACCACCATCCTCGTTACTATTACATTTCGACCCCAGTTTTTTTCGATATTCGCAAATCGAACCCGCAAAAACTTCTGAATTTGCAATCAAGACCTCCGAATTCAGCTCCAACACTAAACCCCCACCATTCCTCCCTCTCAAATTCAGCCTCACATCAAAAACGCCCCGACCCGAATCTGACCCAGTATCCGAGAACGACCTCCTCTCACTCCTTCCCCTGAAAGATTCGGATCTCGATTTCGAGCTCAAATCCACCTGAGGTAACGGGTCGGGTATGATATCTCGGGTCGTGTCGGCAGTGGGATCCGAATCAATCGGCGAGACGCGGCCTGGAGAGAGAATTCTTCTCGGGTCGATCCGACCCACGAAATTTAACCCGGGTTTGGGTGAGTTGGGGACCGAGTAGGGGCCAGGCTTAGAGACCGAACTATCGGGTTTCCTGTTCTTGCGGAAAGCGGGTTTTGTGAAGGGACGGTTCTCTGGGCTTGAAGGCTGCACAGCGAAGGAACAACACCAAGAAGATCTCCGGCGACGAGGGTGGGAAGTAGAGCATTGCCTTATGTGATTGGACTGGGCCATGAATCAGTACTGAGTGATAGACCGGGTCAAGCCATACAGAGAGAGGGTAGGATTGGGGAGTGAGGGAAGAGAAGGATTGGGTGTCTATGAAAGATACCTGTTTCCAGCCCTTCAATTTAATTTTATTTATTTATTTAAAAAGAGATTTTTTTTTTGTTTTTAGTTTGGTTCTTGGGAATGGCGAAGGTTGAATATATTCTGTCAATGCCAGTTTTTGTGTTTTTTGTTTTTTTTTAATATATATAAATTTTATTTTTGTTCAAAGTAGAAGTAACAAAAGGTTGATAAAGCAGAAAGATAAGTGGGTTTAACGAAGATTGATTGGTGCTTGATTAAGGAGGGAGGGAATGAGCTGTAGGCTTTTTTATTTTATTTTTTTGGCTGGGTGCGGATGAGAAGAAACGTGGCCTATTAAAGTGTGTTTTTTTTCAAATAAAAAATATATTAAAATAATATTTTTTATTTTTTAAAATTTATTTTTAATACTAGCCTATGAAAAAAAAGATTAAATTTAAAAAATTTAAAATTTAAAAAAAATAAAAATTTAAAAACATGGTTAAACCACAAAAACAAATACAATCAGAAATACAAGCTAGCGAAAATATTTTGTTGTTTTTATTTTTAAAACATTCTTTTTTTTTTCTCTTAATTTTTGTTTATGAATATTAAAAAAAATTAAAAACATAGTTAAATCGCAAAAACAAACACGGGTCGGGATGAGATATAAGCCAGAAAGAGTGTTTTGTTGTTTTTTTTTTATATAAAACATTTCTTTTATTCTAAACTTTTGTTGATGAACACTGAGAAAAGGTTGTTGATGGGTTATTATACTTTAACTATCTTAATAGTAAGTTTGGTGGATTGGCTTCCTTCAGTTCAAATTTAAAGTCAATATTCGAAAAAAAATTATTCTCTTTATATGTCCAGTAGGCTATGAATGGCTAAGGAAGGGGTTGGAGCTTAATTTTGAAATATCTAAATTTATTACATGTCTTCGCCACAATTCAATTTAATCGGAAAACTTTCTTTACCTGACGAGTACCCACTGAGTACCTAACCTTGCTTTATTTTTTTTATTTTTAAATTAATTATTAAAAGGTAAAGTCTAATTCTAAAAAAACAAAATATATTTTTATTTATAAATCGTAAAAATATTTTAAATTTTAAATCCATGCATGAAATCATAAAAATACTTTGTAAATAATAAGATAAATGTTTGTATATTGTTTTGAAAAATAAAATGACATATCTATAAAATAAAATAAAAAGGTTAAAATACCGGGTAAACCGAGTTGGGTAAACCTACGTCTACCTCTTGGTCAGATCAAATAAAAATTTGATCTTACCTTATCTAATTACATAAAATACACTATAAAT